>Ga0070735_10001517_pt1 | contig 22407 bp, 19 predicted proteins | sample Coa_R1_FD_66443 | JGI IMG/M metagenome (GOLD analysis project Ga0070735, IMG submission 66443) | Surface soil microbial communities from Centralia Pennsylvania, which are recovering from an underground coalmine fire - Coalmine... | ecosystem: Environmental > Terrestrial > Soil > Unclassified ...
GAGCTGCACATGGAACATAATTATGGAACATAAGATCGCTCTCGTCACTGGCGCTACTTCCGGGCTCGGCCATGCGGCAGCCCGCCTGCTCGCCGGAGAGGGCTACCGCGAGATCATCGTCACCGGGCGCAGCCTGACTGGGGCCCAGCAAGCGGCCGCTCAACTCGCGGCTGAAAACAAAAGAGCGATTTTCACGCCGCTGGCACTGGATCTGGACAAGCCGTCCAGCGTTCAGTCGGCCGTTGCCGAGCTCGTCAAGCGGGGCCAGCCGATCGATTTCCTGCTACTCAATGCAGGGTTGGTTCCCTTTAAGAAGCGCGCTCTCACCGCGACGGGTGTCGAGTCTTCTCAGGCCCCGCTCATCGGACATCATCAACTAACGGTTGGGTTGCTCCGTGCCAACTTGCTGAGCCCCAACGCACGGATCGTAATCGCAGGTGCAGAACCTGCCCGAGGGGGCGTACCCATGTTCAAATACACCGACCTGCCAGCTTTCGCGGCCAGTCGTTACCAAGGTGACCGAACCGCCGCTGTTGAAGCGCTGATACGCAACGGGCCGAACGTGAAGTACGTGCCCAACAATGCGTATGCCGACGCCAAGCTCATCATCGCTTGGTGGACCGCGGCGCTGGCCCGCCGGCTGCCCTCCGGCATGGCCGTGTATGCCGTGTCGCCCGGCGGCGCGACCGGCACCAACGTGGTGCGAAGCGCTGGTTTCGCGTTGAGGTATCTGATGATCCCGATCGTGAACCTCATTCCCGGCATGAATCAGACGCCCGAGACCGCGGCCAGCCGGTATGTCCAGGCATCAAAGTTCGGAACCGACCTCTCGGGGCAATTCTTCGCCTCGGCCAAAGGGAAGTTCTCAGGCCCAATGGAGCTGCAGCGCCAACCACACCTCCACGATCGCGCCAGCCAGGAAGCCGCGTGGCAGGCCGTCGTCAAGGTCTCTGGCGTCGATTTATCGCCGTCGGGTCCGACGATTAAAAACGGGCCGTAGGATCGACGTAGAAAATTTCGTCGTCTTCCGCAGCAACGTGAGAGCGGTGTTCTGAAAGAGAGCCCGATCGCGGCTTGAACTGATTCCGGTAACCCGAATCAGCAGGCTGTTGCGGAGCTACATGTCGTCCGGGCGGTTCTTGCCGCATTTTGAAATAAATAGTTCAAAAATTCCTTGACCACAACCAGCGCGCCTGATTATCGTACTAACCAGTTCAAAATTATCAAAACAACCCCGACCTCTTAAGGAGAATACGCATGGCACGGTATCAAGGTAAAAAGGTGGTGATTATTGGCGGCACGAGTGGCATGGGGCTCGCGACGGCGAAGATGCTCATCGATGGGGGCGCGCTCGTACTGGTGACGGGTCTCTCGAAGGCCGGGCTGGAGTCGGCGGAGAAGGAGATTGGCAAGCACGCCATCGTGGTTGCAAGCGACGCGCGTTCCTTGACGGACATCGAAGCCCTCGCCTTACGGGTGAAATCCGAATTCGACACCTTCGACCTGCTCTCCATCAGCGCCGGGTTCAGCATTCCAACACCTCTCGAGAACGTGACCTCGGCCATCTACGACGAGATGTTCAACCTGAACGCCAAGGGACCGTTTTTTGCGGTCCAGAAGCTCGCGCCGCTGATCAACAAGGGCGGCTCTGTCGTCCTCACGACCTCCGTCGCCAACGTCAAGGGACTGCCCGGCCAGGCCGCCTATGGAGCCGCAAAGGCGGCGCTGCGATCCTTGGCCCGGACGCTCGCCGTCGAGTTGCTTCCTCGGGAAATTCGCGTCAACGCGGTGACGCCCGGTCCCATCGACACGCCGATACTCGGCAAAGTGTTTACCGATAAAAACGCGGTTGCCCAGATCAAGGAGAAGATGTCCGGTATTGTCCCGATGAAACGCTTCGGGACCTCGGAGGAAATCGCGAAGGCCGTCCTGTTCCTTGGGTTCGACGCGACCTACACGAACGGCGCCGAACTTCCTGTCGACGGAGGATGGTCTCAACTCTAACGTGTGGGCGATCCGGGTGACCACCTTACGTCGGCATACCGGAGCCATGATGACGGGGCATTGCGACTTGATGGGCTCTGCCTGCCGAAGGCTGGGTAGGGTCTCATCAAGTTTTTCAAATCTTGTGGCTTGAAGAAATCGTGGACTTGACGGCCTACAGCAAAACCAATGTATTTCAATCTTTTCACTGGGACAATTAAAGTGCACTAGGAACGGACGCGCCTCTTTAATTCACAGGCGTCTCTTCGGTGTGAACTTCGACATGAGGAAATCCATGTCGTCTCCGACTCCATAGCCAATTTTATGGCTAATCACTCGCACGCTGTCCAGCCGGGTTAGAAGGTCGTCGCGGTGCTCGACCGATAGTGCCTTTGCGATTTTGAGCGCCTGCTCGAACATCCGCACCAGCGCGTTGAAGTATCCCTCATCGTCACTGGCGATGTCGCTGGAAAACCCAGCGGCACGCTCGCAGTAGAAAACCGTCAACTCTGCCAGCCCCTCGGGATCGCCAACTGCCTTCTTGTAATCAGAGATGGCTCGCTTGGCTTGGGAAACCGAAGTGTCCTGCCCCCGGAACACATCCGGCCAAAGCCATCGATCAATGATTTTCTTGTAGGGCTCCAGCACGTCCTCGGCTAAGCCAAAGCGGGCATGAAGAAACGCCTGATTGTCCTTGTGCGCGGCGTAGAGATTCTGAATCAGTCCCAGCAGTGCTGCCCGATCAAAATCCGCGAGTTTTGCTTTGACATCTGTCCACGTGGGTTGCGATTTCGGCTTACGTTTGCCCATATACCCCAAGATTCTACCCACCGGGTCCAAACACAGAAAATTCGGCTCGTACTGAATCACACGAGCCCTCCGTGGGGAAATGGCTCCCACCAGATGAATGCCGCAATCCCAGAACGCAGACCCGCGACCGAGGAAATCTCCGGTGTAATCGAGCGGGTCACTTTCCACAACGACGACAGCGGCTTCTGCGTCCTTCGCGTGAAAGCACGCGGGCAGGAGGAGACGACGGTCGTCGGGTCGCTGCCTTCGGTGACCGCAGGAGAATGGCTGAGCGCAGAGGGCTGGTGGTCAGGGACAAGGAACACGGGCTGCAATTCAAGGCGAGCACCATGAAGACGGTGCCGCCGACCACGGTCGCGGGAATTGAGCGATACCTAAGCAGCGGTTTGGTGAAAGGCATCGGGCCTGTCCTCGCGAAGAAGCTGGTCGGGCGGTTCGGAGCCGAGGTTCTAGCCGTGATCGAGAAGCGATCCGCCGAACTGCAAACCGTCGATGGTATCGGCCCCAAACGGAGGGAGCGAATCTCCCGCGCATGGCAGGAAGCGAAGCAAGTACGCGAAATCATGCTGTTTCTGCACAGCCACGGCGTGAGCACAAGCCGGAAATTCGTTCTCTGTCTGACAGGCAGAACGCTCCAGCTAACTCATAAATCTGTTCCTCCGCTCGACCAATTGATTGGCGAGCCATACCAATGAGGTGGGTAGCGACAAAACGTCGAACGCCTGCGAAAAAAATATTTCGGGGTATTTGTTTTGGAGAACCTTCTAAAGGACTTCTCGATTGCTCTAATTTGTACAGGATTTAGAGAGGTTATCGGGGGCCTGACGGAATGGGTATCGTCGTGAAGGGTATCGCAGTCCTCTCTTTGCCTCTGTCGGCCGATACTATCGCGGACATACATTACTGGAGCGCCCGTTCAGGAATAGCTTGTAGTCGGGAGGGCTACCGGCACTCCGTGCTCGCTCCGGCACGCATCAGTTGGAAACGATCTGTTGCGGAAAGCGAGCCGAGGACTTCGCGGAATTTCGCTTGAATTGCGAGAGACGAACACTGGCTTTGTGTTTGGCTTCTTCGATCTGTTCGGGCGTGAGCATTTTGGTAATCATGCCTCGCGCGTGCAATGCGCGTTCCGTGGCAACCAGGTACCACACGTACGCCTCGACTAGATCGTTCGCATCGCGCCGCCGGAACAAGCGCATTTGCGCCAGGGCGAGCTGCGCCGCCGGAATTCCCGCTTCCGCGGACTTCTCGATAAAGTTCAGTTCAGTTTCGGAAGATCCGCGGGTGCCGCGATTCTCCGGCAGTTGCTCCGATGGTGCGAGCGCCGGTACATCCGCTTGACTGAAAGCCATAAACAAAAGCTCCACCCGGCTGGAGACTCCCAGCTTGTCAAAAATTCGGAACAGATAATTCTTGATTGTGTGCTGGCTCAGGTTCAATTGTTCAGCGATCTCGCGATTGGTTAAGCCTTCTGCCAAGTAACGCACCACCTGCAGTTCACGCTTCGAGAGCAATTGCATGCCATTTGGGTTCGAAGTGCGCACGGTCGGTGCACTGGCGAGCGCGTCCACGGCGAGAGAGATCGCGTCATGATTGGCCCAGACTTTCCCCGCATGAACCTCACGAACGCATTTGCTTAAGAGCTCCAACGGGTCATTCTTGCTGAACAGTCCTCGGGCCCCCGCGCTAAACGCTTTCAGAATGAGTTCGTCTTTGGACGACGTCAGCAGTAACACGCCATGAGTCTGCTGCCGGGCCTTCCGCAATTCGCGCAGGATTTCGAATCCCTGTGAGCTCTGGTCATCAAAGTTGGCCCCCATTACAAGGACGTCGATGTTGCGGGCCACCGCCTCGGCAACTAGGCCGGCAGCTTCAGACTCGAAGGGAATTGCTTCTACCAGCGGGTCGCGGCGCAACGCGTCTGCAAGCAGACGAGTGTGGATGCGCGAATTATCGGCGACCAGGACGCGGATTTTTTCTTCTCGCAGGATCGGATCCGGACTCACGGGCACTCCAAGCGAAAGATACTCCGGGGGCCGAAAATCGTTTCGGGGGGAAGAGCAGGCAGAAAGATCATAGCGAACTCGCCTTGTCCAAGCAAGGTCAGAACGTTGCAAGGTTGCAACATCCTGCACGTGAGATGCAACGCGGTTACCTTCGGACCCTCAGGTAGATTACCTAGCGTGATTCCTAGCCCCGAGCGGCAGCGAAATCATTTCCAGGTCCATTGGAGTGCTTGCCTAACAGATGCTGTTATTCCAACATAATCATTAAGTTGCAAGGAATCGGCCGATCTCTTGTCAGGGTCCTGGCCGGCAGATCGACAGCCTCCGCCGACTCTGCGAATCGGTTCTGAAATAGAGATTATCGTCTCTAGGGCCATCGTCTCATGAATTGAGTAAATACGCCTATATTTGATAGGGAAGGATGTTCTTTGAGAGGATGTGCCTCTTGCAGAGATCTGCAATCAGTCGTAGCCTCCGATTGATCGAAACCAGCATTTGTCGTGACAAGCCTAGTGGTTTCCGTCACTCCTCCAGCGGTAACACATCTGGGTTTTTCGAAAAATCTGTTCCGGCCCGAAAGTGTCATTGCCCAGCCCAAACGTGGCATTGCTGGCGCTTTTGAGGCCGATTAGAGTTATTCGTTCATCCCTGACCCGGACGATTTGCGAAGCAACAAATACGAGCCAGGCGAACGTTGCAATTTTTTGACAAGGTGTGAGGGCAGTTGCAATCACAAAGAACTGTGGCTGAGATCACAGACAGGGTTGGACAGGGCAGTTACATTAAGCGAGCCTCGCCGTTTCTATTTACAGGAAGCGTTCGGTGACTGCGAGTCGAGCCCTCCGCCCAGCGCACCCGAAAAGATTAAGCTGACGTTGATGACATATTGATTACAGCCGATCGAAAGCGTCCCAATTTGAAGTAAGCAAGAACCAGGGCCCATTCCCCCCAATCGGTCTGTTCTGTTTTCCCCCTTCGGTCTCGGAAGAGATCGGCAGCAAAAACTGATTTGTCCGTTTTTTGGTCATCCTGCGGGATGTGACCTAGAGGGCGAAGCTATGGCCACCAGCACACTCTGGCAGAACGCAAATCCGATCCCGGTCGTTGGGCAAGAATGCGAGAGCTGGTACGCGCTCCACACCCGTCCGCGCCATGAAAAGCTTGTGGTGCAACGCCTTACCGACCGTGGTGTCGAGACCTTCCTGCCCATCGTTACGGAGACTCATCGCTGGAGCGACCGCAAAAAGACCGTGCAGCTTCCGCTGTTTAGCTGCTACGTTTTCGCAAAATTTATTCCGAATCGCACCGAACGCCTGAATGTTTTGCGTGTGAGTGGCGTGTTAGGCCTGGTCGGCAGCGGTGGTGAGGGCGCGTCCATTCCCGATGAACAGATTGACGCAGTCCGGACGTTAGTAGAGAACGAACTGCCCTGGACTTCGCACCCGTTCCTGAAGATCGGACAGCGCGTCCGCATCCGCGGCGGCGCCATGGAAGGTCTCGAAGGAATTCTGGTTTCCCGCAATGGAAATGAAACGCTGGTGATTTCGATTGATGCGATCCAACGATCGCTGGCCGTCCGCGTGGAAGGGTATCAAGTCGAAGCCGCCTGAGGTTGTCCCGTCTTTTGTTACGCAATCCTGCTCGCCCACAATTCCTGTTTCCCCAAGGAGCCACTGAGCCCGTGGCACAAAACATAACTGAAACAGCGCGCTTGCTCGTCGTCAGCCGGGAACCGTCTGTGCTTCGTCCGCTCTGGTCGGCGGCCGAGCCCAATTCCTGGCAGATCGAAACCGCGGCCAGTGCCTGGGATGCGATCGAAAGAGTGCAATCCGGCGCCATCCCGCACTTGCTCCTGATCGATTTACCTCGCGGGGATGCAGACGGTCTGCACATCCTGCGCTGGATGCGGCGGCTGCGTCCGGACCTGCCGGTCATCGTAATCTGCGCCGCCGAAGAGGCGGGACGAAAGCGAGAGGCAACTCGGCTGGGCGCACACGAAGTCCTGCTTCGTCCGCTGGACGAAGATCGACTCGAATCCGCCATCCATCGACATCTTGTCGCCTCCGACAATCAGGAATCGGAATTCGAGAGCGAGAACATTGAGCAGCTCGGTCCGGACTCGTTCTTTGTGAGTGCCAGCGCGGTGAGCCAGAAGTTAAGGGCGCAGGCCGAATTGCTCGCCGAGGCCGACGTGCCGGTCCTGATTGTAGGAGAGCCGGGCAGCGGCAAGCACACGATCGCGCGGCTGATTCACAAGCTCTCGGTGCGATCGGGCTTCCAGTTTCTCCGCGTGAATTGCGCGGACATGCCGGCGGACTTGCTCGAAATGGAACTGTTCGGGAGCGAGCGAACTGCGGGAGCGAATGGCCGACTGATGCCGGGCAAACTCGAGCGGGCGGAGAAGGGAACCATCTTCCTCGACGAAATTACGGAAATGTCCTTGGCTCTGCAGGGACGGCTCATGCACGTGCTGCAGGACAAGACGCTACAGAAGTCGGGGAGCGAGAAACCCGGTTCCGCCGACGTGCGCATCTTGGCCTCAACCAGCGCGAGCATCGATCGCGCCCTCGCCGAGAAAAAACTGCGCGAAGATCTCTATTACCGGCTGAGTGCGTTCACGGTGCAAGTTCCGGCCCTACGCCAACGCAAAGGCGAGATCCCGGTCTTGCTGCGTCACATGATGCACCAGATCGCCCGCCACTACAGCCTTCCCGAGCGGGAGCTTTCGCCGGCAGTGCTTTCTGCGTGCCAGGAATACTCCTGGCCGGGAAACTTGAGAGAACTCGAGAGCATCGTGAAGCGCTATCTGGTGGCCGGAGATGCGGAACTGGTGTTCGGTGATCTGGAAGCAGCCGCCGATGACATCAGCGGAAGCTTGTCCGCGGACGCGGCTAGTCGGGCGACGGATCTGTCGGGTGCGCTCGCCAAAGAAGCCGAGCCCGCGGTTCCAAAATCACTGAAGTCCCTGATCCAGAATGTAAAATCGGAAGCCGAGCGAAGCGCGATCGGCACCGCGTTGCAGAAGACTGGCTGGAACCGGAAGGCAGCCGCCCGGCTTCTGCAGGTCAGCTACCGGACGTTGCTGTACAAGATCGATCAGTATCACATGAATTCATCGGAACCTTTCCTCTCGCCGATTCCAGCCGGGAAGATGTCGCTGCAAAACACCGGAACGCGCGGCGGCGGAAAAGAATCGTAATCATGAAGGACTCGATGTTCAGGATGAAAGGCATGATCGTACTCGCGTGCTGCGTCCTTTTGTCGAGCGGGCTCTGGGCCCAAGCCGCGGCCAGCGGAACGCAACCGCCAGCGGCCGCTCCGGCTGCGAATACCGCGCCCGCGAGTGCGCACGACAATACCTTTGTTATTGGCGCCGGTGACGTGCTGGCGGTCAATGTCTGGAAGGAGCCGGATATCTCGCGATCGGTTCCGGTGCGGTCGGATGGCAAGATCTCGCTGTCACTGATCGGGGACGTGCAGGCGGAAGGCCTCACTCCGCTGAAACTGGAGCAGAGCATTGCCGAAAAGCTGAAGAACTATATTTCCGAGCCGTCGGTCACGGTCATTGTCCAGCAGATCAACAGCGAGAAGTTCAACGTATTAGGAATGGTGGCGCGCCCGGGTTCGTATCCGCTGACCAGCGCGTCCACGGTGCTGGATGCGATCGCGATTGCCGGCGGCTTCCGGGATTTCGCGAAGAAGAAATCGATCTACGTGCTCCGCCAGAACGCGGACGGAACCCAGACGAAGTTGCCCTTCAACTACAAGGACGTCATCAAGGGCCAGAAACTGGAACAGAACGTGAAGCTCCAGCCGCGCGACACCATCGTCGTACCCTGAAATGAATTTCTCCTCGAGGATAGGTTTTGTGTTGCGGTCGGGTTGGATCATCGTCGGATTGAGTTTGCTCTCGGGAATGGTATTAGCACAGAGCCAAACCGAAAATCCTCCCTCGCAATCCCCGGTGCCAGCCATGGTGGGAGTCAATAACAGCTCGGCCCCCGCGGACGAATCCTACAATCCGGATACGAGCGGCGATCGCATGGTGACGCCGCCTCCGGTGAGTGGACAGACGTATCCGATCGCGCTTGGCTCCGAAGAACGGTCGAACTACCTCCGCGCCGGGATCTCCTTCATGACCGCGTATACGGATAATGCGTTAGCCGGACTTTCCTCAAAACCGGTCAGCGATGTCAGCTACTCCATTGCGCCCATGATCGCGCTGGATGAGTCGACTTCGCGGATGCACGCGGAATTGAGCTATGCACCAGGTTACACGTTCTATCAGAAGACGAGTGAACTGAACGCCCAGGATCAGAACGCGTCGATCCAGTTTCAGTATCGTCTGAGCCCGCATGTCACCTTCAGCGCGATGGACGGGTTTCGTAAGACGTCGAACATCTTCAACCAGGTGCCCGATCTGAATTCCGGAGTCGTGTCCGGGGGTGTTCAGCAGCCGAACTTCTCGATCTATACGCCGATTGCCAATCAGCTGAGCAACAGCGGGAAAGTCGGCCTTACATATCAGTACGCTCTCAACGACATGATCGGCGGCAGCGGAACGTTCTCGAACTTGCATTATCTGGATCAGGCGCAGGTTCCGGGATTATTTGATTCGAGTACCCAGGGCGGGCTGGCCTTCTATTCACACCGAGTGGCCAAGGGGCAGTACGTTGGAGTGACGTACGCGTATCAGCGGCTGCTAGCATATCCGAGCGAAGGCCTGGCGGAGACCCAGACGCACGCAGCGCTCTTCTTCTATACATTTGCTCCCACGTCTTCGCGGTTTTCGATCTCGCTGTTCGGAGGACCGCAGTACTCCGACACCGCACAACCCGCCGATCCCGCTCTCAAACTCGCCGCATCGGAAACGAAGATGTGGACGCCAGCCGCGGGCGCGAGTCTCGGATGGCAGGCACCTCGGACCAGCTTCGCACTGAGCTACGCGCATATGATCTCGAGTGGCGGAGGCTTGATTGGTGCCGTCAAATCGGACGCCGCGACATTGTCGGCACGGCAGCAGCTGACGAGAACTTTGAGCGCATCCGTAACCGGTTCCTATGGTCAGAACAATGTGATCGGCAATCCGCTGTTCGGCGCCTATAACGGGCACTCAATCTCGGAAACGGCTTCGTTACTGCAGATGATTGGTCAGCATCTAACCGCACAGCTGGGATACACGCGGCTGCACCAGAGCTATGGGAACATCGCGGCGATCTCGTCGAATCCGGATACGAACCGCGAATTCGTTGGAATTTCATACCAATTTTCAAGGCCGTTAGGAAGATAAGTCATGGTGGATGAATTAGAAGAGCAAGGCGGACAAGAGCTCGACGTTCAGCGGTATCTGGGAATCGTCAAGCGGCGCCACATTCATTTCCTGATCCCGCTGTTTTTGGGCTGGATTGTGGTTTGGGCTGCGAGCTGGGTACTGCCGCCGAAGTATCAGTCGACCACGCTGATTTTGGTCGAACAGCCCACGATGCCGAAGGATTATGTCACGCCGAACGTGACGGATGACCTACAACAGCGGCTGCAGAGCATCACACAGCAGATCTTGAGCCGAACCAATCTGCTCCGCATCATCGATCAATACAACCTTTACACGCTTGAGCATGCTAAGCGATCCCCGGACGACAAGGTTGCGAGCATGCGGAAAGACATCGACATCGAACTGATACGCGACCGCGACCAGATTACTGGATTCAACGTGTCCTATACGTCCCGCGATCCCCGCTTGGCCCAGCAGATCACCGGCGAACTAACGAACCTCTTCATCAACCAAAATCTGGAAGTACGGCAGCAACAATCCGAGAACACGACACAATTCCTGGAAACGCAGTTAAATGCTGCCCGGACGGACCTTTCGGCTCAGGAAGACAGAATCCGCCAGTTCAAAGCACAGCATGTGGGCGAAATGCCTGGGCAACTGCAGAGCAATCTTCAGATTCTCCAGGGACTTCAGTCCCAATTGCAGACGGAGGAAGATTCCCTTAACGCAGCGCACCAACAGCGCGTTTACTTGCAGACGTTGGCGGACCAGTACCGGACGTTGCAGGGCCCGGTGAAGGCGTCCGATGGAACGCCGGTTGGGCTACCAGCACTTGATCAACAGCTGCAAAAGCTCAGGGCTCAGCTCGCGGATTTGAGCTCGCGCTACACTGATCAGCATCCGGACGTAAAGAAGGTGAAAGAGGAGATCGCCAGGACCGAGAAGCTGCGCGACCAACTGATGGCCAGCCTGAAAGACAAACCGGCTGGCGGAACGGACAATGATGGCGGTACAAGTTCTCCCGCCGATGCCACACAGGCGACGATGCTCGCGCCGATTGAAAGCCAGCTCCGATCGAACCAACTGGAGATCACTAACCGAGAGCATTCCATCGCAGCTCTGAAGGAGAAGGTCAACGATTATCAAGCACGCTTAAATACGGAACCCATCCGAGAACAACAATTGGCGGACCTGACTCGCGGCTACGACCAGAGCAAGGCCAACTACGATGACCTTCTAAAGAAAAAGAACGAGTCGAGCATGGCGACCAGTATGGAGTTGCTGCAGCAGGGTGAACGGTTCCGGGTGATTGATCCCCCCAGCTTGCCGCAAAAGCCCGAGTTCCCGAATCGGCTGAAGTTCTGCGGAATCGGTCTCGGGATCGGTCTGGCCCTTGGTGTCGTTGTCGCCGGGGCATTCGAGATGTTGGACGGCCGGATGTATAGCGCCAAGGAGATCCGGAAGCTGCTGCCGGCAGAGGTGATCGGCGAAATTCCGGCAATCGTAAATGTTTCGGACGCTCAGCTCGCGAAGCGCAAAATGTGGCTAGGATGGGCAACGGCAGCGGTCGTGTTTGCTACCATACTGGCGGGATCGGCATTCAGTTTCTTGCGCGGGTAACCCCATGTATAAGCGGTTCTACAACCTGCAGCGAAATCCGTTCGACATTACACCGGACCCGTCGTTCCTGTTTCCGACCAAGAAACATAATGAGGCTCTGGCGGCTCTGTACTACGGCGTGAAACGGCGCAAAGGATTCGTAGTACTGACCGGGGAAGTGGGCACGGGCAAAACCGTCCTGGTTCGGTGCCTGCTCAACATCCTCAATAAGGCGAATGTCGCATTCGCGTACGTCTTCAATCCGCTGCTGAGCCCGATGGAGTTTCTGCAATATGTCGCGGGTGATCTTCGATTGCCAACAGCAGGGAAGAATAAGAGCGATCTTCTTCTTGAGCTGAGCACTTATGCGATCAGCCGTCACCAGAAGGGGCTCACGACCGTTCTCGTGGTTGATGAGGCGCATCACTTGTCAACAGAAGTCCTCGAAGAGATTCGCCTGCTCACGAACCTTGAAACCGGAGAGGCGAAGCTACTGCAGATTCTCCTGGTCGGACAGCCGGAACTCGATGAGAAGCTCGATTCGGTCGATCTCCGACAGTTGAAGCAGCGAGTGGCGCTCCGGTCTCATTTAGGCTCGCTGGATCTTGAAGAAGCCTGCGGATACGTTTATCGCCGCCTGCAGATCGCGGGCAACACGAATCCGGCAGAGATTTTCCCCATGGACACTGTTGTGGAGTTGCATCGGCAATCGCATGGGTATCCCCGGCTGATCAACACGATCTGCGAAAACGCACTCATTCAGGGGTACGCTCGTCAGGTCCGGAGCATCTCTCCGGAAGTGATCGAGGAGATCGCGAACGATTTCCGTTTGAACGTCTTACATCCATCCACGGCGGACCGGCCCAAGGGTGGTGATCCATCGGCCGAAGTGGCGCGAGCCGCGCGGACGTTATTGGATCTTTACGAGCATTTGCAGATGACGCGCGGCAACAGAGCTGATCTGAGGATGATTGTGGGGGCAGGAGCGAGGAAGAATGAGCCGTATATTTGATGCTTTACAAAGATCGGGCACGGAACGGTCGGGTGTTGAATATCCCGATATGATGTCCGTCGCCACGGCCGTCTTTGAATCGCCGGGCGAACAAGTAGCTCCCGAGCCTGCCGTAGTCGACGAGCCGTTGCCCGAGATTCCTCTTGCTCCGGAGCAGAACTTAGCCGTTGAAGATTCTCAAGTTACTCCGATGGAGGAGACAGGGAACCGCTATCCGGCATTTCCTTCCCTGGAAGTTTCGGTAGCTCCATCGAGCCGCTTGGTATTCTTCACGCAGCCAGAAAGTCTCGCGGCTGAAAAGTTCCGATTCTTAGGGGTTCGCCTGCGTCAGATCCGCCAGAACCGAACCCTAAAGAAGGTACTCGTGACCAGCACAATCCCGGAAGAGGGCAAAAGCCTGGTGTCGGTTAATCTCGCGGGAGTTCTAGCTCGACGCAAAGAGAGAGTGCTGTTGATTGAGGGTGACCTGCGAAGGCCAACGTCGGCGGACCAATTGGGTTTGGGAAGATTGGCTGGCCTGTCGGAGTGGCTTCAGGGTGGACTCGAGGCGGTGTCGAATATCTATCACCTTGAGGGCCCGGGATTCTGGATTATGCCGGCAGGCAGTCCACCAGCTAACCCACTCGAACTGATGCAATCTGGACGGCTCTCCAAGCTGATGTCGCAACTCGCAACGTTATTCGACTGGATTATCGTGGATTCTCCGCCTCTACTTCCCCTGGCCGACACAACAGTCTGGAGTCGACTCACCGATGGAACGCTGCTGGTTGTCCGCGAAGGAAAAACGGAGAAGAAGCCACTCGAACGCGGTCTTGAAGCCATCAAGAAGTCGGATCTGCTTGGCATCGTTTTGAATGCGTGCTCAGAGCCAGAGCACGACTACTACTATCAAAGGTACTCCCCCCAAACGAAGTAACTCGGGCCCATCGACCAAGTCCCTGAAGTGCGATTCACAACCTCCCCGAGCAACGAAATTCCCAAAATTCCGTCGATGAGAGAAATCTCCTAGGAGAAGAAGTCGTGAACATGCGTCGATCCCTTGCCAGCTTTGGCGATGATCCTTTTGCTCAAGACGTCGAGTCCACTGAGGACCGTGAGATTCTGAGCCAAAAGGCATTTCATCGCGTGATATCGATCGAGCGAATGAGAACGGAACGCTCGCGCAAGCCGTTCCTTCTTATGTTGCTCGACATGGGGGACCATTTACCTTCGGAAACCAATGGGAAGCATCTCGGTAAACTCGTGGCTACACTTGCGACTTCGACCAGGCAGACGGATGTCGCGGGATGGTACGAAACCGACCGTATCGTGGGAGTCATGTTCATCGAGATCTGTCTTGAGGATAGACAGACGATCGTAAGCACAATGATTTCGCGCGTGAGCGAAATTCTGCGCGATCACCTTAGCCTCGAGCAATTCAATCGCGTCAGCTTCTCGTTCCATGTCTTCCCGGAGGACTGGGACAAGGATTCCATTAAGCCAAGCAATCCGGTTTTCTATCCCGACTTGTCGAAACAGGCGGACAAGAGGCGAGTTTCTGGAGCGCTGAAGCGTGCCATCGACATCGTCGGCAGCCTTTGTGCAATGACGGTGCTTTCGCCAGTGTTCCTATCGGTGGCAGCTGCCGTGAAAATAACGTCGAAGGGGCCGATATTTTTCCGGCAGCAGCGGCTCGGGCAGAATGGAGAGCCGTTTGTCTTTCTGAAGTTCCGTTCCATGTATGTCAACAACGATTCCAGCGTTCACCAGGACTACATCAAGAAGCTGATCTCTGGGACCGCAGAGCGGAACGGATGTAACGGCAATGGCGGAGGCGTCTTCAAACTGACCAAAGATTCGCGTATCACCAAGGTCGGAGCGTTTCTGCGCAAAACCAGCTTGGACGAACTGCCGCAGTTTTATAACGTCCTCAAGGGCGAGATGTCACTGGTCGGGCCGCGGCCGCCGATTCCCTACGAGGTTGCGAACTACGATGTGTGGCACCGGCGACGTTTACTTGAAGCCAAGCCGGGTATCACCGGACTGTGGCAGGTCAGCGGTCGTAGCCGCGTCACCTTCGACGAAATGGTCCGTCTGGATCTCCGCTACGCTCGCAGCTGGTCCCCTTGGATGGACATTAAGATCCTGATACGCACACCCCTCGCCGTTGTGCTTGGCGAAGGAGCCCACTAGTTCCGCTCTGTTTCAGTCCTTCCCCCGTTCACCAAAACCCCACCGTCCTAAAGGAGTCACTTATGGCTACATATGCAACGCAACCTGACGGCGCAGCGACACCCCAGAAGCGGGGAAGTGATGTTGTGCGATTTGGAGTCATCGGATTTGGCTACTGGGGCCCAAACGTCGTTCGAAACCTCGACCAGTTGGAGCAGGTCGATGTGCTCGGCGTGTGTGATCTGAGCAGTGCAGCGCGGCAACGTGCTCAGAAGGCTTTCCCTCATCTTGAGATCACTTCGGATCCAGATGCATTGATCTCCTCGGCCGACATTGATGCAATCGCGGTCGTGACCCCGGTGTGGACGCATTACGATCTGGCGAAGGCAGCGCTGGAGAATGGCAAGCATGTCTTCGTTGAGAAGCCTTTCACCAGCAATTCGGCTCAGGCAGAAGAGCTCATCGAACTGGCTACCAAGAAGAATCTGAAGATCATGGTAGACCACACGTTTTTGTTCACGGGCGCCGTTAGGAAGATACGGCAATTGCTCGACGAAAATGCACTCGGGAAACTGTACTACTATGATTCCACGCGCGTGAACCTTGGCCTGTTTCAGCATGACGTGAACGTAATCTGGGACCTTGCTCCCCACGACCTGTCAATCATGGATCATGTGATTCAAGAGCGTCCGGAAGCCATCGTTGCCACGGGGCAGAGCCATTTGAATGGACACGAAGACGTAGCCTTTATCACTGTTTATTTTCCGGACAAGATCATCGCCCACATCAACGTAAACTGGCTTTCTCCAGTAAAGGTTCGCACAACATTGATCGGCGGCGAGAAGAAAATGCTGGTCTGGAATGACCAGGCCGCGGATGAGCAAGTGAAGGTCTACGACAAAGGTGTAAGTGTCAGCAGCCGCGAGGGCGTGTATAGCTTGTTAGTGAACTACCGCTCCGGCGACATGTGGGCGCCTCGGCTGGAACGCGCGGAGGCGCTGACGCACGAGCTAAGCTACTTTGTCGAGTGCATCACAAAAGATCAGGTTCCAATGAACGACGGCAAAGCCGGCTTGCGCGTTGTGAAGATGCTTGAAGCGTCGTCAAAGTCAATTCGCGCAAAAGGTGCGTTGGTCTACCTCTGATCCCTGTCCTCCTCTCTGGAATGAGCACGCCAAGATCGAAACCCACAGTTCTGCTGGCAGCGACTGACCGCTGGTATCCCACCGCTCGCCTTGGGATGGCGCTCGCCGAAACTGGCTGCACGGTCGACGCGGTGTGCCCTTCAGGTCATCCGCTTCGGTTGACGCACGCGACGCGTCAGATACACCGGTACAACGGCCTGGTCCCGCTGTACTCCTTTTCGCGTGCCATCCGCAAGACGAATCCCGATCTTGTAATTCCGGCTGACGATCTTGCGACTCGCCACTTGCACGATTTGTATCGACAGCAGAGCCTCCGGGGTATCGCCGGTCGTGAGATCTGCGATCTGATCGAACGTTCGCTAGGACCCGCTACAAGCTTCGATGTGGTTACCGCGCGAAATGCCTTCATGCGCTTGGCAGCAGAAGAAGAGGTCCGGGTCCCGCACAGCGAGGTGATCGCGAGCATCAGCACACTCCACGACTGGATCGCCAGAATGGGATTTCCGATAGTGCTGAAGGCGAACGGCACTTCCGGAGGCGACGGAGTCCGGATTATTAACACTATCGAGAGAGCGGAGCAGGCTCTGCGAAAGCTCCAGGCTCCTCCCTTGCTGGCACGAGCGGCCAAACACGCTGTGATCGATCGAGACTTCACTTTGTTACGTCCCTCCCTCTCTCGCTGCCGGCCCGTTATCAGCGCCCAATCTTTTGTTGCTGGGCGAGAGGCGACAAGTACTTTCTTTTGCTGGCAAGGCAAAGTCTTGGCCAGCCTTCATTTTGAAGTCCTGCAGAAGATCGACGCTACGAGACACGCGACGGTTATTCGCCGCACCGAGCATGCCGAGATGTCAGACGCTGCCGAAAAGATCTCTCGTCGGCTGAATTTGTCCGGATTCTATGGCCTCGATTTCATGATCGAATCGAAGACTGGGCATGCCTACCTCATCGAGATCAACCCGCGGACGACACAGGTAGGTCACTTGGCGTTAGGAAAAGGGCAGGACTTGCCAGCGGCGCTTTACGCAGCGCTCACGGCAACCGTCCTTCCAGCCGGGCCATGCGTGACAGAGAACGACACGATTGCGTTATTTCCTCAAGAGTGGAAAAGAGACCCCGCGAGCCCATTTCTCATGACGGCTTATCACGACGTTCCTTGGCAAGCTCCAGCAATGGTGAGTGCTTGCGCGATTGCTGTTCAAAAGCAAGATATTAACCGCGGCCGCAAGGCTGTTGAAGTGGACGCGGCGTCTGATCGCACGAAGCCTCAGATGCCAGCGACTGCGAAGACGAAAAGTGGCCAGGTGCTAGCTCAACAGAACGAGATCTGACATGAACACATACTTATCGATTGCTGATGATGTCAAGCTTGGTCGAGATGTAAAGCTCTCAAAATTCATTAACCTGTATGGCTGCGAGGTTGGAGATGAAACCAAGATCGGCGCCTTTGTTGAGATTCAGAAGAATGCCAGCGTCGGAAAGCGCTGCAAGATCTCAAGCCACACCTTCATCTGCGAAGGCGTGACCATAGAGGATAACGTCTTCGTCGGCCATGGAGTCACCTTTATCAATGACAGCTACCCGCGGGCAACAACGGCGGGAGGCGGTCTGCAAACTGAAGCCGACTGGAAAGTGGAGCGCACAATCGTTAAGAAAGGCGCTTCCATTGGTTCCGGTACGACAATCCTGTCGAATGTCACTGTGGGCGAAAACGCCATCGTGGGGGCAGGCAGTGTTGTCACCAAAGATGTCGCACCGAACAGCATTGTTGCTGGCAATCCCGCCAAACCATTGCGTTACGTTGAACAGCCTGTGGAGGCTAAATGAGCACTGATAATAATGTTCCGTTTCTTGATCTGGTTACGCCGCATCTAGAACTTGAGAAAGAACTCACTGAAGTGTTTCAGAAGGCACTTCGGACCGCAGCGTTTATCGGCGGTCCGATAGTGGAGGAGTTTGAGAAATCTTTTGCCGAATTCTGTGATGCTAAGTATGCGGTCGGCGTGAGCAGTGGCACCGACGCGCTGCGGTTTGCTCTGATGGCGAGCGGAGTGCAGCAGGGGGATGTCGTCGTAACTGTACCCAATACATTCATCGCCACCACGGAAGCGATTACCCAAGCGGGCGCCATACCAGAGTTCGTCGACATTGACGAGCAGACCTACAACATGGATCCGGCAAAGCTGAAGGCGTATCTCGAGAAAGGGTGCGAGGTGAACTCCTCCGGTAGGCTGACGAGCCTGCGAAGTGGCCGTTCGGTGGCAGCGGTGATTCCGGTTCATCTGTATGGCCAAACCGCTGACATGGACCCGATTTTGGAATTGGCTGAGCAGTATGGTCTGATCGTCATAGAGGACGCCTGTCAGGCTCACGGAGCCGAATATTATTCCCGCAAGAAAGAGCTGTGGATGAAGGCAGGTTCGATCGGCCGCGCGGCGGCATTCAGCTTCTATCCGGGAAAGAACCTTGGCGCCTGCGGTGAAGCAGGAGCGATCACAACGAATGATGCCGAGCTCGCCGCGAAAATGAAAATGCTGCGCGACCATGGCCAGGCGAAAAAGTACTACCACGATGTGGAGGGCTACAACGGGAGACTCGATGCAATCCAGGCGGGAATCTTGTATGCAAAGTTGCCATACTTAGCGAAGTGGAATTTCCGGCGAAGGGATCATGCAGCGGAATATCGTCAGATGTTCAAGCTTGCCGATTGCGGAGTCAATCCGCCTTACGAGCCCACTTGGTCGAAACCCGTTTATCACTTGTACGTGGTTCGGGCTGAGAATCGCGAACTCCTGATGGAGCATTTGAAAAAGGCAGGAATCGGAACAGGAATTCATTATCCGATTCCACTGCACCGTCAGAAGGCCTATGGCTCTCTAAATTATCAGCAGGGCGATTTCCCTGTGTCAGAGGAAGCGTGCTCGACAGTTCTGTCCCTTCCGATGTTTCCGCAGCTCACGATGGTGCAGTTGAAGCGCACGGTGGAAGAGATCCGAACCTTCGGCGCTAAACTCTGCAAACGTAGTAAGGTGCAACCTGTAACCCTTGTGTAGCGCTTCAGTATGGAACAGATACGCACAGGATTCCAAAGAAAAGGAAATCACATGAAGCTCTCAGTCGTAGGCGCTGGTTATGTCGGATTGACGACTGCCGCGTGCCTGGCACAGATAGGTCACGATGTGTTCTGCAGCGAGAGCGATCTCGAAAAGCTTGGCAAACTACAAAATGGCGAATTGCCGATCTTCGAGCCGTGCTTGGACAAAGTTGTCGCCTCTACCCGAAAAGCGGGGCGACTGCGATTTGGATCCACACAGGAAGCTATTGCCTGGGGAAACGCAATCTTCATTTGCGTCGGCACACCACCGCTTCCGAACGGTGACGCGGATCTTTCGGCAATCGAAGCTGTTGCACGGATGATTGCAAAGCATGCCTCAGGCTATCGCTTGGTAATCGAGAAGAGCACGGTTCCGGTCCAGACAGGAACGCAGCTCACGAAACATCTTTCAGTTCACAATACGAACGGACTACGGTATGACGTTGCCTCCAATCCTGAGTTTCTCCGTGAGGGAACCTCGGTTGAGGATTTCCTGCATCCGGACCGTATCGTGGTCGGAGTGGATTCCACTTGTGCAGAAGAATTGATACGGGAGATATATCAGCCCATCATTGATCAAAGATTCGCTTGTCCGGTTCACGAGGAATGCGAAGGGCGAAAAGAGCCAAAATTCCTGGTGACCGATACGGGCTCGGCAGAACTTATCAAGCACGCTTCTAATTCTTTTCTGGCGATGAAGATCTCCTTCATCAACATGGTCGCCAACCTGTGCGAGACCGTCGGCGCTGATGTAACCAAGGTAGCTGAGGGGATGGGATTGGATCCACGAATTGGCGCTGCGTTCTTGAATCCGGGAATCGGCTTTGGCGGATTCTGTTTCCCCAAGGACGTGCAGGCGTTCATACGAATTGCGGAGAAATCCGGTTGTGACTTCTCTTTGTTGAAGGAAGTGGAGAAGATCAATCAGGCCAGGATAGAGCTGTTCGTGGAGAAGGTTCGACGGGAGCTTTGGGTTGTACGGGGGAAGAAGATCGCGATCTGGGGGCTGGCGTTCAAGCCGAACACAGATGACGTGCGGTTTGCTCCATCAATTGCACTCGTGAAGGCGCTTCTTGCTGAGGGAGCGGCGGTGAGCGCCTACGATCCAAAGGCGATGACGAAAGCCAGGTCCATCGTTCCGGAAATCCAGTATTGTGGGGACGCTTATAAAGCAGCACTTGGAGCCGACGCCATTTTGGTTGTGACCGAGTGGGATGAGTTCCGTGCACTGGATTGGAAGCGTGTGCTTTCAATGGTCGAGCAGCCATTGATCATCGATGGTAGGAATTTTTTCCAACCGGAAGAGATCAGCCGCTATGGGTTCCGCTATGTCAGCGTCGGCCGGGCAGACATTCTCCCCCCGCGGTTAACGGAAGCCGTTCCGCACTCTACTGCCTCGCAAGCGGAAACAGAAACACAGGAAGTGCCTGCCTGATTCGCAACCGCTTCTGAACAACCGACGATGAACCTACGCCTCGATCGATTGCTAACCCTGTATCTGGTTTCTCCAGGACGGCAGATCCTCGGTTCGGCATCGAAATCTGTCCCAATCCTCATGTACCACGGTGTCAACGATCAGGACGAGTCCGGAGTGCACCCGTATTATCGGACGAGCACGACCCCTCAGGTCTTCTCTGAGCAGATGCAGTTTCTCAAGAAGCAAGGCTATCGCAGTTGCTGTTTGGATGTTGCCCTCGACCATCTTAAGAATGACGCTTCTGCAGACGAGCAACTTGTCGTGATTACGTTTGACGACGGTTACGCTGATTTTTACCAATACGCATTTCCTGTTCTGCAACAGCACGGACTCAACGCCACGATGTTCCTGCCCACGGCTTACGTCGGAGACGCACATCTCCAATTCAAGGACAAGGATTGCCTAACTTGGCCACAAGTCCGCGAACTGAGCCGTCACGGCATCTTCTTCGGTTCCCATACCGTGACTCACCCCTGGTTAGTGGAAATGAACGTGGATCAAATTGACGACGAACTCGCGACCTCGAAGAAGACGATTGAGGATCAACTGGGGAGTCAGGTGGAATCGTTCGCCTATCCCTATGCTTTTCCCCAGACCGACACCGAATTCAAGAAAACGCTGAAGGACTCGCTTCTTCGTGCAGGATACCGCAACGGAGTCTGCACCGTAGTCGGCAGAGCAGACTCCGATAGTGAGCCGCTTTTCCTTGAACGCCTGCCCGCCAACTCAGACGACGATCCCACCCTATTCGCCGCCAAGTTGGTCGGAGCCTATGACTGGATCTCGACTGCACAGCAGATTTCCAAAACGGTAAAAAACCTGCTGCGTGGTGACGCGAATCGGGCTAAGTTTAGTCTTAACAAGGAGTTGCCAACAGTTCAGAGACCCTCTTAGACCGAGGTCATGTCCCTCTGAGACCTATTACACGCAATCCCGAGTCGTTATAACGGTTGGTGTCATCCAGTAGATCGTTTGCCACTCCCCTACTGGGCAAGTACGACTGACCAGCGGACGCGCTTAAAATGGCGTGTCGAGCACACGATTCATGGAGGAACGCGTGAACGGGGCCCGTAAGCTGCTTCTCGCCGTAATGTTTGTTTTCTGCGCAGTCGGTTTTTCCGCCGCCGGCGATATTTATATCGCTCAGAACGCCAGTGGCGCCAATACCGGCGCCGATTGTGCCGACGCCCACGCGGCGTCGTGGTTTAACAGTTCCTCGAACTGGGGATCAACTTCCGGACACATTGGCGCCGGAACCACCGTCCATCTCTGCGGAATCATCACCAGCGAACTCTACGCTCAAGGCGGCGGAGCGTCCGGCAATCCTGTCACGATCTTGTTTGAAACTGGAGCGAGTATCCAAGTCTCTCCCGGATGCGATGCCAATGGCTGTCTCAACCTTGGCGGAAACAGTCATTTCGTGATTGACGGCGGTTTGAATCAGCCCTGCGGATGGAACACGGCGACTAACGCCAGCGAAGGTTCTTGCAACGGGAAAATCGAGAACATGTTGTACGGGTCGAGCAATGCCTCCTGCGCGGGTGGTGCGTGTACGACTGAGGCGACGTCCGCAGTGGGCAATCTGATTCTTAGCTCCGGCGGAACTGATGTTGAGATTCGCAATCTCGAGGTGGGTCCGTCTTACGTTCACACTTCCACTGGCGCTGGCTTGTCGGATTCCGGCGGTACGCAGGGTATCTATCTTAATAACGTGACGGAAGTTAATATCCATGACTTGAAGTGTCACGACGCTGTATGGTGCGTCGTCCTAGGATGGACCGGAGGGTCAACTTATGGTCCTTGGACCGTCACCCAAAATGAGCTCTACAACGATAGCCATATGAGCGCATTCGGCGGAGCC
>Ga0070735_10001518_pt1 | contig 22392 bp, 19 predicted proteins | sample Coa_R1_FD_66443 | JGI IMG/M metagenome (GOLD analysis project Ga0070735, IMG submission 66443) | Surface soil microbial communities from Centralia Pennsylvania, which are recovering from an underground coalmine fire - Coalmine... | ecosystem: Environmental > Terrestrial > Soil > Unclassified ...
GTGCCGCCTTCTGGCGGGCGCGACGCCCAAGCACATCGTCAACCCGTCCGTGCTGAAGCGCTGAGCCGTGGACTTCTCCTACGAGCCCGAGGACGAGGATTTCCGGGCGGAGCTGCGCACCTGGCTGGACGACAACCTGCCCGAGTTCATGGCCTCGGGGGAGATCGGCGACGAGTCCAACCCCGACCGCCGCACCATGTTGCGCCGCCAGGCGTGGCAGCGCCGGCTGCACGAGGGCCGGTGGGCCGCCATCAACTGGCCGCGCTCGTGGGGCGGGCGCGAGGCCACGGTGATGCAGAACACCATCTACTCCGAGGAGATGGCCCGGGCCAAGACCCCCGGCATCTACAACGCCAACGGCATCTGGCAGATCGGGCCCATGATCCTGCGGTGGGGGACCGAGGAGCAGCAGCAGCGGTGGCTGCCCGGCATCCTCAACGCCGACGTCCACTGGTGTCAGGGGTTCACCGAGCCGGAGGCGGGATCGGACCTCGCCAACCTGCGCACCATGGCCGTCGCCGACGGCGACGAGTACGTGGTCAACGGACGCAAGATCTGGATCTCCACCGCGCACCTGGCCAAGTGGGGGCTCTTCCTCGTGCGCACCGACCCTACCGCCATCGAGCGCGGCGCCAAGCACGAAGGCATCACCGCGCTCATCGTGGACATGGAGCTCCCGGGCATCGAGGTGAGCGTGATCCGGGACATCACCGGTGGCGAGCTCTTCTGCGAAGTCGTGTTCGAGGACGCGCGCGTTCCGACCGCGTACCGGCTCGGTGACGAGAACATGGGGTGGAACGTCGCCATGGGCACGCTCGCCAACGAGCGCGTCGGTACCTCCGGCCTGTCCGTGTCGATGCGCATCGAGCTCGACAACCTCATCGCCACGGCGCGTCGGGACAACCCGGACGCGCTGCGCGACCCCGGCATCCGCGAGCGCGTGGCCCGACTGTGGACGCAGCTCGAGCTGACCCGGCTGCTCAATGCCCGTGCGCTGTCCAAGATCCTGAAGGGCGAGAAGAACTGGCCCGAGGTCCCGCTGGCCAAGCTCCAGTGGAGCTATCTGTCGCAGGCCATCGCCGAGCTCGGGGTCGACGTGCTCGGGCCGTCGGGGGCGCTCGCCCGCGGTGGACCCGACGCCGTCGACAAGGGCCACTGGAGCCACAACTATGTGTGGCAGCGCTTCACCTCGATCGGCGCCGGCACGACCGAGGTGCAGAAGAACATCATCGCCGACCGGGCCATCAAGCTGCCCCGCCGCTGAGGCACCGCCGGGCCCAGGGCCGGCGCGAGCAGCGGTTCCCCGGGCCCCGGGCGTCGCCACCGGCGGGGCCCCGAATCTTGCCGCGGCTCATGGCCGGTGCCCCCCATGCCGATTGATAGGGGGTGCAACCCGGGGCATCTCTCCCGAGCGGGGGCGAACGCGCCCCGGCGTCGCCACGCGGCTGGTCGGCCCGGCTTTCGGTCCTGTTCCTGGCGGTGGCCGTCGCCCTCGCAGCGATCGTCGGCGCCGCGTTGGCGTCCTCGGCCGACAGCCGGGCCCAGCAGTCGGTGGACCGCACCGCTTCGGACCTGGCGAGGACGGCCGGAGCCGCCCTCCAGCGGGACGTGGACCTGGCCACGGCCACCGGTGCCTTCGTCGCCCGTGACCCCCAGCTGACCAACCCGGGCCTCGCCCAGTGGTTCGCCGCGCTGGGAGCGGCCCGGGAGCGTGACGTCCTGGGCGCCACCTTCATCCAAAGCGTGTCGGCCCAGCAGTTCTTCTTCTTCCTGGTGACGCTCGAGCACGACCCCGTCAACGCCACCACCGATGCGAGCACCTACACGGTCACCCCGGGCAGCGCCACGCCGCCTCTGTGTCTGACCCGTCTGTTCGCCGCCGCGTCTGCGGACGTGACCGTGGAGAACGCGTTGGCCCCGACGGGCCTCGACTGGTGCGCCACGTCGCTGTCGCCTGCGCTCGACACCGCGGCGAGCACGGGCACCTTCGTGGTGTCGTCGATGCTCGACCGCGCCGAACGACAGCGCCTGGGCCTGCCGGCCGGCGCCACGTCGCCGAGTAGCGCGGTCACCGGGCTGGACCGCACGTTCCAGGTGGTGGACCGGGCCCAGCTCGTGATCCTCCCCGTCTACTCGTCAACCGCGCCGGAGACTGCCGCCGCCCGCCGCGCCGCGCTCGTGGGATGGGCCGGCATCCTCGTCGACCCCGCCGCTCTGTTGGACGACGCCGTGGCGACGCACCCGGGCGTGCACGTCGCCCTGACCCGCGCGGGCGCACCCACGATCACGGCTGGATCCCCGGCACGTCCCGGTGCGCTCACGTCGCACGTGACCATCGCCGCGGCCGGCAATTGGACCCTCGCCGTGGCGCAAGCGGCCCCGGCCGGTCTCGCGTCGGGCAACGTGGAGGGCACGCTCGCCGGCATGGCGATCGCCGTCATGGCGCTGCTCGCGTTCATCGCACTGCGCACCTCGCAACGCCGGCGTCGACGGGCCGCAGAGCTCGCCGCCGCTCAACATCAAGAGCTCCAGCACGTCATGTTGCACGACCCGCTCACGGGGCTGCCCAACCGGGCGCTGGTGCGCGACCGCGCCCAGCAGATGCTGGCCCGGGGTCGCCGCAACCAGACCGCCACGGCCGCTCTCATCGTGGGGATCGACCACATGAGCGACGTCAACGGGCTGCACGGGTGGGCGGTCGGCGACGCCGTGCTCGAGGCCGTGGGCAAGCGGCTGGCGGCGGCGTTGCGCGAGGCCGACACCGTCGGGCGCCTCGGCGGCGACCAATTCGTCGTGCTGACCGAAGGAGCGGCGCTGGCGGCGGGCCCGGCGGTCATCGCCGAGCGCCTCCTCGACGTGTTGCGGACGCCGTTCCAGGTGCGCGGCGACAACCCCCACGAGATCACCGTGTCCGCCTCGGTCGGGGCCGCCCTCGGGCCGCGGTTGTCGGCCGACGACCTGCTCCGCGACGCCGAGGTTGCGTTCCGGCAGGCGAAAGAGGACGGCGCGGGACGCTACGTGCTGTTCGCCCAGGACACGCCCCAGGCGATCGAGAGCCAGCTCGCCCTGGAGGACGAGCTGCGCAGAGCGGTCGAGCACGAGGAGTTCTCGCTGCGCTTCCAGCCCATCTTCGACATCGACCGCCGACGGACGATCGGGGTCGAGGCGCTGTTGCGCTGGGATCGCCGCAACGGGCGCGTGTTGCCCCCCGACCACTTCCTGATCCACCTCGAGCACGCCGGGCTCATGGTCCCGGTGGGCCGCTGGGTCCTGGGCGAAGCGTGCATGCACGCCGCGGACCTGCACCGACGGGGGCGGCCGATCTCGATGTCGGTCAACCTCGCGGCCAGCCAGCTCGCGGACGAGGCGCTGCCGTCCGACGTCGCCGACGCCCTGACCACCTCGGGGCTCGACCCGCACGCGCTAGTCCTCGAGGTGGCGGAGATGACCTTGCTCCAGGACCCCGAGGTCGCACTCCAGAAGCTGGCGGCGTTGAAGGCGCTCGGTGTGCGCTTGGCGGTCGACGACTTCGGGATCGGGTTCTCGTCGATCGCCTTCGTGCGGCAGTTCCCCGTCGACATCTTGAAGATCGACCGCTCTCTGATCGCCTCGTCGTCCACGCCCGCGAAGTCCTCCGCCCTGGTGCGCACCCTCGTCGAGCTCGGCCAGACGCTCGGCTTGGAGGTCATCGCCGAGGGGATCGAGAACGCCGGGCAGCTCGACCCGCTCATCCTCGCCAACTGCGACGCCGGCCAGGGATTTCTTTACGGGCGGCCCCTCACCGGCGCGCAGCTCGAGCTCTTCCTCAGCATGCACGACACGGCGGCGAAGTCCGACCTGTGGGTGTCACAACCCGGCTGACGGGACGTCGGGCCCGGCGCGCCGGTCACGGCTCCCGGGTCGCCGCCCCCCGTCACCGGGCCACCGGTTCGAGCCGGCCACTGGGGTCGTAGTAGAGCTCCTGCTGGGCGATGCGGCCGTCGCGGTAGCGGTACACCGCGACGTACCGGGACCGCAGGCGCGTGCGCGCCGCGTCGAAGTCGAAGTGCACGAGCACGTAGGCACCCCCGGTGGGGACGACGGCGCGTTCGACGACGCGGTACGACACGTTGGCGAGCCCGGTGATCGTGAGCTGGATGAACTCGAGGGTGCGCTCGCGGCCCTCGATGCGCCAGGGCCAGCCGTACAGACGGGTCGTGGGGCTCAGGTAGACGACGTCCGGCCCGTACAGCTCCTGCGCCCGGGTGATGTCGCCCGCGGCGTAGGCGTCTGCGAAGCGCGCCTCCTGCTCGTCGAGCGCTTCCAGGGTGAGGGGCCCGTCGACGCCTGCCGCCATGCGATCCCTCGACGCCCGTCACACGGAGAGGAGCACACGGAGGTCGTAGTCCGACAGCCGTGCTCGGCCGCCGAGCGCCACGATCTCGAGCAACGCCACCACCCCGACCACCTGCGCGCCGGAGCGCCGCAGGATCTGGGCGGTGGCGACGCCCGTCCCGCCCGTGGCGATGACGTCGTCCACGATGAGGACGCGGTCGCCGGGCTCGATGGCGTCGACGTGCATCTCCAGGGTGGCCTCGCCGTACTCGAGCATGTAGGCCTCGGCCACGGTCGGCGCCGGGAGCTTCCCGAGCTTGCGGACGGGCACCAGCCCGGTGCCGAGTGCGTGGGCCACGGGTCCGCCGAGGATGAAGCCGCGCGCCTCGATGGCGGCCACCTTGTCGGTCTTGTGGTGAAACGGCGCCGCCATCCAGCGCACGACCGCCGTGTAGGCCTCGGCGTCGGCGAGCACCGGGGTGATGTCCTTGAACACCACCTCGGGCTGGGGGAAACCCGGGATATCGCGTATGAGTCCCGCGACCCGCGCCCGCAGGACGGCGTCGCCGGCCGCCTCCGTCGCCTCCATCGCGGCAGGTCGGTGTCCGAGGTGAGGTGACGTTCTACTGCTCGCCCGGCGTCAAAGCGGCGGCCGCCCCGAGCCCGGCGGCCGCCAGCGCCGTCGTCCCCACGAGGAGGCGTCCCCACCACGACAGCTCCCGGCGCCGAAACGCCGCGGTGGCGTCGAAGGCGTCGCACGCCGCGCTCAACCACAGCGCGCGCGTCACCTCGTCTTCACGTCCGCGCCGACGCGCGCTCAGGACGGCGACGCCGAGCGCGGCGTCGCGGACGCCGAACAGACGGCTCGTGAACCTCACGCTCGGGCGCCTCGCCTCGGCGCCCAGATAGGGCGCCGCTGCGAACGACGGCGCGACCATGAGCGCGAGCCCGAATGCCACCCGCAACCCGGCGAGCATCTCGGGCAGCCGTTGCCGCCAGTCCGCGCTCGGCACGGGTGTCGGTGTGCGCAGGGATTCTGAACTCGCCGCGAGATCGGTCACGTGGCGAGGCTACTCGTCCGCTCCGGGAGCGCTCTCCCGCACTCGGCAGAGGCGGCGATCAGAGGCGGCGATCAGAGGCGGCGATCAGAGGCGGTACAGCGCGGCGGTGTTCGCCGACGCGATCATGCGCGCCTGCTCGTCGCTGAGGGGGGCCAGCGCGGCGCGCAGCTCGCGCGTGACACCGGGGAAGACGGCGTCGGGATGCGGGTAGTCCGACGCCCAGACGATCCGGTCGGCACCGCACAGCGGCGAGGTGGCGGTGAACGCCAGCGTCGACTCGTCGGGGTCGAAGCTGATCCAGCACTGCCTCCGGAAGTAGGCCGAGGGCTCCTGCCTGAGCACGGGGACGTCCCACCCGAAGATCTCGTAGTGGTGGTCGAGGCGCTCGAGCCACGGCACCAGCCACCCTCCGCCCGACTCCAAGAACACGATGCGCAGCTCGGGGAACCGCTCGCACACCCCCCCGGCGAGCAGGAAGGTCATGGAGCTCATCATGTCGAAGGGGTTCGAGATCGCCTGGGTGAAGAAGATGTTGTCGATGGCGACGGTCCCGCTGTCGGGCGGCAGGGGGCTGGACGAGCTGCGCAGCTGGTTGATCCGCAGGCCCACGCACGTCCCCGGCAGGTCCGCGGCCAGAAACGGATGCAGGCCGATGGGCAGCCCGACGTCCGACGCGGCCGCCCACAACGGGTCGTAGGCAGCATCGGAGAAGGGCTTCCAGTCGGCGGTGGGGTTGGGTCGCACCATCACGCCGACGATTCCCGGCAGCCCCGCCACCCTGCGGATCTCGGCCGCCGACGCCGCGATGTCCCGCTGGGGGACGATGGCGACCCCGTACAGGCGGCCCCGGCCGTCACCGGTGTGGGCCGACAACCAGTCGTTGTAGGCACGGCACATGGCCGCGGCGAATTCGGCATCGGGGTGCCCGGCGATCCCCAGCAGCAGGGTCGGGTACAGGACGGACTGGTCGATGCTGTCCTCGTCCATGTCGGCCAGGCGCGCCGCCGCGTCCCAAGCGGCGGGGCGCACTTCGGTGTAACGGAGCTCGCCCTTCTGCGCCCGGGCGCGGTCGGCCGCCGACATGCCGGCCGTGCCGGCCAACGCCATGAAGTTGGCGGGGGTCCGGGTGCCGTCCATGACGGCCCACTCGGTGCCCTCGGCGTCGGTCTCGATGTGCCACACCCGGTCCTCGAAGCCCGGAGGGGCGAACTCCCGGAAGCCCGTCGGGTGCTCTAGCACGTGCCCGTCGGCGTCGAAGAACTGCACACCGGTGGCCGCGGACCGTTCCTGTTCCGCCGTGGTGGTCATGGCCATCTCCTTATCGATGTGATTCCCGGTCGATGTGATTCCCGTCAGGACGAACGACGGGTGGGGAGGTTGTAGAAGGCCTGCGCGTTGGCGCCGGCCACCCGGGCGAGCGCGCCGTCGGCGAGGCCTTGGCCCGCGTGGCTGCGCAGCTCCTCGGTGGCGCGCGGCCATGCCCCGTCCCAGTGGGGGTAGTCGCTCGCGAACATCACGCAGCGGTCGCCGAGCGCGTCGACCAGGCAGGGCAACGTGCCCTCGTCCGGCTCACACGTCACGAAGACGTTGCCCCGGGCGACGTACTCCGACGGCGGGCGCTCCCAGCCACGAGGCACCCAGTCGCCGCGCGATTCGAAGTGCTCCTCGAGCCGCTCGACGAACCAGGGCAGCCACCCCGCCCCCGCCTCCAGGAAGGCGACCTTCAGGTCGGGGTGGCGGTCGAACACGCCGCCGCTCACCAGCGCGGTCATGGCGGTCATCTGGTCGAACGGGAAGCTGATGCAGTGCACCTGGATGTAGTTGTCGAAGCGGTCCACGCCGATCTTGGGCAGGTGGATCCCGGGAGCACCGTGCACGCCCAGTGGCATGTCGAGCGCCGTCGCGGCTGCGTAGAACCGGTCGAGGTCGGGGTGGTCGAGGTTGCGCGTCTTCAGCGCGGGCGGCACGACCGTGCACACGAGGCCGAGGCCCTTGGCCTCCTCCATGACGGCGATGGCGTCGTCGGTGTGCTCGATGGGGGCGACCGCAGCGCCGTGCAACCGGCCACCGCTCTTGGCGCAGAACTCGGCGGCCCACGCGTTGTACAGGCGGGCGATCCCGGAACCGAGGGCGGCGTCCTCGATGGTCGGCACGCACAACCCGAAGCTCGGGAACAGGACCATTTCGTCGATGCCGTCGGTGTCGGCGTTGCCGAGGACGCCGCCAGGTGTTCCGGGGTCGACGCCGTCCGCGGTCGTGAGACCGTGCTCCGGCGGGCATCCCGCTCCCGGGCCTTCGTACTGGGGATACGGGCGTCCTTCGACGAGGACGCCGAGCTTCGTGTCGGTGCGGATGCCCACCTGGTCCCCGAAGCGCTGCAACAACTCGCCGAAGAACTCGGGTGTCTCCACGGCATGGGCGTCGGCGTCCACCACGTACAGACCCGTCGCCATCTCCGGCTCCCTTCGGGTGATGCTGTCGTCAGTCGTCACGGCGTCGATGGCCCTCGATGGCGTCCCCCGGGGTCCGGCGTCATGCGCCGTCGTACACGATGACGCTGCGCGCCACCTCGCCCGCCTCCATGGCTCGGAACGCGTCGTTGATGTCGTCGAGGCCGATACGCCGGCTGACGAGCCCGCTGGCGTCGATCACCCCGCGCGCCACCAGGTCGACCAGCACGGGAAAGTCGCGGTCCGCGTCGGTCGACCCGTACACGCAGCCGACGACGGTCTTGGCGTCGACGAAAAGCTCGAAGGCCGAGAACGACAGCGTGTCCGAGGGCGAGCCCGCCCCCACGAGCACGGTGGCCCCGCCGCGCCGCGTGCACGCGAACGCGGTCCGGATGGTCTCGCTCCGGCCCACCACCTCGAAGGCGTAGTCCGCCCCCCGGCCAGAGGTGTGGCTGCGCACCGCCTCGACCGGGTCTCCGTTCGACGAGTCGACGACGGCGGTCGCCCCCATGGACTCGGCCAGCTTGAGCTTGGTGGCGACGCGGTCGACGGCCACGATCTGCGACGCGCCCGCCAGCCGCGCGCCCTGGACCACCGACAGCCCGACGCCACCGCACCCGATGACGGCCACGGTCGAACCCGGGGCGACGCGCGCCGTGTGCCACACGGCACCGACGCCCGTGGCGAGCGCGCAACCCACCAGCGCGGCCAGCTCCAGCGGCACCGACGGGTCGATGCGCACCACCTCGCCCTCGGGCACGAGGGTTTGCTCGCCGAAGGTGGCGGTGCCCAGGCCCCGGACGAGCGGTCGGCCGTCGAGGCTCGCGTACGGGCCCGACAGCGACTCGGCGAGCCCCCGGTCGCACAGCATCGCCTGGCCGGACAGGCACCAGAAACAGCTCCTGCAGGCGGGCATCCAGGTGAGGACCACGTGGTCACCGGGCGCCACCCGCGTGACCGCCGGTCCCACCTCGACGACGACACCGGCACCCTCGTGTCCGAGGACGGTCGGGAACATGAACGGGATCGTCCCCTTCTGGACCGACAGGTCGGAGTGGCAGACGCCGCTCGCGGCCATGCGGACGCGCACGTCGTGGGGACCGACCGCAGCCAGCTCGATGTCCTCCACCACGAACGGAGCACCGACCTCGTGCACCACGGCGGCGCGCACCGACGTGCCCGTCCGGGCCATCAGGCGGCCCCCGCCCCGGCGTGCACCGTCTGGGTGTCGGCCCCCGAGCGCAGCACCGCCCCGGGCACGGACCCGGTGAACGTGCCGGACTGCACGATCTCGGTCCCGTTCACCACGACGTGCTCGATGCCGTCGGCCTCGGCGAACAGCCGGCTGGCGCCCCCGGGAAGGTCGTCGCGCGTCCGCTCCGGGCCGTGCCCGATCCGCTCGGGGTCGAACAGCACGAGGTCCGCCCACCAACCCTCGGCGACCCGGCCGCGGTCGCGCAGCCCGTACAGGCGGGCGGGCACCTCGGTCAGCTGGTGCACCGCCTCCTCCCAGGAAAGCAGCTGGCGCGAACGCACGCCGTCACCGAGGAGGGAGGTCGAGTAGATCGCCCCGCACATCACGTCCAGATGCGCGCCGGCGTCGGAGCCGCCCACCACCGTGCGCGGGTCACGCCACACCTTGGCGCGCAGCTCCCAGTCGGCATCGGATTCGCCGATCGGTGGCCGCAGCCCGGTGCGCAGCTTGTCGGCGAGCACGACGTCGACGAGCGCGTCGAACGGATCCTGGCCGGTCTCCTTGGCCACCGATCCCACCGACCGTCCCTCGTAGGCCCGGTTGGCGGCGCTGAACGTCTCGTCGATGAGGAGGTTCTCCCACCGGGCGAGGGCGCCGATGATGCCGGCGTCCTTGGACTTGGCTCCCTCGTCGAGCCGGGCGCGCTCGGCCGGGTCCGACAGACGCGCCATGCGCTCGTCCACCGGGAGCGCGAAGAGCTCGCGCCAGCCCGGGAGGGCATCGATGATGGCGCCGTGCTCGAACGACAAGCGGATCTTCATCGTGTGCGGCAGCGTCAGCGCCACGACGGTGGCACCGCGCGCCGCGGCGGCCGTCGACGCGGCGAGCTGATGGTCCGCCGCCCCGGGGTTGAGGGCGGACACGCCGAGCACGTTCCAGTTGGCGGGACGGTCGGCCAGCAGCGACAGGGACGTCATCAACTCGACTTCGCTGTCGCTGAAGCCGTTCAGACACCCGGGCAGGATGAGCTCGAGCGTGGTGCCGGGATGCCCCGACAATTCGGCGCACAGCGCCTCCAGCTCCTCACGCTCGGCCGAGCGCGACGGCACCGGCATGCCGTCACCGTCGTTGTGGGTGTGGGCCTGCGAGGTCGAAAAGCCGAGTGCGCCCTCCTCGAGGCAGCGGGCCAGGAGCGCGCGCATGGCGCTCGTCTCCTCGGCGGTGGCCGCCGAGCCGACGGCGCGCTCCCCCATGACCACGCGGCGCAGCGCCGAGTGGCCGACGAGGAACCCGGCGTTCACGGCGATGGCGCCGTCGAAGCGCGCCAGCCACTCGCCGAACGACGACCACGACCAGTCGAGGTGCTCCAGGGCCGAGATGGGCATGCCCTCGACCCGGGCCATCATGCGGGTGAGGTAGTCGGCGTGCGCCGGGCCGGCCGGTGCGAGCGAGAAGCCGCAGTTGCCGCCCACCACGGTGGTGACGCCGTGGAGCGGGGACGGGCTCGCCGTCGGGTCCCAGGACAGCTGGGCGTCGTAGTGGGTGTGCAGGTCGACGAATCCGGGGACGACCATGAGGCCTCCGGCGTCGATGCGGTGGGCCGCGGCCTCGTCCACCTCCCCCACGGCCACCACCCGCCCGTCGCGCACCCCCACGTCGGCGCGACGAGCCGCCGCCCCGGTCCCGTCCACCACCGTGCCGCCCCGGATCAACAGGTCGAGCATCGGCGTACCTCCTGTGAAGCCGGGCGCGCGCCCGGCGGCTCGGCGACCGTCACGCCGTGGCGGCCGGGAATTCCAGAATCGTCTTGGGCCGGGTGAACGCCAGCATCCCCTCCGGCCCCAGCTCCACGCCGTAACCGGACTGCTTCCACCCACCGAACGGGGCGCGGTGGTCCATGGCCGCGGTGCCGTGGTTGTTCACGAACACGGTGCCCGCCTGCAGGCGGTCGGCGGCGCGCTCGGCCAGATCGGTGTCGCCCGTCCAGATCGACGCGCACAACCCGAAGGACGACGCGTTGGCGCGCTCCAGGGCCTCCTCGACCTCTGTGTACCCGAGCACCGGGAGCGCCGGGGCGAACTGCTCTTCGCTCACGATCGGGGCGTCTTCGGACGCTCCTTCGACGATCGCCGGCGAGACCAGGTACCCGCCCGCCTGGGCGTCGACGTCGCGCACGCGCGCCGGACGGTGCACGCGCGCGCCGCGACGGTCGGCGTCGGCGAGCATGGCCTCGACGCGATCGCGGGCCGCGGGCCGGTGGACGGGGCCCATCGTCACCTCGGGCTCGAGGCCGTCCCCCACCACTTCGCGCGACACCCGGTCGACGAGTGCCTCCACCATGGCGGCGCGCTTGGACTCGGGCACGTAGAGGCGCTTGATCGCCATGCACACCTGCCCACTCGTGATGAACGTGGCCCCTACGATCTTCTCGGCGAGCGCGTCGTCCACTTCCACGTCGGGCGCCACGATGGCGGGGTCATTCCCGCCGAGCTCGAGCACGACGGGGCGCACCGCCCCGGCGGCGGCGGCCATGACGGCCCGGCCGGTGGGGACACCCCCGGTGAAGGACACCATGTCGACGCCGGGGTGGGTCACGAGCATCTCGCCGAGTTCCGCGCCCGGCCCGTTGACCGCGTTGACGACGCCGGGAGGAAGGGCCTCGGCCAGGGCGGCCGCCGCGGCCAGCACCGCGCCCGGGCAGGTGGGCGGGGCCTTGACGACGACGGTGTTGCCCATGAGCAAGGCAGGCAGGACCTTGTTCCCGAACACCGAGACCGGCCAGTTGAACGGCAACAACGCGGCGACGACGCCGTGCGGCTGGTGGACGACGCGGGTGCGCCGGTTGCCACCCTCCATGGTGCGGCCCGACAGGGCCTCGGCGGCGATCGGCGCGAACGCTCCCGCCATGCCGCCGATCGTCCCCGCGTCGAACTGCGCCTCCCACGCCACCTTGCCGTGCTCGCGGGTGAGCAGGTTGGCGAGCCCGTGCGCCTCGACGGCCGCCCCGGCGGCCGCGGCCGCCTTGCCCACCAATTCGGCGCGTTCGCGCACGTCGAGCGCGGCCCAAGCAGCCTGCGAGCGGCGCGCCGCGGTGACGGCGGCGTCGAGTTGCGCCGACGAGGCGGACGGCGCGTCGAGAACGACCTCCGCCGGACGGACGGGATTGGTCACCGGGTAGGTGCCTTCCTCGCCCCGCACCACGCTCCCGTCGATCACCAGCCCGATGGCGTCACCCACGGTTCGCCTCCCCTCCGGAGAATGCCGTTCTCCGGGATGATAGTTTCCTTCGCCGATGGCGTCCCAGCCGCGTGAGACCGCCCCGGCCACGACCCGGATCGACGGCTCGCTCGGCCGGACACTCGACGGGGCCCGGGTCCACCGGGCGGACGTCGCCGAACGGCTGGTCGAGGCGGCGCGCCGCCTGATGTGGGAGGCCGGCGGCCCGAGCTTCACCGTCACCCAGGTGGTGGCGGGCGCGGGCACCTCGCTCAAGAGCTTCTACCGCTGCTTCGCCGGCAAGGACGAGCTGCTCGTGGCGCTCTTCGCCGACGACGCCCGTCGGGGGGCCGCCGCCCTGGCCGTCGACGTGGACGAGGCGGGATCGCCCGACGAACGTCTGCGGCGCGCCGTGCAGGGCCTGTTCCGTTTCGTGTCGTTGGACGGGAGGCTCCCCTACGCGGCCGCGCTCGTGCGCGAGCACCTCCGCCTGGCGGAGTCGCACCCTGAGCAGCTGCGCGCCGTCTTGCACCCGTTCGTGGCGCTCTTCGAGCGCGAGGTCGCCGGCGCCCAGGAGCGCGGAGCCGTCCGCTCCGGTGACACGGCGCGTCTCGCCCGCACGCTCTTCCACGTCGTCGTGTCCCATCTCCACGCGCTCATCTGTCACCAGATCGACGACAGTCCGACGGACGTCGCGGAGGACCTGTGGCGGTTCTGCGCCGCGGCGCTGCGACCATGACCGCTCGCGCCCACCACGAGTCCGTGCTCCTGCCGGATCCCGCCCCGAGGCCCATCCGGGTACCGGTCATCTCGGTGGACGACCACCTCATCGAGCCCCCCGACCTGTTCGAGGGGCGTCTCCCGGCGAAGCTCGCCGAGCGCGCCCCGCGCATCGTCGAACAGGACAACGGGGTGCAGCAGTGGGTCTACGAGGGTCGGACCTACCCCAACGTGGGCCTGAACGCGGTGGCGGGCCGGCGACGCGACACGTGGAGCATGGACCCGTCGCGCTTCGACGAGATGCGCCCGGGCTGCTTCGACATCCACGCCCGGATCGCCGACATGGACCTGAACGGCGTGTGGGCGTCTCTGTGCTTCCCGTCGTTGGTGGCGGGCTTCTGCGGCTCGGTCTTCTCGCGTTCGGACGATCCCGAACTGGGGTTGGCATGCCTGCGCGCGTGGAACGACTGGCACATCGACGTGTGGGCCGGCACGTACCCGGAGCGCATCATCCCGCTGCAACTTCCCTGGCTGGCCGACATCCCGGTTGCTGCCGAAGAGGTCCGCCGCAACGCGGCGCGCGGCTTCAAAGCGGTGAGCTTCCCCGAGTTCCCCTCCAAGCTCGGCCTGCCCTCGATCTTCTCCGGCTTGTGGGACCCGTTCTTCGCGGCCTGTGAGGAGACCCAGACGGTGCTCTGCCTGCACACCGGCGCGTCCGCGTGGGCGCCGTTCGCGTCGTCGGACCCGCCGTTCGAGTTGTTCCCCACGCTGTTCCCGGTGAACGCGCTCGTCGCCGCCGCTGAATGGCTGTGGTCGGGGGTGCCGCTGCGTTTCCCCCACCTCGCGGTGGCGCTTTCGGAGGGGGGCATCGGGTGGGTCCCGATGCTGCTGGATCGCGTCGACTATGTCCTCGCCCATTCGGGCTCAGGGACAGAGAGCACGTCATGGCCGTCGGAGCTGGCGCCGAGCGAAGTGCTCCGGCGCAACTTCTGGTTCTGCACGATCGACGACCCTTCGGTGATCGAGCTCCGGCACCGCATCGGCGTGGACCACATCATGGCGGAGAGCGACTACCCGCACGCCGATTCGACGTGGCCCGATACCCAGGAGGTCCTGGCCGCCGCGCTCGCGCACCTGCCCGAGGACGAGACGCGCCTGATCGCCGCCGAGAACGCGGCGCGGCTGTTCCGCCACCCGCTCCCCCCCTCCGACGACTGGCGCCACGCCCCGTGACCGGCGCCACGGCCGCCGGCGGCGAGGGGCACGCCCCGGGCGGGCCGGCCGGCGCGCCCGTCGTCGTGGATGCCGACGGCCACGTCGTCGAACCGCGCGCCTGTTGGGACGCAGTCCCGGATCCGTACCGGCCGCGCATCGTGCGCGACGCCGGCGGGTTCGAGCACGTCGTCGTGGACGACACCGAGATCCTGGCCGTCCCCCTCGGGACCCTGGCCACACCGGGCGCCCACTTCGACGACCCGTCGTCGTTCCGCACCCTGGAGGAGGCCCACCCGGGGGGCTCCGACCCCGTGGCGCGCCTCGCCGACATGGACGCCGAAGGCATCGATCAGGCCGTCCTGTTCCCCTCCATCGGCCTCTACTTCTGGGCGCTCGACGACGCGGCCGCCGCGGTTCCGATCGCCCGCGCGTACAACGACTGGCTGGCTCGGTACTGCGCGGCGGATGCCACGCGCCTGTTCGGGGCGGCGATGCTCCCTGTCCAGGACCCGGCCGCGGCGGCCGCCGAGCTGCGCCGGGCGCACGACGAGCTCGGCTTCGCCGCGGCCTTCGTCCGCCCCAACCCCTGTTGTGGGCGCAGCCTGTCGGACCGTGCCTACGACCCGCTGTGGGACGCGGCCGAGGAGACGGGCATGGCGATCGGCGTGCACGAAGGCAGCTCGGTCATCGTCCCCACCCTCGGTTCCGACCGTCCGTTCAATCCCCTCGTCCTGCACGCCGTCTCGCACCCGTTCGAAGAGATGCTGGCGTGCGCGCAGCTGATCGCGTGGGGGGTGCTCGAGCACCACCCCGGGCTGCGGGTGGTCTTCTTGGAGTCGGGGGGCGGCTGGGTGCCGTTCTGGTTGGAGCGCCTCGACGAGCAGGCCGAGAGCTTCGGGGGGTTCTGCCCGGACCTGCGCCTGCGTCCCAGCGAGTACTTCGCCCGCCAGTGCTGGGTCAGCTACGAAATCGACGAGCACACCCTTCCGGCGCTCACCCCGTACATCGGCGAGCACCGCGTCGTGTGGGGCTCGGACTACCCCCACCACGACGCCACGTTCCCCGGCGCCCTGGACACGCTGCGGCGGACGATCGCCCCGCTCGACGCCGCCGTCCAGGCGTTGGTCCTGGGCGCCAACGCCGCCGAGCTCTACCGCCTGCCGCCCCGGGGCGCGCCGCCAGCAGCGAACGTCGGCACGGGCCAGCCCGCCCCCGCGGACGAGCCCGTCGCGCGCTGAACGCGCTGGGCACGTCGGGCACGTCGGGGGCGGCCGTGCTGGGCGACGTCGTACGCGAAGCCGCCGTTCGTTACGGCCCCACCCCCGCGTACGTCACCCCGGACGGGCTCGCCCTGAGCTACGGCCGACTCGACCAGTTGTCGGACGAGGTGGCGTCGGGCTTGCGCACCCGCGGCGTGAGCGAGGGCGACGTGGTGGCACTGCTCCTGCCGTCGGGACCGGCGTACGCCGTGGCGTACGCGGCCGCCGCCAAGATCGGGGCGGTCACCGCGGGCGTCAACGACCGGCTGTCACCCCCCGAACGTCGCCGTTGCCTGGAGGTCGCCCGGCCCCGCCTGGTCCTCGCATCACCGTCGCTCGCTCGCGACACCCAGCCCGGAGTCCTTCCCGCCGTCGACGACGTGCTCGAGGTGGACGCCGAGACCGCGCCCGACGACGCACTGGCCGAGCTGCGCACCGGCGCCGCGGACGCCGCGCCGGTTCGGCCCGACCCGGACCGGCCGGTCGCCATCGTGTTCACGTCCGGCACCACGGGCGCCCCCAAGGGCGCGGTGTTCTCGGGCCGCCAGCTCGACGCCGTCGGGCAGATCGACGGGGGCCGGCGGTGGGGGGGCGGGGGCCGCGGCCTGTCGTCGACGTCCTTCGCACACCTCGGGTACATGACCAAGCTGCCGCAGACGTTGCGGGGCGGCGGGACGACGTTCCTCATGCGGCGGTGGTCGGCGGGTGACGCGCTCGACATGGTGCAACGTCACCGCGTGACGGTGCTCGGCGGCATCCCCACCCAGGTGGCTCTCATGCTGCGCCACGAGCGATTCCCGACCACCGACGTCTCGAGCGTGCGGCTCATCGCCATGGGCGGCGGCCCTTCGACGGCCGCGCTCGTACGCGAGGCGCGCCGGGCCTTCGGTGTCCCGGTCGTCGTGCGCTACACGTGCACCGAGGCGGGGGTGGGCGTCGGCACCACGCCCGAGGACCCGCCCGAGGACGCCGAGGAGAGCGTCGGTCGGGCGCGCCCCGGCGTCGAGCTCACCATCCGCTCCGACGACGATCGCGTCCTGCCGTCGGGCGAGGACGGCGGCGTGTGCCTGCGCTCGGGCGCGGTCATGACCGGCTACTGGCGCGACCCGGAGGCCACCGCCGCGGTCTTCACCGCCGACGGCGCCGTGCGCACCGGCGACCTCGGCCATGTCGACGAGCGCGGCCGCCTGCACCTGGCGGGGCGGAGCAAGGAGATGTACGTGCGCGGCGGTTACAACGTGTTCCTGCTCGAGGTCGAAAACGTCCTCGCCGACCATCCCGCCGTCGCCGACGTCGCCGTGGCACCGCGGCTCGACGAGGTCATGGGCGAGATCGGCGTCGCCGTGGTGGTGCCGCGCCCCGGGAATGAGCCGCCCACACTGCAAGCCCTCCGTGAGCACGCCCGCCACCGGTTGGCGGCCCACAAGCTCCCCGAGGACCTCGTCGTCACTTCCGAGCTGCCCCGCACCGCGATGGAGAAGGTGGACCGGCGAGCGCTCCGCTCGCTGGTGCAGAGCGCTTCCACCGGGCGCGTGTCACGAGGTGACGACTGACTTCTCCCTGCTCACGACGAGCCGGATGCCACCTGCTCGCTCACGACGCCGTGTCCTGGGCCACGACCAGCAGCGCGTCGGTTCCCTCCTCACCGGCGATGAGCACGTCGTCCGGCGCGTCGTCGTCGGCGAGCACGTCGAAGATCGCGCCGGCCATCTCGTCGGGTTGGAGGACGCGGTAGCGCAGTTTGCCCGCCGCGATCCACTGTTCGAGCGCCGCGGTGGCCGCCTCGGGTTCCCACTGTTCGGCGAACGAGGTCGCGGTGTTGCCCACGGCCACGCATACCACGCGCATCCCCGGCTCCTCGGCGCGCAAGCCGCGCGCCATCTCCGCCAGGGCGGCCTTGGTCGAGCCGTAGACGCCGAGCCAGGGCCACGGGTCGCCCATCGAATGGGTGGTCACGATCACGGCGGGGTGCTCGGATCGGCGCAGGTGCGGTAGGGCTCTCGACACCACGAGGGCGGCTCCGATCAGGTTCGTCGCCAGCATCGTGTGCCAGGTGCGCGCGTCCGCGTCGGCGATCCTCACGAGGGGCGAGCTCCCTGACATGTACACGAGCAGGTCGATGCCCCCCAGCCAGGCGGCGGCGTCGTCGACGAGCCCGGCGCACTGCGCGTCGTCGGTCACGTCACACCGCCAGGCCCGCGCGTCGGAGCCCGCGGCCCGGATCTGGGCGGCAACCTCTTCCACCATGTCGCGGCGGCGGGCGGACACCGCCACCGTCGCCCCTCGGCGCCCGGCGGCCACGGCCATGGCGCGGCCGATGCCCGACGACGCCCCCACCACCAGCACCCGCCGTCCTCGGAGGTCCGCGTCTGCCCCGGCCATCGTCCCTCCCCGTCCGCCGAGCCCGTCTCGACCGGCGCTCGGAGCGTACCGTCCGGACCCTGACGGCTTTGTCAGGGTTCGGGGGTCGTGCCCTAGCATTCCGGCCCGTGACCACGACCGGGCCGTCCATACGCCTGCTGCCGCGCCTCGACGACACCAACCGTTTCTTCTGGACCTCGGGGGCCGACGGGGTGCTCCGCTTCCTGCGTTGCGGCCGGTGCCACCGCTTCGTGCATCCCCCGGTGCCGCGCTGTTCGTACTGCCTGGCCGATGCGCTCGTGCCCGAGACGGTGAGCGGGCGGGGTGTGGTGCACTCCTTCACCGTCAACCACCAACAGTGGATCCCGGGTTCCGACCCGTACATCATCGGGCTCGTGACCATCGCCGAGCAGGACGACGTGCGCCTCACGACGAACATCGTGCGGTGCGCGCCGGAGGACGTCCGCATCGGCATGCCCGTGGCAGTCGAATTCGAACGGCACGAGGACGTCTGGGTCCCGCTGTTCGCCCCCGCCGGCGGCACGCCGCGCCCATGAGCGCGCGCGAGCCGCTCGAGCGACGCGCCGTCATCTCAGGGATCGGGCAATCGGCGGTCGGCCGTCGGCTCGGGAGGACCGAGCTCGACCTGACGCTCGACGCCTGTCTTCAAGCCATCGAGGACGCCGGGCTCACGCGTGAGGACATCGACGGCTTGGCCACCTTCCCCGGCGCGGGCGTGGGCACGGCGGGGTTCGCCGGGCCGTCGAGCCCGGAGGTGCAGGACGCGCTGCGCCTCCGCCTCAACTGGCACGACGGCGGGCTCGAGGGCCCGGGCCAGCTGCGCGCCGTCTTCGCGGCGTGCCTGGCGGTGGCGGCCGGCCTGGCGCGCCACGTCCTCGTGTACCGGACGGTCACGGAGTCGAGCGCCCAGGGCGAAGGCGGTCGCCAGGGCATCGGCGGGGCGGGCGGTGGGAGCGGCCGGGGCGTCCCCCGGTTCTCGGGCTTCTTGCAGTGGACCATCCCCTACGGCGCAGTGTCGGCCGCCAACTGGATCGCGTGGATCGCGCAGCGGCGGATGTACGAGTTCGGGCTCACCCGCGAGCAGCTCGCGCAGATCGCCCTCAACGCCCGGGCCAACGCGGCGCTCAACCCCAAGGCCATCTACCGCCAGCCCATGTCGCTCGAGGACTACCTGTCCGCCCGGATGATCACGACGCCGCTGTGCCTGTACGACTGCGACGCCCCGTGCGACGGGTCCACGGCCGTGGTCGTCTCGCACGTCGACTACGCCCCGGACGCCCCCAAGCCGGCGTGCCACGTCAACGCCATCGGCACCGCGCTGCGCGGCCGGCCGAGCTGGGACCAGTTCGACGACATGACGACGTTCTCGGCGCGCGACGCGGCGGCGAGCATGTGGGAGCGCACCGAGCTCGTCCCTTCCGATGTCGGCGTGGCCGAGCTCTACGACGGCTTCAGCATCCTCACCATGGTGTGGCTCGAGGAGCTGGGCCTGTGTCCCCGAGGCGAGAGCGGCCCGTTCGTCGAAGGCGGCCGGCGCATCGCCCTCGACGGCGAGATCCCGCTCAACACGAGCGGTGGCCAACTGTCGGCCGGCCGCTTGCACGGGTTCGGGATGATGCACGAGGCCTGTGTGCAGCTGCGCGGCGAAGGCGGGGCACGCCAGGTCCCTGCGCAACCCGAGGTGGCCGCGGTGGCGGCCGGCGGCGGCCCGATCGCCGGTTGCATGCTGCTCACACGCGGTCCGAGCTGAGCGACCGCCGCCGCGCGCCGGTGCTCGCCGGGGCCGGCCAGGGCGCACTCACGGGCCTCGTGCGAAGCTGACACGGGCGTCAGGTCTTCACGGCCGACCGGCTACGATCCCGGCCGTGCGCCTGCACTACGACGACGAGACCGAGGCCTTCCGAGCCGAGCTCCGTGCGTGGATGGAGGCGAACCTGCCGCCTGCTTCCGAGCGCGCCGAGCGCATCCAGTCCTCGGCGCACATCCCCGAGTGGGCCCGGCGCTGGCAGCGCAAGCTGTTCGACAACGGCTGGCTCGTGCCCGGCTGGCCGCCGGCATACGGCGGGCGCAACGCCACGCCCGTCCAGCAGATGGTGTACTTCGAGGAACTGGCCCGTCTCGGGGTGCCCCGCAGCTGCAATCCCCAGGGCCTGTCGATCATCACGCCGTCGATCCTGGATTTCGGGACCGACGAGCAGAAAGAACGCTACGCGCTGCCCACGCTGCGGGCCGAGATCAGCTGGTGCCTCGGCATGAGCGAGCCCAACGCCGGGAGTGACCTCGCCGGGCTGCGGACGCGCGCCGAGCTGGTGGACGACCACTTCGTGGTGAACGGGCAGAAGGTGTGGACCTCGGGCGCCCACCAGGCCGACTTCTGCTTCTGTTTCGTGCGCACCGACCCCGACGCACCCAAGCACGCCGGCATCAGCGTGCTCATCATCGACATGAAGACGCCGGGCATCGAGACACGGCCCATCGCCGAGCTCACCGACCGCGAGCACGCCGACTTCAACGAAGTGTTCTTCACCGACGTCGTCGTCCCCGCCGAGAACCTCGTGGGGGAGTTGAACCACGGCTGGTCCGTCGCGGGCGGCTCGTTGGCCCACGAGCGGGGCATGTTGTGGATCAACGAAGCGTCCGGCACCCAGAGGATCCTCGACCGCGTCATCGCCACGGCGACGACCACGCTCCCCGGCGGGCGACGACCGGCCGACGACCCCGTGTTCCGGGAGGTCGTGGCGCGCGCCTATGTCCAGTCGCAGGCGCTCAAGCTGCTCGGCTACCGGGGCTTCGCCAAGTTCGCCAAGGGGATGGCGTCGCCCGAGCACTCGGTCCTCAAGCTGCTCGGCAGCGAGCTGCGCCGGAACCTCGCGCTCGACGTGGGGGAGGCGCTCGGGCCCGACGGCCTGGACCTCACGCGTCACGACGCCCCCGAGGTCAGCCGCCGGGGAGAATACGAGGCCTGGCTGGTGCACTGGCTGCAGTCGTTCTCGGGGACGATCGCCGGTGGCACGTCGGAGATCCAGCGCAACATCATCGCCGAGCGCGTGCTCGGGTTGCCGCGTCGGTAGCGGGCCCGCCGGCGCCGAAGGAGGGGGACCATGCCCACGTACGGACCGGAGATCCTCGGCCCGCCGCCGCGCGACTCCGAGCAGAAGTTCTGGGACCCCGACGTCCAGACCATGGATCCCGAGCGCCTGCGCGAGCTCCAGGACGAGCGCGTGCGCGAGCTCATGGGCAAGATCTTCGACACCCCGGTGCCGTTCTTCGTGCGCAAGCTGCGCGACGCCGGGATCGGCGCCGCGGAGGACGTCAAGACCGTCGACGACCTGCGCAACGTGCCGCTCACGGTGAAGCAGGACCTGCGCGACTCAGAAGCCGAGGCCCCCCCGTACGGGGACTACCGCTTCACCGATCTGCGCGCCGCGGTGCGCATCGGGACCTCGACCGGAACCACGGGCCAGCCCACGATTTCGTATTGGACCCGGCGCGACCTGTGGATCGAGTACGAAGCCTCGGCCCGGACGTGGTGGCGTTACGGGTACCGGCCCGGGATGATCGTGACCCACGCCCACCCCGCCTACCTCTACAGCGGCGGTCCCATGCTGTCCGGCTCCTACGAGTACTTCGGCATGCTCAACGTCTGGGTGCCGCCGCCTGAGACCGACGAGCTCGCCGAGCAGGCGCTGCGCTTCTGGATGCGGGTCAAGCCCGACATCCCGTTCATGGGCTTCTCCACCGGCCGCTTCTTCGAGGTGGCGGGCAAGCTCGGCATCGACCCCAAGGACGCCGGGCTCGAATTTCGGGGCATGCCCGGCTTCGGCATGGGCAAGGGGATGCCGCTCATGACCGCCGGGGCGGAGTGCTTCGCCTACCTCGGTGGCGGGTGCGGCCAGCTTCCCGGGGCGCACCTCGCCCAGGACTGGGCGGTGGTGCAGGCGGTCGACCCGGCGACGGGCGAGGAGGTGCCCGACGGGGAGTGGGGCGACCTCGTCGTCACGACCTTGGACCGTGACAACGGGCTGTTGCGCTACGACCTCGAGGAAGCCTGCGCCATTCTGCGGGAGCCGTGCCCGTGCGGGGAGACGAGCATCCGGGGACTCTGGGGCGGGCGCTTCAAAGACCTCATCGCGTCACAGGGGAAGCGGTTCCAGGCGAACGAGGTGGAGGGCGCGCTGCGCACCGTCGGAGATGTCACCGAGCCGACCGTCGAGTGGCAGATGGTGCGGCCGGGCACCGGCAACGAGAACGCCCCGTTGCGCGTCCGGGTGGAGCGCGGGACGAGCGCAGCGGACGACGACACCGAGGTGGCGGTCCGGTGCACGGCCGCCATTCGCGAGCGGCTCGGTATCGACGCCGAGGTCGAGGTGCTGGCGCGCGAGACCATCCCGCGGTCGGGCTACAAGGCCGCGCGCGTCGTCGACGAGTGACCCGATGAGCGACCCCATCCACGACATCACCCTTGCGGACGTCCTGCGGGGCCACGCCACGACCCGCCCGACATCCACCGCGACGGTGTGCGGCGACGAGCGCGCCGACTTCAGCGCGTTGGACGAGCGCGTCAACCGGCTCGCCAACGC
>Ga0070735_10001519_pt1 | contig 22375 bp, 22 predicted proteins | sample Coa_R1_FD_66443 | JGI IMG/M metagenome (GOLD analysis project Ga0070735, IMG submission 66443) | Surface soil microbial communities from Centralia Pennsylvania, which are recovering from an underground coalmine fire - Coalmine... | ecosystem: Environmental > Terrestrial > Soil > Unclassified ...
GCCCGCGTCGCCGCGCCCGAGGGCTAGTTTACCAGCATCGCGCCCAGCAGCACCTTGGCGCCAGGCTGGCCGAGCACCTTGTCGGTCTCGTGCTGCAGCGCCATCGACAGATAGTCCGGGTCGGGCGGCGCGCCGGGGTTCAGCGAATAGACGTAGGCCTGCAGAAGCTGGACGTAGGCCGCGCGCAGGCGTGGCATCACCAGGTTCACCTTGGCGCGCAGGGCGCCGTTCGGCACGTCGACGCCGGTGTCGAGGGTGAGCACGCCGCGGCGGCCGTTGGTCTTGATCACCGTGGCGGTCAGCGTCGGAAACTGCACATAGGTGATCCCGCCGCCCTTCTTCTTCTCGGTCGTCTGGGCGAGCGCCAGGCCCGGCGCGACGAGCGCGGGCAAGGCAAGCATCAGGACGGCGCGCCGGTCGAGCATGGCCGCATGATGCCCCGGCGAGCGTTGCCAACGGCTTTACGGCCGGCTTCACGAACATGAATGGCGGCTGATCGACGGGGTTCAGGTTGGTTTCAGCGCCGGCGCTGCAGGATCGCACTCGTGTTCGAGAGCGGTGCGCAATCCTGCGACCGGCCCCACGGACCGACAGGACAAAAGAGTGATCGCCATGAACTTCAAGACGCTCCTGACCGCCGCCAGCATCGCCTTCGCCATCGGCGGCGTCGCCACCACCGCCTCGGCCGACACGCCGTGGCAGAACCATCATCCGCGGCGCGAGGAAGTGAACACCCGCCTCGACCGCCAGGCCATGCGCATCCGCAACGAGCGCGCGAACGGCGACATCGGCGCCCTGAGGGCCGCCCGCCTGCATGCCGCCGACGAGCGCCTCCGCATGGAGGAACGCCGCTTCGCCTTCCACCACAACGGCCACCTCACCCGCGCCGAGCAGTGGCGGCTGAACCAGCAGGAAAACCGGATCAGCCATCGCATCGGCTAACCGGCCGCCCCATCGTCATGGCCGGTGTCGCAACCGGCCATCCATGAGCGCCCTCATTGCCCCTGGTCTCATGGGTCCCCCGCGCCGCCATCTCCCGGCCGCGCGGGGGACGGCGTGTTTCAGGCGCGTCGCTGACGATGCGCCCTGCGGGCTCGCACCCCTCACTCCGTCATGGCTCGACTTGTTCGGGCCACCCATGAACACCGTGCGTGACCGGTGCGCGGGCCGGCTCGGGTCAAACCGGCGCGATCGGGTGTTCGTGGGTCCCGGCGCCGCTTCGCTCCGGCCGAGGATGACGGAACCTGGAAGCTACCGCCTGAAACAGCTGACCAGGTCGGCGATCCAGGCGACCCGCGCCTCCTTGGTGGTCTCCGGGCTCTGTCCGTGGCGCACCACCACCATGTCGAGGTCCGGAATCACCACTGTGTATTGGCCGTCGTAGCCGTTGGCCGAGAAAGACCCCGGCCCGGCCAGGCCCAGCCACCAGTGGGCGCCGTAGTCGCCGTCGTCGTTCGGCTGTTGCCAGGTCTGGGTTCGCGCATAGTCGACCCAGCCCTCCGGCAGGATGCGCCGCCCGTCCCAGACCCCGCCCCTGAGATAGAGCAGGCCGAAGCGGGCGAAGTCGCGCGCCGTGCAGAAGCAGAAGGACGAGCCGATGAAGGTTCCGGCCGCGTCGAACTTGGGGATGGCGCTGGTCATCCCGATCGGGTCGAAGAGCCGCCGGCGCATGAACGCCTCGAAGTCGGTCCCGACGGCGCCGACGGCGCGGGCGAGCGTGCGGCTCACGATGTTCGAGGTCCCGCTCGAATAGGACCAGAAGGATCCCGGCGCATGCGCCAGCGGCTTGGCCGCCGCGTAGCCGGCCACGTCGTCCTTGCCCTCGCCGAACAGCATGGCGATGACGTCGGACGGATCTTCGGGCGTGTAGACCTCGACGAAGGCAAGGCCGCTCGACATGCGCAGCAGAAGGTCGAGCGTGATCGCCGCACGCGGATCGCCCGGCTTCGACCATTCCGGAACGTCGGCGGGCGCCGAGATATCGAGCTTGCCGTCGCCGACGGCGATGCCGACCAGCGCATGGGTGATGCTCTTGGCCTTCGACCAGGACGGATAGGTCATGTCGGGGCCATGCGCGGCGTCGTAGCGCTCGAGCACCAGCCGGCCGTGTTGGATAACGACCAGCGCATGGGTGTGGCCCATCGTGTCCAGCGACGCGGGCGAAAAGGCGAAGTCGAGCAGCCGGTCGATCCCCGCCCGGTCCGCGCCCGCCGGCAGCGGCCCTTCCGGCCAGGCCGCGGTCGGCCAGGCGACGCCGGCCGGCTGAGGCGGCAGTGGAGGGAGACTCACGCGGCGGCCGCCCCGGCCTTCGCGGCGGCCTCGACCTCGTCCGGCGTCGGCACCAGCACCGACGGAGTCACCGGCTCGCCGCGCGCCTGGGCGATCAGCTCGCAAGTTCGCGACTCGATGGCGGTCTCCAGCCTTTGCATGAAGGTCGCGCGATCGAGGCCGACGGGAATCGGCTCGAGAAACTCGACCGTCGCCGCGCCCGGGTTCTTGTGAAAATCCTCCTGCGGCCAGAAGAGGCCGAGGTTGGTCGCCACCGGCACGACCGGCATTTCGAAGTCCTCGTACATATGGAAGACGCCGGTGCGGTAGCGGAAGTGTTCGCCCACCTTGGCGAGGTGCCCTTCCGGATAGATCAGGATGCGGCGGCCCTCGGCATGGGCGATGGCGGCGTTGGCGCTCAGCGCCCGGCGCGACTCCGGCCCGCCGCAGTTGTTGACCACGATCGCGCCCATCTTGCGCAGGATGCCGCGCAGCAGCGGGATGCGCTCCATGTGGTCGCCGGCGACGAAGGTCAGGTTCTTCACGTGGGCGAACATGACAAAGCCGTCGCCCCAGGAATGGTGCTTGCCGGCGACGATGAAGCTGCCTTCGGGCAGCCGCGCCTCGCCCTCGACTTGCACCTTGATGCCGGCGAACCAGTGCATCGCCCAGAGCATGCGCTTGCAGTAGAAGCGCGCCACGCCGCGCACGAGCCCGCTCCCCGGCAGAATGACGGCGACGGCGGCCACGAGCACGTAGAAGCCGGAGATCGCCCAGTAGGCGACGCTGAAGGCGAGGCTGCGCATGCGGCGGGTCGATGAACTCCTCGGGCGCCCGGCCGCACTATGGAGCGGCGCGCCCGCCTCGCGATAGCGGAAATCTCATCGATGCCCGCCGCTAGCCGCGCGCGCTCGCGCCGGCGTCGACGGTGAAGACGACGCCGGAGGTGTAGGCCGAACGGTCGGAGGCCAGGAAGGCCATCAGGTCGGCGATCTCGCGCGGCTTCGCGGCGCGCCCGAGCGGGAAGCGCGCCATGAGTTCGCCGTAGCGGCTCTCGTCGCCGAACTGCGCGGCGGCGCGCGTTTTCATCAGCGTCACGATGCGGTCGGTCTCGACCGGCCCGGGATTGATCCCCACGACGCGGATGCCGTCGTCGACGCTGCGGCCGCCGAGCGCGCGGGTGAAGGTCATGAGCGCCGCGTTGCCGGCCGCGCCGGCGATGTAGTTGGCGTCGAAGCGTTCGCCGGCGGCGCCGATGTCGTTGATGATCACGCCGCCCCGGCCGCGCGCCTTCATCCGCGCATAGATCAGCCGGGTGAGGTTGATGTAGCCGAACACCTTCAGCTCCCAGGCGTGGCGCCAGGTCTCTTCATCCACGCGCTCGAGCGAACCGCCGGGCACGTCGCCGGCGTTGTTGACCAGGATGTCGACGTCGGCCGCCGCCTCGGCCAGGCGGGCGATATCCTCGCCCTGGCGGAGGTCGGCGGGGTGGGAGAGCGCGCGGATGTTGTGCGCGCGCGAGAGTCCGGCGGCGAGCGCCTCGAGCGCGGCGGCGTTGCGCGCCGCCAGGATGAGGTCGCAGCCTTCTTCGGCGAACGCCTCGGCCGCCGCGGCGCCGATGCCCTTCGATGCGCCGGTGATGAGCACCGTCTTCCCGCGCAGGTTCAGATCCATGCGAACGCTCCTTCCCGCTGGCTGACGACAAAACCGGGAGGCGCGCGCCGCCTCAAGCAGAAAGTCGGGCAACCGTCCTTCGCGCGAACCGTTGGGATGGGACGGAGGATCCCCGATGGCCAAGCGCCGTGCTGATGATCGCCACTTCACCCATGGCTCGGGCGGGGCCATGGCGGACGCGACCGCCGATGTCGCGCCCCGGCGCGAGGACCATGACCCGACCTCGCCGCACGCGCGGCCAGTTCGCGCGCTTCGCAAGACCGAGAAGCCCGATCAACTGGCCGACAAGCTGGCGGCGAGCGAGAACCGCGACGAGGCGCGGCTGGACGAGGGCATCGAGGAGAGCTTCCCGGCCAGCGATCCGGTCAGCGCGCACCACATCACCTGATCGAAACCCTCGCCCGGCCTCGTCCGTTCTCCGCATACCGAGAGAAGCTTAGGGAGGTTGGTCATGCCCAGAGGCGACAAGAGCGCCTACACCGACAAGCAAAAACGCCAGGCCGAGCACATCGAGGAAGGCTACGAGGATCGCGGCGTGGGCGCAAAGGAGGCGGCGCGCCGGGCCTGGGCGACCGTCAACAAGGAGTCCGGCGGCGGCAAGAAATCCGGCTCGGGACGCGGCAAGCCGACGAGCCACGCGTCGTCACGCAAGGGCGGGCGGATCGGCGGCTCGAGCCAGTCGCACGCCAGCCGCTCTGCGGCGGCCAAGAAGGGCTGGGAGACACGCCGGCGGCGCGGGCGCTAGGGTCCGGCGCCGCACCTCTGCGGGCGCGCCGCCGCGTCATCGCATCGCCTCCTTCTCTCAGTGGTAGATGAGGGCGATGAGGATGATGATCGGGATCGGCACCCCGATCAGCCAAAGTAGCACCGCACGACCCATGTCTGGCCTCCCATGCTCGGTTGTCGGGGACGGCAACGGGCGCGGCGGTCCGAAGGTTCCGCGGGGCCGCCGGTCAGCGCCGCTCGCGCAAAGCGCGGTGCCGCCGGGCGGTGACGACCAGCATCACGACCGATGCGAGCGTGGCGACGAAGCCGGCGAAGATCAGCTGGGCGAGCTGTTGTGAAGGGCCGCTCTGCGCCGAAACCGCCAGCAGCACGATCGAGAAGACGGCCGACGCCACCAGCGCCGCGGCGGCAAGGTTGCGCCCGCTCCGCGCCCGCTCCAGCTCCAGTTCGCGCGTGTCGGACGGCGCGGCCCCCGCGCCGGACGACGGCTCAGCGACGCCCGCGACGGCCGGCGGCGCTCGCGGCGCCTCGGGCGTCGGCGCCAGCAGGTCCCGGCCGACGAGGCGGCCGATGGAGCGCAGGGCGAGGCGCCAGCCGGGATGATCGGCCTGGCCCGTCCAGTCCGACAGGTCGAAATAGTTGATGCCGAAGAACTCTGTCGGCACCTCCATGCTGTCGAACGGCTCGATCGCGACGGGGACGAGGACGCCGCGGGCGCGGCCGACGCGGCATTCCTGCAGGACCCAGGAGCGCGTGAAGGCGATCGGCGACCAACACCCGAGGACCGCCTGGGCCGACTTCACCGCCTTGTCGATGACGATGGGGAACTCCGCCCCGCCGTCGATGCCGTCGACGTCGAAGAAAACGGTGAGACCCTTCGCCTCCAGGCCCTGCCTCAGCCGCTCGGCCCGCTCGCGCGACACCCGTGGGTAGGAGATGAAGACGTCGACCACGCGGCCCCCTTGTCGCCGAGCGCCGCCGTCCGTCTTCGGCCGACGCAGCCCGAAGTCTAATCCACTCCGCCGTTCAGGCGAACCGGGCCCGCGCGGCGAGCGCCGCCGGGCGGGCGTAGCAGCGGCCGAGCCAGCCGACGACATTCGGATAAGGAGAAAGGTCCAGGTGCATGCTGCGCGAGGGCGAAAGCACGCCCGCGACGTTGAGGTCGGCGACCGAGAAGGCGTCGCCGACCAGCCAGTCCGCCTGGGCGAGCGCGCGCTCGAGCGTGGCCAGCGCCGCGGCGATGGCGGGCCGCACGAGCTCGGCGGCGGCCGCCGGCGAAGCGCTCTCGCGCGTTTCGCGGCAGATCCAGGGCTCGAGCTCGCCCTGCGCCCAGAGACTCCAGCGCCAGACGCGGGCCTCGCTCTCGAGCGTCCGCGGATAGAGCCGCCCCCGCGCGTGACGCTTGGCGAGGTAGAGGTTGATCGCCAGCGACTCGCTGAGCGCCAGGCCGTCCTCTTCGATCAGCGGGATCGCGCCGGCCGGGTTCAGCGCCAGGAAGGCCGGCGACTTCAGCCGCGCATCGTCATAGGCGACGGGATCGTGGACGTAGCCCACGCCCAGCTCCTCGGCCATCCAGAGCACCCGCATCGTCCGGCTGCGGGCCGAGCCGTGAATCGTCAGCGCCATGGGCGAATCTACTGCCGGCCCGAAGGCTGTCCAGCGCGCGAAACTGGCATCGGCGCCGAACCGACACCAGACGTTGGACACCGCAACGACGAGCCTGCCGTACGCCCGATTGACAGGCATGACGACCGGCGCAAGATATCCCGCATAGGAACACGCTGTTCCGTATAACGGAACAGCAAGAGGGGGAACTCTTGGGCGCGCGGGGACTGGCTCTGGCACTTGGCTTGGCGCTGACCGGACTGGCGACCGGAGCCGGCGCGCACGACTATGTCTTCGTGCAGGCGACGATGACGAAGGACATCTACGTCGTCGACGCCGAGACCTATCAGGTCATCGACCGCATCCAGATCGGCGACTACACCGACGACGTCGTCGGATCTCCCGACGGGCGCCTCGCGTTCGGCAACGCCCAGATCGGGAGCGGCAGTCCGCTCGGTTGGGAAGCGAACGACGCCGGCAAGGTGTTCGCCATCGACACCGCGACCGACAAGATCGTGTGGTCGACCTTCGTCGACGGCTCGCCGCACCATCTGGCCGTCAGCCCCGACGGATCGCGCGTTTACGTGCCGCTGTTCGACCGCGCCTATCTGCTCGTGCTCGACGCCCACACCGGTCAGCAGATTCAGCGCTGGTACACGCTGACCGGCAACCACAGCACCGAGGTCAGTCGCGACGGCGCCCGGCTCTACGTGGGCAACATGCTGGCCGACCTGATCTGGGTCTACGACACGTCGGACGGCAAGATCGTCAGGGTCATCCACACTGGCGCCGCGGTCCGGCCGCTCAGGCTTGCGCCCGACCAGACCCACATCATCTATCAGCTGTCGCGCCTGCACGGGTTCAAGGTCAGCGACGTCACAACCGGCGCGCTTGCCAAAACGGTCTCCGGGCCGCCGCTGCCCGCCGCGGCGCAGCTGCCCGACGCCTACCCCTACACGATCGACCACGGCCTGGGCGTAACGCCGGATGGAGCCAGGCTACTCACCGCCTCGTCCATCGGCGGATACGTCGCCATCTACCGGCTGCCCGACTACACGCTGATTGGAACGGTCAAGGTCGGCGACGATCCCAACTGGGTAGCCTTCCGCTCCGACTCGAAAATCGCCTTCGTGACCGACCGCGGGTCGAACGCGCTTTCGGTCGTCGACCTTGCCGCGATGAGCGAGGTCAAGCGCATTCCCATGGGCCGCATGCCGCAGCGGCTGAGCGTCATCAGCGCGCCGCACCGCGAGGCGTCGATGGCGGCGGTCCCATGAGCGCCGATCGCCGCGCCTTCGTCGCGATGTCGGTGGCGGCCATGCTCGCGCCGCCCGCCGCGCGCGCCAGCCAAGCCGGTCAGACCGATATCGGCTATTGGGACGAGCCCATTCCCGTCGGCGACGTCCGCCTCGGCGACTGGCGCATCGCGCTCGTCGAAGGCGTGCCGATCTTCCTGCGCCGGCGCACGGCCGACGAGGTGCGCCAGGCAAGGGCCACGCCGCTCTCCGACCTGCCCGAGCCGGCCCGCGACGACACGCGCGCGCCGGGCGGCGAATGGCTGGTCGTCGCGGGGGTCTGCACCCACGCCGGCTGCCCGGTGCAGGCCGGCCTTGGACCCTACGCCGGCTGGCAGTGCTTCTGCCACGGCTCGGTTTACGACCTCTCGGGCCGCATCCGGCGCGGACCCGCCAAGCACAACCTGCCGGTCATCCCGCACCAGTTCGCCGCCGGGGCCATCACGCTCGCACGGCCGCGCGATTTCCAAGGAGCCGCCTGATGCGACGATCTCTCGCCGCCTGTCTCGCCATGGCCTTCGCCGCCACGCTCGGCGCGGCCGCGCAGGCCGCCGAACCGACGGCGCCCGGCCCAGGCCCCTACAAGGTCGTGAAGACCATCACCGGTGACGACGTGTTCTGGGACTACGGGACCGTCATCCCCGAGGAGCAGCGCCTCTATCTGGGACGCGAGGATGGCGTCTCGGTGCTCGACCTGAGGACCGACAAGCTGACGCCGGTGTTCGTCCCCGGCAAGCAAGTGCACGCCATCGTGCCGCTGCCAGGCGGGCGGGCGTTGTTCACCCAGGGCGCGGTCGGCCTCGCCACCGTCTTCGACCGCAAGAGCGGCAAGGTGATCCGCGACATCGACGTCGGCAAGAAGCCGGACGGGGCCGTGCGCAACCCGAAGACCGGCGAGGTGATCATCTTCGACGGCGTCTTGAACCAGGTCATCTTCGTCGATCCCGACAAGGGCAAGGTGCTGGCGCGCATCCCCGTCGAGGGTGAGCCGGACTCGCCGGTGCTCGATGGCAAAGGGCGGCTTTTCTTCAACATCACCGACCATAGCGAGGTCGCGGTCGTCGACCTCGCCAGCCGCAAGCTGGTCAACCGCTACGCGATGCCGAACTGCCAGGACGCCTCGCCGCTGGCGTTCGACAAGGCGCGGGGAATCCTGCTGGCGGGCTGCGCCAACCTGAAGGTGGTGGGCCTGAAGGCCAGCAACGGCGACATCCTCGGGACGGCCACGATCGGCAAATACCCGGACGTGATCGTGTTCGATCCGCTCCGCCACGTCTTCTACGCGCCGACCGTGATTCCGGGCTCGATGACGGTGATCGGCGAGGACCGCAACGGCGCGCCGGTGGCGCTGGCCAACCTGCCGCTCGCCTTCGGCGTCCACACCGACGCGCTCGATGCGGCGTCGGGCCGTCTCTACGTGCCGGCCGGCGACCTGAAGCTGGTCCCGGGACAGCGCCCGGCGGTTGGGGCGGGCACGTTCAAGATCTTCGTCGTCGACGTCTCGCACACGCCCGCCCGGTAGGCGGGGCGAAACCAGGGGGAGGGCGTATCCATGAGCAGGTTCAAGCTGCTGTTCGCCAGCGTCGCGGCCATCGCGGTCGGCGCCGCCAGCCAATCGCTGGCGGCCGCGCCAAACGCCGGCGCCGCAACCGGCGTCGCCGCCGACGCCGCCGCGGTTCAGCCCAGCCCGTCGGGCGCGGATGTGATCGTCACCGCGACGAAGCGGGAGACGCGGCTGCAGGAGACGCCGGTCGCCGAGACCGCGATCACCGCGCCCCAGATCGAGGCCAACCACATCATCTCGCTGCAGGACGTGGCGATCAGCGTCCCGAACCTGACCTACACACAGTTCAGCACGCAGGAATCCTACTTCTCCATCCGCGGCACGCTGATCAACAACAACGCCGCCGGCTGGGACGACGCCATCGCCACCTTCGTCGACGACGTGCCGACGACCGGCCTCGGCGACGTCAACCCCGACCTGTTCGACCTAGCCTCGATCGAGGTGCTGCGCGGGCCGCAGGGAACGCTGTTCGGCCGCAACGCCACCGGCGGCGCGGTGATCATCCGCACGCAGCCGCCCAGCTTCAGCTTCAACGGAAAGGTCGAGGCCACCTACGGCTCCTACAACCTCGTGCAGCTGCGCGGACTGGTCACTGGCCCGCTCAGCGACACGCTCGCGGCCAAGCTGGTCGTCGACTACCAGCACCAGGACGCGTACATCAACAACGTCTTCCTGCACGACAAGACCAACGGGACCGACCTCGCCGACGTCCGTGGCCAGCTGCTCTGGCGACCGAACGGCAAGTTCGAGCTCCTGCTCAGCGCCGACTACTTGCACGACTGGTCGGGCGGATATCCGACCCGGCTGCTCGCCAACTTTCAGCCCGTCGACTTCCCGCACCTTTCCTACAGCCCCTATGACACCAATCAGGCGTTCAACGGCTTCCAGCATCGCGACATTGCGGGCTTGTCGGCGCGCGCCACGTGGGACGGGCCGCTGGGAACGCTCACATCGATCACCGGCTACCGCTATGTCGACGCGAAGTTCCCCAACGACATCATCGGCGATCCCGAGAACGAACTGCCCACCGTCGGGCTCGTGCATGACACGCAGGTGAGCCAGGAGATCAGGCTTGCGTCACCATCGGATCAGCGCCTGATCTGGGTGGCCGGCATCTTCGCCCTGCACTCCGACAAGCGCGAGGGCGGGCCGATCGGCTTCTTCTTCAACCCGAACACCATCGCCGGCTTCTTCCTGCCGGACAACAACTACACCCAGTTCAACGATCAGAAGGTGGCGACTGACAGCGTCGCCGTGTTCGGCGAGGCGACCTACGCCTTCACGCCGGAGCTCAAGCTCACCGCCGGGCTCCGCGCGAGCTACGAGCGCAAGAGCGGCCATTCGATTGTGACCTACACGCTGTTCGATCCGGTCAATCTGCCGCCCGGGAACGCCACCTATTCCCATTCGTGGTCGGCGGTGACGCCGAAGGTGACGCTGACCTTCCAGCCTAACCACCGGATCATGGCCTACGTGACAGCGGCCGAAGGGTTCAAGAGCGGCGGCTACGATCTGTCGGGCTCCGGCGCGGGCGTCAACTCTGCGACCGTCAACGCGGCGCTTTCGCATCCCTTCAATCAGGAGACGGTCTGGAACTACGAAGCCGGCCTGAAGATGACGGCGTTCGACAATCGGCTGGTGTTCGACGCGGACGTGTTCGACGACGAGTACCACGACCTGCAGACATCCCAGCTGGTGGTGATCAACGGCGTACCCATCCCGCTGACCTCCAACGCCGGCGACGCCAAGGTGACAGGCGTTGAGGTGGAAACGCAGCTCGCGGCGACCGACTGGCTGACGCTGGGCGTGACCTACGCCTACATGGACGCGCGATTCACCTCGCCGAACACTGGTTTCACCAACAACCACATTCCCTACGCGCCGCAGAACCAGGTTCACCTCTCGGCGGACATCCACTATCCGCTGCCGGGGAACGCCGGGCGGCTCGCGATCGGCGCCGACTATACTTATCACTCGAAGGTGTTCTTCGATAACGGCAACACCGCGCCGACGTTCCTGCAGCGCAAGAGCATCTGGAACGGCATCGTCAACGGTCACATCGCCTGGGATTCCGCCGACGACCGCTGGAAGGTCGAGGCGTGGGGCAAGAACATCACCGGCCAGGAGCCGGCCCTGCACGCCGCCGACGTCACTGTGCTGTTCCAGGACGCCTTTGGGGGCGACCCTGGGAACGCGGCTCTTTTCCTGGTCAAGTATTACCCGGTGCGGACGTTTGGGGTGACCGTGACGCGGAAATTCTAGGCGCGGCTCCCGGCGCCGGCGGAGCCAGCGAATTGCCCAATCAGTCTGTCCTTGTCGCGTTGCGGGTGATGGAAGAGATCGCCGCGCACCAGCCGATCGGCGTCAGCGCCGTCGCGCGCGCCCTCGGCATCTCCAAGACCACCGCGCATCGATCGTTGACGACGCTGGCCGGGGCCGGCTGGATTTCGGCCTCGAACGACCGCCAGGCGCTCTGGAGCCTCAGCGTGCGCGCGCTGCTGGTCGGCAGCCGCGCCGTCGAGAGCCACGCCGGTCTGCGCGGCATCGCAGTGCCGGTGATGGAGGACCTTCGCCGCACGACGGAGGAGACCATCCACCTGCTGGTGCGCGACCGGGCGCACGTGGTGCTGATCGAGCGGCTTGACGGGATCAAGCCGGTGCGCGTGTTCAACCCGCTGGGCGGCCGCGCTTCGGTGTTCAAGACCAGCGCCGGCAAGGCGATCCTCTCGCGCTTGCCCCCGGACGACCTGCAGGCGTGCCTCGACGTGCTGCGCGCGCGGGCTGGTCAGGACGACATGCCCAGCTACGACGCGTTCATGCGCGAGATCGACGAGGTGCGCCGCTCGGGCTTCGCCATCAACCTCGCCGGAAATCAGCCCGACGTTCACGCGGTCGCCGCGCCGATCCTCGACGGCTCGGGCTACCCGGTAGCGGCGGTCACGGTGTCCTCGGTCCCGGAGCGGCTGCCGAAGGCCACCTGCCATCGAATCGCGACCTTCGTCGTCGACGCGGCGCGCCGCATCGGGGTCGGCCTGCGGGCGGCGGGGTGAGCGAAGCGCCTCGGCGAGGCCTTTGATCCAGCGCAATGCGTGGGCCCGGGGCGCGTGGTCAACCGGGTGGGCAACCCAAGGGCCCCAGCATGACTCCCCAAAAGCGAGGCGCTACGGACGTAAGCGAAACGGCGCAGGCCCTGGTGACGCTGATCCTTGGGGCGTTGGTCGTCCTTGCCTTCTGCGGGCTGGCCTGGCTGCTGCGCCCTGTCTAGGCGGCGCGAAGCGGCGCCCGATCAGTTCGCCGCGCTGACCAGGCGCGCGCCGACGGCTGTCAGCAGCCGGTCGTAAGCGCGGTCGACGATGTCGTCGAGCGAGGGCGTCTTGGCGAACATGTCCTTGGCGCCGGCGAGAATCTCGTCGCGGCTGGGCATCTGGGGCAGGTGGATGGCGGCCAGCGCCTCGCTCGCCCGCCGCCAGTCGCGGGCGAGGGCCTCCTGCAGAGCGGCGAGTTCGGCCCCTTGCAGGGCCTGGGCGATCGCCCGCGCGATGGGCTCGGGGTTGAAGCGCGCCGCGAGCTGCTCCGCCGCCCGTTCGATCACACGCGCGCCGACGCGATGCTCGCCGCGCAGCAGGCGTTCCGGCGGAAGCTTGAGGTCCCAGACCACGCCGATCCGTGAGAGGGCCAGGAGGATGTAGAAGGTCGCGTCCACCTCCCACCAGCGGAAGCCCTGGCGCGCGCTGCTCTGCCAGGCGTGATGGTTGTTGTGCCAACCCTCGCCCATGGTGGCGAGCGCGAGGACCAGGTTGTTGCGGGAGTCGTCGCCGGTCACATAGCGCGCTTTGCCGTGCACGTGGGCGAGCGAGTTGATGCAGAAGGTGGAGTGATAGACGAGCACGGTGCTCCAGAGGAAACCGACCACGAGCCCCGACCATCCGGCGAGGAGGAAGCACAGCAGGGCGGTGAGCGCGGCCGGCAGGTGTTCCAGCTTGTGCAGCCAGACCAGCTCCGGATAGCGCGTCAGATCGGCCACGCGCACCAGGTCGGGATCGGCATGCTTGGGGTCGAAGATCCAGCCGACGTGGGCGTAGAGGAAGCCGCGACGGCGCGGCGAGTGGGTATCCTCCAGCGTGTCGGAGTGCAGATGGTGCTGTCGGTGGTGGGCGGCCCACCAGAGCACGCTGTTCTGGGCGGTGGTCTGAGACAGGAACGCCAGCACGAACTGGAAGACGCGGCTGGTGGCGTAGGCGCGGTGGGAGAAGAGGCGGTGGTAGCCGGCCCCGACGGCGAAGATGCGCACCCAGTACAACACGACGCAGATCAGGAGCGCCCGCCAGCTGACGCCGGTCCAGATCGCCGCGAGGCACGCCAGATGCACGAGCACGAAAGGGACGGCCTGCGCGATCAGGCGAGTCCGGGCTCTTTGAGAGACCATACGGGGGACGGCTCCTTCGCCGTTCCTGCTAGGCCGCCGGGGGGCGCCCGACGCAGTGCAGGGGATGCGCCTTAGATGGGGCCGATGCGCTGGCAAAAGCAAGGCCGGGCGGCCGTGACGCCACGACGCACGGGCGCGGCGCGATTGCCGTTTGGGCCAGGTCGCGGCGTGGCCGACCGTGTGGCGCCAGGCCGATTTCCCCTTGTCGGACACGGTGCAGTCGATGCGGGTCGAACCCGGACGTGGCCGGCAGCGCAGCCGAGCGCGAGGCCCGTCGGGTGTCAGCGTCGGTTACGCGAGGGGCTGGTAATCACCTTTTTCGACGGCAAGGCGGCTCGCGTCAGAGCGGCCGCAGACAAACGCACACTCACCGGCCCTTGCCGCATGTCACCGGCCATCTCGCCGTCCAGGGCGGCGCGTTGAGCCGGGCCGAGATCGCTCCACCGCGGGATGTCGAACGCGCCCAGTGCAATGCCGCGCGGCTTGCCCGGTTCACTCTGGCCGTAGCTGAATCCTCGCTGATCGAGGAATTGCTCCGCCGCCCGCATCGCGGCGAACGCGCGACGCCCCTCGAACATGAAGGTCTCGACAGCCGGCGTTGGGGTTGGGGCGCCTGTGCTGGGGCGCGACCGCAGATCTTGCAAAGCCTCGTCTCGAGCCCTCGTCAGCCTCGCCATCCGCTCGTGCGAGCCGGTCGATGTGTCTGGGTGGCAGGTTGCCGACAATTTGCGAAAGATCGCTCCGACCTCGTCAGAGGTCGATAGGTCTCCGAGCACGTCACGCCAGTCGCCGCGCAGTGGCGCGACGACGAAGGCGCGCAGGATTTCGCTGAGCGTGGCGACCCCGTGCTGCTCCATCGCGGCGGCGCTTTCGACGTGTCGTCCGAGTGCGATCAGGTTGTCGAACACGGTCGTAAACCCGTCGCTTGCGAGGGCGAAGTGGCGGCCGTCGAGATCGAAGTCGACGGCGGCGCCTGGGTCGGCCGGCTCCACGCGGTGAGCCGCCGACGCGGCGTCTAGCGCAAGATCGGACGAAATGACGATGTCGCGCGCCCCCAGGCGCTCCAGCGCGCGCCCCAAGCGTCGGATCGCGTAGGCTGGGGAACGGCCGTGCGAACTTCCCGGATCGTTGTCACGCCGTTTGTGGCGGGGGGAACGCGCACGCCCGGCGGGCCAAGCTAGCCGCGCCACGTAGGGAACATCTCCGATCATTCCCTGCCCGTTCCCAGCAAAAATGTGATCGCCCAATCGCCAGTCGTCCCACACCGGCTGGCCCGGCCGTCCAGCCGCCTCGGTCTGCAAGGATTGGGCCTTTGGCGATGGCGCGGACACGCCGCGCGCCGCTCCACCTCAGGCGTTCACAGGCCGCCTCGTCAGGCGCGCCGCGCGACCGCGTTGTCGCCTAGGAGCCCCGCCGTCGGCAGCGCGAACGCGCATTCACGCGGCTTCAGCGTGAGAGCGGCCCGTGTCGCCGATCGCACGTCGGGAAAACGCCTCGCGAGATGCGCGGCGCTCGACCAGGCGACCGAGGGCGCCGGGCGGGTGAGAAACTGGAGACCTCGCGGGCTCCTCTTGGCGATCACAGCAAGCGTCATGGCGTTCTCCGCGGCGACCAATCCCAAATTGGGTCGGCTCGTGGGGAGGGGTTCAAAGGTCGCGCCACAGGCGAGGCGGTGTCGCCTCGAAGGCGATCGCCGCTGGACCGACAAAAGGATGCGCCCCCCGGGTGGGGACCCGAGGGGCGCGGGGACAGGTTGCTGTCAACGGTGCTGTGGGGACAGCCCCGTCAACGTCGAATATGCGGCAAGCCTGACAGTGGGAACCGACTTCCCCTTGCGGGCGAATGCGTCCGCTAGCGCCAGTTCAGAACGACCTTGCCGGCGTCGCCAGACAGCGCGGCGTCGAACCCCGTCTGGAAGTCCCGGGCGCAGGCGCGGTGGGTAATCAGCCGCTCGAGGTCGAAGCCGGCGTGGATCAGACCGAACATCTTGCGCCAGGTCTCGAACATCTCGCGGCCGTAGACGCCTTTGATCGTAAGAGCCTTCAGGATGATGCGGGACCAGGACACCTCCATCGCCCCGGCCGGAAGGCCAAGCAGCGCCAGGCGGCCGCCCATCGCCAGCGCGTCGACGGCCTGGTCGAACGCCTCCGGCGCGCCGGACATCTCGAGCGCCACGCCAAAACCGTTCTCGACGCCTTCACGAGCCATCACGCACGCCAACTCTTCCTTGGCGACATTCACGGGCCGCACGTCCGCCAGTCGGGTCGCGAGCTTCAGCCGGTAGTCGTTGATGTCGGTGATCACCACCGAGCGAGCGCCGGCGCGGCGGGCGATGGCGGCGGCCATCACGCCGATCGGACCGGCGCCCGTGACAAGAACATCCTCGCCGAGCAGATCGAACTGCTGTGCGGCGTGCATGGCGTTGCCGAACGGATCGAGCAAGGCGCCGACATCGTCGCTTACGTCCTCCGGCAGCACCGCGACGTTGAACGCTGGCAGGCAGAGGTACTCGGCGAACGCACCCTGACGGTTGACGCCCACGCCCATCGTGTCCGGATCCAGGTGAAAGCGCCCGGCGCGCGAGGCGGCGGAATGCGGGTTGATGATGTGCCCCTCGCCGGAGACGCGCTGGCCGAGCTTCAGCGGGCGGGTCACCCGTGACCCGATTTCAACGATCTCGCCGGAGAACTCATGGCCGACGATCATCGGCACCGGGATGGTCCGCTGCGCCCAGTCGTCCCAGCGGTAGATATGCAGGTCGGTGCCGCAGATGGCCGAGCGGCCGATCTCGATCAGCACGTCCTCGGGGCCGGGTTTGGGGATCGGGGCGCGGGTCATCCACAGCCCCTCTTTCGGCTCGAGCTTGGCCAGCCCGGTCATCGAGTGGGTCATTTCGCGGTCACTCCGCAGGCGTCGCGGGCGCGGACGAACGCGGCCGCGGCAGTGTCGATGTCCGCGGGCGCGAGCGCCGCGGACACCTGGGTTCGGATGCGCGCCTGACCGCGCGGCACCACGGGAAAGGAGAAGCCGGTGACGAAGACGCCGTCGTCGAACAGCGTCCGCGCCATCTCCTGCGCGAGCCGGGCGTCGCCCAGCATGACCGGCGTGATGGGGTGTTCGCCAGGCGGGAGATCGAACCCAGCCTCGGTGAGACCCGCGCGCAGCCGGCGCGCGTTGGCGGTCAGACGGCGGCGGCGTTCATGGCCCTCTGCGCTCGCCGCGATCTCGATGGCTTTGAGCGATGCGCCGCAGACCGCGGGCGCCAGCGCATTCGAGAACAGGTAGGGTCGCGCACGCTGACGCAGAAGCTCCACGATCGGACGCCTTGCGGCGACGAAGCCGCCCATGGCGCCGCCGAGCGCTTTGCCGAACGTGCCGGTGATGATGTCGATGCGGCCCGCGACGCCGCGATGCTCGGCGGAGCCACGACCGCCCGCGCCCAGCAGGCCGGTCGCATGGCAGTCGTCGACCATGACGAGCGCGTCGTAGCGGTCGGCGAGCGCCGCGATCGCCGGCAGATCTGCGATGACGCCGTCCATCGAGAAAACGCCGTCCGTGGCGATCAGGATGCTGCGGGCGCCGGCGGCGCGCGCCGCCTTCAGCTGCGCTTCCAGGTCAGCCATATCATTGGCGGCGTAGCGGTAGCGGCGCGCCTTGCAGAGCCGCACTCCGTCGATGATCGAGGCGTGGTTCAGGGCGTCGGAGACGATGGCGTCTTCCTCGCCCAGCAGCGGCTCGAACACGCCGCCGTTGGCGTCGAAGGCGGCGGCGAAGAGGATGGCGTCCTCGCAGCCGAGAAAGGCGGCGATCGCCGCCTCCAGTTCCTTGTGCAGCTCATGCGTGCCGCAGATGAAGCGGACGGACGCCATGCCGGCGCCTGCGCGCCGCGTTGCGTCGATGGCCGCCTCGGCCACGCGCGCATCGCCGGCCAGGCCCAGGTAGTCGTTGCTGCACAGGTTCAGCGCCTCGACCGCCTCCCCATCGCCGCGGCGAACGCGAACCCGCGCGCCCTGGGCGGAGGCCAGCACCCGCTCAGGCTTGGTCAGCCCCTGCGCGGCGATGTCGTTCAGGGTGTGCTGAATCCGGACGTGGAACGCCTGGTCGCTCATGATGAGGGCTCGAAGCAAAATCGGGGCCCAGCCCTGCGTCGCGCTGGCCGGGCGGCAGCCGCCGGGGCCGCCGGCGCAAGCCAATCGGCAGGACGCGGACGTGGCACGCAATCTGCAGCCGCCGGCTCGCGGGCGAGGGGTCGTCCTGGGGCTGAACTCCCCGGAACCTCTCCCTCGCTAGACCTGAAAGAGAGTCCCGGTTCATGGCGCTGGCGCTGGAGATTGAAGCATCCGCCGAGGCACACGCGCTCCCGCTGTGCGTGGATCTCGACGGCACGCTGATCCGGTCCGACCTGTTGGTTGAAGGCATGATCGCCGGGGGCCCCGCGCGGCTCCCGGGCGCGCTGTTCACGTTCATCGCCAAGGGCAAGGCAGCGCTCAAGGCGCATGTCGCCAGCGGCGCCGACCTCGAGGTCGACCACCTTCCATACGACAAGGCGTTGCTCGCCTACCTTCGCAGCCAAAAGGAAGCGGGCCGCTACCTGGTGTTGGCGACCGCCGCCCACGAACGCGTCGCCAAGGCGGTCGCACGGCATCTGCGACTGTTCGACGAAGTGATTGCTTCGACCTCGGCGGTGAACCTGAAAGGTCGGGCCAAGGCGGCGGCCCTCTGCGCGCGGTTCGGCGAAAAGGGCTTCGTCTACGCCGGCGACAGTCGCGCGGATCTGGCTGTCTGGCGTCGCGCGGCTGCGGCGGTGGTCGTGGACCGCACTGGCGGCCTCACCCGCCGCGCGGCGAGCGTCGCACCTATCGAGACATCATTCTCGACACGTCAGACCGCCTGGCCGGCCCTTATTCGCGCCCTTCGGCCGCATCAGTGGCTGAAGAACCTCCTGGTCTTCGTCCCCATCTTCACCGCGCATGCGCTCGGCGAAGGCAAGTCATGGCTCATGGCGGCGCTTACGTTCGTCGCGTTCTGCGCCACCGCCTCGGCCATCTACCTCGTCAACGACGCTGTCGACGTCCAGGCCGACCGCCGCCATCCGCGCAAGAGCCGACGCCCGTTCGCCAGCGGTGACCTGCCCTTCGGCGTGGGGCTCGGCGCTTCGGCCCTGCTGCTCGGTTTGGGGCTGGGCGTTGGCGCCGCAGCCGGTGTCGCGCTGGTCGTGGCCGCCTATGCGGCCATGTCTCTCGCCTACTCGGCCAAGCTGAAGGAGATGCCGCTCGCCGACGTCTTCATGCTGGCCGCGCTCTATACCATCCGGCTTTTCGGCGGCGGCGTCGCGACGGGGCACGAGCTGTCGTTGTGGCTGCTGGCCTATTCGGGTTTCCTGTTCCTCGGCCTTGCCATGCTCAAGCGCGTGACCGAGCTGCGGGCGGAAGGCGCCAACGACAGCGGCGCGAGCGGACGGCGAGGCTACACGCCGGCCGACGCGCAAATCCTGCAGATCTTTGGCTGCGCCTCGAGCTTCTGCTCGAGTCTGGTGCTCGCGCTCTTCGTGCAGCGCGAGGCGACGGCCGCCCAATACGCCTCTCCGATTCTCCTGTGGGCGACGGTTCCGCTCATGCTGTTCTGGCAATGCCGACTGTGGCTCTCGACCGCCCGCGGATACATGCACGACGATCCCATCGTCTATGCAGCGCGCGACTGGGTTTCCTGGACCGTCGGCGCGACGGTCCTGGCGCTGCTCTTCCTCGCTCACTCGGTCGCGATCTAGGCGCCCGGCTGTGACATTGCGCACGCTCCTCATGATCCTGTTCAGCGTCTCCCTCTCCGGGCTGGCGCAGGTCGCCTTCAAGGCTGGGGTCTCAGCGCCCGGCGCGCGGGCCGCTTTCGCGTCGCAGTCGCCGGTCGCGATGCTGCTCGCCATGAGCCTGAGCCCGGCGATCGTGGGCGGCCTGGCGCTCTATGGGGTCGGTACGGCCGTTTGGCTCGCGGTGCTCTCGCGCGCCCCGCTTTCGACCGCGTATCCGTTCGTCGGCCTGAGCTTCGTCATCACGGCCGGGCTCGGCTGGTGGCTGTTTCACGAACCGATCGGTCCCGCTCGGCTGGCCGGCACGGCGCTGGTTGTCGCCGGCATCGTTCTTGTGGCGAGGGGGTGATCATGAGTGGCGCTGTCGTTCCGACGCTCGGCCAGGTGTCGGCCACCTGGACCTTCTTCGAAGGCGAATGGCACGAGGGCAATGTCGGCATCATGGGGCCGCGCACGCATGGCGCGTGGCTCGGATCGACAGTGTTCGACGGTGCGCGCGCTTTCGAAGGGGTCGTTCCGGACCTCGAGGCCCATTGCGCACGCATCAACGTTTCGGCCGCCAACTTCCTGCTGAAGCCGATCGTGCCGGTCGACCAGTGGATCGGCCTGGTTCAGGAGGGGCTGAAGAAGTTCCCGGCGGACGCCGCGCTCTACATCCGGCCGATGTACTGGGCCGACCAGGGCTTTGGCGGCGGCGTGCGCTTCGACCCGGAGACGACCCGCTGGTGCCTGACGATGTACGAGGCGCCGATGCCGGAGCCGAAGGGCAGCGCCATCACCCTTTCGCCGTTCCGCCGCCCGACGAATGAGACCGCGCCCGTCGATGCGAAGGCGAGCTGCCTCTATCCCAACAACACGCGCGGGCTCATCGAGGCGTACGCGCGCGGGTTCGACAACTGCATCATCCGCGACATGCTGGGCGCCGTCGCCGAGCTTGGGAACTCCAACATCTTCATGGTGAAGGACGGCGTCGTTTTCACGCCGGCGCCCAATGGCGTCTTCCTGAACGGGATCACCCGCCGGCGGGTGATCGGCCTGCTGCGCGACGACGGCGTCGAGGTGCGCGAGGAGACGCTGTTCTACGAGGACTTCCTCGCGGCCGACGAGATCTTCTCGAGCGGCAACTACGCCAAGGTCTCGGCGATGATCCGCATCGAGGACCGCGAGCTGGGCGCCGGCCCCGTCTACCAGCGCGCGCGCGAGCTCTACTGGGCGTTCGCCCACGGCGGCTAGCGCCGCCTAGCCAGCCTTCGCCAGCGCCGCCGCGCGGATCTGGCCGAGCGTGGTCGAGGTGCTGATCGCGTCGACGTCGATCTTCAGGTGCAGGATGGACGGCAGGCCCGACGCGCGCGCCGCCTCGAAGGCGGCCGGAAACTGGTCCGTCGTCTCGACATTCGACCCGAACCCGCCGAACGCGCGGGCGTAGGCGGCGAAGTCCGGGTTCTTAAGGTCGGTCGCGGAAACGCGGCCGGGAAACTCGCGCTCCTGGTGCATGCGAATGGTGCCGTACGAGCCGTTGTCCGCGACGATGGTGATGATCGGAAGGTCGTACTGGACGGCGGTCGCGAACTCCTGGCCGTTCATCAGGAAGTCGCCGTCGCCGTTGATCGAGACGATCGCCCGGTCCGGATAGAGCCGCTGCATCGCGACGGCCGACGGCACGCCGTAGCCCATCGAGGCCGAGGTCGGTGCGATGTGCCCGCCCAGCCTGCGAAACCGCATGAACCGGTGGATCCAGCCGGCATAGTTGCCGGCGCCGTTGCAGATGATCGCGTCCTCAGGGAGATGCTCGCGCAGCCAGACGATCACCTCGCCCAGGTTGACCGCGCCGGGCTGCGGCGTCGCCGTCTCCGACCAGGCCATGTATTCGGCGTGCGCGGCGCGGGTCTCGGCCGCCCAGGGAATCGCCTTCGGCGGCTTGAGCGCGGCCACGGCCGGCGCGAACCGCCGCGGCGAGGCGTGGATGGCGAGCGCCGGCGCGAAGACCCGCGCAAGCTCCTCAGCCCCCGGATGCACGTGCACGAGCCGCACGCCCGGATTCGGGGCGCCGAACAGTTGGTAGCCCTGGCTGGCGATCTCGCTGATGCGCCCCCCGATCCACACGATGAGGTCGGACGCCTTCACCCGGGCGATCAGCTTCGGGTTGGGGGCGAGGCCGAGGTCGCCGGCGTAGTTCGGGTGCAACGCGTCGAACAGCGGCGCGCGGCGATAACTTGTCATCACAGGGAGGTCGAAACGCTCTGCAAAGGCCTGGATCTCGGCGCGCGAGACCTCGTCCCAGCGTGCGCCGCCCAGCACGATCAGCGGGCGGCTGGCGCTTTCCAGCATGCCGGCGAGCGCCGCGACGTCGTCGGCGGCCGGCGCCGTCTCGGTCGGTCGGAACGCGGGCGCATCCGCCGCGATGATGGTCTCGCTCAGCATGTCCTTCGGCAAAGCGACCACGACTGGACCGGGCCGCCCCGATGTCGCCGTGTGGAAGGCGCGCGAAACCATTTCCGGCGCCCGCTCGGCCACGTCGATCTCGGTGGTCCACTTGGTCATCGAGCCGAAGACGGCGCGATAGTCCATTTCCTGAAAGGCTTCGCGCTCGCGCAGCGCGCGTTCGATCTGGCCGACGAACATGATCACCGGCGTCGAGTCCTGCTGGGCGATGTGAATGCCCGCCGAAGCGTTGGTCGCGCCCGGCGCGCGGGTGACGAAGCACACCCCTGGGCGCCCGGTCGCCTTGCCGACCGCGTCGGCCATCATGGCGCAGCCGCCTTCCTGGCGGCAGACGGTGACCGTGATCGGGGAGTCGCGCAGCGCGTCGAGGACCGCGAGGAAGCTCTCCCCTGGCACGCAGAACACGTGCTCGACGCCGTGGATGACCAGCTGGTCGACCAGCGCCTGCGCGGCGGTGCGAGCCTTGGGGTTGGGTTGCATCGGGGCGTTCATCGAACCACCCGCGGCGTGCGGCGGCTGGTCCGGAACTTGCGAGCACCGCGTTGAGCGGTGGGGTTCAGCGGCATTGTCGA
>Ga0070735_10001522_pt1 | contig 22355 bp, 21 predicted proteins | sample Coa_R1_FD_66443 | JGI IMG/M metagenome (GOLD analysis project Ga0070735, IMG submission 66443) | Surface soil microbial communities from Centralia Pennsylvania, which are recovering from an underground coalmine fire - Coalmine... | ecosystem: Environmental > Terrestrial > Soil > Unclassified ...
AGCTTGGTCACGAGGTCCGCTTGTGCGTCCCTCCCAACTTCGTCGCGTGGGCGCGGGAGCTCGGGCTCCAAGCGTCTCCCGTCGGCGTGGAGATGCGTCATCCGCGAGCCGGCACGGGGTCCGCTCCGGCGGCGCCGCTGACCGCCGAGCAGATCCGGCGAATCCGCGAGTCGATGCCGGACCTCATCACGGACCAGTTCGACTCCGTCGGCGCGGCGGCCGAGGGATGCGACGTGATCCTCGGGGCCAACGCGCACCAGTATGCAGCCCGCTCGATCGCCGAGCTCCGCGCCATTCCGTACGTCACGGCGCTCTACGCTCCGGTGGCCGTCCCATCGCCTGACCACGCCCCACCGCCCGCGCCCGGCGAGAGCTGGGCGCCGGGGGATGCGGCGAGCAACGCGCGACGCTGGGCGGAGACGTCGCGCGCCTGGAACGATCGCGCGCTCGAGAGGGTCAACCACAACCGCGCGCGAAGCGGGCTTGCGCCCATCGACGACGTGCTCCGCTACAACGTCACGGACGCCCCGTGGCTCGCCGCGGACGCGCCTCTCGGCCCGGCACCGACGCTGGCAGGCGCCGAGGTCTTCCAGACGGGCGCCTGGATCCTGGACGATTCGACCCCTCTGTCGCAAGAGATCGAAGATTTCCTCGCCGCGGGAGCACCGCCGATCTTCCTCGGCTTCGGCAGCATGCCTGTCCCCGCGGGCGTGAGCCGCACCCTCGTCGACGCGGCGCGCGCGGTGGGACGCCGAGCCATCCTGTCGCGCGGCTGGGCGGAGCTTGGCCTGCTCGAGGAGGCGGCCGATTGCATCGCGGTCGGGGACGTGAACCAGCAAGAGCTCTTCGCGCGCGTGGCGGCGGTCGTCCACCACGGCGGCGCGGGCACCACGGCCACCACGGCTCGTGCCGGTGCGCCGCAGGTGGTCGTACCGATGTTCGGCGACCAGTTCTACTGGGCCAGCCGCGTTCGGGTGCTGGGGATCGGCTCCTCGGTAGCGGGCGCGCTGACGACCGAAGCCCTGGCGAGGGCCCTGCGAGAAGCTCTCGAGCCCCCCGTCTCCCGGCGCTCGCGCGACGTCGCGAGCCGGCTCCCTTCGGACGGCGCGAGGATCGCGGCGCGTCGGCTCGTTGGACTGGCCGAGGACGCGCGACGACGTCAAGCTTGAGGACGATGGTTTCGCGGTGGGCGCCGGCGCTCGTGGCCATCCTCCTCGGATGCGGCAAGAGCACGTTGGACGTGGGAGGGAGCGCCAGAGGGACGGACGACGGGGGGGCGAGCGAACCGCCGGAGGCCGACGCGTCGGCCGGCGGATCGACGGACGCGATCCAACCGGACGAAGACCGAACCCCCGCGTCCAGCCCAGGCCCCGAGGCCAGCGGGGGGGACGCCGAGGACGCGGCGGCCGACGGATCGCCATCGGACGCGCCGCCCGAGCTTCCGTGCGCCGATCGCGCCCTGGTCGACTGCGATTGCGTGTCCGACGTGTGCTCGTCGCAGAGCACGCGGATGGAGCAATCCATCCTCCAAGTGACGGACCGCTGCCGGCTCGCGTGCAACACCAACTACTTCACGTTCGACGACCAAGGTTGTGTGACCGGCTACACCCACAACCAGGATCCGTACACCGAGGACGCGTGCGTCCTTCAAGCGCTCGCCAACGTCCGCTTCTCGTGCACGGCGGGGGTCTCCCAACCCTTCCACCTTTACTGGTCCTGCACCCTCATGTGAGCAGGGCTGCACGAAGGACACGCAACCGGGCACCGCCTTCACCCCTGGCACATCCGTGGCACATCCGGCGACGCCAGAACGCGAATGATTCCGCGGCTTCCTGACGGGCACGGACGGTGCGTAGCAACGCGCCGTGCGCAGGGCCGCCCTCGTCGTCACGCTGACCTTCGCGGGACTCTTGTCCGCCGCGGGGTGCTCGTCCGGCTCGGGCGCGAGGTGTTTGAACCCGCAACCTTTGCCCCCCTTCTGCGGCGGCGGCGAGCCGCAGCCGCCCCCGACCGCGGCCGACGTATCGAACGCCGGCGACGCGGGCACCGAGCCGGACGGCGGAGACCGCGTTCCCGAGAAAGGCGCGACGGACGCGTCGCACGACGCCGGGCAATGCCGCTGGCCGGACAGCCTCGACGACGGCGGCCCCGGCGCCTGCGCGGTCGCGAGGGCCTACGTCCAGTGCACGTATCCGTCGGGTGCGGGCTGCTTCTGCCTGAACGACGACCCGACGAGCTGCCCCGAGTGCGGCCCGAACACGGGGGCCGTCTGCACGAGCGTCTGCGCGCCGGACGAATACGCCGTTTCGTGCGGTGGTCCGCCGCGGGTTCTGTCCGACGGCGGCGTCGGCTTCGACTACCAGAGCGCCCCGGCCAGCTGCACACCTGCGGGCGCGACCCCTGGCGGAAACGAGTACTCTTGCTGTCCGTGCCGCTAGGCGGGTGTCCCTAGTCCCGCCCGCCAGAAGTCCTGCGGGCTCGTCGGCACGAGGCGAGGCACGGCGCGGCCACAGCGCCGGCAGGCGCGAGCCTCGACCGAGAGGTGACGCGGCCACGGTCGCGCGAACGAGACGAGCTCCGCCGGGTCGAGGCGCTTGACCAGGTCGAGCGTGGACCACTGAGCCTCCGCGTACGCCCGCCCGCACCCGGCGCAGCAGCTGGCTCCCCCTCGGCCGTCGAGGTCGGTTTCGTCCATCGGCATCGCCTCCTTCCCCTGAAGAACGAACGAGCGCAGCCCGTGCCGACATTTTTCTCTCCCGCATCGGACGCGTCGTCGGGGGACGTCCCCCCCGGCAGGGGCGCGACAAGAAATCGTGCCCCCCCCTGTCCAACGAGGCCACCTTGCCGCGTCGTTGCTCCAGAAGGGCGTCCGCAGGCTCGAGCGAAGCGAGAGTTCGGACGCCACACCCAAACCACGTCCGCAGGCTCGAGCGAAGCGAGAGTTCGGACGCCACACCCAAACCACGTCCGCAGGCTCGAGCGAAGCGAGAGTTCGGACGCCACACCCAAACCGCGTCCGCAGGCTCGAGCGAAGCGAGAGTTCGGACGCCATATCGCCTGCAACCCACGGAGGTATCCCCATGTCCGCCCCGTCGACCACGAACTACCTGCTCCTCTACCGAAGCCCGCCCTGGAACCCCTCGCCCGAGGAGGCCCAGGCGGCGTACGGGTGGTGGAAGGCCTGGATGCAAAAGTTCAGCAAGGAGATCATCAACGCGACCGACGCCCGCGGCGAGGCCATCGGCAACCTGAACCCCGCCTCCAAGTGCGTCGTGTACAAGGCGGGCGCCGTGACCGACGGACCGTACGCCGAGGGCAAAGAGGTGATGGCCGGCTTCTCGTTCGTGGCCGTCGACTCGTTGGAGCAGGCCATCGAGATCGCCAAGGAGTGCCCGATCAACAAGGCGCCCGGCGCGAGCGTCGAGATCCGACCGCTGCGCCGGTACTAAGTCCGCAGGCTCGAGCGAAGCGAGAGTTCGGACTGCACACCCGACCCAAGTCCGCAGGCTCGAGCGAAGCGAGAGTTCGGACTACACACCGGACCACCGATGCCCACCGCCGATCCAGCGCCCGAGCTCCCGGAGCACTACTTCCGACACGAGTTCGGGCGCCTGGTCTCGGTCCTCTCGGCGCGCTTCGGAGTGCACCGCCTCGAGCTGTGCGAGGACGCGGCTCAGACGGCGCTGCTGCGCGCGGTCCAGTCCTGGTCGAGCCGCTTGCCGGACGAGCCGGGCGCCTGGCTCTACCGCGTCGCGCAGAACCATGTCCTCGACGTGCTGCGGCGCGAGCGGCGGGTCGAGCGGCACGCCGCCGAGGTGGGCGGCGCGGAGCCCAGCGAGGGTCAGGTCACGGAGGACGCATATATGCAGTCGGAAGTGCAGGACGACGTGCTCCGGCTCCTCTTCGTGTGCGCTGACCCGAGCATCCCCCCCGAATCGCAGCTCGTCCTGGCGCTCAAGACCCTCTGCGGGTTCGCCGTCGAGGAGATCGCGCTGCGCCTTTTTCAGAGCGAAGAGGCCGTGCACAAGCGGCTCCAGCGCGCGCGGGCGTGCCTGCGCGAGACCCACGTGGAGTTCGACACGCCGCCGCTCGATACGCTGGCCGATAGGCTGCCCCGCGTCCATCACGCGCTCTACCTCGTCTTCAACGAGGGATATTCCTCGGCGCAGCCGGACCGGTTGATCCGGCGCGAGCTCTGCGACGAGGCAGTGCGCCTGACGCTCCTGCTTGCCGCCCACCCGGTGGGCGCGACGCCGGAGACCGACGCTCTCCTCGCGCTCATGTTCTTCCACGCCGCACGCTTCGACGCGCGCGTCGACGGGACCGGGGGCCTCCTCGTGCTCGAGGAGCAGGACCGGTCGCTGTGGGACCGCCGCCTCGTCCAGCGCGGGCTCGATCACCTGCGTCTCTCGGCGCGCGGGGAGCGCTTCTCGCGCTACCACGCCGAGGCCGGCATCGCGGCCGAGCACTGCCTCGCGCCCACCTTCGCGCAGACCCGCTGGGACGAAATCGCGCGCCTCTACGAGGTGCTCGACCGGATCGCGCCGTCGCCCTTGCACACCCTCAACCGCGCCATCGCGATCGCCGAGTGGCAGGGGCCGCGAGCCGGCCTCGAAGTCCTCGAGACCCTGGCCCCGCCCCAATGGCTCCTCGGGTATTACCTCTGGGACGCGACCCTCGGCGAGCTCCACCGGCGCACCGGCGACGGCGAGCGCGCGGCCCGACACTTGACCCGGGCGCTCGAACTGGCGCCGACCCTCGCAGAAAAGGACTTGCTCCGACGGAGGCTCGCCACCTGCCCCGTTCCCCGAACGTAGGCCGATCAGCGCTCCCAGCGTGCCTCGGACACGCCCGGGACCCGGGCGAGGTCCTGAAAGACGGGGGGAGGCACGACCTGCTCGGGCAGCGCCCGCCACCGGAGCTCGCACCGGACGACCCTCGCGGCGCCCTGGCGGGCCAGGGTGGTCGACCAGCTCCGGGGCGTCAGCCCGGCCGACCGGAGCCGCTCGAGCAGAACGTCGTCGCTCGGCGCCGCGGCGGCGAGCACCAAGCTGAGAGTCGCCCTGTGCTCTTGCTCGAGTCGTCCTTCGAGCCGCCCCATCCAAGAGAGCACCACGAAGCAGAAGACGAATGCCAACCCGCCGAGGACGTACTGCCCTGCGCCGAAGCAGAGGCCCATCACGCTCGTGAACCACAGGGTGGCCGCCGTCGTCACGCCGACGACCAGGTCGTCGCGGCGGACGACGGTCGCCGCCCCGATGAATCCCATCCCCGACAGGATGCCGAGCGGCAAGCGCATCGGGTCCATCGTGACGAACGAATCGGACGCCCGGCCCCGCACCGGCAGGACCTGGACCGCGAGCAGCATGGCGATCGCGGCCGCCGTCCCGACGAGCATCGTCGTGCGGATCCCTGCGGCTCGACCCCGCTCGGTCCGGTCGACGCCGATGAGGCCCGCGGCGAGGGCCGCGAGGGCCAATCGGAGAGCGATCTCGGCCGCCGTCGGAGTGGGTATCACTCGCCCGGTCTCGAGACCATGCATCCCGCGTGACAGGGCGGCGCTCCGGCGAATGCTTTCCTCTGGCGGACTTCCTCCGCAAGCTCACCTCCGCCGGCCCCCAGCTCTGAAGCTCGAGCGTGGCGCCTTCTTGCCCCGGCGGTTGCGGCCTCGGCCCTCCCGCGGGCGTTCTCGCCTCGATGGCGCAGAACTGCCGCCGCACGAGCGTCGCCCCCCGCCTCTCTTCTCCGCGGTTCTTTTCGTTGGCGCACCCCATGCAGTCCTTGCCGCTCAAGCCATGATCACCTCCGTCGAGACGCTCCTGTCCTGGATCGCCATCGGGCTGGGCGCGAGCATCGCAGCCTGGACTTGGCCGTTCCGCCGCGGCGTATCGGGCCTGGTCCTCAACGCGGTCGCCGCGGTGGCGGGGGCGGTGGGGCTCGGCCTGCTCGGACACCTCTTCGGCTTGGACGCGGGCCACGCCGCGACGAGGAGCTTGATCTTCGCGGCCCTGGGTGCGGTCGGCGCGCTGTTGCTCGCGCACCTGCTCTGGGCGCAGTTCACGGCGAGGGTGACTTCGATCCGTGCGAAGGAGGAGCGGGGGGACCGACGGCCGTCCCCCGGGGGCGCGCCGCGGCCTCGAAACGAACGGCCAGGGCGAGCGATCCGCCCGTAGCGCTGACCCGCGCCTCGACCACGGTGAGCGCCAGCTCCCGGGGCGGCTGCAACGACGTGGGAAGCGCGAAGACGTGACTCAACGTGGCCGAATAGTCCCAGGCGAGCTCGGCATGCCTGGCTGCGAGCTCCCGATTGACGAGGTTGGTCACCCCGTCGTCCACGACCTTCGGAAGCCCGACGACGTCGGCGTGCTCGATCTCGATCTTGAAGACGAGCCGACGGCCCCCCGCCCATGCCACGATCTCGGGCCGGACGACGACGATCATCGACGCCAGCTTGATGGGCACGTGAACGCCGAGCACGCTCCAGCGAAGCGTCGCCCCGCACACCACGCGCAAACCGACACCGGCGACGAGCGAGACCCCTGTCGCCTCACCTAGACGCAGCTCGCCGTCCTCGCCGAGCCGAATGGAGGACGGAAGGAGCTCGCCGAGAAGCGCTGTGAGGTCTTGCTCAGCGACGACGGCCTGGAGCCACATGCGTCCTTTCTGGATGCAAGCGCACGGCCACCGCCGCGCGCGCCTTGCTGCTGCACGCGCTCGGCAACTGACCGAGAGGTGCGTGACCGCGCAGTTGGAGAGGCCATGGGCCGGGTCGCCCAAGCCCTCGACCACGAGGCCGTCGGCCTCAGTGCGACTGCGCTTGCTCGACGAGATCGACGAGCTCGCGGAAGGTCGCCGCGCGGCGGTGCGTCGGGTGTGTCGGGTACTCGCACCGGCCGAAGCCGTAGGCGGCGTGGATGAAGGGAACGCCGCATGCCTCGGCGGCGACCCGGTCCCCCTCCGTGTCCCCGACGAAGATCGGGCGCGTCAGCGCGTTGCGCTCGATGAGCGAGCGCAGGTTCTCCGTCTTGGACTGGCCGGTATTTCCCCAGCACTCGAAATCCCGAAAGAGCGCGGCGCACCGGATCCAGCGCAGGAACGTCTCGACGTAGCCCGCCTGGCAGTTGCTCACGATGTACAGGCCGAGGCGCCGCCCGAGGCGCTCCAGGCCCTCCTCGACGTAAGGATAGAGCTCGCCGCCCAGCGCGGCGACCATCCGGTTGTCCTCCTCCGGCGTCTCGACGCTGAGCACGCGCAGGTGCTCCTCCGCGAGACCGAGGAACGTCTCGCGAATGCACGCCTCGTGGGGGCGGCCGGCGACCGCGCGCACGTCCGCCGCCGTGATGGCCCGGAACGGGATCGCGTGGCGATCGAGGACGTTCTGCCAGCCGACCGCGCAGGCCGCGCTCGAATCCCAGAGCGTACCGTCGAGGTCGAAGATCACCGCGTCGTGCCCGGTCATGCCCGTCCTTTGGCCGGTTCCTCCGGGAGCAACATCCACAGGAAGGCCGCGCCGACGAGGTCGAAGACGGCGATGGCGACGAAGATGGGGCCGTAGCCGATCCGCTTGGCCACGATGCCGACGACGAGCGTGAACAGCATTCCGCCGGTCATCCCCACGGTCCCGGAGAGCCCGTTCGCGGTCGCCACGAGCGCCCGCGGGAACACGTCGGACGGCAAGGTCAGGAGGGTCGACGACATCGACTGATGGGCGAACGCGCCGACGCAAAAATAGAACACCGCCCACGCGACCGTCGAGGCGTGCCCGATGAAGACCGCGCACACCATCAGGACGGCGCTGACCGTCGCCGCCAGCTTGCGCGCCCGCAGGACCGGGCTGCCGAGCCGGACGAACAGCGGAGAGAGCACCCCGCCGAAGACGCTTCCGAGGTCCGCCGCGACGAAGGGCAGCCAGGCGAAGTACGCGATCTCCTTCAGCCGAAGGCCTCGCTCCGTCGCCAGGTACAGAGGGATCCAATAGGTGAAGAACTGCCACGCGGGCTCCGAGAGGAACCGCGCGACGGCGATGGCCCAGAAGCGCCGCCGGGAAAGCACGCCCCTCCACACGCCGCCTCCCGCGGTCTCCTCCACCGCGAGCTCTTCGCGCCCCCCGGCGATGAACGCGCGTTCCTCGGCGGACATCCACGGGTGCTCGCTCGGGTCGCGATAGACGAGCAGCCAGACGACGACCCACCCGAGCCCGATGGCCCCCGTGACGACGAACGCCGACTGCCACCCCCAGCGCAGGATGAGCAAGACCACCAACGGCGGGGCGAGGAGCGCGCCGACACCCGAGCCGACGTTCACTACGCCCGTGGCCAGCGTCCTTTCCCGCGGACGAAACCAGAGAGCGATCGCCCTCGCGGCGCCCGGGAACGCCCCGGCCTCGCCTACCCCGAGCAGGGCCCGCAGGAACGCGAAGGCGGGCGCGCCGCCCGCGAGCGCCGTGAGCATCTGCGCGACCGACCACCAGACGATCGAGATCGCCAGGCCCACGCGCACGTCGAGCCAGTCGATGACGCGGCCGGAGACGGGCTGCATCACCAGGTACGCGATCTGGAAGGCGATGACCACGTGCGAGAAACCCACCTCGTCGATCCCGAGCCGCGTCTTGAGGACGGGGGCGGCGACCGAGAGGCTCGCGCGGTCGAGGTAGTTGACGACCGTCACGCCCATGAGCGCCAGCGCGATCCACCACCGCAAGCCGTGGATTTGGATCGAGCGGGCGCGGACGGCGGCGCTCGGGGGGGACCCTTCCACTTCCGGGGGCGTGTAGGCGATGCGGTTCAACCTGTCAAATGGCCTGACCAGTCGGTGCCGGGAGCTGACCAAGAGGTAAGGCCACTTGACACCCCGACCACCGGAGAGTAGGTTGCCGCGTCGGTGGACGTGCCCGTGACCTGGCTGCGCTTCCTCGGCTGCAGTGTCGTCGCGTCCCTCGGCTGCTCGTCCAACGGCGTCGCCTCGCCGCGCGTCTACACCTGCGGATTCGCGCCGCAGTCGGCGTCCTCGCGCTGCGGCGCAAACGACCCCAACTTGCCGCCCGAGCCTACGCTTCCGGCCACCGTGTGCAAGACGCTCGTCGCCCACAAGACGGGGCCCGACGAGCGCGACCCCGACACCGCGGCGATCCAGGATGCCCTGACTTCGTGCCGGGGCTCGGGCGCCGTCAAGCTGACCTCGAACGGCGCGAACAGCGCCTTCGTCTCGGGGCACCTCGTGGTCAACGGCGTAGTGCTCTGGGTCGACGCCGGTACGACGCTCTACGCATCGCGCGATCCCGCCGCGTTCTCGAGGGACCCCAACTGCGGCCTGCTGGGCGTGAGCGACTCCAACGGCTGCGTCCCGCTGCTCACCGTCACGGGGACCAGCCCCGGCGTCGTGGGCGACGGCGTCATCGACGGCCAGGGCGGCGAGCCTCTCGTCGGTCACGACTACTCGTGGTGGCAGATCTCCGGCGCGCTGCGCGAGGTCGACGGCAGCGGCCCGGTGCCTTCCCTCATCGAAGTCAACAGCCCGACGACGGGTTTCCTCATGTACCGCATCACCCTGCACAATTCACCGAAGTTCAACGTGAAGCTGTCGTCCACCCCGCCGGGAGGCAACTGCGCCGCGCCGGGGGACGGCTTCATCGTGTGGGGCGTGACGCTCCTCACCCCCTCGGTCTGGACGAACAGCCAGGGGATCGTGATGTCCCCGTACATCGCTCGCAACACCGACGGAATCGACCCGGGCGAGGGCAACGACGCGACGTGCGGGGTCGTCGCGTGCAGCACGATCAGCACCGGCGACGACGACATCGCCATCAAGGGCGGGCACACGGTCAGCGACATCGTCATCGCCCACAACCACTTCGGCTCCGGTCACGGCATGTCGATCGGCAGCGAGACGTACACCGGAGTCTCCAAGGTCGACGTCTACGACCTGACGATCGACGGGGACTCGCGGTGGTCGGGCGCCCCCCCCTCGGACTCGGGCGATTCCAACGGGATCCGCGTGAAGTCCGACGAGAGCCGCGGGGGACCGGTGAACGGCGTCTCGTTCCGCGACGTCTGCGTGCGCGACGTCGTCAACACGATCTTGATCAACACCGCCTACAATCCGCTCTTTGCCGGGACGATGTACCCCAAGTTCGGCGCCCTCGAGTTCCACGACTTCCACTCGGTCTCGTGCCTCGCGCAGGATCAGCCCGTCGTCACGCTGGGCGGCTTCAACGCGGTCTACCCGGCCGGGCCCATCGCGCTCGACAACGTCGTCGTCGACGGCATCGGGCCCCAGGCCGTCGCGGCGCAGTTCGCGGACGTCCAGCTCGGCCCCGGCGACGTCAACTTCACCCCGGCCGGGATGGGCGTCACCGTGAACAACGGCGTGACGGGCGCAAGCAAGCCGGTCGATTGCCGCTTCCCGCCGCTGCCCGCCCCCCAGCCGCCGCCCGGCTGGCTCTGGTGAGGTGGTCGTGCGGGGAAGCGGACAGACAGCCGCGAGGCTGACCGAGGCGCAGGTGCGCAAGCTCTGCGCGACGGAGATCGCGACGTGGAACCTGCGCGGCCGGCGCGTCCTGGCGCTGGTCCCCGACCACACGCGGTCGGCGCCGATGGACCTGATGTTCCGAGTGCTCCACGAGGTCGTCGCCGCCGAGGCGGCGGCCTTCGACGTGATGATCGCGCTCGGCACGCACCCGCCGCTCAGCGACGAGGCGATCGACCGACGACTCGGCATCACCGCGCGCGATCGCGGGACCCGCTACGCGCGGACCCGGTTCATGAACCACCGCTGGCGCGATCCGAACCACCTCGTCTCCATCGGCACCCTGGACGACCGCGAGGTCGAAGCCCTCTCCGACGGACTCCTCGTCGAGCCGGTCGACGTCACCATCAACAAGCTCGCGCTCGAGTACGACGTGCTCTTCGTCGTCGGTCCGACCTTCCCGCACGAGGTCGCGGGGATGTCCGGGGGGAACAAGTACCTGTTTCCGGGGATATCGGGCCAACCGATCATCGATTTGTTTCACTGGCTGGGCGCTCTCGTCACCAACCCGGAGATCATCGGAAAGAAGGAGACGCCGGTGCGGCGAATCATCGACAGGGCGGCGTCGATGGTGCCCGTCGAGCGCAGGTGCGCGAGCCTCGTCGTCGAGGATGGCGACCTCGTCGGCCTTTACCTCGGCACTCCGGAAGAGGCGTGGAGCGCGGCGGCCGATCTGTCCGCCGCGATTCACATCCGCTACGAGCCGCGCGCGTACGACTCGGTCCTCAGCTGCGCGCCGCCCATGTACGACGACCTCTGGGTGGGCGGCAAGTGCGCCTACAAGCTCGAGCCCGTGGTGGCCGACGGCGGGGAGCTCGTCATCTACGCGCCGCACATCTCGCGGATCTCGATCACGCACGGGGAGACGATCCGGCGGATCGGCTACCACGTGCGCGACTACTTCGTGGGCCAGATGGACCGCTTCCGGGACGTTGCGCGCGGCGTGATGGCGCACTCGACCCACGTGAAGGGGATCGGAACGTACGCCGGCGGGGTCGAGCGACCGCGCATCTCCGTGACGCTCGCGACCGGAATCGGCGAGAGCGAGTGCCGCGCCGTCAACCTCGGCTACCGCGACCCCCGCTCGATCGATCCCGCGCGGTGGGCCGGCGGGCCGGGACGGCTCCACGTGCCCCGGGCCGGCGAGACGCTGTATCGGCTGGCAAGGGGGGGACGATGACCGGGCCGCTCGACATCCCGGCGACGGGTGCGATCGACTTCTTGAGCCTGGGCGCCCTCGTGCATCGCCTCGACTCGGGGGTCGTCCCCTTCCGCAAGGCATCCCGCGTGGACGTTCACGTGAGCGGGGGCGAGTTCAACGTCGCCGCGAACCTGGCGGACTGCTTCGGGCTCGACGCGGCCGTCGCGACCGCCATGGTCGACTACCCGGTCGGCGACCTGATCGCGGAGCGCGTACGCGCCATGGGGGTACGCGCCTTCTACAAGAGATACCCGCACGACGGCGTGACCGGCCCCGCGATGGCCGCCGTGTACAGCGATCGGGGTTTCGGCGTGCGGCCGCCGGTCGTCTTCTACAATCGGGCGAACGAGGCCGCGGCCCGCCTCCGGCCCGGCGACTTCGACTGGGACGCCATCTTCGCGCAAGGCGTCCGGTGGTTTCACAGCGGGGGGATCTTCGCGGCGCTCTCGGAGACGACGGGCGCGGTCATCGTCGAGGCCATGCGCGCGGCCAAGGCCGCCGGGGCGGTCGTCAGCTTCGACCTCAACTTCCGGGAGAAGCTGTGGAACGTGTGGGGCGGCCCATCGCGCGCGGTCGACGTCATCGATCGGATCGCCCGCCACGTCGACGTCCTCATCGGCAACGAGGACGACATCCAGAGAGCGCTCGGGATCCCCGGGCCGGAGCTCGCCGCCGTCGTCCGCAGGCTCGAGCAAAGCGAGTGCTCGGACGACGCACCGTCGCAGGCCTTCGAGCCGGGAGCGTACTTCTCGATGATCGAGAAGGTCGTCGCTCGGTACCCGAACGTCAAGGCGATGGCGACGACGCTGCGCGAAGTCCTCTCTGCGACGCGGCACCGATGGAGCGCCCTCGCGTGGGTGCAGGGGGCGCGCCACGTCGCCCCGGTCTGCGACCTCGACGTGCTCGACCGCGTCGGCGGCGGCGACGGGTTCGCCGCGGGGTTCTTCTACGGTCTCCTCGGGGGCGAGGGGGCGGGCGAGGCGCTGCGCCTCGGCTGGGCGCATGGCGCGCTGCTCACGACGTTTCCCGGGGACACGACGATGGCCACCCTGGAGGAAGTGCGCGCGCTCGCCGCCGGCGCGTCCGCGCGGATTCGACGCTGATTTTTGGCCCGCGGCGCCCGTGGCGTCGCAGCGAGCGAGGTCTCACATGAACATCGCGAAGTACTCCGTGGGAATGGGCGACCGCTTCGGGCAAGAGGCCGTTTCGCAGCTGCGCGCCGTACAGAAGGCCGAGTCCGGGGGCGTCGTCGTCATTCCCGTGTGGAACAAGTCGTTCCGCGAGCACACGCTCGTCGGCACCACGCCGGACGAGGTTCGGCTCGCCGCCGACGCCGCGGTGAGGGCGAGCGGATGGCGGCACGCCTACCACGTCGACGCGGACCACGTGGGGCTGAAGACGGTCGACGCGTTCCTCGCCTCGAGCGACTTCTTCACGCTCGACGTCGCCGACGCCATCGGCAAGCCCGCGCCCGACGCGGACGTCGCGTCGTTCGTGCGCGACATGTCTCCCTTCCGCGGCGTGCTTCGAATGCCCGAGGTCGACGTCGCGATCGACGTCACGGACGCCGCGCTCGACGCGTTCGCCCGCCGGTACCTCGTCGCCGTGGGCGAGGCCGGACGCACGTACCGCCGCATCGCGGCTTCGAAGGGCGACGGCCAGTTCATCACGGAGATCTCGGTCGACGAGGCGTCGGACCCTCAGTCCGCGCTCGAGCTCTTCCTTCTCCTGGGCGCGCTGGCGCGCGAGCGCGTCGCCGTGCAAACCGTCGCCCCGAAGTTCACCGGAAAGTTCCTCAAGGGGGTCGACTACGTCGGCGACGCGGCGGCGTTCGCGCGCGAGTTCGACGCGGATCTCGCGGTCGTGCGCCACGCCGTCGGCGTGTTCGGCCTGCCGCCGACGCTCAAGCTCAGCGTGCACACGGGAAGCGACAAGTTCACGCTCTACCCGATCATCCGTCGCGCCCTGCGCCGGCACGACGCCGGCGTCCACCTCAAGACCGCCGGGACCACCTGGCTCGAGGAGGTCGCCGGCATCGCCCTGTCGGGACCCGCCGGGCTGGACGTCGCCAGGCGCATCGCCCTTGCCGCGTACGCGCGCGTCGACGAGCTCTGCGCGCCGTACGCCACGGTGGTCGAGATCGACCGCGCGCGTCTGCCCGCCGTCGACGAGGTGCGCGGCTGGACGGGGGCGGAGCTCGTCGAGCGCTTGCGCAACGACGCCGCGTGCCCCGCGTACAACGTGCACTTTCGCCAGCTCTTGCACGTCGCGTTCAAGGTCGCCGCCGAGATGGGCGACGACTTTCGGCGGGTCCTCGTCGCGTCCCGGGAGGCGACCGGCGCGCTCGTCACCGACAACCTCTTCGGCCGGCACATCGAGCCGCTGTTCCTCGGACGCTGAGATGGGCGCCCGACTGCCGGGGATCGGGGTGCTCGTCCTCGCGGCGGCCGTCGGGCCGTCGTGCAACGGCGAGAGAGAGAGCATGCCGACCGCGTGCGCGGCGGCGGGGGCCGACCTGACCTGCGCACCGGGCTTCGCCGGGTACGAGTGCGCCGGCGCCGCTCGTCCGGACCAGGACGGGGACTTCGTCGACGGCGTTCCCCGGGGCTTGGTCTGCACCGATCGGGGGCCGGTGGGCCCGAGCGGACGCGAGGGCTACTGCTGCACGTCGAGCCCGACGCCGTGCGCCTACGACCCGGTCGCGATCTGCGCCGCGCCGACCTATGGCTATCGCTGCCGGGGCTCCGATCGTCCGGAGGCGTTCGACCCGACGCTCTTTTGCGGCGAAGGGTTGGTCGTGGACGGGCTCATCGACTACTGCTGCGGCCCGACCCCGCGGTCCTACGGTTGCTCCCAGGTCTCGGGCCATGCATGCCCGACGAGCCTCGTCGGCTGGACATGCCACGACACGAGCCTACCGAGCGAAGAGGAGCTCGGGGCCAACCAGAGCCGCGCCGACTTCAACCTGCTCGTGTGCTCGGTGCCGACGCTCTCGCCGGCAAGCGCCGGCACGGTCCGCCAATACTGCTGCTTCACCCCCACGAGCCTCCCCGCCGGCGGCAGCTGCCTCGCGGACACCACGGTCCCCGGCTGTCCACCCGACTCGTTCGGCTTCGCGTGCACGGGGGTCGACACGCCGGACGAGGACTATCCCGAGATCCGCTGCAGCGCCGGGTCGCGCGGGACCAACCCGCAGGGCTACGCCGCGACGCTCTACTGCTGCCTGTACCAGGGCGCGGGCGACGGCGGCTGACGCGAGCGTCAAAAGAGATACAGGGCCTGCGCCATGGTGCGCAGATTGCGCGGCGTCTCACCGTCGATGTACTCGCTGCTCGTGTACTGCAGCGACGCCCCCACACGGACCGCCGGCGTCACGTCCCAGAAGACGTTCGCGTCGGCGTAGCGCGACAGCTTGGCCACCTTGGAGAGGAGCTCGATCTCGGCGCCGCCTCGGGGATAGAGCGCCGCCATGTTCTTCGAGTACGCCTCGGTGAAGTTGGCCGCCAGGATGACCCGTCCGGTCGGCGGCAGGTAGTATTGGACGCCCACCATGAACGTCTGCCAGTCGATCGTGTGGAGCACGCCGGTCGTGTCGAACGTGACGAGGCCGTTGTCGATGTCGGGGACATAGAGCGGGGGCGGGTTCGCGAGCGCGGGGTTCGGCAACGTCGGGAAGGAAGCGCCCCCGGTGGCGTTGACCAGATCGCCGATGCCCGTGCCGACGACGAACGATCCCGTCAAAGTCAGGCGGTTGCCTCGATCGTCGGCGTCGCGCCCCGGGATGATCGGGACGAGCGCGTCGACGGAGACGCCCCAGCCCGTCGCGCCGTTGGAGCTCTGCGTGGGCGGTGGGGTGAAGGCGTTCACCTTGAGCTGGCGCACGGTCCCGGAGACCCCCACCGAAAGCGGGAGCGCCGTGGTCCCCGCGTTGCCAGGAGTGCTGATGCCCTTCCACCGGTCGAAGGCGACGCGCACCCCGGCGTTGCCGTCGGGCACGGCCGAATCGGCTTGCGCGGGGCTGAGCGCCGCGACGGCGACGTCGACCGAGACGGGGTCCACCCGGAACGTGTGCGCCAGTCGAACCTGCGTCGTCCGCCCGAAGGCCTGGTTGGGCAGACCGAGGAACTCGAGCGAGCACGGGAAGAAGTAGTTCTGCCAGCCGAAGAGGTAGTACGTCTGCCCCGCCAGGACGTCGACGACGTCGTCCTCGAGCTTCAGATAGGCGTGCCGGATGCGGAACGTGGGACTGTCGAAGTACGCCGCCTGGGACACGTTCTGCGGTTGATTGCCGAAGAAGTCGCTCTCGAGCACGGCGGAGCCCTCGACCCCGCCGACCCGCGGCGCCGCGAGCGCGACGCCGAGCCGGGTGTTTCGGACGGAGAACTGGGTGCGGCCCACCCGGCCCGCGTACGTCTCGTCGCGCGCGACGAGGGCGCTGCCGATCGCGTCCGGGTAGCTGCGCGTCGAGTCGTTGATGACGTCGGCCTCGACGAAGCCGTAAATCGTCGCGGTCCACCGCCGGTCGTCCCGACCGACCGAGACGGTGAGCGGCGGGCGCGCGAACCACGACTCGGCGGAGGCCTGTTCGCGCTCGGGCAAAGCAACCGGAGGAGCGTCGGGCGCCGACGCGGGCTGCGCGTACGCCACGCCCCCCATCGACGCGCACAGAGCCGCGATCGTCCCGAGCGCTGAGTGCAAACGTTTCGACATGCAAAGACTCCACTCGATGACCGGCGCAGGTGAAGCGCCGGTGCACGACGACTACTGATTGACTCCGCTCGCGAGGAACCCGCCGTCGATCACGATGACCTGGCCGTTGACGAAGCTGGCCGCGTCGGACGCGAGAAAGACCGCCGCGCCCGCGACCTCTTCGACCCGGCCGAACCGCCCCATGGGGGTGCGTTGCAGCAGCTCCTTGCCGCGCGCGGTCCCGTCCAAGAGCTGCGCGTTCAGGTCCGTCCGGACGATCCCGGGCGCGATCGCGTTCACGCAGACGCCCTGGGGGGCCCACTCGATCGCCAGCGATCGGGTGAGGGCCATGACGCCGGCCTTGCTCGCGCCGTAGGCGGCGACCTCGTGGAGGGCGACGAACGAGTTGAGCGACGCGACGTTCACGATCCGGCCGTACCCGCGCTCGACCATGTGCCTTCCGAAGACCTGGCACCCCCGGAGCGTCCCGGTCAGGTTCGTGTCGAGGACGTCGGCCCAGTCGGCGTCGGTGACGTCCAGGGTCGGCGAGCGCCGGATCTTGCCGGCGCAGTTGACGAGGACGTCGACGCGCCCGAAGGCCGAGAGCGTCGACGCGCGGAGTCGCTCGAGCGTATCCCGGTCGGTGACGTCGGCGGTCGCGCGCAGGGTGCGGCGACCCTCGCGCTCGATCTCGCCGGCCACCCGATCGACGTGCTCGACGCGGCGTCCGGTCGCCACGACGTCCGCGCCCGCTCGCGCGAGCGCGAGGGCGACGGCCCTCCCGATGCCGGCGGTCCCCCCGAGCACCACCGCCACCTTGTCGGCGAGCGCCGACGGACGGGCGACCTCCTCCGGGCTGCGTTCCATTCGACCCTCCGCGTCGGCGGGCGTCGGCGTGTTGGTAAGGCCACTTGACACCCCGACCACCGGCCAGTAGCCTTACACCGAGACCGGCGAACCGTTCAAGACGGATCGAGAACGCGAGGCCAGCGACCCTATGCCGATACAAGCCGTCGAGGTCCAGCGTCTGTACCGGCAGATCGCCGATCACCTGTCGGCCCTCATCGCGGCGGGCGAGTTCGCGGAGGGCAGCCGCCTCCCGTCGGAGCGAGAGCTCGCCGTGCAGCTCGGGGTCTCCCGCCCGTCGGTGCGCGAAGCGCTCATCGCGCTCGAGGTGGCCGGCAAGGTCGAGGTGCGCGTCGGATCGGGGATCTTCGTCGCCAGCCGCCGCCCCCTGGCCATCCCCGACCCGGACAAGGAGGGCCAGGGTCCGTTCGAGCTGCTGCGCGCCCGGGCGCTCGTCGAGGGCGAGGTCGCCGCCGAAGCCGCGCGCACCGCCAAGCGTGAGGAGCTCGACGTCGTGCGCGCCGCCATCGCCGAGATGAAGGCCCGGGAGCACCGCAGGCAGGACGCGGAGCTCGCGGACCGCGACTTCCACCTCGGGATCGCGAGGGCCACGCACAACAGCGCGCTCGTCTCGGTCGTGCAGGATCTGTGGGACCGCGGGCGCGGCGACATCTGGAAACGCATGGAGCACCACTTCCAGACGCCCGCGCTGCGCGCCGCGACCTTCCGCGACCACAAGGCCATCCTCGCGGCCCTCGAGGCCCGCGACGCGCGGGCGGCGCGGGCGGCCATGCGGCAGCACCTCGAGCGCGTCGACCGCGAGTTCAGCCGCGGGTGGGAGCTCCTCAAGGAGCAGCAGGGCGCCGGCTCGCCGTCGCCTGCCGACGCCGCGCCCGTCCGCGCGCGAACACCGCGCGCGCGGTGACTTCATGGCGATCGAGTCCGTCCCGTCCCCGGACCGTCTGTTCCCCGCGGATCCGTCGGTCCGGGCGATCGCGCGAGACCTCTACGCGCAGGTGCGCGGGCTGCCGATCGTCAGCCCCCACGGGCACACCGACCCGGCGTGGTTCGCGCGCAACGAGGCCTTCTCGGACCCCGCGTCGCTCCTGATCGTGCCGGACCACTACGTCTTTCGCATGCTCTACAGCCAGGGGGTCGCGCTCGAATCGCTCGGCATCCCGCGCCGCGACGGGACGCCGGTGGCGGACGACCCGCGCGCGATCTGGCGCGTCTTCGCGAGCCACTGGCACCTCTTCCGGGGCACGCCGTCCCGGACGTGGATCGCGCACGCGCTGCACGACGTGTTCGGCGTCCGCGAGCGCCTCACCGCGGAGTCCGCCGACCGCGTCTACGATCGGATCGCGACTTGCCTCGCGAAGCCCGAGTTCTTGCCGCGCGCGCTCTTCGAGCGGTTCAACATCGAGGTCCTCGCGACGACCGAGTCGCCCCTCGACGGCCTCGTTCACCACAAGGCGCTCCGCGCGTCGGGCTGGAAGGGCCGCGTCGTCACCGCCTTTCGACCCGACCCGGTGGTCGATCCGGAGCACCCCGATTTCGCCGCCAACGTGTCGACGCTCGGCGAGTTGACGGGCGAGGATACGCACGCGTGGGGCGGGTACCTGCGAGCCCTGGCCGGACGCCGCCAGTTCTTCGCGTCCCTCGGCGCCACCTCGACCGACCACGGTCACCCTTCCGCGGCGACGTTCGACCTCTCGCGCAGCGAGTGCGAGGCCTTGTTCCGCAAGGCGATCGCGGGCGACGCCGGCCCGGACGAGGCGGAGCGCTTCCGCGGGCAGATGCTCACCGAGATGGCGCGCATGAGCCTCGACGACGGCCTCGTGATGCAGATCCATCCCGGCGCGTGCCGAGGCCACAACCTCGAGGTGGCGCGCAAGTTCGGCCCCGACAAGGGCGCGGACATCCCGACCCGGACCGAGTACGTGCGCGCCCTCAAGCCGCTCCTCGACAAGTTCGGGAACGACGCGCGCCTCACGCTGATCGTGTTCACGCTCGACGAGTCGACCTATTCGCGCGAGCTCGCGCCGATGGCCGGGCACTACCCCGCGCTCAAGCTCGGCCCCGCGTGGTGGTTCTTCGACAGCCCCCAGGGGATGCTCCGGTACAGGGAGCAGGTGACGGAGACCGCCGGCTTCTACAACACGGTCGGCTTCAACGACGACACGCGCGCCTTCCTTTCGATTCCGGCGCGCCACGACGTGGCGCGGCGGGTCGACTGCGGGTTCCTCGCCCGGCTCGTGGCCGAGCACCTCCTCGACGAGGACGAGGCCGCGCAGGTCGCGACGGACCTCGCGTACAACCTCGCTCGCCGCGCCTACAAGCTGATCGGTCTCGAGGACGTCTCGCCCACGCCGGGGGGCGATCGAAGCGACCACCCATTTCATTAACGCCCGACGCCAGACGACCCGCGGCCGCCGGCCGACGAGCGATCACGAGCCGAGATGGAGGTAGCGATGAGAGCAGTACCGATTGCGACGATCTGCGTGGCCACGCTCCTCGCGGCGGCGAACGCGTCGACCGGGTGCAGCAGCAGCAACAACCCTTCCACGACCGCGGGAAGCGGCGCGTCGAGCAGCGGATCTGCGACGGGCAGCGGCGCCTCGAGCGGCAGCCCCGGAGCATCGGGATCCGGCTCGGCGGGATCCGGCGCCGCCGGCTCGGGCTCGGGCATGTCGTCGACGTCCGGGTCCGGCGCGTCCGGCGCCTCCACGTCGGGCGCGTCGACCTCCGGCGCGAGCGACGCGGGCGCGTCGAGCGGGGCCACGGACTCGGGGACAGGCGGGCCGCCTGCGTCGTGCGACACGATCGCCGACGGGGGCGTCACCGACAAGGTCACGACCTGCACGACGGGGACCTCGCCGAGCTGCTCGAAAGGATGCGGTCCCAACCTGCCGTCAGGCAGCGCGCAGACGAACCTCGGCGTCAAGACGTGCACCTGCACGGCGGGCACGTACAACTGCGGGACCTGCGTCTACGAGAGTCCGCTGCCCGGCTGCTACCAGGCCGCCGCCTCGCCCGCGCCCGTGGCGTGCGCGGCGGGCACCGTCAACAAGGGGTCGTGCACGAGCCCGTGCTCCGACGCGGGCACGAGCGGCGTCTGCACCATCGTCGGCGACGCCGGCAAGACCCAGGGTTGCGTCTGCGTCCCCGGCGGCGCCGGGGACGTCTGGACCTGCGCCACCCAGTGGTGGTGACGGCCGGCTCGAGTAGCCTTCACGCCGGGTTCGCGCGAAACTGATCCCGGTGCGCTGGGCGATTCTTCTCACGGCATCCTCGGTCGTCGCGTGCGGAGGCGGAGGCGCGTCGCCCCCGACGGTGAGGTCCGGATCGACCTGCCCCCCCTGCCCGTCCACGTCCGCAGAAGGCGGCGCCGACGCGTCGGACGCCGCCGAGATCTCCACGGACGCAGGGGACGAACACCTCGAGCAGGCGGAGGCGAGCCTCCCGGGAGACGCGAACGCGGCGAGCCCCGAGGCCGCGATGGCTCCCGGCGCCGACGCGTCGCCCGGCGCCGACGGCGGACCGACGGGCATGTGGGTCCTCGGCTACTATTCGGGGTTCGGCGCGAGCCTGCCCGTCGGCGAGATCGACTGGACCGGACTGTCCCATCTGGCCATCGCCTTCTACTTGCCGGACGCCCAGGGCAACATCGACGAGTCGATCTCGCGCGGGAGCGCGGGACCCGCCCTCGCGCGCTCGCTCGTCGCCGCGGCGCACGCGGCGGGCAAGAAGGTCCTCGCGTCGTTCGGGGGGGCCGGCTCGCAGCCCATGTGGCAGGGGGCCACGTCGGCCGCCCACCTCGCCGCGTTCGAGGGGCACGTCGAGGCGCTCGTCTCGTCCTACGGCTTCGACGGGGTCGACCTCGACTGGGAGCCGTTCGACCCGGGCGACCACGCCGCGCTCCTCGAGCTGGCGAAGGACCTGCGCGCGAAGCTGCCCGCGGCGATCCTCACGATGCCGGTCGGTTGCGAGAACAACAACGCGCCGGACGATCTCTCATTTTTCGCGACCCTGGCCCCGTACGTCGATCGCTTGAACCTCATGAGCTACGGCCTCTCCGGCGCCTGGCAGGGGTGGAAGAGCTGGCACTCGTCGCCGCTTCACTGGAACGCGGACACGGCGACCCCGATCGCGATCGACAGCTCGGTGGACGATTACGCGAAGGCGGGGGTGCCGCCGGGCAAGATCGGGGTCGGCTCCGGCTTCTACGGCGAGTGCTACTCGTCGCCCGTGAGCGGGCCGGACCAGCCGCTCGGCGGGGCCACCGTCGTCGCCGGCGACGGGTCGATGAGCTACGCGAACATCCTGAGCGGCTACTACTCGGCCAGCGCGCGCAAGTGGGACACGACGGCGATGGTCCCTTATCTGACCTTCGCCACGGCGCAGGGACAGCAAGCCTGCACCTACGTCACCTACGAAGACGAGCAGTCGATCGCTGCCAAGGGCGCGTACGCCCGGTCGCGCGGCCTCGGAGGCGTCATCATCTGGACGATCAACGAGGGGTACGTCGCGTCCGCCCCGGCAGGGCAGCGCAACCCGCTCCTCGTGGCGATGAGGATGGCCTTTCTCCAGTAGCTCGTTGGCGCAGGGGTGCGCGGTCCCATGCGCCAACGCGCCTCCGAGGTGGCGACACCGCCGGCGCACGAGGCGCACCGGAGCGGCGCAGTCTTCGCCAACGCCGGGCGTGCATGGCCATCCGGACGGCCTCTCGTGGCGCTCCTCCCGGCGCCCGTGTGCGCCAACGGAGCGCCCGCTGGCGCATCGGAGCCCTGCGCAGAGCGCCAAAGGGCGCCCTCGTCTTCGCCATCGCGGACGCCCGTTGGCGCACTTGCTGGCGCATTCGTGCTATCACTCGGCCGGCCGCTTCGACCTGACCCTGGACCCGACCGCCATGGCCCGACCCCTGCGCGTCTTGCTCTTCGAGGCTCGAATGCGCCTCTCGGTCGGCAGCCAGGGAGCGCTCGGCACGCTGCTCGGCAGCTCGGTGCGCAGCGGCCAGCGCTGGGAGCGGGGAGAGGCCATGCCGATGCCCGAGCAGGTGGCGCAGCTGGCCTCGATGGTATTCCCCAAGGACGCC
>Ga0070735_10001524_pt1 | contig 22343 bp, 24 predicted proteins | sample Coa_R1_FD_66443 | JGI IMG/M metagenome (GOLD analysis project Ga0070735, IMG submission 66443) | Surface soil microbial communities from Centralia Pennsylvania, which are recovering from an underground coalmine fire - Coalmine... | ecosystem: Environmental > Terrestrial > Soil > Unclassified ...
ATCGCCCCGCAGGGCGACATGTCGGACACCACGCATACCATCACCAAATCGACTCCGATGCTGGTGTCCGCAAACGACTCTCCTCGCCGGCGCCAATGCCCCCATCCTCGAAACCACCACCCGCTCGATCTCCGACTCCGCCGCGACCCACCACACTCTTCGATCACTGCGCTGCATCTTATGTCTACTTACTAACCCCACCGGCCCGAAATCTCCACCCGCGCGGCTGGCGTCTTGCACAATGGGGCACCAATCGTCAGAGCCGGTCGCCGTACCGACCGGAACGTATTTCATGAGTGTGGCCCAAGCACTCCCCGACCCCAGACCCGCGGATGGGCCAGAGCCAACTGACGGTGAGGAGGAATGGCATGCCGACCGGCTTGATCGAACGTACAGCGAACGCCTACGCCTATCCGCTTCTCATCAAGCACCTGCTGCATCCAACCGAAACCTACGCGCATAAACAGGAAATCGTCTACCGAGACGTCACGCGCTTCTCGTATGCGACGCTGCGCCGGCGCATCGGACAGCTTGCCGGCGGTCTGGCGAGCCTCGGAGTCAAACCGGGAGACACCGTCGGCGTCATGGATTGGGACAGTCACCGCTACCTGGAGTGCTACTTCGCCGTTCCCATGATGGGCGCGGTTCTGCATACGCTGAACGTCCGGCTGTCGCCTGACCAGATCCGGTACACCATCGAGCATGCCGAAGATGACGTGCTCCTGGTGCACGCCGACTTTCTCCCCATCCTGGAGGCAATGCGGAAGGCGGGGCTGACCAGGGCCAGAACAGTGGTCTTCCTTCGGGACGATCCCTCAGAGCCGGCCGGCTCTGAGGGATTCGCCGCTGAATATGAAGAGCTTGTGCGTTCCGCCGACCCGGGGTACGCATTTCCCGACTTCGACGAGAACACCCGGGCCACAACCTTCTACACGACGGGAACGACCGGTTTGCCCAAGGGCGTCTACTTCAGTCACCGCCAGCTAGTACTGCACACGCTCGCCACCATGGCTGCCCTGGCTGCGCCGGCCGAAGGCCAGCGCTTCCACCGCGGTGATGTCTACATGCCGATCACGCCCATGTTCCATGTCCACGCCTGGGGAATGCCGTACATTGCGACTGCGCTGGGCGTCAAGCAGGTCTATCCCGGCCGGTACGTCCCGGAGCTTCTGCTCGATCTGATCAGAAACGAAGGCGTGACGTTCTCGCACTGCGTCCCGACCATCCTCCACATGCTGCTGACCAACCCCGCAGCTCGCAATGTAGACCTCTCACGCTGGAAGATCGTCATCGGCGGATCCGCCCTGCCGCGGAGCCTGGCAAAGGCTGCCTGCGAGCGCGGCATCGACGTTTTTGGCGGCTATGGCATGTCCGAGACCTGCCCCGTCCTCACAATTGCCTACCTCGACCCCGTGACGCTCGAACGGGATATCGATGTTGAGCTGAGTATCCGGACCCGGGCCGGCCGTCCGACTCCTCTGGTCGACCTGCATGTCGTGGACAGCGAGATGCGTGACGTGCCGCACGACGGCGCTTCGGCCGGTGAGGTAGTGGTGCGAGCGCCCTGGCTGACCCAGGGCTATCTCAACGACCGTGAGGGCTCTCAAGACCTCTGGGCCGGTGGCTATCTGCACACTCGCGACATCGGCACGATTGACGCAGCGGGGTACCTTCGGGTAACCGATCGCATGAAGGATGTCATCAAGACCGGTGGAGAATGGATCTCGTCCCTTGATCTGGAGGACATCATAGGCCGTCATGCGGCGGTCAGCGAGGCGGCGGTGATCGCGGTACCCGATCCGAAATGGGTTGAGCGTCCTCTGGCCATCGTCGTGCTGGACCGGGACCATCCCGAGACGACGGAGGACGAGATCAGGAAACATGTCGCGACCTATGCCGAGCGTGGTGCCATCTCCCGCTTCGCTATTCCCGAACGCATCCTCTTTGTCGAGTCGATCGACAAGACCAGCGTGGGCAAGCTCGACAAGAAGCTCCTCCGGCAGAGATTCGGACGGCCTACCGAGCCGGATCCTGGCGCCGAGGATGCGAAACCTTCCACCGACCGCCAGGATTCCAAATGGCCAGGCTTTTGATCCCTTTACTGCTGGGCGAAGCTCGACACCCTGGTTGGCGCTGCAAGAGACGCAATTGGCACTCGCCGTAACCGTACACGTATGATCGCGTTGCCCGCTCCGTCGGCGGGCCGTTCGCATATGGGAAAGTGAGGCCATGAACCACAAGATCATCGGCACGACCATGCCCGTTCTCGAGATGCAGCTCGAGCCCGGTGAGAGCATCATCTCGGAGGCGGGGGAGCTATCCTGGATGACCGCCTCGATCAACCTGACGACATCGACCACCGCCGGTGGCAGCGGCGGCCTCTTCGGTGCCTTCAAGCGCATGGCGAGCGGCGGCACGCTATTCATGACCGAGTACCGCGCCGAAGGCCAGTCGGGAATGGTGGCGTTTGCAACCAAGGTGCCGGGCGAAATTATGCCGATCGAGGTACGCCCCGGTCAGTTCTACATGATCCATCGGCACGGCTTCCTCTGCGCCACGCCGGGTGTTGAGCTCACCATCGGATTTCAGCAGTCGCTGGGGGCCGGCATCTTCGGCGGTGAGGGTTTCCGGCTACAGAAATTGAGTGGCAGCTGCACTGCCTGGATCGAGCTCGACGGCGAGGTAGTGACGTATGACCTCTCTGCCGGCGAGGCGCTTCGGGTCCATCCCGGGCACGTCGGCATGTTCGACTCAACCGTCAGCTTCGAGATCACCCGGATCAAGGGCATCAAAAACATGCTCTTCGGCCAGGACGGCATCTTCCTGGCAGCGCTAACCGGTCCCGGCCGCGTCTGGCTGCAGTCTCTGCCACTCCCGAACCTGGCGCACGCCATCAGCCCCTACATTGCCGTAACGGGTGGTGAGGAGGCAGTCGGCGTGGGTGCCGTTGCCGGAGGTATTCTGCGCGGGCTCTCCAAGTAGCCGTCAATCCAACCAGGGACACGAGGGGCTCCGCCGCGCGATGCGGCGGAGCTCTTTGATACAGGCGAGAATCACGGGGCGGTCCGCGACGCCGTCCCACCGTGGCAGCCCGCCCCTGAAGCGATATGCGAGCAGAAGTCCAGAGACGACTGTACGCGAGATTTGCCCGGCCGGCAAGGGGTAAACGTTGCAATCTGGTTACATTTGCCGACGTCACCACACTGTGCCGCCGAATCGCGACATGCTCCGCCCGTGTCGCCGCCATCTCACCTCGCGCTCAGGGTGCCTTTCCGAACCGCCAGGCAGACGCCGCGACCGGCCTGTTCACCACCTGCAGATCGGTGTCTATGTGCCCGACTCACGCCAGCTTCTACAGCTTCACCCCGAAGTGAGAGCAGGTCACGAGACATTGCGGCGTAAGATAAGGACAGCCGGCCCAGGCTGTCGGCGACGAGGATCGTATGCGTGCACTACTCGCTGGACTCGCGGTGCTTCTGCTCCCGCTCGTCGGTTGCGGCTCGACGGCGACCGCTGCGAGCGGCACCATCGAGTTCGGCCTCTCGCAGTCCCACCACGTCGTGATGCACCCCACTTCCAGCTTCGGACCGGACGACACCTTTGCCTACGTCGCTCGCATCAGGTCGGCACATGCCATCCCCGCGCATAGTGAGATACGGGAGTACTACGTCCGCGTCTCGGGGAACGGATCCGAGCAGCCGGTGATGAACGACTCCTTCCGGCTGAATATTCCGGTGACCCGCTTCGTCACCCTGAGCGGCATCACGGTCGCCATGCTCTATCGCGTCGGGTTCACCGCGCCCGGCACGTACCGCGTACGGTTGGTCCATGGCAACGAGAAGATCGCGGAAGGCACGTTCTCGCTGCACTGATTCCCTGGCCCCGGTCTTGCCGATACGTGGTCGAGCTACCGCGACGCGAGCCGCCGCGGGAATCCTGACTGGAGGCACGACATCATGCTTGAACGGTTGCTGCGCGGCGCGCTGGGCGGACTGCTGGCGACGGCCATCATGTCCGCCGTCATGTTCGGGGCCAGGGCGCTGGGGCTGTTGCACACTCCTCCTCCGAAGGAGATCACAGCACGCGCCGGGCGCAAGGCCGGCGCCGAGCCACGCCGGCAATCGGCTGATACCTTCAATGCGACCTGGCTGGCAGCGCACCTCGGCTTCGGCCTGGGATGCGGGGTGGTTTTCGCGCTGCTTCGCCCGTATGTCCCGGGAGGGAGATCCCTGCCCGGCCTGGTCTACGGTGCTCTGATTTGGGCCACGAGCTAACTCGGCGTGATGCCCGCGCTCGGTCTCTACCCCTGGCCCAGTGAAGACTCGACCTCGCGCACCGCGGTCATGATCGTCGCACACGAGGTATTCGGCGCCTCCCTGGCCGCGACGCAACCGAAGCGCCGTTAGTCCAGACGGCACCACCGTCGGACTGCCCCGGTGCCGGGAAGTTCGTTCCCTGCTCCGCGCCCTTGCGCCCGGGCCCGCCGATTCGCTCCAATCGTTCCGGAAATCACCTCTCGATGGGAACGTCGGCCACGGACTGATTCGAGCTTCTCGGGTCTGGTCGGAACGACGGCACCGGGCGCACAATGAAGCGTGAAGTCCCTCCGGCGAAAGGCGTACTCGGTCTCCTCTCTCGTCACCTTCGAGACCTGTCCTCTTCAGTACTATTACCTTCATGTACTGCATCTTCCACCACCGGTTACGCCGGCGATGCGCGCCGGCGCCAGTATCCATTCGCTGATCGCCAGGGAGCTACGCGGCAAGCGGACGATCCGTCCAGACACGCCGGCCCACTTGCGCGAGATGCTGGAGGGATTTCGCGCCTCGCGCTTCAATACACCCCCGATCGCGAGCGAGCGTCCGTTCCTTCTCTCCCTACCACGTGGGGACGTACGGGGCCGCATCGATCTCGTCCTGCCTCGTGCCGACGGCGGCGTCGAGCTTGTCGACTTCAAGAGCGGACATGTCCAGTCGCGAGAGGATGCGGCGGCGCATCTCCAGCTTCCCCTCTACGCCCTTGCTGTTTCGTCGATGCTCAACCGCCCGCCAGAAGAAGTCAGCTATACCTATTACTACCTGCGCAGTCAGTTAGAACACAGCTTTACGCCCGCGGCTGACACATTTGAAGCACTTCGTGCCCGGGTCGATGCCATCCTCACGACGGTCCAGGCTGGGCGGTTTTCCGGTGCACCGGGTTGCACCTGCTTCGCGTGCCGCCGTCTTGCTCGCAACGGGCCAGTTGTAACCAAACCGCAACCCGATCCCGTAGACACTGGCGTGGAACTCTCCTAGAGTAAGGGCCGAAAGACCAGACGGCTCCGGGTCTCCGGCGGCCACGGGTCAGATTCCAAGTCAGCCAGAGTCGAAGGAGCTGCAGGTATGGATGTGCTTGATCAATTTGTGCCCACCGAGACAGAGGTGACCGACGAGCAATCGTCGGGCGACGGCGAATGGGCAGCCGAGTTCCACTCCGAGGAATCGTCGTTCGGGACAGGTGCCTCGGTCACGTCGCCGTTCGACAATCCCACTCCCTCGTTCGGCGCCGCTCCACAAGGCGACTCGATTGCCCGAGCCCGGCAGCTTAGCCAGCAGCTCGCAACCACTCTCACCGAGCTCAGCGTGAGCCTGGATGGAAGTGAGTCTGAACGGCAGTCGATGCTCGCGGAGCGTAGCCAGATGGAAGAGTTCATCGCCGAGCTCCAGACGCACCGCGCCGAAAAGGATCGCTTCACCGAGGCGGTGAAGAACGGCCAGGCGGGTGTAATTTCCGACGACGACCTCACCACGATTCAGGGCATGATGGAGACGCTCACGCAGGACCCGGATCGCCTCACGGTACTCTTCACCGTCGTGCAGCAGGCCGGTAAGCTATCCGCAATCGTCCGCGACTACACCGATCTTCGACACATCGTCGCTGAAAAGTAGACGGGGGCTCACCACGCATGGGAGGCGGTGCCGGCGTCATTGACGAGGAGGCCGTCCTCGACTCCTCTGCGTGGACGGGGCACCGCCTCACCCGACTGTCCCGATTGCTACCGGGGTGGATCCACCGTGAGGCGGGCCCGGTGGTCGAAGCTACTCTGCTAAGGACTGATATTATGAGCAACGATGCGGGGGCGACGCCGATACTGGACTTCGGGCGCCCAGAAAACGGTACTCAGGACTTCGACGGACTGAAAGCAATGAGCGTGATCGCGCCGAACACAATCGTCACCGGCCAGGACGGCAACGACCCAGAGCGAGCCGTCGACATGGCGCGCAAGCTGACCGACGTCGTGCAAGAGCTGGTGCGTCAGCTGGAGGAGCAGGAGGCTCGGAGCCGCCAGCTTCGCGATCGCATCACCGAGCTCGAGGAAAACGCCCGGGCCTTTGAAGGCGTCCGCGTGCGCATGCGCGAGATGATGCCCGATTCGGTCACACGCGAGGATCTGCTCGCCATTCAGAGCACGCTGCGGTCGCTTGCCCAGGACCCCAACCACATCATGGTGCTGGCGTCCGTGGCGCAGCAGGCGAACAAACTCCTGACCGTTATTAACTCCTACGGGCGTCTCTTCGACTCGATGCACACCCACTCCTGAGGGCATGCGCCGGACGGAGCATCACGGGCGTCGAGACGTAATCGTTCCTTCTGCGGCGTCGATGAGCTCCCGCTCCGGGCCATCCCGGTCGAGTGGGAGCCGCACCGTGAACGTCGAGCCGCGTCCGAGCTGGCTGGATGCCTCGATCGTGCCGCCATGCTGCTCGACGATCTGCCTGGCGCCCGCCAGCCCGACTCCGAAGCCGGGTACCTCTCCCGCATTGCCGCCGCGCCGGAACCGCTCGAATACGTAGGGTAGATCATCGGGGGGGATTCCCATACCCCGGTCGATTACCTCGAGCACGGCCCAGCCCCGGCCATCGCGTGTCTCTTGATAGACGCGCACCTCGATGTCGCCGTGATGCGGTCCGTACTTGATCGCATTGGACACTAAATTGTCGACGACACGCTCCATCCGCGAGCCGTCCCAGGACCCAATCAGCTCAGTATCGACGCAGTCGACATGAATGGCCGGCTCGGACGTTCCGTGATCGTAGCGCGCCGCGACGCTCTCGGCCAGTCGAATCAGGTCCACCGGCGTGCGACGGAGCTCGAGCGGCCGGCCCAGCTCGATTGCAGAGCCATCCATCAGATCGTCAATGGCCAGTGCCATCCGCGCCGTCAGTGAGGCGATCTGTCCGAGACCCGGCTCGACCTTCTCCGCCATCACAGGGTCCAGCCGGGCGGCGCGACGCTGCAGGAGCTGGGCGAGGCCCCGAACGGTAGTGAGCGGTGACTTGAGGTCGTGCGCGGCGGTCATGAGAAACGCATCTTTCTGCAGGACAAGCTGTCGAAGCTGCGCCTCGCTCGCCTCGAGAGCGCGTTGCGTACGCCTGGAGAGCACGTTCAGCCGAATGACGAACGACGCCAGGAGTACGAACAGCGCGACCTGCAGTATCGCTGTGGCCGACTCACCAGGGCCATGTCCATGCACGAACCATGCGACCGTTACCGCTCCTGCCAGCGTGGTGAGCATCCCTGGACCGGCGCCGTAATAGCGCGATGCGATGACCACCGCGACCAGAAAGAGCGGAAACGGGCTCGGCTCCAGCCGCGACCTGAAGACCAGCCAGGGCACGAGTGCCACGGCGCACAGCAGTACCGCGACGGCGTAGCCAGCCAGCAAGGAACGGCCGGGGAATGGCAAGGTGTCGAGTTCTCCAGTATCTGCGTCAGAGTGGGTCGCTACCCGCCGCGGGCCACACGAATGGTTCAAAGGATACCACACTTCCACGCGCGTGTCTTGTCGAACCGAGACCGCTTCCCGCCCGGATGCGGTTCCCGGGGGTAGACTGCAGAAACGGGGAAGCGCTCCCAAATCCGCGTCGCGGCAGGGTGAGAGGCTGTCCGAGATGCCACTCAACGACCCACGGATACGCGAATCGACTCAAGGAGGACGGACATGAGCCAGCAACAGGATCCGGGCGAGCAGGGCATGGTCTCGCAGATCGGGCCGCTCATAGTCGACTGGCCGCGCGCCGGCGGCTACTATGGCGCGATCACAGCGGCGGTTATCTATGGCGTCATCGAGTGGCCGGTCGGCCTCTTCATTGCCGCCGTTCCGTTCTTCAGGCTGCTCGAGCGTCCCACTGCCTCCTTCCCCGAACGGACCCTGGGACAGATCCTCGATGGTGCTGCCCTGCCGGTGGGAGGAGATTCACCGTCCGCCATCCGGACGGACGGGACATCGTCTCGATCCGGTGTCCACCTGCCCAATCCCGTCGGCGGGGTATTTCGGATGGTCCGGGCCGAGACGGAGAGCATCTGGAGAGAGGCGCAGGCTCTCCGCTAGCTCGACGTGACCGCCGCCCGAGGGCCGGGCAGCAGCCGCCCAATCGGTACCGGCGATAGGAGACGGTATCCTGCGAACCGGCTGAACGCCACCGCCGCCATAGCGCTACCGCCGATGAGTAGCCACCCCAATGGCGACGGAACCACCAGTCCGAGGAACGATTGCAACGGCGGCAGGGTCAAGCCGGCAAGGAGCAGGCCCGCAGAGCCGGTCACCGCAGCCAGAACGGATCGCGTCAGTGACCCTTCGGCTCGGCCTGCGTCGAGCGTCTGCGCGAGCTGCGTCGAGATGATACTGGCAAAGGCTACCGAGCGTGCCTCCGCGAGACCCGATGTCCCGAGCGAGAACAGGTACGCCGCGAGAGACGGTCCCGCGGTGACGAGGCCGCGCCGCAGGACGTCATTGCGCAGCGGACCACCGAGCGCGGCGGTTCCCTCGCGTGCCAGTGCGGACAGCGTGCGAGTTTCCGGGGGCTGCAGAGCCACCGCGAGCGAGGGCAGGACGTCCGTCACCATATTCACCGCAAGAATCTGACGCGTAATCAGCGGCGGTGCCAGACCCATGACGCTGGCGCCCACCATCAATCCGAGCTCTCCAAGGTTGCCGCCCAGCAGCAGGCCCAGCGCCCGGCGGATGTTCCTCCAGAAGCTCCTTCCCTCCACCAGTGCTTCCACCAGAGTCGAGAAGTTGTCGTCGGCCAGGACGATTCCGGCAGCCTGGCGGGCAACTTCGGTCCCACCGATTCCCATTGCCACGCCCACATCGGCCAGACGCAGCGCCGGGCCATCATTCACGCCGTCACCGGTCATCGCCACAGTATGGCCGCCACGTTGCAAGCTCTCGACGATCCGCAGTTTGTCGAGTGGGGCAACCCGCGCCACCACCACTGTGTCCTCGAGCCGCCGGTCGAGCTCCTCGTTGCTGAGCTCGGCGACCTGGGCGCCGGTCAGGACAATCCCCTTGCCATCCAAAAGGCCCGCCTCACGGGCGATCGTCCTCGCGGTCGCCGGATGATCGCCGGTAAGCATTATGATCCGGATACCCGCCTCCCGGCAGCGCCGTACCGCCTCCGGAACGTCGCGCCGCAACGGGTCGGCGATACCGATGAAACCAAGTGCGGTGAGACTGGCCGGATCATCAATCGCCGGCCCCACGCTTCCCTCCGCGACCAGCAAAACGCGAAGCCCCTGTTCGGCGAGCGCGGTGGCACGCGCCAGCAGATGGGCTCTGCCCTCGACGTCCAGCGTTTGAACTTGCCCCGCGGCGAGTATCCGGTCGCAGCGCGGCTCGAGCTCCTCGACCGCTCCCTTTAGAAACAGCGTGTCTCCGACAATTGCCGCATGGAACGGCCGCGTCGCCTCGAACGACGATTCCTCACTGCGCTCGGCCATCAGGATCGCGTCGAGCCCGGCGGTCATGGCCCCCTCCCTGATTGCCACGTCCGTGGGATGCGAGATCGCATCGACAGCAGATGGGTGAGGCGTCGCATATGCCGCCGCCACCAGCACGCGGCGCGCATCGTCGGCGATCTCGCCGGTTACGGGCACGTCCTCGGCAAGGGTCGCCACCAGGCGCACCGACAGCCGCCCTTCAGTCAGGGTTCCCGTCTTGTCGGCACAGGCCACGTCAACCCGGCCCAACGCTTCAACCGATGAAAGGCGCCGAACCAGCGCTCCGTGGGCAGCGAGACGGCGCGCAACCGCCGCCTCCCCAACCCCTGCCAGGAGCGGGAGGCCCTCAGGTACCGCCGCGATGGCAATCGCCGCGCCGATGGCGAGCTGCGAGAGTGGGGAAGCCCCCCGCAGCAGGCCAGACGCCACGACAATCAGTCCACCCACGGCAGCCAGCGGCAGTACCTGGCGAAGCATCAGGTTGAGGCGGACGCCCAGCGGACTTGCCCGGGTTTCGTCGATCGCCAGGGCCGCTGCCGTGGCGCCGATTCGCGTGCGGCTGCCAACCGCGAAGACGACTGCATGGCCGGTGCCCACCGTTACGTCGGTCCCCGCGAGCACGACACGATCAGCCGCCGTCCCGCCCTCCGCCGTCTTTGACACGGGAAATGACTCGCCGGTGAGCGCTGCCTCGTCAATTTCCAGGTTGGTCGCAGAGATCAGCCGCGCGTCGGCGGCGATACGCGTGCCGGGTGCCAGGACCAGCACATCACCCCAGACGATCTCCTCCGTCGGCACGTGCACCACACGACCGTCGCGCAGCACGGCGCTCGAGCTGCTGCCGATGCGCTGAAGTGCTGCAACCGCCTGGCCCGCCTGGCGTTCCTGCCAGGCGCCCACCAGCGCATTCGCGCCGATAGTCGCGGCGATCATGATGGCGTCGATCGTCGATCCAAGCGCTACCGAAATTGCTCCGCCCGCGGCGAGGACGCCGGTAAGAGGAGAGCGAAGCTGCTGTAGGATCGCCTGCGCCATACCACTTCGCGCGGCCGGTGGGCGCTCGGCATGCCTCCGCTCGAGCGCCTGTGCACTTGTCAAGCCGTCGCGGGTGGTGCGCAGCGCCCGAAGCACGTCGGCCACATTGCGCCGCCCCCAACGCTCGGGACGGGGGTCCACCAGCCGCGTGATCGATGCCACCGGGCGCTCTCCACCACGGAGCCGCACCCAGCCGGCCGCGAGCGCCGCCAGCGACGTGAGATAGACCACCTGCGAGGCGCGGGCGAGACCGGGCCGGCCCCGAATTCCCCAGACCGCGCCTGCAACGTTTCCCACCGCCGATAACAGCACCGAGTCTCGAACCGCCAGGTCCCGTCGCCTCCCCGCCTCGAGAATCGCGGCAACGCCGGCCAGATCTGGGGCCAGCAGATCGGCACGCGCCGGGAAACGGCTGCTGCGGCCCGACGACAGCCCGATCGCCAGATCGCAGGCCTCGAACGCTTCCGCCGCGTCCGAGCTGTCCGATAGATAGGCGACGACAGCACCGGTGGCTTGTTGACTTTGAATCGCCGCGACCGGACCGATACGGCTGATCACGGAAATGCCTGTCCGTTCCGCCAGTGACTGGATCGAGGGCGTCTCTTCATCGCAGACCATGAAGATCTCCGTCCGATGACGCCGGGCTTCCTCCACCAGATCCTGGGCTGCGGCAGCGAGGCGCGGCCGCAGCACCAGAAACCCTGCCGGCTCGCCGCCGCGCTTCAACGCCAGTATGCGCTCGCTCCGGTGCTGGTGCTGCAGCGCGGCGGGTACGAGGTCTAGGTCGCACGGTCCCAGCGAGTACTGCGCGCCGTCGATCTCGGCTCGAGCCACGTGGCCGTCGAAGGAACCATTGGCGGCCGGTTTCGCACCCGGCCAGGCGAGAGCACCCCCCCACGGTGACCCGGCTGCCGCCGCGACGCCGGCCGCCACGTCGAGGAGCTCGGTAGCATCCGTGCCGCCGGCAGTCGTGGCAGTGGTAATCTCGAATCCATCCGTCAGCGGGCGGGGATGATCGATGAACAGAACGTCGGGACGTCGTATCACGCGGTTGGCGCGCGTGCCGACCACGATGACGCCCGCCCGCAGCACGCGTGCCGAGGCGCCGATATCCGCGCTGTCGAGACCGACCATCGCGGTACGTGGACTGACCAGCAGCATCCCCGCCACAGTGGGCGCGAACGAGCGAAAGAGGAGCGAAGTTACCGTGGAATAGGCGAGCGATAGCCGGCTCACAACACTGGCGTATCGTTCGAAAACTGTCGGCGCCGGCGGAGCCGGACGCTCAGCCGGCGCAAACGGGCGCGGCGCCTGAAGCTGGAGGACGAACGGCCCCCCGTACAGGCGGGTACCGGCAGGGAGGTACGCGCCAGGAACCACGGCGATTGGCAGCCCATGCCGCCCGACGCCGGTACCCGTACCTTCCACGACGTCGGCGCCGTGTGGTGTCCGCTCTCCCGACTCGATACGAATGATTGCGCCGGGGAGCGCCGAGGCGACGCCCTCGATGCGCTCCTCGTACCGCTGCCAGGCGTGTCGCCGGCTGATCACCTCGGTAAGGAGCCGCAGCGACTCGCTGCCGACCACCAGAAGCCCGAGCACATTGCCGGAAAGAGTGAGACTGAGGATGCCAGGGACATGAAGAATGAGGTCGGCGACGTTTCTGCCAAGCAGACGCCGCAGCCCATAGCGCACGAACGGGAACCCCTGAGCGATCCCGATCGCCGCGTTAACGCGGGCGGCGTTGCCCCGGACACCCGGAGATACGTGCCTTCCGGTGAACTGTCCCGCGCCGAGCACGCCGAGTCCGATGCCGGTTTCGACGGCGCGGGCTGCGCTCTGGATGAGCGGGCCGGCTTCAAGCGGGTGTGATGGACGGTCACGCTCTCCCAGCTCCGGCAGCTCGACGCCGGCGACCTCTGCCAGCAGGTCGCCAAGCTCCACGATGTGGCGATCGTACTCCACAAGCACCCGGCTGGTCAGCTGACTCACGCTCACCCGGATGACCCCCGGCCGGCGGCTGAGCTCGTCGTGCATGCGTCGCGCGAGGTGCGGATCGCGATCCAGCCCCCGCACCGCGATGCGTGCTCGGGTCGTCGCTCCGCCGCGCTCGGTGATCGCCGGAGGCATGGGCTTGTCCGGCTCGAGTGCCCGGCTCGCCGACACCGCCAGACGCCGCAGCGCCGTCATGATCGCGTCGAGGCTTGTCACAGCTGCGTCGAACGAGACGACGACGTTGCCGGTGACACCACTCGCCCGCACGCCGCGCACGCCGTCCAACCGGCGCAATCCGTTCTCGAGCGTGCGCTGGCCGCGGCCATCCCAGCCGGGCACGTGTAGTCTCGCCCGACCCGGGATCGCGTGCAGGATACGCGGTTCCCCGACGAGCGCTACGGGATTTGCACTCATGGCGGCTCGGTCAGCGCGGCCGGGGGCGGGCACGGGACCGACCCGTCAGCTGAGACGTGGATACGCATAGACCAGGGTGAGATGGGGAGGCTGCCGGCCGGGTCTAGGGACTCGGCCTGCGACTCAGCTCCTGCGCCTCGGCCCAGATGTCGTCTGCCTCCTCGCGAGCTAGCGCGGCGGCTTTCACCAGGGAGTGGCCAAGGCGCAGCGCGTACGACACGACTGTTTGCGTCGCCGCGTCTACCAGCTCCTCAGCCCGCTCGAGCTCGGGTGACGTTGCCCCGATAGCCGGGGACTCACTCATTCTCGGCTGCTCCCTCACTGCGGGTGCTTCGCCGCCGAGCTGGAGTTGGAGAGGCTGCCTGGGCTCGAGCGTCCTGCGCCACGCTTCCGGCCGATGCGGCGGCTTGTTGGGCCGAGGCCGCCGCGCCCCGAGCCGCTCCCGAGAGAGCGTCGCCCGCGCGCATCAGGCCGGCCAGTCCCACCACCAGGCCGCGCCGGACCGTATTGCGCACCTGGGGAGAGGCTGCAAGCGCTGTCACGGCTACCGCGATCCCGACTTCGGGTTCGACAAAATCTTCCAGTGCCATCTCTATCTCCTCTTTCGCGCCGCGGGCATCGCCTTGACGCCCTCATAACTACTAGGGTACGCGACAGATGACCACGTGGCAAGGTCCATGCCGCACACTTCGGTTACAGTGAGGACGAGTCGATGATGCGCCTGATGTACCGGCTGGTCACCGCGCGCCGGCCTGGATTGTGGTCTGCGTCGCTCAGCGTGGCGGTACTGCTCGCGGGGTGCGGGTCGCCGGCCGCCACGCCCACCGCGACGCTCCCGGCAACGGTAGCGCCGCCTGCGCAGTGGAGCGACCCTCACTCCGGACTTCTCATCACTGTCGAGCGGCAGATATATCACCGCGACTACGTCCTCCTGTTAGTCACGATGCGCAACCGGAGCGCCCGCGCCTATCAACCGAGCGGAGCGCTTGGATGGGCCGCGACATCCCTTCTCGGCCCCTCGAGTCCGGGGACGACCACCGTTTGCGATGCCGACTTTTCGCGCGGCAACGGGCTGGACTTCCAGTCGTTTCCGGCGCATGCGGTTCATCGCGGCTGGATCCGCTGCGACTACAACGCAAAGAGCTACGGCTTCGTGCTTTCGTGGGAGACCCACACCATCGGCGACTACGTTATTCGCCGCTGAAGCCGGCAGCCTGGAACGAGCCAGGAGCTCCTCGCACGTGAACCGCCGAAGGTCGTCGGTTCAGCGCGCGCCGGCCGCGAAGCGATAGAGCGCCCTCCGCGGCGTCCCCCTTGGGACCGCCGTCCACCCACCAACGCGCCAGGCCGGTGGCGCGGATCGAGGAGGCGTGCTCTCCGTTCGGACAGGGGCGGCAGGCACTGAGTCTATCGCTTCGGTGGGTGTGCAGACTCCGGTTCCGCGGTACGGTCAGCATAACAGCACAGACCGCACGCACCCCGGTCGCAAGGAGGCCATCATGATCGATCGGAGCTTTTCCGCCAGGTACCCATCGTTCAGCGATACAGAATTCTCGGCACTCCAGGCACTGCGTGCCAGACACCGCGTCGCGTCGTCGCACTTCACGGAGCGCGAGCTGGCCCATCTCCAGTTTCTTCGCTGGCTGGTCCATCAACCCCTGCATCGCCGCGCATCGACCAGGTCGGTGCACGCGGATCCGAAGCGGATGCTCCCCATCGGGCAGCCACCAATGGACGACTGGATTTGTAGGCTGAAGGCCGCGTACGACGCCGGGTACTACCGAACGGAGGCGGCCCAGGGGTGTCAGACTCCGATTCCCCGGCAGGACGGGACCTCCGCGAGCTCTCCGCTCATATCGAACAGTCCGGCAGCGCCGCACTCCACCCGGGTGACGCGGCGACAGGGCCGGCGCCGATGGTGGGACGTGTTCAACCGGAGCATCGCGCGATAAGCGCGATCTGTCTATTCCGGTTCCATTCAAATCCCGTGTGCCGGCGCCTCCGCGCCCCGCGCCTGACGGTTTAGAAACACCCACGTAGAAACGAGGTACGAAATGGAAGCGAACAATCGTGGACGCCCGTCGCTGGAGGCACGGCTCGACGAGCTCGACCGTCACATGGACCGTCTGGAGGAGAGAGCCGCTCAAACGAGAGCGGATGCGCAGGCTCGTCTGAGGCCACGGCTCGATGCCCTCCGAGCGCGCTCAGCCGGGGTGCGGACTCAATTGCATGACAAAGTGGGCCGTGACGATGCGGCCAGCGACGAGGCACTCCGCGAGCTTGGCCATGCGCTCAACGACATGTACGCGGAGCTGGGGGACCGGCCGGGGCATGTGTAACGTGCTCGTGCTGGACGGTTTCCCATGACAACACTCGCCTGGTTGCTCATTGCCTATGGCGTTGCCTTCGCGATCAACGCGATCCCGGCATTTATGCCCGCCACCTGGGCGGTACTCGCATTCTTCTACGTGCACTACAAGCTGCCGCTGCTGATCCTGACCATCGGCGGCGCAGTGTTTTCGACGCTGGGGCGTCTCGTCCTTGCCTGGGTGGCACGTCACTGGGGGCGACGGATAGTCCCGGCCGCGAAGCGCCAGGAGCTCGATGCCCTCAGCAGCTGGCTTGAGAATCGCCCGGCCTGGCAAGTTCCCTTCGTGGTCTTTATCTTCTCGGTCATCGGCGTCATCCCCTCGAACCAGCTCTTTATCGGTGCCGGTCTCACCACCACGCCCCTGGCCCCCGTCGCCCTCGGCTTCTTTGCCGGCCGGGCGATCAGCTACACGGGAGCGGCGCTACTTACTTCCAGGGTGACGTACAGCCTCGAGGGCCTGCTCCGCAACTACTGGAGCAGTCCAAGCGCATGGCTGGTTCAGCTCGTCTCCCTGGCGGCCATCGTCGCCTTCACCATGATTCCGTGGTCGAAGGTGCTCCACATCTCGATTCCCACCGAAGCTCGCGCGCAGCAGCCGGCGGGGTAACTAAAGACCACAGGCGTTCCGACTGAGGCTCTGCCGAAGGGCCTCGCTCATCGGCCAGGTCTCCCACACCGAACACACTAGCGGACTGGTGGGTGTGCGATGAGGCACGAAGGCATAGGCTGAAAACTGGAAACGGCGCATTGAAGCCCAAATTCACAGGAGTACAAGGTATGTCAGCAACGAACGAGCTCCACAAACTGACCGACAAGGCCCAGGAGGCGGAACAGAAGGCAGCCGACGCACGGCATCAGGCCAAGGCCGATCTGGAGAAGGCTGTCCAGAACTCTCGCGCCTCGATCGAGGCCCACACGACAAAAATGCGAGAGAGCGCGAGCGCGTCCGGTCAGAAAGCTTCCACCTGGTGGGGTGAGCAGCAGCTCGCCTGGAACGCCCACGTCGCCAAGATGCGCCAGAGCATGGATGAGCGGAAGGTGAAGCACGCGGCGAGGGCGGCTGAGCAGGAAGCCGAGCAAGCCGAAGCCGACGCTTCTTTCGCAATCGACTTCGCCTACGGGGCCATTGAGGCGGCCGAGCTCGCGGTCCTCTACGCCATCCTCGCTCGAGAGGACGCGGACGAGGCGGCGGCGGTTAGCGCTGGAAGCACTCGATAAGCCGGCTCCGCCGGCTCCGGACGGCGCCGCCCAGGCAATTCTCCCGTCCTGAAGAACAGTGATGTCCGCGCCGTTTCCTCTCAGGGCGGGCCAGTTAAGAACGGAGCGACCCCTGAACCAGACTCGCGCTCGCAGCGAGGGTGAACCTCTGGACGGTACATACCCTCGCCTCGCGCAGTCCGTCTACACCGACAAGCAAATCAGTCCCCCGCCAGGCGCTCGAGTTGCCGGCAAGACTCGCAACGAAGGTCTAGAGTGCCTTTCGAAACCCGGGGCCGGCCCCATCGCCGAGCTCCCGGGGATGGAAAGCGTCACTACATTCTCTGGAGGTGTTGAAGTGGCAAATACGTCGACTCGCAGATTTTCGAGAGTGCTCCTCGCTCTGCCGTTCATCCTGGGCGGCATGGAAGCGGTGCGTGACCCCGGCCCGCGCGTGGAAGAGGTGAAGGCGACAGGGGTGCCGATTCCGGAGGCGGCGGTCCGCGTGAACGGCATCGTCATGGTCGCCGCGGGTATCGCGCTGGCCTTCGCCCGGCTGCCAAAGCGAGCAGCCACGATTCTTTCGCTGGTGCTGCTTCCGACGACACTCGCCGGCCATGCTTTCTGGAGGGAGTCCAGCCCGCAGAAGCGCGCAGGCCAGTTGACTCACTTCATCAAGAACCTGGCGATGATCGGCGGGCTCTTGAGCGTGCGCAACGGGTAGCGGGGTGAGCAAGGGCGGGATGCGCGGTGCGGCCGTGAACCGGAGAACGCTGCGCGGAGGCCCGACCAGACCGTTTCGGCCCTACAGGAAAGCGTCGAGTGCGATACCGGGCTCACCATGGCAAACCGGTTCGGATCGAATGAAGCCTTGGAGCTCAGCCAACGCCGGGTCGCCGGTGTTGGCTGAGAGTGCATCGAGCATCATCGAGGTGCGCCGCCAGGAGTATCGGGCGCCGCAACAGGGACGTGACCGAGGTTCCAGGCGCCACCCCTTATGGGCGGTGGGAGATCACCTGCTCAGGATGAGCGGGACTAAGGGGAAGCTTGATCGCCTGGGGCGGCATCTCCCCCTACAGGCTCTACGCCGAACCGGGTGACGTGCTTCGATTCTTCCTGCAGGTTGCGAGTGCCGCGCGCAACGACCTTCGCGGCCCTGACGCCGGCGGAGACGGCGGCGCCGGCGCCGCGATAGGCCACACGCCTGGCCTTTGGCGACACCGCCAGGGCGGTCACAATGATTGCAATCCCGCTGCTGAGTTTCATCGTATCCATCCTAACTGTCCCTGCGTGGGACCCTGGGCGTAATCGCCCGGCGGCACCCCCGGCGCGGTCCCGTGTGAGAGGCACTGCGCGGTGCTGCCAAACAGTTGGGCCGAGCCCGGGCCCCCGCCCCGTGGTCTTCGCCTACCCGGCCTCCAGGTCGGCGAGGGTCGGTGCGTCGGCAAGGCCCGCCGGCACACCGGCTCAGGCGCGCTGTTTGTCGTTGTTCTCGACTGCGATTGTTGGGACCAGATGCTCCATGCGCTCCAGATCCGCCTGCGCTGACACGAGGTACACCTCACCACTTTCGTGGTTTACCGCATCGACCATCGCCACCGGTATCTTCAGGACCGGCTCATCGAGAAGCACGTCTCGGGCGATCCACATCACGCCCTCGGCCGGATCGTAGCGCTTGATCGTGCCGAGCTCGGTGGGGTCTGAAGTGAAGACGCGGTAGCCCAGGGTGACGGCATCCTTCAGATCGTTGATTGGCGCTCGGCGCACGACGACTGCGGTCCCGTCATACCCGCTGGGTTCCGTGGTGACTGCAATCGCCGCGCCGTATTCGTCCTCGACGCGCGTCGTGCGAGGCGGCGGGTTGGAGAAGTTGGCCCTCAGCTCGTCATCAGTCATGGAGAGGAAGAGCTCTCGCTGATCGATGCTGATGATAAGCCGAAACGGCACATGGAGATGCTTCTCCACGAACGGATTGTCCTTCCTCTGCGGCGACGGGCGCGCCTGGACGGTGAAGTAGCCGGGAACACGGTGGATTTGCCACACCGCTCCTGCTTTCTTTCCTTCCCTGTCGTACACGTCGAGTCCCGGTCTGATCGCGTCTCTGATACGAATGGTCTCGGTGATCGTTCCATTGGGGTCTGCCATGATGGACCTCCTTTCTCTGAAACCATACGGCTTCGCTCGCCGCCGCACACCCACCATCAAGCCAGATCGCATGAGCCGTCGCGTGGCGGTCCCCCTCCTTTTAGCCAGGTATACTCTGGCGTTGATTCTGGGTCAGTTCCCGAGCACCGCCAGAATCACTCAACTCGGACGAGAAGCACCGGACACGAGGCGGTCCGTACGACCTCGTCGGCCACGCTTCCCCGCATGGTTCGGGCGATGCCACCGCGCGCGTGCGTTGCGAGTGCAATCAGGTCCGCGTCCTGCTCGCGGGCGATCTCGATGATGGCCTCCGGAGCCCGCATCCGCGGTTCCCGGCATTCAACATCCAGGCCGCGCGCGGTCCAGAAGGTCTTGGCTCCCGCCAGGTACGAGTCATCCTCCTCCCGGATCAGATCATGGGTCTCGTACACAGATTCCAGCAACGTCGAGGCTGTGCCGGCCTCGCTTAGGGCCATTGCTCCGGTGGGCGTGTCCTCAACCGGCACAAGCGCGCAGACAAACGTAATCTTCGAGTTAAACGCCCGCGCGATTGGCTCAACCGCGGGCATCACCGCTTCTGCTTCCCGCGATCCGTCGAGGGCGACCACGATGTTCGTGTACTCGTGCTTGCTCTCTCTGGACTCAGCCTCCACCGGCGGCTCGGTCTGCTCGCCCGTGGCTCCGGGCGCCCTCCCGCTCTCTGATTTCCGGCGCAGTGCGTCCACGGCGCGTTTAGGGCTTGCAAGCTGTCTCACGATCTGCCTCTTTCTACCCGGCCATCAACCATCGGTCGTGGCGACGTGGTCCAGCCGGGCAATCACTACGGTACGCCTCTGAAGCTGGGTGCACACCATCGATTTATCCAGACCTTGCTCGGCCCGAGAGCGAGATCTCCCCGCGCATTGGCCAGTAATGCAATCCGGCGGAACTAGCGTTGTGGTGGGTGTTCGTGTGTGGGCGCAGGGATAAGGTGTTGATGCAGGAGCGTTACCAGGATGAGCCAGGGCTTCGCCTGGCTACCGCTCGGCGAGGAGGAGCCGTTGAAACAACGCGAATGGCAGCCAAATCTTCAACGCATCGCTGTCGTTCTTGGCGCGCTCTTGATACTTCTCGTTTCACTCGTCCTCCTGTACATCTTGCTTCAGGTCTTGCTGCGGTTCGGCAACGTCCTTGCACTCTTCATCCTGGGCGCCCTCGTCGCCTATATCCTCAATCCCGCGGTCACGTGGATCGCCGCGCGTGCCGGAAAGCGATGGGTGGGGGCGCTCCTGGTGTACGCCGGCGCGGCCGCGACACTGGCGGTGCTCGCCTTGTTGCTTCTCCAGCCGCTCGTCAATGAGAGCTCGTCGTTGATTCAGGCCCTGCGCAATCCGACGGCTGGATCGACGCAGGCACTCAGCCGAGTCTCCGACCGCTCTCGAGCGGTTGGCGGCGAGCTGCAGGCGCAGCGCGTCCTTGCCCGAGAAGGAGCGCCGATACCGCTCAAGCGGGTGAATCAGATTCAGACCGCAGTCGCGGGCATCCAGGACGAGCTGACGGCGCTGGGCGCAGCTCCGGTCCATGCGCGTGCGCATACCAGTGCCGCCAAGCGCAACGAAAATGTGAAGCCCCAGATCGAGGTCCCGCCGAGCTATCTTGCCCCGCTGCAGGCGTCGATAGCCGCGCTCGGGGCGGACTACCGGCGGGCCCTCCGTGACCCGGCGTCGCCGGCCGTACCAGCCCTCACCCGCTCCATTGCCGATGCCAAAAGGTTGACCTTACAGGCCCAGGCGCTGCACTGGACCCTGTCGACGACGCCCATCCTGCTGCTCGACGCCCAGACGTGGGCAGATCAACACGGTATCGCAGTTGACGTCACGCAGTCGGCCGGGCAAGTCGGGAGACAGATCTCGTCCCAGATCAGCTCGCTCCTCGACAACACGGCGGCCATCCTCTCCCAGACTGCCGGTCTACTGCTTGACGTCGTCCTCGTCCTCATCATCTCCGTCTACTTCGTGATCGACGGCGAGCGAATGGTACAGGGCGCGGTGGCACTCGTGCCCGACGCCTATCACCGGCAGGCGACCTTCTTTCTCACAAGCCTGGATTCCGTCCTCGGTGGCTACATTCGGGCCCAGATTCTTCTCGCCCTACTCGCCGGCCTGCTCGCCGGTGTCGGAGCGGCTGCTCTGGGCGTTCCATTTGCCCTCATCATTGGGTTCAGTACCTTCATGCTCCAGCTTCTACCGGTAGTTGGCGCCATGCTGGTCTACATCGTCCCCATGATCATCGCCCTGCTCTTCACGTCCATGCCCACTCCGCTGGTGCTGCTCGCGTACTTCATCATCTTCGAACAGGTCGTGACCAACGTCATCGGGCCGCGAGTAAACAGCAAGTCGGTGGGGATCCATCCACTCGAAGCCATGGCGGCTGCCCTGCTTGCCTACCCTATCGCCGGCGTTCTCGGCTCCTTTCTGGCCGTCCCGACGGCCGGCCTGCTCCATGTCATGGTCGGCGAGGCCTACAGGTCGCGCCGCGCTGCGAGCCGCTCGCCTGAGGATGCTGCCGCGAGCGCGAGTCATGCTTCTGTGTCCGACGAGGCGTCGGTGCCGGTGCGCGAGCCGGCTGCCGCCGGCAATCCGTCCCCCACCGGAACCTCGCTAGGCAGCATGTGACAGCGTTGGGCTCACGTTGCGACGTCATCCTGTCGCGGTAGCGAGTAGGCACGGTGGCGCGGGCCAGCAGGATTGGGGCTACGACTGGCGCAAAGGAGAGGGGCACGCGCTCTCACGACTGGCGCTTTATGCGGTGTTCCGCCGCCCGTAGAGGCATACGCTGTGTCCATGGAAAGCGACGTCGCATCTCCCCTTCTCGGCCGGCAGGCCCCGGACTTCACGCTCCCGCGGACACGCTACCAGGTCTTCTCCACGCGTGATGTCCAGGGCGCTCCTGTAGTCCTGGTGTTTTACCCCGGAGACTGGGATCCGGTGTCCGGTCAGCAGCTTCATCTGTATCAGGAGTATCTCCCCGAGCTGCGCCGCTTCGACGCCTCGCTGGTTGCCATCTCGGTCGACAGTATCTGGAGCCACGCGGCGTTTGCGCGAACGCTCGGCCTGTCCTTTCCACTCGTCTCTGACTTCCAGCCGAAAGGACAGGTTGCACGCGCCTATCACGTGTACCGGGAGTTAGAAGGTCGGAGCGGTCGCGCGCTCTTTGTGGTCGATGCCGGAGGGGTCATCCGCTGGAGCCGTACGTTTCCGGCCAATCTCAATCCAGGAATCCAGGGCATATTGAGCGCCCTGCAGACACTCGACGAGAGGAGGACGCTACTGGAAGAAACGACTTCTGGACCGATGTCACTGACGGAACGAATAGATGGAGGTTACTGATGTACCACGCACTAGTCCGCAATACTCGTCTCCTCGCCCTGAGCGGCGTGGCCGCT
>Ga0070735_10001525_pt1 | contig 22341 bp, 20 predicted proteins | sample Coa_R1_FD_66443 | JGI IMG/M metagenome (GOLD analysis project Ga0070735, IMG submission 66443) | Surface soil microbial communities from Centralia Pennsylvania, which are recovering from an underground coalmine fire - Coalmine... | ecosystem: Environmental > Terrestrial > Soil > Unclassified ...
GGGGGGGGGGGGGGGGGCGGGGGGGGGGGGGGGGGCGGGGGGGGGGGGGGGGGTGCGGGGGGGGGGCGGGGTGCCGGGGACGGGCGGGGCCGTGAGGTCGGCGGGCATGAGCCGGACTTCGAGATCGTCCATCCGGGCGTGCAGGGCCCGGATGCCCTCCAGGATCAGCGCGCTGTCCTGGCCATCGTGTGCGTCCATCTGGCCATCTTGGACCGCGTGCGGACGGCTCGCAGGGACCGGGCCGGCGGCGGGGCCGGAAGTCACTGTCTCCGGAGGCCAGGGCCGGGGCCAGGGAGGGCGACGGGGGCGAGGGGACGGCGGCTGCGCGAGGATGGGGGCTAGGACGAGCGCGGCACGCATCAAGGTCGAGGAGGTGGCGTCATGACCCGCACGCCGGAACTGGCCGGGCAGACGGTCGTGGTGATCGGCGGCAGCGCCGGCATGGGCCTGGAGACCGCCCGCCGGGCCCGCGAGGAGGGCGCCGAGGTCATCGTGACCGGCCGCAGCCCCGAGCGCCTGAAGCAGGCCGCGGCCGAGATCGGCGCGCGCGACGTCGCGGCGTTCGACGTCACCGACCCCGACGCGCTGGACGGGTTCTTCGCCGGGCTGCCGGGGCTCATCGACCACCTGCTGATGACCGGGCCCGGCCCGTACTACGCGCCGCTGGCCGAGCTGGACTTCGCCGCGGCGCTGCGGAGCCTGGACACGCACCTGCTGACGCCGATCCGGATCGGCCGGAACGCCGTGGGCCGGGTCCGGCCCGGCGGCACGCTGCTGTTCATCGGCGGGACCGGCGCCCGGCGCCCGGCCAGGGGCCAGGCCATGGCCGCGATCGGCACGGCCGCGCTGCCCGCGCTGGTCGCGAACCTGGCCCTGGAGCTGGCCCCGATCCGGGTCAACCTCATCGCGGCCGGCTTCGTCGACACCCCCCTGTCGGCGCGGCTGCTGGGCGAGGACCTGGACGCACGCCGCGCCCAGCTGCGCGCCACGCTGCCGGTCGGCCGGGTCGTCGGGCCCGCCGACATCGCCGCGCTGGCCGTGCACCTGATGGCCAACACCGCGGTCACCGGCGCGACCTACGACATCGACGGAGGCCAGCAGCTCATCTAGGGTGTGCACACCACCTTTCAGACAGGAGCCGGAGTGCGCGCAGACATCGTGCCGGGCGGGGCGTTCCCGGATTACGAACTCACCGACCACACCAAGACGCGGCGCAAGCTGAGCGAGCTGCAGGGTATCGACCCGATGATCCTGCTCCTGTCCCGCGGCCACTTCTGCCCCAAAGACCACCAGCAGCACCTGGAGCTGGCCGCGAACTACCCCAAGATCGCCGTCGCCTACACCCAGATCGTCACGATCTCGACGGACAACATCCTGGAGACCAACGAGTTCCGGGGCTCGGTCGGGGCCCAGTGGACGTTCCTGTCCGACGCGGGCCGGCACGTCCAGAAGGACCTGGACATCAAGGAGTACACCGACCCGCACCACGACCCGATGATCCCGCACACCCTGGTGCTGCGGCCGGGCCTGGTCATCCACAGCGTCTACAACGGCTACTGGTTCTGGGGCCGGCCGTCGTTCGAGGACCTGCGGCGTGACCTGCGCGAGGTGACCCGGCAGGTCCGCCCGGACTGGGACCTGGCCGCACCCGGCCTGCGGGAGGACTGGGAGGCCGGCGACCACGCGCGGCATTACCCGTACCGGGACCGGGGTACCACGGCCCGTTCGGGATAAAGATCTTTGAATGTCCCTAACGGCCGGTGGTCCACCTGGTCGGCCAGGGCGGTGCTGGCCAGAGCGGTGCTGGCCAGGGCGGTGCGCAGCTCGCGCCGGGAGCCGACGCCGAGCTTGGTGAAGATCTTGCGCAGGTGCCACTCGACGGTCCGGGCGCTGATGAACAGCTGGGCGCCGATCTCGGGGTTGGTCCGGCCCTGCACGGCGAGCCGGGCGATGAGCGCCTCCTGCGCGGTCAGCGGCGTGAGCGTGCCGGGCGTCCGGCGGCGGGCCGTCTCACCGGTGGCGGTGAGCTCGCGGCGGGCGCGTTCGGCGAAGGCTCGCATGCCGATCTGGTCCAGGGTGTCGTGCGCCTCGCGCAGCTGGCCGCGGGCGTCGCCGCGGCGGTTCTCGCGGCGCAGCCACTCCCCGTACAGCAGGCGGGCGCGGGCCAGTTCCGGGCGCAGCGGGGTCCGGCCGAGCCGGTCGATCGCCTCGGTGTACAGGTCCTCGGCGGCCGGGCCGTCCGTGACGAGCGCCCGGGAGCGGGCCAGGATCCCCAGGCCGAAGTCGGTCCCGCTCGCCTGCGTGTGCTCGGCCAGCCTGCCGAGCGCCGGGCCGGCCAGGCCCGGGTTCCCGCTGCGGGCCGCGGCCTCGATCAGCTCGGGCAGCGCCCACATCGACAGGTAGATCGTGGCGGTGTCCGCGCTGGCCTGGCTGGCCGCGGCCAGCGCCTCGGGGTACTGGCCCAGGCCGTTGGCCAGGATGGCGGCCACCCAGTGCGCGTAGGCCACCGCGATGCCCTGTCCCACGGCGGTGGCCCCGGCGATCGTGTCCTCGATCAGCGGGGTCGCCTCGGCCTGGTCACCGCGCAGGGACATCAGCATCATGGCGGTGAACGGGGCGGCGCGGTTACCGGTCGCCTCGGCGACCGCGTCGGCTTCGGAGACCAGGGAAGCGGCCGCCGCGAAGTCACCGCTCCAGGTCACGGCGGTGCCGAGCGCGCCCAGCAGGATCGGCAACTGGTCCAGCGCGCCGGCCTCGCGGGCCAGCTTGACCTGCCGCTCGAGCATCGCGCGCCAGGCGTCGTAGTCCCACCGGGCGCTGGCCGCCGCCTGCGTGAACCAGCCCCAGCGGAGCTCTTGCTGGCTGGTCATCGCGGTGCTCGCCTGCACGGCGCGACGCAGGGCCGGGCCGGCCGCGGCGGGCCCCTCGGTGATGAGCTGCGCGAGGCCGTCCAGGGCCAGGTCGGCGGGCCGCGGCGCGCCCCGCGGCGCGGGCAGGGCCCGGGCGGCGCGGCAGACCTCCTGTATTCCGCCAGCAGCGGCCAGCCGCCCGGCGAACAGGGCCGCCATCCACGCGGTCAGGTACGTGTCGCGGGCCAGGCTCAGGTCGAGCGGCTCAAGCCGCTTGGCCGCCTTGAGCAGCAGCGGCGGCGCGTCGCTGCCCATCCCGGAGGCGAACACGATCTCGGCGCGCAGCAGGTCGACCCGCGCGCACTGCAGTTCGTCCAGGGACCCGGCCTCGGCCGTGGCCAGCAGCTCCAGCGCCGGGCCGAAGGCTCCGGCCTGCAGGTTGGTCCGCGCCGCGGCCAGCATCCGCTCGACCCGGCGGGCCGGGTCGACGGTCAGCACCACCGCGCGCTCCAGGAACGCCGCGGCCGCGGCCAGGCCGCCGCGGACCTGAGCCCGGTCTGCCGAGCGCTCGAGCTCCGCCGCGACCTCCTCGTCCGGGCCGGGCGCGGCCTTGGCCAGGTGCCAGGCCCGCCGGTCCGGTTCGGCGATCGGGTCGGTGACCTCGGCCAGCGTCCGGTGCACCCGCTGCCGGTCACCGATCGTGGCGGCGCGGTAGGCCACCGAGCGCAGCAGCGGGTGCCGGAACCGCACCCGGGCGCCGAACTCCACCAGCCCGGCCTCCAGCGCCGGGGTCGCCGCCTGCATCCCGATGCCGAGCCGTCCCGCGGCCCGCCAGACCAGGGACAGGTCGCCGTACGGCTCGGCCGCGGCCAGCAGCAGGAGCAGCCGGGTCGCCTCCGGCAGGGCTTCCACCTGCCGGGTGAAGCTGCCCTCGATGCGTCCCGGCAGCGGGGCGGCGTCCGGCAGCCCGAAGCCGCCGGCTAGTTCGGCCGGGGTCAGGCCCCGCGGCAGTTCCAGCAGCGCCAGCGGGTTGCCCTGCGTCTCGGCCACGATCAGGTCCCGGACCCGGGCGTCCAGCGGCCCGGTCAGCGCCGAGTCCAGCAGGGCCCGGGCGTCGTCGTCGCTCAGGCCCGTCACCTCGAGCTCCGGCAGCCCGGTCAGCTCGACACCCGGCTCGCGGGCGGCGAACACCAGGGCGACGGGGTCGGCGCCCAGCCGGCGGGCCGCGAACCCCAGGGCCTGCGCCGACGCCCGGTCCAGCCACTGCTCGTCGTCGACCACGCAGACCAGGGGGCGTTCGGCGGCCACGTCGCTGAGCAGGCTGAGCACGGCCAACCCGACCAGGAACCGGTCCGGCGGCGGACCGTCGCTGATGCCGAACGCGGTGCGCAGCGCGTCGCGCTGCGGGCCGGGCAGCTGTTTCAGGTGCTCGAGCGCTGGCGCGCACAGCTGGTGCAGCCCGGCGAAGGGCAGGGTCATCTCGGTCTGCACGCCCGCCGCGCGCGCCACCCGGCAGCCCTTCGCGGCGGCCTGCGTGGCCAGGTAGTCCAGCAGCACGGTCTTGCCCACCCCGGCCTCGCCGCGGACCACCAGGGCACGGCTCTCACCGGCCCGGACGCCGTCGATGAGCCGGTCGAAGGCGGCACGTTCGGCGTGCCGGTCGGTGAGTTCGGCGGGGTGGGCGCGGATCCGCGAACCGCTGCGGCCCGGCGGGAAGCTCACGCGGCCTCCCTAGTGTTCAGACCCGTTTGCTTGAAAATGAGCGTATCTCCGGACGATGTGGCCGGGGAAGGGCCGCGCTTTGCTTCTAGCCCGTCAGTCGCCCTTCAGTCGCCCGTCAGTAGCGGAGGTCGGCCGCCAGGCCGTAGTGGTCGGATATGTGTGGCGGGTTGACGCCGAGAATTGTGCAGCGGACCGGGTGGCCGGCGCCGCCGCGGCGTGGCCAGGCGGAGAAGATGTAGTCGAAGCGCCGGTCGGGGTACAGGCCGGCGGCGGCCAGCGGATTGCGGTTGGACCAGGTGAACCCGGCCGAGCCGTCGCCGGCCACCTCCCAGGCGTCGTAGAACACCATCCCGGGAGCGGCGGGCGCGGACCTGCCGGTCAGCATCCTGATCTCGTCGGAGTCCGGGCCGGCGTTGAAGTCACCGCAGACCACGACGAGATCGCGGCGCGCTGCGGGTTTCGCGATCGTGTCCGCGACGAACTGGACGAGCTGGCGGACCTGATGCTGGCGCAGCCCGCTCGCGTCGAGCGGGTAGTCGAGGACGGCGGCGAACAGCTGGACCGTCCCGCGGTCTCCGGTCACGGCGACGTGCACCGCCTCGCCCCATCCGGTCCCGTCGGGTGCTCGCAGCGGGCGGCGCAGCGGCTCGGTCATCGGCCACCGCGAGACGAAACCGATGCCGGACAGCCAGTCCTCCTGCGCCCAGTCGCCGGCGAACCGGTGATGGGGCAGGCCGAGGCGTTCTGCCACCCGGGCGGGCTGGGTCGAGTCGCCCTGGCGCCAGGATTCGACCAGGACGACCAGGTCGGGGGCTGTTTCTTCGAGGGCCTGCTCCAGGGCGGCCTGGCGCGCCGGCCAGTGCGCGCCGTAGCGGCCCCACACGTTCCACGTGACCAGGCGGATCGTCGACTCGATCAGCGGTCCGTACGGGGCGTACGGGTCGAAGCTCACCGCTTGCTCAGCCGCTTTCTGAGCCGCGCAGGAGCTGGCGGAGGCGGGCCAGGACGTCGGCCACGGTGGCGTCGGCGGCGTCGACCACGCCGAGGAACCCGGCGAAGCCGTGGATGAGCCCGGGGCCGGGCACGTACTGGGTGGGCACCCCGGCGTCGGCCAGCCGGGCGGCGTAGGCGGCGCCCTCGTCGCGCAGCGGGTCGAACTCGGCGGTGGCCACGATGGCCGGGGCCACGCCTGCTACGTCGGCGTGGGCCAGGTCGGCCTCGGGGGAGCTGGCCGTCGGGGCACTGGGCGATCCGCTGGGCGGTCCGCCGGGCAGGTACTGCTGGTAGAACCAGGCCATGTCGTGCTCGGTCAGGAAGTAGCCGGTGCCGTTCTCGGCAATGGACGGGCTGGTCATGGCCGGGTCGATGGCCGGGTAGAACATGAGCTGGGCGGCCAGCGGGACCTGCTTGTCGCGGGCCCGCAGGGCCACGCCCGCGGCCAGTCCGCCCCCGGCGGAGTCGCCGGCCACGGCGAGCGGGCGGCCGGGATCCTGTGTCCACAGCCAGTGCAGGACCTCCTCGGCGTCGTCCAGGGCGGCCGGGAACGGGTGCTCGGGGGCCAGCCGGTAGTCGACCGAGACCACCCGCGCCCCGGTGGCGTTGGTCACCCGGCGCGCGAGCGGGTCATGGGTGTCCACGTCGCCGACGACCCAGCCGCCGCCGTGCAGGTACATCAGCGTGCTGCCGCTGGCGGTGCCGGTTCCGGCGCCGGGCTCGAGCGGTTCGTAGACGCGGACCGGGACCCCGCCCGGGGAGTGCTGGTCTTGCGCGGACGCCACCTGCTCCGGGACGTATTCGGGGCCGCGGCGGCTGAGCGCGAGCGTCCGGTAGTGCGCACGCGTCTCGGCCGCGTCGCCCCGGACCAGCGGGATCAGTCCCTTACTCTCGAAGGTGTCCAGGACGGTACGGAACTGCGGGTCGAGTGGCATACGAGGATTGTCCCCGGTTTGGGGTTCTGGTGATCAGCCGGGTCTTGGTGGGGGCGGTTGCCGAACCCGCTGAACCCTCAAGGCGGAGGATCCAGCTGCTGATTCTCACGCAGGTCTGGCAGCCGGTTTTTCTGGTGCTCGGTCAGGCGTCCCGACGATGCGGCAATGTCACCCAGGTGCGAAAGGACGGTCTCGGCGATGTCGCCGAGTGCCATGATCTGCTCGTGTGACAGCAGGTCGATGACGTGGGCGCGGACCGAGTCCACGTGGCCCGGGGCGGCGTTCATGATCGTTTTAAGGCCTTCATCGGTGAGCACGACGTCACTGCCGCGGGCATCGGTCAGGCATTGCTGTCGTTTGACCAAGCCTCGTCGTTCCATCCGATCCAACTGGCGGGATAGGCGGCTTTTCGACCACAGCATCCGGGCTGCGATCTCTGTGCTCCGGCCGCGGCGGTCCTCGGCTGACGCCAACGTGGACAGGACATCGTAGTCGGCCAGGGAGAGCCCCGAATCCTCGGCGAGGTCCCGGGCGATCTGGGCGTCGAGCCAAAGCCGCATCCGGCGGTAGCCCAGCCAGGCACGGTGCTCATCCTCATCCAGCCAGCGCGTCTCGGTCACCCGCCAAGTCTATGACTACTGGTTGACATGTAAACAAGCATGTGCCTAGTTTTGTTTACACGTAAACTAATGGGAGGAACATGCGGCCCAACGATGCCCGGGAGGCCCGTCCGCACCGCGCTCTGTCAGGGCAGCAGGCAGACAGGGTGACAGGCGGTAAGGACAGCGGCCCGACGTTGCGCTCGCTGCTCGCGGGCCGTGATTTCCGCGCTCTCTGGTCCGGCAACGCCGCCTCTGTTGCCGCGGGCACGGCGCAGTCTCTTGCCCTGTCAGTTTGGGTCTACGACCGCACCCGGTCGGCATTTCTGGCGGCCAGTGCGCTGGTGGTCAGCGTTGTGCCGCAGCTGGTTGCCGGTCTTCTGCTCCTGTCGCTTGCTGACCGGATCCCACCCCGCGTCCTTCTCGGCGGGTGGCCGGTGATCCGCGCCCTCGTTCCCCTCGCGCTGAGCCTCGCCAATGTGCCAGTCGGGCTGGCGTTCGGCCTCGTGATGGCCGCCGGCCTCGGCAACGCTGTCGAGATGGCGGGCCGACTGGCACTTCTCGTTGAGGTCGTCCCCAAGGGCGCTTACGCGCTGGGCCGAACGATCCTTAATGTCACGGTCGGCCTGATGCAGGTGACGGGTTACGCGGTGGGTGGCGCTCTGGTGGTGGCGCTTGGTACGAAGGGAGCCTTTCTCGCGGCAGCGGCAATGAACCTCATCGGCGCGGCGAGCTGCCTGGGGCTGCGGCCGCGACCAGCCCGGGCGCTGGCTACTGCACCGCATCCCTCCAGCCTCCAGGGAACGCGAACGCTGCTCGCCAATCCGGCCATCCGCGGGACGCTGCTTGGGCAGTGGTTGCCGAACGGGCTCGTGGTGGGCGCCGAGGCGCTCTACGTCCCCTACGCCGGTGACCACGCAGGCGCGCTCTTCGTGTCCGCGGCGCTGGGCATGGCAGCAGGTGATCTGGTGGTCGGGCGCCTCATGGGCCCGGCTCTCCGCTCACGGATCACCGGCCCGCTGTACGTGCTGCTGGCTGCGCCCTACCTCGCATTCACAGCACACCCGGGCACCTGGGCAGCGGTTGCCCTGGTGGGAGTGGCAGCAACAGGGTTCGGCGGCACTCTCGGCCTGAGCGAGCGGCTCGTCAGCTTGCTTCCTGAGACGATGCGCGGCCAGGGGCTTGGCCTCGCCGGGGCCGGCACCGTGTCCATGCAGGCGATCGCAGCCGCGGTGGCAGGGGTGCTCGCCGACCTCACCCGGCCGGGGCTTGCTATGGCATCGATGGCGCTGGCCTCTCTTCTCACCACCGCGATGCTGTGGAGATCACTGACAGGCCAGGGCCGACCGGGTAACGCAGCGGCTTGCGGGCCGCGGGACAGGAACATTGGAGGATCGCTCAATGAGCAGGCATGATCACCCCGTCAGGATCGGATTGAAACTTTCTCGCGGTGCACCGATCGGTACCTTCCGGCGGGTGTGGCGCATCGCGGACGAAGCCGGCTTCGACCACTGCTGGGCGTTCGACCATCTCGTCGCTACCGGGCCCAACGACATCAGCGTCGATCTGTTCGAGGGATGGACGCTGCTTGCCGCGATGGCGGAAGCCACCTCGCGAGTCCGGGTGGGCCTGCTGGTGACCGGGATGGTCTACCGTCATCCCGCGCTGCTGGCCAAGCAGGCGGTTACCGTGGATCACCTATCCGGTGGACGGCTCGAGTTCGGTATCGGCGCTGGCTGGGCCGCGCTCGAGCATCAAATGTTCGGAATCGGCGATACCGGGCACCAAGTAGGGCGCTTGTCCGAGGGCTTGCGGCTAATCGGCATGCTATGGACGGGAGCGCAATCCGATTTCGATGGCCGCTACTTCCAGCTCAGGGACGCTGTATCTGATCCCAAGCCCCTCCAGCGGCCTCATCCGCCTATCTGGGTGGGTGCGGCCCGGCCGGCCATGCTTCGGGTCGTGGCGCGCCATGCCGATGTCTGGAACTGGGCGGGTGACAGCCTGCCTGAGGCGGTGGCGGCCGGCCGCGAACTGAGGGCAGCCTGTCACGAGATCGGCCGTGACCCAGGAGCGATCCGGTGGTCCGCCCAGTTCGCTCTGGATCCCGCCGATCCCGCGACGACGATCAAAGAACTCCGGGCGTGGCATGAAGCAGGATTCACGGAGCTAGTGGTGTCCTGTTCCGGATCCAACCCGGAACAAGCGGCAGAGGTTGCCGCAGAGAAAATCCTTCCGGTGAGCCGCGAGCTCGAATGAGCGATTGAGACGGCCAGGTCCAACACCGCCGCCGGTCACTTGGCGGTGCTGGACGCCGCCATCACGGCGCTGCCGCCGGCGTTGAAGTAGGCCCGGTTGTCCGGGTGGGGTTGGGGTTACCCGGGTCGGGGTGGGGGGCGGTTGCTGTGGATGGTTTTGCCGTCGGGGCTGGTGACGTGGCTGGTGCCGTCGGGGTTGACGGTGAGGGTCCAGCCGAGTTCGTGCAGCACGACGTGGTGGTGCCAGTGGCAGTAGTCCTTGAGGTTGGCCAGGCTGGTGGGGCCGCCGTCTTTGCGGTGGGTGACGTGGTGGGGTTCGCACTGGGCGGCGGGCTGATCGCAGCCGCCGGGGTACTGGCAGTGCTGGTCCCTGAGGGTGACCAGGCGTCTCAGGTGGATCGGGATGTCGTCGGTCTGGCCGACGTCGAGCGGGAGGGACGGGCCGGCGAGGGGGTTGCCGAGCAGGTTGCGGCGCAGGAAGCTGGCGGCGCCGCCGGGGCCGGAGACGACCTGCAGGATCGTGCCGAGGATCTGCTGCTCCAGATCGGCCAGGGCGCCGGTGACGGTGGCGGTGAGCTCGGCGCGGCGGGCGGCGGCGTCCTGGGTAGCGGGACCGGGGCCGGGCTCTGCGGGTGGCGTCTGGATGCGGAGGTGGTGGTACTGGACGCACAAGGCGATCAGGTCATCGAGGGCGCCGGGGTCGACGTCGGCCAGGACCACCGGGATGATCATCGCGTCGCGGAGGAGCCCGCGCGCCGCGCCGCCGTCCAGCCAGGCGCCGCCGTCGCCGGGGGACACTGAGTTGGCGGCGCGGTGGGCGGCCCACCGGGCGCGGTACTCGCCGATCCACTTGTCCTGGAGGATCCCGTCGCCGTCCAGGTCGAGGAGCTCGGCGAAGTAGACGTGCACCAGGGCCTTGACCGGCTGCCCCGCCCGCTTGGGCAGCAGGTTCGAGGCCAGCAGCCGGTTCATCGCCTCTTGCAGCGCGTCGTGGTAGCACTGCGGGCGGGTCCGGCCGTCCTCGGCACCCTGGGGTGCTGCGAGGGCGTCCAGGACGGACTGGACCATGGCGGCGCACTCGGGGGTGAGGTCACCGTGGATGACGCCCGCGCCGTCGAAGGTGGTGGCCAGGGACAGGCCCCGGTCCAGGCCCGGGTCCTTCCCGTCGGGGTCGGGCCCGGCGGTGCGGGCCCGGATCTCCGCGCACATCGCGGCCAGATCCCGCAAGCCGACCCCGGCCTGCGCCGCCCCGGCCAGCAGCTCCTCAGCCTCGTCCCGGCACTCCCCGGGGATGTGCCGGGTCCACTTGGCCAGCTGCACGGCGACCGACGTGGTCAGCAGCCCGCCCTCAGCCAGCGCCGCGTGCAGCACCGGGTGGTCCCGCGCGATGGCCTGCACAGCCTGATGCTCGGCGGCCTGCCCGCGGGTCACCCCGGTCCTATGGATCAGCCAGGACCGGATGGTGCGCTGCCCGTCGGCGACCGGGCCGTCCTGGGCGTGGAACACCACCAGCAGCCGCCCGCGGACCGCGGCCTCGACCGCGTCGTGGCGCTCCAGGGCCTGCAGCCGCTCCGCGGCCGCCTCAGCCGGCAGGGCGGATACATCCTCGGCGGCCAGGAACCGCATCAAGGACTCCAGCATGGCCCAGGCTTCCGCGCTGGTGGCCGGGTCCGCCGTGATGGACATCTCCTGGCTCACCTCCCCGGGCCGGACTGGCTGCTGCTCCTGATCCGACACTATCCCGGGGGTCTGACATTTCCGGCTGCCCTGCGCCCGTATTCGATAATGAGTTTGCAGAGATTTGAGTGAACGGCTGTGACCGTGGCCGCGATCGTCTACGCCGGGTGATTCCCGGCGGGTTCTTCCTGCCGCGCGTGGTACGGATAGCCTGCGGGAGCCCGGTCCGGCTAAGAGGAGGTCCGGTATGGTCATCGACGGCCTGGCTCGGCTCGGTATCGCTGACCAGTACGGTGCTGCTCACGCCGCACCGGGGCGGGCTGGGGTTGGTCGTGCTCATCGCGGTAGTCGTGGCCGCGATAATTCTCAGGAAGCGCGGCACGTAGCCTCAGGGCGCGTCGGGAGGGGCCGGGTGCCCGTGCTGGTTGCTGGCGCCGTTATGGGTGAGCAGGTCGCCGGGTTGGCAGTCGAGCGCCTGGCAGAGCCGGGTCAAGGTGCTGAACCGGATCGCCCGGGCGTGGCCGTTCTTCAGGATGGACAAGTTGACCACGCTGACGCCGACCCGCTCGGAGAGTTCGGTCAGGGTCATACCCCGATCGGCGAGGAGCTTGTCGAGGTGGATAACGATGGCGTGGTCGTCCGGGGCCGTGGGCGGCACTACACCGTCCCCTCGAGGTCGGCGCGCATTCCGGCACTGACCCGCATGATGCGGGCGAAGATGATCAGGCCCAGGCCGAACCATTCGACCGGCCAGGACACGCCCCAGGACGCGGGCCAGTGGACCCAGTCGACGGGCCAGGTGACCAGCAGGCCGACTAGGTGGATCCGGGCGAACCCCTCGGCCATGCTGGCCACCAGCCCGCCGGCCAGCAGCCACCAGCCCAGGAACAGCACCAGCCGGGCGGCCTGGACGGTGTAGAGGCTGTCGCGGACGGCGGTGCGGGCCAGCCGCATCGCCAGGTAAAGCGCGCCGACGCGGAACAGGCCGGGTGGCAGCAGGGTGAGGGCGAAGGCCAGGCCCTGCCCGACGGTGGGATGAGCGGTGCCCAGTACCGCGCCGTTCCAGGCGGCTTGCACGCCAGGAGCCAGGCCAGAATGAATCAGCGTGCCGCCGGCGTGCTGCAACAGGGGCGGCGCGATGTACGTCCAGACGAGCGGCTCCAGGCCGGGCAGGGAGTTCGGCACGGACTCGAGAAGGTTCCCGGCACGGGTCAGGGCTTCGAGCAGCTGGACCGCGGTGATCAAGACGGCGAGCCAGAACACCCAGGCGACCGCGGTGGCGAGCCGGGGCAGGGTGCCCAGTCGCTGCAGCCGACTGCGCGGCTTGGGAGGGTCGAGGGCAGGTGCGGACATTGCGGTGCCTCGCTTATCGACTATCGTTATTATCGAAAATCGTAATTAACGACAATCATTATGTCAAGGAAGTCGGGTACGGCCGCGACCCCAGGGTTCACCCTGGGCCGGCGTAGGGGCCGGCGGTGTCGGGGAAGAGGGCCTTGGCGATCTTGAAGTTGGAGACGTCGACGGTGGCGTCCATGTGCAGGTACACGGCGGCGTCGCGGAAGTACTTCTCGACGCCGACCTCGAGCATCGCGCCGTAGCCGCCGTGCAGCTCGACGGCGTGCTGGCAGACCTGCAGGATCTCCTGGGAGGCGAAGACCTTGACCATGTCGCACAGCCGGGTGGCGTCGGGGCTGTTCTCGTCGACCGCGAGGGCGGCGTGGCGGAGCAGGGCGCTGACCGCCTCGAGCTTGGTGGCCATGGCGGCGACGCGGACCGCGACAGCCTGGTGCTTGATCAGGATCCGGCCGCCCTGCACCCGCTGCTGGACGAACGCGGCCGTGTCGTCGAAGGCGGCGATGCCGATACCGAGGTTCTTGGCCGCCTGGATGATCTTGCCGGGGCGGAAGTAGACGCCCGCCTGGCCCAGCGCGTCGCCGTGGGCCAGCAGGTGGTCCGCTGGCACGCGGCAGTCCTCGAAGGTGATCTCCCCGTTGTTCATGAACCGCCCGCCGATGGTCTCGTTGCACCGGGTGACGTGGAGCCCGGGGGTGTCGCGCGGGACCAGGAAGCTGCTCGTACCCTGCAGCATCCCGGCCGAGCGGTCGGTGTTCGCGTACACCACGTACAGGCTGGCGTCATAGCCGTTGCTGATGAACTGCTTGCGGCCGTTGATGACCCAGTGGCCGTCGGCGGGCACGGCCGTGGTGTCCATGTTCGCCTCGGGCGCGTTGTAGGGCAGCCAGCGGTCGGAGGCACCGCGCGGTTCGGTCAGGCAGTGGGCCATCAGGAACTGCGGATCGGCCATGTAGCGGGAGAACCAGCGGTCCTGCAGGTGCGGCGGAGCGAGCGAGCGGAGCAGGACCGAGATCTTCCAGTTCTGGACGAGCTTGTCGGCCAGCCCGGAGTCGCCGCGGGCGATCTCGGTGGCGATGATCGAGAAGGTCTGCGCCTCGGTCGCGGGGTCCAGCGCCACCCCGCCGTACTGCTCCGGGATGCCCAGGCCGCGCAGCCCGGTGCGGTCCGCCTGGGTGAGGATCTCGGCGGGCAGCCGCTGGCCGGCGTCGAACAGCCACTCGCGCTCCCGGTTGGCGGCGATGAACGGCCGGACCACGTCGTCGACGTACCGCCGGCAGGTCTCGCGCATCAGGCGCTGTTCGTCCGAGAGGTACCGGTCCGGCACCTGACCGATCCTGTCCATGACACTCATTTCTGGCACACCTCGCCTCGGGATTGGCTGAGGAAGTCGCGGAGGGCGGCGAGGACCAGGTCCGGCGCCTCCTCGGGGAGGAAGTGGCCGGCGGGCAAGGCGGTGCCGCGGAGGTCGGCGGCGTACTGACGCCAGACGGCGAGCACGTCGTAGCCGCGGCCGACGAACGCCTTGGTGCCCCACAGGGCCAGCACCGGGCACTGGATCGTGCGGCCGGCGGCGAAGCTCTCATCGTCGTGGACCAGGTCGGCGCCGGCCGCGGCGCGATAGTCGGCGCACGTCGCGGCGATCGTGCCGGGGTCGGCGAAGCAGCGGATGTAGTCGTCCATGATGTGCGGCTCGATGCTCGCGCCCGGGCCGAGCAGCGGGCCGATCAGCGACCGGACCCAGAAGCCGGGGTCGGCGGCGATCAGGTGCTCGGGGACGTCGTTCGGCGCGGTCAGGAAGAACCAGTGGTAGTAGGCGGTGGCCATGGCGCGGGTCACGTTGCCGAAGACGTGGCGGGTCGGCACGATGTCCAGGACCGCCAGCCGGGTCACCGCGGCCGGGTGGTCCAGGACCAGCCGGTGCGCGACCCGGGCGCCCCGGTCGTGGCCGACGAGCCCGAACTCGGCGAAGCCGAGCTGGCGCATCAGCCCGACCTGATCGCGGGCCATGAATCGCTTGGCGTAGACCTGCCCGGCGGCGTCCGGGGCGGGCTTGCCCGAGTCGCCGTAGCCGCGCAGGTCGGCCACCACCACCGTGTGGTCCTCGGCCAGGACGGGGGCGACGAACCGCCACATCAGGTGGTTCTGGGGATAGCCGTGCAGGAGCAGCAGGGGCGGGCCCGATCCGCGGAGAGCGCAGTTGATCGTGACGCCCTCGACGCCGATCCGCCGGTACTCGAAGCCGTCCAGACGCGGCGACGAAGCAGGTGCGGTCATGAGCACATGGTGTCAGTCTTGGAGCATGCCACCGGCGATCAGGTACTGCCCGACATCCGCGGGTCGTATCGCCTACAGCGCAACGGGTTCGGGTCCCCCGCTGCTGCTCGATCCGGGCTGGGTCAGCCACGTGGGCCGCCAGGTCGAATGGTTCTCGTTCGGCAGCTTCGTGGCGGGGCTGGCCGAACGGTTCACCGTGATCCGCTACGACAAGCCCGGCTGCGGCCTGTCCGACCGCGAGAGGGCCGACCTGTCGTTCGGCACCCAGGTGGACGTGGCGCTCGCGGTGGCCGACGCGATGGGCGCCGACCGGTTCCGGCTGTTCGGAGCGTCGCAGGGCGGTCATCTGGCGGCGGCGATCGCGGCGCGGTATCCGGACCGGGTCCAGGCGCTGGTGCTGTACGGGACGTGCGCGGACGGTCGCGACCTGGCTCCGGCCGAGGTCCGGGAATCGATCGTGGCGCTGATGCGGGCCAACTGGGGCCTGGGATCCAAGCTGCTGAACGGCATCTTCATTCCCGATCCGAGCGCCGCGGAGGTGCAGACGCTAGCCCGGATCCAGCAGGAGTGCGCCTCGGCCGAGGTAGCCGTCCAGATGCTCGAGGTCTACTACGGCACCGACGTCCGGCCGCTGCTCCCGGCGATCGGGGCCCGGACCGCGGTACTGCACCGCGAGGCGGATCCGGCCACCGCCTTCAGGCTGGGCCGCGAGGTGGCCGCGCTGATCCCGGGCGCCACGCTGATCCCGCTGCCCGGGTCGAGCCACCTGTTCTACCACGGAGCGTGGACCGAGGTCCTGGACGTGACGATCGAGTTCCTGGGCGAGGGTGAGGCCGCGCCGGGGGCGGGGCCGGCGGAGCGGGAGCCCGAGATCGCGGCGGGGCCGCGGCTGACCGGACGGGAGCTCGAGGTCGCGGGCCTGGTGGCGACGGGGCTGACCAACCACGCGATCGCCAGGCGCCTGTCGATCGCGCCGCGGACGGCCGAGGCGCACGTCGAGAACATCCGGCGGAAGCTGGGGGTGCGCTCGCGCGCCCAGATCGCGGCGTGGGTGACCGAGCACCGGCTGAGCAGCGGCCCGCCCCGGTAACAGGGGTCCGGTAGCAGGGAAGATGCAGGGCCGGGAAGCTGGGCACGGAAGCAGGGGGGTAGCGCGGTCTGGGTAGTTCGGCCGATGCGGGGGACGGATCGGCCCAGGTGGGGGGCGGATTACCGGTAGTTCACCCGATGGCCGGGCAGGGCCGGGCGACCATAGCGTCGAGGTATGTCAACTCCCGCTGTGCGCCTGGTCATCCTGTACGCGGTCGGCGTGTACGCGCTGTTTCTCGGCGTGCTCGGCTACACGGTCGGGTTCCTGGGCGGGTTCGGCGTGCCCAAGAACATCGACCAGGGGCCGGGTGCGGCCTGGCCGGCCGCGGTCGCGATCGATGCCGCCCTGCTGGCGCTGTTCGCCGTGCAGCACACCGTGATGGCCCGGCCGTGGTTCAAGCGGCACTGGGTGCCCGCGCCGGCCGAGCGCGCCACGTTCGTGCTGTGCGCCAACCTGACCCTGATCCTGCTGTTCTGGCTGTGGCGTCCGCTGCGCGGAACGGTGTGGCGGGTGCCCGAGCCCGGCGCCGGCGCGCTCATCGCGCTGTACGCGGCCGGCTGGGTGGTGGCCATCGGCGCCACGTTCGCGATCAGCCACGCCGACCTGTTGGGGCTGCGGCAGGCCTTCCTACACGCGCGGTACCGGCCGCCGGGTTTCACCCGGCGCGGGATGTACCGGGTAGTACGGCACCCGCTGATGACCGGGTTCCTGATCGTCTTCTGGGCGGCGCCCACGATGAGCGCCGGGCGCCTGCTCTTCGCGGCCGCGGCCACCGGCTACATCATGGTCGGCATCCGGTTCGAGCAGCGTGACCTGCTCCGCGAGCTCGGCCCGGCCTACCGCCGCTACCAGGCCGAGGTCCCGGCCCTGGTGCCTAGCTGGTCGGGGCCGGGGTGGACCTGGCGAAGGCGGCAACCAGGCGGCGGGTGAGGGCGGGGATCCGCGGGGCGGGGCGGCTGCGCTCGGCGCGCGGCAGGCGCCGCCGGGCGGCGGCGGCCGCGATCATCTCGTGGTGGTGGTCGCGGGCGAGCTGTCCGATGCGGTCCGGGCTGGTGTACATGAGTCCCCTCGTTTCCTGGTTTTTCCCACTGCCGCCAGCATGCCGGGCCGCGGCGCGAGGGTCAGTCACCCGGCGGACAGGACAACTGTCAGCTTGGCGACACTTCCGCGGGAGCGGCAGTCCGGGGGCGGGACGGCGTGAACCACGGCCCGTTCGGACAAAATCTGACGGTGACCAGCCGGCGCGGCCGTTACCCTGGGGTCGGCGGCGAAGGAGGGGACCGTGGCGGAGGATCACGATCGGCGGGCGGTGCTGAAGAACCTGCTGGCGGTGGGGGCGGCGGTACCGGTGGCAGGGGTGCTGCGCGGGGCCCGGGCGCCGGGCGTGCCGCCGCGGGCCGCCCGGTGGTCAGCGGCGCTGTCGTCGGCGCAGCTGGCCGGGCAGCGGGTGGTGTACTCCTACCCGGGCCTGACCGTACCCTCGGCGCTGCTGGACCAGATCTCGGCTGGCCAGGCGGCCGGGGTGATCTTCTTCGGCGGGAACATCTCCAGCGAGGCCCAGATCGCGTCGGTGATCGGGCAGCTGGTCCAGGCGCAGCAGCAGAGCCCGGTGCCGGCCCCGCTGCTGCTGATGACCGACCAGGAGGGCGGCCTGGTCCGGCGGCTGCCCGGCGCCCCGGTCATGTCGGAGAAGCAGATCGGCCAGTCGGCGAACCCGGCCGCGGCGGCCAGCCAGGCGGGCACCGGCGCCGGGCAGAACCTGGCCGGGGTCGGCATGAACGTCAACCTGGCGCCGGTGCTCGACGTGTTCTACAAGTCCGGCAACTTCATCGATCAGTACCAGCGCTCCTACAGCAACCAGGCCTCGGTGGTGACCTCGTGCGGGCAGGCGTTCATCACCGCCCAGCAGCAGACGGGCGTGGCCGCCACGGCCAAGCACTTCCCGGGCCTGGGCTCGGCGACCAAGTCGCAGAACACCGACGCCGGCCCGGTCACCTTGACCGTGTCGCTGGCCGGCCTGCGGGCCAAGGACGAGGCGCCGTACCCGGCCGCGATCGCCGCCGGGGTCAAGCTGATCATGGCGTCCTGGGCCGTCTACCCGGCGCTGGACAAGACCTACCCGGCCGGGCTGTCCTCGGCCGTGATCCAGGGCGAGCTGCGCGGTCGCCTCGGCTACCAGGGCGTGACGATCACCGATGCCATCGAGGCGGGGGCGCTGGGGTCGTTCGGCAGCTACGGGCAGCGTGCGGTGCTGGCCGCCCAGGCCGGCATGGACGTGCTGCTGTGCTCGGCCCAGGACGTCTCGCAGGGTCAGGCGGTCACCACGGCGCTGGCCGGCGCGCTGGACGGCGGGCAGCTGAACTCGACCATCTTCAACGCCGCGGTGCAGCGGGTCACGGCCCTGCGGAACTCGCTGTGATCCCTGCTGGTTTACGCCCCGCGGGACCGTCGGTTACGGTCGTGACGTGCTGGAGTTCATGACCGACACGGTGGCGCGGTGGGCCGCGGTGCAGCCGGACGCCGAGGCGCTGACCTACGGCCCGGTGCGGTGGACCTGGGCGCAGTGGGACGAGCGGATCCGGCGGGTGGCCGGCGGGCTGGCCGCGCTGGGCGTCGGCCGCGGCGGCCGGGTGGCGTTCCTGGACAAGAACAACCCGGCCTGCCTGGAGGTCTGCCTCGGCGCCGGGCTGCTCGGCGCGGCAGCCGCCGTGGTCAACTGGCGGCTCGCGGCGGGCGAGCTCGCCTACGTGATCAACGACTCCGGCGCCACCGTGCTGTTCGCCGGGTCCGACCTGCTGCCCGCGGTGGCGGCCATCCGGGACCGGCTGCCGCACGTCCGCGAGGTGATCACGGTCGGCGGGCCTTACGAGGCATTCCTCGATACGGCCCGGCCCGTTTCTGGGCGGCATGCCGAGGTCAGCGACACGGACCTGTGGCTGGTGATGTACAGCTCGGGCACGACCGGGCGGCCAAAGGGCGTGATGCTGTCGCACCGCAACATCGTGGCGCACACCCGCAACGCGGTGCCGATCGCGCCGATGGAGCCGGGCGACCGCAACCTGGTCGCGATGCCGCTGTTCCATGTGGGCGGCACGTGCTACGCGCTGTTCGGCATCTACTGGGGGAGGCCGAGCACGTTCACCCGGGAGCCGGACCCGGCCTCGCTGCTGGCCGCGTTCGCCGCCGGGGCGACCCACGCGTTCCTGGTGCCCGCGGTGGTGGCGGGGCTGCTGGCCGGCGGCGAGCCGGTCATCGCCGCGCTGAGCGGGCTGAAGTACCTGATCTACGGGGCCGCGCCGATGCCGCTGCCGGTGCTGCGCCAGGCGCTGGCGGCCTGGCCGCGGCTGAACTTCGTCCAGGTCTACGGGCAGACCGAACTGGCCGGGGTGATCAGCGCCCTGCCGGCGTCGGCGCACCGGGACCACGGCCGGCCGGACCGGCTCGCCTCGGCGGGCACGCTGCTGGCCGGCGCGGAACTGCGGGTCGTCGACCCGGCCACCGGGAAGGACGTCGCGGGCGGGGAGCCTGGCGAGTTCTGGTTCCGTTCGGCGCAGCGGATGATGGGCTACCTGAACCGGCCGCAGGACACCGCGCAGGCCATCACCGCGGAGGGCTGGCTGCGCAGCGGCGACATCGGGCACGTGGACGACGGCGGGTTCCTGTTCGTCTCCGACCGGGTCAAAGACATGATCATCACCGGCGGGGAGAACGTCTACTCGCCCGAGGTCGAGCAGGTCGTGGCCGAGCACCCGGCGGTGGCCGAGGTGGCGGTGATCGGCGTGCCCGACGAGGTGTGGGGCGAGAGCGTCAAGGCTCTCGTCGTGCTCCGGGCCGGTAGCCAGGCGTCCGAGTCGGAGCTCATCGGGTTCACCCGGGAGCGGCTGGCGCACTACAAGTGCCCGCGGACCGTCGAGTTCGTCGAGACGCTGCCGCGCACGCCCAGCGGGAAGGTGCTCAAGCGGACCCTGCGCGACCCGTACTGGGCGGGAGGGTCGCGGCAGATCTGAGGCCGGCCGGCCGCCGCGATCGTGGTCCCGCGACGCTTAGCCTGAGAGGGACCAGTCACGAGAAACGGGAAACCCGCCATGCACACGCCCGTCTGCGACCGCCTCGGGATCGAATTCCCGATCTTCGCCTTCAGCCACTGCCGCGACGTGGTCGCGGCCGTCACCAACGCCGGCGGCTTCGGCGTGCTCGGCGCCACCGGGCACAGCCCGCACACGCTGGACATCGACCTCACCTGGATCGACGAGCAGACCAGGGGCAAGCCCTACGGGGTCGACCTGCTGCTGCCGGCCAAGTACGAGCAAACCAGCGGGGAGCCCCGGTTGCCGGCTGGCCACCAGGCCTTCGTCGAGGACCTGCTGGACCGCTACGGGGTACCCGAGCTGCCGGCGGTTGTGACGGCCGCGTCCGGTTCGATCAGCGTGTCCGCGCGGGCCGCGGACGACCTGATGGAGGTCGCGTTCGGGCACTCGATCGGCCTGGTGGCCAGCGCGCTCGGGCCGCCGCCCGCCGAACTGGTCACCCGGGCGCACCAGGCCGGGGTGGTGGTCGCCGCGCTGGTCGGCACCGCGGAGCACGCCCGCCGCCAGCAGGCCGCCGGGGTCGACCTCATCGTCGCCCAGGGCACCGAGGCCGGCGGCCACACCGGAACCATCTCCACCATGGTCCTGGTGCCCGAGGTCATCCGGGTCGTGCATCCGACGCCGGTGCTGGCCGCGGGCGGGATCGTGACCGGCGCCCAGGTCGCCGCGGCCATGGCCCTGGGCGCGCAGGGGGTGTGGTGCGGCTCGGTCTGGCTGACCACCGAAGAGGCGGAGACCGACCCGTCGGTGCAGCAGAAGATGCTCGCCGCCACCAGCGCCGACACCGTCCGGTCGCGGTCGCTGACCGGCAAGCCGGCCCGGATGCTGCGCACCGCGTGGACCGATGAGTGGGAAGCGGAGAAGGCCCCGGCCGCGCTGCCCATGCCGCTGCAGACCATGCTCACCGCCGGCGCCCAGCAGCGCATCAACCGGCACGCGGCCACCGAGGGCAGCGGCGCCCAGAAGCTCGCCACCTACTTCGTCGGCCAGGGCGTCGGCCTGCTGGACCGGGTCCGCCCGGCCCGGGTCGTGGTCGAGCAGATGGTGGCCGACTACGTGGCCGTGGCCGAGCGGTTCGCCGCGCAGCTTTTGGAGGGGCAGCACAGTGAATGACATCGTGGCCGTGGCGCGGGAGCAGGTGCTCGAGCGCGGCGGCCGGCTGACGCAGGCGCAGATCCTGTCGGTGCTGCGGGCCGGTGATGACCGGCTCGGGGAGCTGCTGGCGCTGGCGCACGAGGTCCGGCTTCGGTGGTGCGGGCCCGAGGTGGAGGTCGAGGGGATCGTGTCGCTGAAGACCGGCGGCTGCCCGGAGGACTGTCACTTCTGCAGCCAGAGCGGCCAGTTCTCCTCACCGGTGCGGGCGGCCTGGCTGGACATCGGCGAGCTCGTCGAGGCGGCCAGGCGGACCCGGGCCACGGGCGCGACGGAGTTCTGCATCGTGGCCGCGGTGCGCGGGCCGGACGCCCGCCTGATGGCGCAGCTGCGCGAGGCGGTGACGGCGATCCGCGCGGAGGTCGACATCCAGGTCGCGGCGAGCCTGGGCATCCTCAGCCCGGAGCAGGCCGACGAGCTGGCCGGCATCGGCGTACACCGGTACAACCACAACCTGGAGACGGCGCGGTCGTACTTCCCGCAGGTCGTGACCACCCACACCTGGGCGGAGCGGTGGGACACCTGCCTGCTGGTGCGCCGGACCGGGATGGAGCTGTGCTGCGGCGCGCTGGTCGGCATGGGCGAAACCGTGGAGCAGCGCGCCGAGCTGGCCGCGCAGCTCGGCGAGCTCGGCCCGGACGAGGTGCCGCTGAACTTCCTCAACCCGCGGCCGGGAACGCCGTTCGGCGACCGGCCGGTGATGGCGGCCACGGACGCGCTGCGGACCATCGCGGCGTTCCGGCTGGCGCTGCCCCGGACCATCCTGCGCTACGCGGGCGGCCGCGAGCTCACGCTGGGCGACCTCGGCACCCGCGACGGGCTGCTCGGCGGGATCAACGCGGTGATCGTCGGCAACTACCTGACCACCCTGGGCCGCGACCCGGGTGAGGACCTGGCGCTGCTGGCGGAGCTGCGGATGCCGATCAAGTCGCTCAGCGCGACGCTGTGAGCGCGGCGGCTTATTGCGGGCACTGCGGCCTGGCCGCTGAGGGGCCGGGACACGAGGCCTGCGCCCGGCGGCTGGAGCTGGAGCCGCCGCGGTACTGCCCGCGGTGCCGGCGCCGGCTGGTGGTCCAGGTGCTGCCGGACCGCTGGGTGGCGCGCTGCACGGAGCACGGCGTGACCACCGCCTCGACCTGGACCGGCGGTGGAGGTCCCGACCGGTAGCGGCGCGGCGGGCTGGGGCGCGTTCCCAACTACGTCGTTGCCACAACGACGCACACCTGACGCAATGGCAGGAAGTTAAGGTGGCTGATTTGCCTGGTGTTCGGGCTGTCCGGGCTGGTCAGTGGTGGTTTGGCGGGTAGCGCCGGGCGGGGTGATGGTGAGCGTGTAGGTGGCGTGC
>Ga0070735_10001526_pt1 | contig 22335 bp, 20 predicted proteins | sample Coa_R1_FD_66443 | JGI IMG/M metagenome (GOLD analysis project Ga0070735, IMG submission 66443) | Surface soil microbial communities from Centralia Pennsylvania, which are recovering from an underground coalmine fire - Coalmine... | ecosystem: Environmental > Terrestrial > Soil > Unclassified ...
CCCCCGCACCCCCCGCTAGACCCCGGTAGTGGACCTGGGGTAGGCCACCTCTGGGTCGGTGACCACGTTGACCAGGTAGGGGACGTTGGCCTCGAACGCGCGGCGCAGTGCGGGACCGATGCCAGACGGCGTCGTGACCAGCTCGCCGGCGCCGCCCAGGGCCCGCACCACCTCGTCGTACCGGCACGCGGGCTGCAGGTCGGCCAGCACGTCGTAGCCGTACAGGGCGCGCATGGGGTGCTTCTCCAGGCCCCAGGCGCCGTTGTTGCCGCACACGATGACCACCGGCAGCTTGTGCCTGACCAGCGTGTCCGCGTCCATCAGCGAGAAGCCGGCCGCGCCGTCGCCGAGCAGCAGGACGACCTGAGCGGACGGGCGGGCCAGCCGGGCCGCGATCGCGTAGCCGAGCCCGGTGCCCAGGCATCCGAACGGCCCCGGGTCCAGCCACCCGCCCGGCCGGGCGGGCTCGACGTACTTGCCCGCGAACGAGACGAAGTCGCCGCCGTCGCCGATCACGACGGCGTCGTCGTCGAGCACCGGGAGCAGTTCGCCGTACACCCGGGCCGGGTGCACCGGCTCGGCCGCGCTGGCCAGCAACGGGCCGTCGGCCTCCTGCGCGGCCCGCACGGCCTGCGTGAGCCGCCCGCACCAACCCTGGTCGGTATCCGCCCCTGGGCGGCCGCCCAGACCCGCCAGGGCGTCGAAGAACGCGCCCAGGTCACCGGCCGCCGAGGCGGCCAGGGGCACATGGTTCGCGATCCCGCCCGGTCCGTCGGCCACGTGCACGACCTGCGCCGGATTATTTTTTGGTCCGAACGACCCGTATGCGAGCCTGAAGTCAAGGGGCGCGCCTACCACGAGAACGAGGTCCGCCTCCCGCAGCGCCACCGACCGGGCCCGCGTCACCAGCAGGTCGTGACCGCGGGGCAGGATCCCGCGGGCCTGCCCGTTGGCCACCACGGGCAGGCGCAGTTCCTCGGCGGCGCGTGACGCTGCCACCTCTGCGCCGCCCAGCCAGACGTCCGAGCCCAGGACCAGGACCGGTCGCCGCGCCGCCCGCAGCAGGGCGGCGATCCGGTCGACGTCGCCCGGATCCGGCTGCGCCACCGGCACCGGCTCCGGGTCCGCCAGATCCGCCTCGGCCTGCCCGTAGATGGCCTCGAGCGAGATGTCGAGGAACACCGGCCCGCGGTGCGGGCTCAGCGCGATCCGGAACGCCTCGTCCACCGATCCGGCGACCTTCGCCGGGTCGTGCGTGGTCCACGACCGCTTGGTCACCGGCGCCAGCAGCGGCGGATGGTCGATCTCCTGCAAGCTACCCTGGCCCCAGCGGTAGTCCGGCGCGCGCCCGGCCAGAACCACCACCGGCGCGCCGTTGAGCCACGCGGTGGTCACCGCGCTGACCGCGTTGGTGACTCCCGGCCCGGCGGTCACCGCGGCCAGCCCGGGGTTCCGGGTCAGCCGCGCGGTCGCCTCGGCCGCGAACACGGCGGTCTGCTCGTGCCGCACGTCGATCATCCGCAGCGGCTGCCCTCCCTTGGCCGCCGCGTCGTAGAGCGGGAAGATGTGCCCGCCGGACAGCGTGAACAAGCTGGAGACGCCGTACCGGCGGGCCGCCGCGAGGGCCTGCACGCCGCCATGACCGGATACCCGCACCATGGCAGCGACGTTACCAGCCGGTAGCCCGCCCGATCACTCCCCGGCGGTGCCGATGCCGACCGTGGCCGGAGCCGGCTCCGGGGCGTGCTCCGGGTCGGCGGTGTATTGGTGCGGGAGGGTCTCGTCGGCGCCCTCGGGGACCCTGGTCGCCTTGAACACCACGGTCAGGATCACCGCGATCGCGACGTTGAGGATGAGCGCGGACAGGCCGATGTAGACCGTGTGGCCGAACTCCAGGTCCGTCGACCCGGCCCAGTGCGACGTGGTGGGGGTGGCCACCTTGTAGGCCGCGATGGTGCCGAAGACCTCCCCGGCCAGCCAGCCGGCCAGCAGCGCCCAGCGGTGGAACCACCGGGTGAACAGGCCGAACACGATCATCGGGAACACCTGCAAGATCCAGATGCCGCCCAGCAGCTGCAGGTTGATGGAGAACGTGCGCGGCAGCTCCACCGCGAACAGCAGCGCGCCCAGCTTGACCACCAGCGACACCCACTGGGACACCTTCGTCTCGAGCCGCGGGCTGGCGTCCGGCTTGAAGAACTCCTTGAAGATGTTGCGCGTGAACAGGTTGGCCGAGGCGATGGCCATGATCGCCGCCGGGACCAGCGCGCCGATCACGATGGCCGAGAACGCGATCCCGGCGAACCAGCTCGGGAACAGGTGCTGGAACAGGTACGGCACCGCGAGCTGCGCGTTGCCGCCCGCCTTCTTGACGTTCGCGACCGTCGTCTTGTCGGCCACCGCCATGTAGCCGAGCAGCGCGATGAAGCCGAGCATCAGCGAGTACAGCGGCAGCAGGGCCATGTTGCGCGTGATGATGTCCCGCCGCTTGGTGGACAAGACGCCGGTGACCGCGTGCGGGTAGACCATCAGGGCCAGCGCGGACCCCAGGGCCAGCGTGGAGAAGGCCAGCTGGCTGTTGCCCGTGGTGGGGACGAACACGCCGGTCGGCTTGTGCGTGACCGGGCTGATCGCCTTCAGGTGGGCCTGCCCGGCCGCGAAGATGTGCCCCCAGCCGCCGACCCTGGTCGGGATGTAGAACACGGCCACGATGATCATGACGTAGACCAGGGTGTCCTTGATGAACGCGATCAGCGCGGGAGCGCGCAGCCCGGACACGAAGGTGTAGACCGCCAGGATCACGAACGCGATGAACAGCGGCAGGTCCTTGACGTAGGTGTTGGCCGAGGAGGTGCCCACCCCCATCACGGTCAGCACCGCCTGGATGCCCACCAGCTGCAGCGCGATGTAGGGCATCAGGGCCACGATGCCGGTGACGGCCATGGCCAGCGACAGGCCGCGCGACCCGTAACGGCCGCGGATGAAGTCGGCGGGCGTGATGTAGTTGTGCGTCCGGGCGATCGACCACAGCCGCGGCAGGAAGATCAGCGCGATGGGGAACACGATGATCGTGTACGACACCGCGAAGAAGCCCGTCACCGCGCCGGCGCCGAAGACCGCCGCGGGCACCGCGATGAACGTGTAGGCGGTGTACAGGTCGCCGCCGAGCAGGAACCAGGCGACGAACGTGCCGAAGCCGCGCCCGCCGAGACCCCACTCGTTCAGGTGCATCATGTCCTCGGCCCGCCGCCAGCGCGCCGCGGCGAACCCGGTCAGCGTGACGATCAGGAACAGCACCACGACGATGGTGAAGGTGGTGTAGTTGACGTTGCTCATCGGGTCACCCGCCCCCGCAGCACGATGATGATCCAGCACACGAGGGACACCACGGGCATGTATATGAGCAGGTAGAAGTAGAAGAACGGGAAGTCGCCCACCTTCGGCGTGATGCGCGCGTAGAGCGGCACGTAAACCGCGAAGAAGACGACGGCGATGGTCAAGATGGTGATGACCGCCGAGATGACCGGGTGGGCGGAGATGGGACCCCGAGACTTAATGGATGATTCCTGAGCCATTGTTTTCCCTCTCGTCGGGAGGCTGCCTCACCTGCTATGACGAAATGGTCGAGGTTTCATTCATGGTGCACCTGGGTCCGCCGATCGGCAATGCCTTGCGCGCGCAAATAAGAACTTGTTACTGCCGAGAATGGCCCGGTTATCACATGATGAGGCGCAATCGGGAAAGATCAGCGGTCGGGCGTGCGCCGCAGCCGGGTGACGAACTTGTACCGGTCGCCCCGGTACCAGGACTGAGCCCACTCGACTGGCCTGCCGGTGACGTCGTACGCGTGCCGGGACAGCAGCAGCAGGGGCAGGCCGGGGTCCACGCCCAGCAGCCGCGCGTCGTGCGGGTCGGCCAGCACGGTCTCGATCGTCTCCTCGGCCTCGGTGAGCTGGATGCCGTAGGCCAGGCGGAGCGTCTCGTACAGGGACAGCTGGCGCTCCAGTTGCCTGCGCAGGCCGGGGAACCGCCGGGCGGGCAGGTGCGAGGTGTCGATCGACATCGGCTCGCCGTCGGCCAGCCGCAGCCGGTGGATGCGCAGCGCACGGCCGCCCGAGCGGATGCCGAGCAGCGCGGCCAGCGGCTCGTCGGCGGTGACGTACCCGATGTCCAGGATCTTGGTCTCCGGGTGCAGGCCGTGGGCCCGCATGCCCTCGGTGTAGCTGGCGAGCTCCAGCAGCTGAGCGACCTTGGGCTTGGCCACGAACGTGCCCTTGCCCTGCATGCGCAGCAGCCGTCCCTCGACGACCAGTTCGGCCAGGGCCTGCCTGACCGTGGTCCGTGAGGTCCCGTAGGAGCGCGCGAGCTCTCGTTCCGGCGGGACCGGGCTGCCCGGGTCCAGGGTGGCGGTGAACGCCAGCAGCTCGCGCTTGACCTGGTAGTACTTGGGCAGCTTCGCCGCGGCGCCCGAGGGCTCGGCGGCGGCATCGTCAGCAGGAACGAGGGAAGTGGTCATGCCTTACCTTGTGGCCAAGGCCTTAGTCCGACGTGCGACTCACCCTCCGCGGAGGATGAGTCAGGTTAGCCAACGATGCTAGTCCCGCTCCATACTGTACGGCGAGTGGCGCGGCGGTAGCTTCGTGGCGAACTCACCGAGTCAGGCGGATCGCTTCCCTGGATACCATCGGCTTGTGCCCACGCTGAACGACCTGGCCGCGAGCCGCACCAGCCTCGGCGACGCCGACGTGGAGTGGCTGCACGCGCTGGTGTCGGACTGGCAGCTGCTGGCCGACCTGTCCTTCGCCGACCTGATCTTGTGGGCCCCGGTCCGCGACGACGGCGGCTGGCTGGCCCTGGCGCAGATGCGCCCGACCACCGGGCCCACCTCGCTCCAGGACGACGTGGTCGGGACGCTGGCCGGGCCGGAGGACCTGCGGCTGCTGAACGTCGCGCGGGACGAGCGGCGCATCTGGCGGGAGAGCGACCCGGACTGGACCAACGGCGTCCCGGTGCGGACCGAGGGCATCCCGGTGACCCGGGCGGGCCGGGTCATCGCGGTCATCGAGCGGTGCACGAACCTGAACTCGGCCCGGACGCCCAGCCGGCTCGAGCTCACCTACCTGCAGGGCGCCGACGACCTGGCCCGGATGGTGGCCGAGGGCACGTTCCCGTTCGCGGGCGAGGCGGCCATGCTGGTCCGCTCGCCCCGGGTGGGTGACGGGCTGCTCCGGCTCGGCCGGTCCGGGCGGGTCACCTACGCCAGCCCGAACGCCCAGTCGGCCTACCGCCGCCTGGGCCTGGCCGCCGACCTGATCGGCGCCGAGCTGTCCGTGATCACCGCCGGGCTGTGCGTGTCGGACGAGCCGCTTGACGAGTCGCTGATGGTGGTGGCCGCGGGCCGCGCGCCGCGCGCGGCGGAGGTGGACGGGAACGGCTCGGTGGTGCAGTTGCGGGCGATCCCGCTCATCGTGGGCGGGACCAGGACCGGTGCCCTGATCCTGATCCGCGACGTCACCGAACTGCGCCGCCGCGAGCGTGAGCTGATGACCAAGGACGCCACGATCAGGGAGATCCACCACCGGGTGAAGAACAACCTGCAGACCGTCGCCGCCCTGCTGCGGCTGCAGGCCAGACGGCTGCGCGCTCCCGAGGCCCGCGCCGCGCTGGACGAGGCGGTGCGCCGGGTGGGGTCGATCGCGGTGGTGCACGAAACGCTGTCCCACGCGCCGGACGAGGTGGTCGACTTCGACGACATCGCGGACCGGGTCGCGATGATGGCGGGGGAGGTGTCGGCCCCCGAGGTCCGGGTCATCCCGAAGATCACCGGGTCGTTCGGGCCGCTGCCGTCGGCCGTGGCCACGCCGCTGGCCATGGTCATGACCGAGTTGCTGCAGAACGCGCTGCAGCACGGCTTCCCGGCCCCCGCCGCGGTTAATAACTCCGGGGCCAAGGACGGCGGCCTGCTCGAGGTCATCGCGGTGCGCGAGGCCGAACGTCTCATCGTCACCGTGGCCGACAACGGCGTGGGCCTGCCCGACGGCTTCGACCTGGAGTCGACCACCAGCCTGGGCCTGCAGATCGTGCGCACGCTGGTGGTCAGCGAGTTGGGCGGGCGGCTGCGGATCGTGCCCCGGCCGGAGGGCGGCACCGAGGCCGTCGTCGACCTCCCGGTCCGGTACGGCGCGGAAACCTAAACCGGCGCGGGCACGGCTGATAATACGTGCGCGCGGGCGCGAAGCCGGATCGTGCGCCGCTTGAGCGCGCGTCGCTCGTCCTCGCTCAGCCCGCCCCAGACGCCCGCGTCCTGGCCGCTGTCGATCGCCCAGCGCAGGCACTCGTCCATCACCGAGCACCGCTGGCAGACCTGCTTGGCCTCGTCGATCTGGAGGAGGGCGGGACCGGTGTTCCCGATGGGGAAGAACAGCTCCGGGTCCACCTCACGGCAGGCGGCTTCGTGGCGCCAGTCCATGATGTCCACTCCTTCTAGCGGAACGGGTCCGGTCGCCAGCGGGTGCGGCCGGCCAAGCATTTATCTGAAGCTTGTGAAGCTTTTCACGAGCCAATCCGTACTGTCAGGCGGTCCAAGTTTCCCGAGACCGTTATGATGCCGAGCAGAAACGCACCCAGACCAGAAGGCGGCCTGAACGTGCCCCCGAAGGCGACGCTGTGTCATAACCCAAGGCCACCAGTGCTGGTGACACTGGGCTGATGACACGTGCGAGGCGCCCCCGCGCCAGACATCACGTCAAGCCTTTCAACATCGCCTGACATGCGCAAGAGGGCACAGCGGCCCTTCGGCTTAATTTAATGTCAGATCGATCACATTTTGCTCGCGGCGATGCACCGATGTGTCAAGGGTCAGGCCACGACGCGCAGCGCGCGGGGGACGAACTGGAACTTAACGGCCTCTGTCTGGCCCAGGTAGTCCCCGTCGACCTGGAACGCGACCGGGCGCGCCGAGCGGATGGTCAGCGACTCCAGGCCGGTCACGGTGAGCACGTGCCGCCCGCGCGGCGAGCGGCGCCGGATGGTCATCATCTGGCCGACCGCGCTCACGATCGTGGTGGCCCGCAGCTTGCGCAGCGCGAGCACGTCCAGGCCGGAATTGAAATCCGGGTCAGGAACGGGCAGCACGGCGCGGCCGCGGATGTAGGTCCAGGGGGAGCGGTTGGTGATGGCCGTCATGAACAGGTCCGGGGTCGCCGGCTGCCCGTCGCGCTCCAGAGTCAGGACCGGGACCCGCCGGTCGGTACGCCAGAACCGCCGCAGGATCGCCCAGGCGAACAGGGCGGGGCTCTCCCGGCGCCCGCTGGCGCGCAGCCGCTCCACCTCCCCGACCGCCTCGGCGTCCAGGCCGAGGCCCGCGCTGAACGTGAAGTACCGGTCGCCGGCCAAGCCCAGCCCGATGGTCCGGTACCGCCCCTCCTTGAGGATCTCCCCGATCCTGGTGATCGCCGCCGCCGCGTCGGCCGGCAGCCCGAGCGCCCGGGCGAACACGTTGCCGCCCCCGCCGGGTATCACGGCCAGCAGGGGCTTGCTGGCCTGGCTCATGATCCCGTTGACCGCCTCGTTGACGGCCCCGTCGCCGCCGAGCACGATCACCAGGTCGCCGCGGGCCGCGGCGGCCAGCTCGCGAGCGTGGCCGCGGTGGCGGGTATGTTCTACGTCGAGGTCGACCAGCCCGGCGAGCGAGCGGATCACCAGATCCGCGGTATTCCCCGTCGTGGTGGTCGCCCGAGGGTTGACGATCAGGAGGCCTCGCACTCGCTCAGGCTAGCCTCCGCCTAAGCTCAGTACCTAAGCTGGGGAGCCCAGATCTCGAGGGTGGGTGTGTCGATATGGCAGCGCGGGCCAAGGGCGCGGGCCGGCCTAAGGGCGCGGGCCAGGCCAAGACGCCAGCCCCCCCCGCCCAGCGCGCCAAGCCCGCCCAGCGCGCCAAGCCCGCCCAGCGCGCCAAGCCCGCCCCGCCGGCTCCCCCCGCCGCGCCCGAGGGCCCGCGCCCGCCCGGCCTGCTGGTCGCCGCGGCCGCCCAGGTGATCGAGGCCGCGGGCCTGTGCGTGGCGGCCGCCTTCGGCGCCGCCTCCACCGCGAACGGGAAATCCACTCAGGTCGCCAGCGGCGCCGGGCTCACCGTATTCGCGGTCCTGGTGGCGGTCGGCGTCGCGCTCATCGCCATCGCCGTGGCCAGGGCCAGGCCGTGGAGCCGCACACCGACGGTCATGACCCAGCTGTTCGTGATCATCGGGGGGATCGTCCTGCTGGACGGGCAGCGGCCCGAGTGGGGCGTGCCCGCGCTGGCGCTCGCGGCGGCGTGCCTGGCCGGCCTGTTCACCCCGGCCAGCCTGCGGGCCCTCAACCGTCCCCCGCGGTAGCGCTCAGTCCTCGGTGGTCAGCCCCTCCCGGAGCTGGGCCAGCGTCCGGGCCAGCAGCCGGGACACGTGCATCTGGGAGATGCCGAGCTCGGCCGCGATCTGCGACTGGGTCATGTTGCCGAAGAACCGGAGCAGCAGGATCTTCTTCTCCCGCGGCGGTAGCTGCTCGAGCAGCGGCTTGAGCGACTCCCGGTACTCCACGCCCTCCAGCGCGTCGTCGACCATGCCGAGGGAGTCCGAGACCGCGGGCGCGTCCTCGTCGCCCGAGTCGGGCGCGTCCAGCGACACCGTCGAGTAGGCGTTGGCCGACTCGAGCCCCTCCAGGACGTCTTCCTCGCTCATCTGCAGGTGGCTGGCGAGCTCGCTGACCGTGGGCGCGCGTCCCTCGCGCTGGGCCAGCTCGCCGATGGCCTTGGTCAGGGAGAGCTTGAGCTCCTGCAGCCGGCGCGGGACCCGCACCGCCCAGCCCTTGTCCCGGAAGTGCCGCTTGATCTCACCCACGATGGTGGGCGTGGCGTAGGTGGAGAACTCCACCCCGCGTTCCAGGTCGAACCGGTCGATCGACTTGATCAGCCCGATCGTCGCGACCTGGGTCAGGTCGTCGAGCCATTCGCCGCGGTTGCGGAACCTGCGGGCCAGGTACTCCACCAGCGGCAGGTGCAGCTCGACCAGGTAGCCGCGGATCCGGGCCCGCTCGGGATCACCGGCCGGCAGCTCCGCGAGCCGCTCGAACAGCTCCCGGGCGCGGGTGCGGTCCGGCGAGGTGTGCTCGATCCGCAGTGCCGCCTCGACCTGGGTCGCCTCGGCCTGAGCCGCCGCCTCTACCTCGAACTCCTCGGTCACCTGGACCTCGAATTCGCTGCTCACGCGGACCTCGGCCCCGACAGGATTTCCCGGTGCTTGCGCAGCACGATAGCGACCTGGTCGTCGGGCCCGACCCGGGAGTCGACCGTCCCGGCCAGGGCGGACAGCACGGTCCAGGCGAAGGTGTCCCGGGCGGGCATGGCCGGCTCGGCGGCGACCACGCTGACGGTGATCGTCATCTCGTCGGCGCCCAGGTCGAAGGCGCACTCCAGGTTGGTGCCGGGGATCGCCTGGGGCAGGAGCATCGCGCACGCCTCGTCCACCGCGATGCGCAGGTCCTCGATCTCGTCCAGGGTGAAGTCAAGCCTCGCCGCCAGGCCCGCGGTGGCGGTCCGGAGCACGGAAAGGTAGGCGCCCTCGGCGGGCATGCACACCTTCACGTGGTCCTTGGTCTCGCGCTCCGCCCGCGCCGGGTCCGGCTCCCGCTGGCCAGGCACGGCGGTCGTCGCGGCGGTGTCTTCGGTCACGTCTCTCCTCCGGGCGGGTTATCGGGTCGCCGCCCACCTGCAAGCAACCTACCGCCACCCGCGCGTGCCGAGAAATACGCCGCGCCGCCTCACGGTCACGCCCAGCCTCACGGTAAACATCCACCCCGCGGCAAACGTAATGAAACCCGGGTTTCACCACCCTAGAGCGCAGTGAAACCCGGGTTTCATCACACGGGCTCAGGCCTGCTTGGTCTCCCAGAAGATCTTGTTGATCTCGTCGATCTTGGCCAGCAGTTCGTCGGCCTTGGCCACGTCCGCGCTGCCCTTGGTGCCGGCCGCGCCGGCCAGCTTGGTGGCCGCGTTGAACAGCTGGTGCAGGTGCGGGTACTTCTCGAAGTGCGGCGGCTTGAAGTAGTCCGTCCACAGCACCCACAGGTGGTGCTTGACCAGCTCGGAGCGCTGCTCCTTGATGATCAGGCAGCGGCCCCGGAAATCCGGGTCGCTGTTCTGCTGGTATTTCTCGATTATGGCCTTGACCGATTCCGCCTCGATCCTGGCCTGCGCCGGGTCATAGACTCCGCAGGGCAGGTCGCAGTGAGCATGGGCTACGGTCTTCGGCTCGAGCAGGCGGGTGAGCAGCCTCATCGATTCCCTTTCTCCGACTCGTTCACTTGCAGGTCCGACACTACCCCGGTCACCCGGTCTGACACCGGAGGGGCCCAAACGGGGGGAGGGATGACAGATGCGCTGGCCGCTCATCCGCGTCGCGGTCGCCGAACGCTCCATGGAGCCCGCCCTCCGCCCCGGCGACTGGCTACTGGTCCGGCGCACCCGCCGCGTCCGCCCCGGCCAGATCGTGCTGGCCCGTCACCCCGGCCGGCCCGACCTGCTCATCGTCAAGCGCGCGGCGCGCCGCGTGGAGGGGGGCTGGTGGCTCGACTCGGACAACCCGCAGGCTGGCGCGGTGGACAGCCGACGCTTCGGCCCCGTGCCAGGCTCGCTCATCGAGGGCCGGGTCCTGGCCCGCTACTGGCGCCCCCGGTAAGACCGTGGCCCCCGGTGCCTTGGTGTCGGCCTCGTCCTCGCCGCGCTTGCGGGCCCGGAACGCGGAGACATTGGCCCGGTTCATGCAGCGGTCCGAACAATAGCGCCGGGTGTTACTGCTGCTGACGTCGATGAACACCCCGAGGCAGCCGGGCGCCTGGCAGACGCCGAACCGCTCGATACCGAGGTCGGTCAGCCGCACGGCCAGGCCCATGGTCGCCCCGGCCGCGTACTTGTCCGCGACCGACCCGCTCTCTCGGTAGTGCACGTGCCACGGCTGCCCGTCGTGCCCGGACAGCTGCGGATGGACCGGGTGCTGGATGAGCAGCGCGTTGAGCTGTGCCGCCGCGTCCTCCCCGTCGCCCCCCGCGCACGCGACAAAGAAGGCGCGGAACTCGGCCCGCAGCGCGCGCAGCGCGTCGAGGTCGTTCCGCGTGACGCCCATGTTGAGGTGCTCACGGTCGGCGACCAGGGCGCGCAACCCGTCCAGGTTGACCAGCCGGTCGCCGTCTTCGCCCCCGCCGCCGGCCGTGTTCACGAGCCGTACGGCGAGTTCAGCGTAGGAGTTGAGGTCCACTGAAGTCCCTGGCCGGGTTATCTGGCGTTCCCAGCTGCGAAGAGTTCGATGTGTAATGGCCTGCTGCCGGTATTGAGTATTACACCAACGGCCAGCCGCGCGCCAGCAGCGCGCCCCGGGTGTTCCGGACCATCTTCCGGGACCTCTGCCTGAAGGCCAGACCATCGGGGGGAAGCTGGTGCCCGACGCATACCCAGCCGCGCCGGCCGTCGAGCACGGCTGCCAATGCGGCAAGGGTGTGACTCCCGTGGAGCGGGCATCAAGTCCCCTCCGGCACCTGCTGCCCCATCTGCCTCCCGGCCACCACCTGCCCCGCCGTCCGGCGAGCGTCCAACTACATCGTTGCCACAACGACGCACACCCGACTACCTCGTTGCCACAACGACGTAGTTGCCGCCGCCCTTCCGGGGCACGCTCCCTCCAGAAGGGCCGCACCCATGCGGCAATCAGCCCCCATCCGGGAACTCAGCTAGGCGGGGGAGTCCTTACCCTCGTCGTCCCGCGCCGGCGCGGGGGCCTCAGCCTCGCCCGCCGGGCGCTCGGCCGCCTGGCGCTGCTCGGGGCCGAAGATCTCGGTCTTGATGCGCTCCAGCGCTTCTTCCAGGATCGTGCGCAGGTCGGTGATGACGTTCTCGCCCACGGCGCTGGACTGCATGGCCAGCTTCCTCAGGTCCGCGGTGAACTGGACCGCCACCCGCTCCAGGTCCTTCAGCGTCCCGAAGTCGAGCGCCCCGCTCCAGCCACGCCGTCCGCGACCGCGGGTCCACTCCTCCCAGCCGCGCCGTCCCGGCCACTCGGTCCAGCTGGGCCGTCCGGTCCAGCCGGGCGGAGCGTCCCAGTCCTGCTCGCCGGACGTGAACCGCGCGGCGGCCTCCTCGCGGACCCGCGTGGCTTCCTCCCGTAGCCAGCGCGCGTGCTCGCGCACCCGCTGGGCTGCGTCCTGGCCGGGCGTCTCAGCCTGGCTTCCGGTCCCCTCGGTGGCCTGTTCCCATGGATCCTGCCGGGCCTGCTCGTGAGCCTCCCGGGCTTGCTCGTGAGCCTCCCGGACCTGGTCGTGAGCCTCCCGGACCTGGTCGTAGGCCTCCCGGGCCTGCTCCTTGGCCTGCTCGTGGGCCTCGCGGCCCTGCTCCTTGGCCTGCTCGTGAGCCTGCCGGGCCTGGCCCTTGGCGTCGTCGCGGGCCAGGCGGGCCTGCTCCTTGGCCTCGTCGCGGGCCTGCCGGGCCGCCGCCCAGGCTTCGTCCCTGGCCTGCCGGGCCTGCTCGCGGGCGTCAGTGGCCGCGTCCCGGCCCATCCGGCGGGACTCGCGTGCGGCCCAGGTCAGCTCCTCGCGCAGGCTGCGCACGGTCTGCCGGACGTCCTCCCGGACCTCGCGGACGATGTCGCTGACCGACGCGGACAACTCCTCCTCGAGCTCGTCCAGCTCGTCGCTGCGGCTGCGCAGCTCCTCGCGGCCTGCCTCGGTGATCCGGTAGACCTTGCGCCCGTCGACCTCGTCGTGGGTGACCAGGCCCTCCTCCTCCAGCCGGGCCAGCCGGGGGTAGATGGTGCCCGGCGAGGGCGAGTACACGCCCATGAACCGGTCGCGCAGCAGCCGGATAACCTCGTAGCCGTGCCTGGGCTCCTCATCGAGGAGCCGCAGCAGGTACAGCCGGAGGCTGCCGTGGCGGAATACCGGACTCAACTGGCCTCGCCTTCCATCTCACTCTCATTATCAGGCTGCGGCGGACCGGAGCGGGCCCCTTGTGCCGCGGTCCGGCGCTCGGCGCGTCGCAGCAGCATGACCCGCCCGGACATGGTGTTGACCGACACATGTCCGGAACCGCCGCCCAGGCTACCGCTTACCGTATGAGACGCGGGCCCGGACATCGACCTAAGCTCGGCGAATTCGCCCCGCACCCCGCCGGACATCGAGTGCAGGTGGACCTGGGCGTCGGTCTCGGCCGGGAGCCGCAGCGTCACCTCGCCGGATACCGTGGTCACGTGCACGCCGCCGAGCGGGTCCAGGTCGATGTCCGCGGTCACGTCGCCGTTTACCGAGTTCACGTCCAGCCGCTCCAGCCAGCCGTCGGCCAGCGCCAGGTCGCCGGATACCGTGTTGAAGTTCAGCCGGCCGTTGACGCCCTGAGCCTCCAGGGCTCCCGAGACGGTGTGCGCGTCCACGTCCCCGGTCACGCCGTCCAGCGTGATCTCGCCGGACACGCTCTTGACCGAAGCCCGCGCGCTTATCGCGCTCAGCACCGCTGTCGCGCTGACCACGCCGACCTGCACCGGGCAGGTCCGCGGCACGCTTACCGTCACCGCGGCCGAGGGCCGCTGCGGCCGCAGCCACTTCAGCAAGCCCTCCCAGGTGAGGTTCTGGTGGGTGATGGTGAGGATCCCGTCCTCGTAGGTGACGTCAAGCGGGTCGCCGCTGACGTTGGCCACGTCAAGCGAGGGCGTACCGTCGGTTGCGAGCACGGCCACCGACCCGGCGATGATCCTGACCCGAAGCCCCGTCACGTCCTCAAAGTCCAGGCTCGTCGGAGCCTCGATGGTCCAGTGCGCCATCGCCCGTCCTTCCCGTCCGCTCGGCTGTTACAGCTAACGATATATCGCATGCTCGCAAAGTCAAGACATATCGCGAATCGGATTCAGCCTACGCGATACTTGGTGCCACAATGAGGTGATGCGACGGGGCTGGTCCGCGCCGTTGATGACGGCCGCCGCGCGGGGGCGGCGGCGCCCCGCACGGTGGTTGCTGCCCGCCCTGGGTATCGCGCTGGCGGCGGCGTTTGCCGCCGGAGTGGCGGCCCAGGCTCAGGTGGCGGGCGACCAGAGCGCCCGGTCGGTGCTCGGCGCGGCGTCACCGATCGACAGCCAGGTTCGCGTCACCTGGACCGGACCGGTCAGTCCCGCCGTGACGGAGCAGGCGCAGGCCCTGTTGCGCGGGCTGGGCCTGGGCTCCTCGACCGAGGTGCTGCTGATGAACCAGGTGCGGCTCTCGGGAATTGTCGTACGTCCGGTCGCGATCGCGGGCCTGGCCCGGTGGCTTCCCGGCCCGCTTCCTGGCGCGCTGGGGCCCTGTCGCCCGCAGCGCTGTCCGATGCTGCTCGTCGGCGGCGGCCCGCCCCCGGAAGTGCCTTCGGCCCTGACCGCGGCGGGCGTCAATATCCAGGTCGTCGGGTCGGTGCCGCTGCGCTCAGCGGTACCTCTCGGCTTCGCGCCGTCCAGCTCGGACACCGGGCCAGTGCTCGCCACCTGGGACGTCGCCGGGCTGGACGCCCTGCCCGGGCTGAGCGGCCTGTACCGCACGCACAGCTGGCTGGCCCCGATCACGATCGCGCGACTCCGCTGGTGGCAGCTGGCCGGCGTCGAGGACCGGCTGGAGCGCTCGCAGGCCCGGCTGCTTGTGAGCGGGAGCCAGTTCTCGTTGAGCGCGCCCTTCACCACGCTGGACGAGGCACGCGCCCAGGCGAGCGTGGCGCCGCGGCGGCTGCTGCTCGCGGGCGGGGGCGCGATCACCGCCCTGGCGATCTTCATCGTCCTGGTCGGCGGCGGACTTCGCCGCGACCAGCGGGCCGAGCTTGACCGGCTGCGCAACGCGGGCGCCCGCACGCGCCAGTGCGTGATGTTCGTCGCGGCCGAATCCGGGTGGCTGTGCGCCGCCGCGCTCGGCGCGGGCGCGGCGGCCGGGATCGGGACCGCGGCGCTGCTGGCCAGCAGCCAGGGGGAGCCAGTCGGCGCGATCGTGACCCACAGCGTGATCACCTGGGCCGGGCTGATCACGCTGATCGCCGGGTGGCTCGCGGCGACCGTGCTGCTCGGCGCGCTGGTCCTGGTCCGCAACGCCCGGCTGACCGACATGCTGGCGGTCGCGGCCGCCTCGGCCCTGGTGGCGGCGCTGGCCGCGGGCACCGGCAGCGAGCAGACGCTGGCGCTGGCGCTCGCGCCGCTGTGCTGCGCGGCGGCGGGGGTGCTGACGTTCCGCGCCGCCGGGGCGGTCCTGCGCGGGGCCGAGCGCGTGGCCAGGAGCGGCCCGGTGCTCCCGCGCCTGGCGCTGGTCAACCTGGCTCGCTCGCCCGCGGTGGCGGCGCTGGCCATCGCGTTCATCGCGGTCGCCACCGGCCTGGGCGGCTTCGCCCTGGCCTACCGGTCGACGCTGATCCGCAGCGCGGCCGATCAGGCGGCCGACCAGGTCCCGCTCGACGCGCTCGTCTCGCCGGGACCTGATTTCAACACCCCGCTGCAGGTGGCACCGCTTCAGCGCTGGCAGGCGCTCGCGTCCGGCACCGTGCTGCCCATTCGCCGGACGGATGCGAACTACACCGCGGGCGGCGGGACGGTGACCGTTCCCGCGCTTGGCATTCCCGCCGCGGGACTGGCCGGGATCCACGGCTGGCGGTCCAGCGACGGCTCGGCCGCACTGACGACTCTCGCCCGGCGCCTGCGGCCGGCGGGCGCGGTCCGGGTGTCTGGGCCGGAGCTTCCGGCCCGGGCGCAGGGGTTGTCGCTGCGGGCCTCCGCGCAGGGCTTCGCGGTCGAGGTGACCGCGGACCTGCGCGACCCCCAGGGAGCGATCAGGCAGGTGGCGCTCGGCACGGCCAGCGCCGGCGGCGCGGTCCTGCGTGCCGCCGTGCCGCCGGGACGGTGGGAGCTCGAGGCCCTGGAACTCGACGTGCCCACCGGACTGGCGATCACGAACGGCCATCAGAACGGCGAGAACCCGGCCGCCGCGACTCAGGCCACGGCCCGCGTCTCGCTTGGGCCGCTGCTCGTCCAGCCCGCTGGCGGCCAGCCGGTGTCCGTCCCGCTCGGCGCCTGGCGCGGGGTCGGCGCGGCGACCGCCACGGCCCCCACGGCAGGCGACACCGTCGCGGCAGTCGCCTTCTCCTCCATCGGCGAGCCCGGCGTGCTGCGGCCCGCGCAGCCAACCGACACGCACCCGGTCCCGGTGCTTGTCGACCCGCAGACCGCCGCTTCCGCCGGGCCGGGCGGAGACATGGCCCTGACCGTGGACGGCCTCCCGGTGACCGCGCGCGTGGTCGGGGTCCTCGAGCGCTTCCCGACCGTCGACTCCGGCTCGGCTGGCTTCGTCATCGCCGACGAGGCGACGCTCGCCGCGGCCCTGGACGCGCAGCTGCCCGGTCAGGGCCGGCCCGACGAGCTGTGGATCGCCGCCGCGCACCTCGCGCCGCTGCGTGCCGCGCTGCAGCGCGAGCCGCTCGCCCAGCTCGGCTCCTCGTTCCGCGCCGACCTGGACAATCAGCTACGCGACGCGCCGGTCGCGCGTGGCGCACTCGGGACGCTGATCGCCGCGACGGCGCTGTCCGTGGCGCTGGCGGTCGTCGGCTTGCTGACCGCGCTGCTCGGCGGGGCCCGCGACGAGCGGGCCGCCAGCGACCTCGCCGAGCAAGGCGCCGGCCCGCGTGCCCTCCGGGTCGAGCTGCGGGTCCGGCTCACCCTCGCGACCGTGCTCGGGGTGCTCGCCGGCCTGGGAATCGCGGTGCTGCTGACGCGGCTGGCGGTGGCCAGCGTCCGGGCCGCGGGCACCGTCGCCGATCCCGTCCCGCCGGTGGTGACCGTGGTGCCGTGGGTACAGCTGGCCGCCTGGGGCGCCGGCACGCTCGCGGTGCTCGCGCTCGCGGGCGTGCTGGCGACCCGGGCCCTGACCGGAAGCGCCGTCCGGTGAGCGAAGCCATCCTGGAACTGCGCGACGTGTTCTGCGTGCACCGCACGAACGAAGGGGACGCGGCGGCGCTGGCCGGAACGAACCTGGAGCTCGGCCGCGGCGAGGTGCTGTGCGTCCTGGGACCGAGCGGGGCCGGGAAGAGCACGCTGCTGCGGGTGGCCGCCGGAATCCAGCCGCCGTCGGCCGGGGTCGTCCGCGTGCTGGGCCGCGATATCAGCCGGCTGCCGGCGCGTTCCCGGGCGCGCCTCCGGCATGAGCTGATGGGGTTCCTCGGCCAGTACACCGATGCCGCGCTGAGCCCGGATCTTCGCATGCGTGAGGCCGTGGCGTTGCCGCTCGCGCTGCGCGGGATGCCGCGCCGGGAGCGCCGCAAGAGAACCGAGGAGCTCATCGAGGCCGCGGGGCTGACGGACCGGGCCGGCGCGTTGCCCGCCGAGCTGTCCGGCGGCGAGCGCCAGCGGTTCGCGCTGTGCGCGGCCCTCGCCCACCGGCCGGCGCTGCTGTTCGCCGACGAGCCGACCGGCGAGCTCGATGACGCCAGCGCCGGGGTCATCCGCGCGCTGATCACCGAGCTGGCCCGCACCCACGGCACGAGCGTCATCCTGGTGACCCACGATCCGGCGACCGCGGAGCTCGCCGACCGCACGCTGCGGATCCGGGACGGCCGGATCGTGGGGGACCGGCGTGCCGGAGATGAACACGGCCAGGAGGCGCTCGTGGTCGACAGCGGCTGGCTGCGGCTGCCCCCCGAACTGCTCGCTCAGGCCGGCATCGGGCGCCGCGCCCGTGTCCGGCCGGGCCCGGACGGGGTGATCGTGACCGCTGCGGACGCGGACTCCGGCCCGGCCGCGCCGGCCGCCCCGCCCCCGCGCCCGGCGGACGGACAGTGGACCCCGGCGCGGGTCGAGCTCTGCTCCGTGGCCCGCGCCTTCGGGCGCGGTCCGGCCAGGCGCGAGGTGCTCGGCGGGCTGACGCACGAGTTCACGCCCGGCCAGCTGACCGCCGTCACGGGTCGCTCGGGAGCGGGGAAGACGACGCTGCTCAAGCTCGTAGCCGGGCTCGACCGGCCGAGTTCGGGCCAGGTCGTGCTGGACGGGCATCCCCTTGGCGACCAGACCGGTGAGCAGCTCGCGAGCCTGCGCCGGCAGCGGATCGGCTACCTCTCCCAGGAACCCGCGCCGATCGGTTTTCTCAGCGCGCAGGAGAACACGGTGCTCGTCTTGCGGATACGAGGCTGGGACCCGGACGCCGCCGCTGAGCGCGCCGCGACGGCGCTGACCCGGGCCGGCCTCGCCGACCGGGCCCGCCAGCGCGCCAGCCGGCTGTCGGCCGGGGAAGCCCAGCGCCTGGCGCTAGCCCGGGCACTGGCGGGCGCGCGCGGGTTGCTGATCGTCGATGAGCCGACCTCCCGGCAGGACGAGACCAACGCCAGGGCCGTCGCGGCCCTGCTGGCCGATGCCGCCCACCAGGACGGCCAGACCGTGATCTGCGCCACCCACGACCCCACCGTGATCGGCCGGGCCGACCACGTCATCGCCTTGTCTTAGCTCAGACCCGCGGGGTCAGGTCCGCAAGGTCAGCGTTCGCAAGGTCAGCGTTCGCAAGGTCAGCGTTCGCAAGGTCAGCGTTCGCAAGGTCAGGTTCGCTGGGTGCGCCGCCGTCGCGGCAGCTTGCCCTGGACCCGCCACTTCGAGTCGGGGCGCCCGGGCAGGAAGGCCATGATCACCAGGCCCAGGACCGACAGCAGCAGGCCCAGCGTCAGCCCCACCCGCTCGCCGTACCCCTTGCGCTCGGCCAGCCAGGATGCGGCGGCCGCCGAGATGAGCCAGGCGAACAGGAGATACAGCGCCTTGGCGCCAATCGTTCCGATGTCTACCACTCTCCGTATCGGTCACGTGCCCAGATACGCCCTCTGGACCTCGGGGTCATTGCGCAGGCTCGCCGAGTCGTTGGCCAGGGCCACCCGCCCGGTCTCGAGCACGTAGCCGCGGGAGGCGGCGTCGAGCGCGTAGTTGGCGTTCTGCTCGACCAGGAGGATGGCCACGCCGGAGCTGTTGATCTCGCCGATGGTCTGGTAGATCCGCTGCACCACGAGCGGGGCGATGCCCAGGGACGGCTCGTCGAGCATCAGCAGTTTCGGGCGGGCCATCAGGGCGCGCCCGATCGCGAGCATCTGCTGCTCGCCCCCGGACATGGTGCCGGCCTTCTGGCTTTCGCGCTCCTTGAGCAGGGGAAACAGTTCGTAGACCCGTTTGAAGTCGTCGGCCACCTCGGGACCGCGCCGCTGGTGGGCGCCCAGTTCCAGGTTCTCCCGCACGCTCATCCGGGGAAAGCAGTGCCGGCCCTCGGGGGCGAGGGCGATTCCGCGGCCGACGATCTCGTGCGCCGGCACGTGCGTGATCTCCTCCCCGTTGAACATGATCGTCCCCCTGGCGGCCGGGGTGAGCCCCGAGATCGAACGCAGGGTGGTCGACTTTCCGGCGCCGTTCGAGCCGATCAGCGTCACCACCTCACCGGCGTCCACCGTCAGCGAGATCCCTTTCAGCGCCTCGATCGCGCCGTACCGGGTACGGATGTCGCGGACCTCGAGTAGGGCCATCAGTCCTGCTTTCCGAGATAGGCCTCGATCACCCGCGGGTCCGTCCGGACCGCGGCCGGCGCACCCTCGGCGATCTTCCGGCCGTGATCGAGCACCGTGACGCGCTCGGAGACGCCCATCACGACCTTCATGTCGTGCTCGATCAGCAAGATGGTCAGCTTCTTCTCGTCGCGCAGCCTGCGCATGAACGCCGTCAGGTCGGCCGACTCGCTGGGGTTCATGCCCGCGGTCGGCTCGTCAAGCAGCAGGACGCTCGGCTCGGCCGCCAGCGCCCGCGCGAGTTCTACCCGTCGCTGGTCGCCGTACGACAGCTGCGCGGCGACCCGGTCGAACACGCTCGAAGGCAGTCCGACGTAGGCCAGCAGATCGCGGGCCCGCGCCCGGGTGTCCCGCTCCTCACGGCGGACCCAGGGCGGACGGAAGATCGATCCGAACAATCCCGCCCGCATCCGGGCGTGATGTCCGATCATCACGTTCTCGACCGCCGTCATCGCGCCGAACAGGCGGATGTTCTGGAAGGTACGCGCGACACCGTACCCGGTGATCACATCCGGCCGGGACCGCGTGATGTCCCGGGCGCCGAGCTTGATCCGGCCCTGGCTGGGCCGGTACAGCCCGGTCAGCATGTTGAACAGGGTCGTCTTCCCGGCACCGTTGGGCCCGATCAGCGAGACGATCGAGTGCTCGGGAAGGTCGACCGAGACGTCGTCGACGGCCACCAGCCCCCCGAACCGCTTGGTGATGCGCTCCGCACGCAGGACGGCGGAACCGAGCGGAACGGACGGAGCGGACGGAGCGGACGGAGCGGGGCCACCGTTCGGACCGGCACCCTCGGCCGGGTTCACGCCACGCCTCCGGCGCCGCCCGGCGCCTCCGCGAGCTGCGCGTCGTCGGCCGCGATCTCGGCGGTGAGCTCGGCCCGGCGCCGCCGTTCCGGGATCAGGCCCTGCGGCCGCAGCACCATCATGATCACCAGCAGGAACCCGAAGATCCCGAACTCCACCTGGGTCAGCTGGAAGTGCAGCCCGACCTTGCTCGGCAGGTCGTTCAGCACGTCCGGAATCAGGTAGTTGTTGATGTAGCCGAGGGCCAGCCCGCCGACGACCGCCCCCCAGATCGAGCCGAGCCCGCCGATGATCACCATCGCGAGGATGAAGATCGAGAACCCGAACGCGAACTGCCCGGCGTTAACCGTGGTGTAGTAGGTACCGAAGAACGCGCCCGCCATGCCGCCGAACGCCGCGCCCACCGAATACGCGAGCAGCTTCGTTCTCACCAGCGGGATTCCCATCGACACCGCCGCGACCTCGTCCTCGCGCAGCGCGATCCAGGCCCGGCCGAGCCGTGAGTCGCGCAGCCGCAGGTTCACGAACAGGACCACGAGCAGGATCCCGAAGATCAGCCAGTACCACGGCCGCAGGTTCAGCAGGCCGAACTGCCCCGAACCCGGGAAGTACGGCGAATCGACCGCGCTGATGCCCAGGTTGCCGGCGGTCAGCGTCATGCCGCCGCCGACCGGGATGCTCTGCCCGTTGACGGCGAGCGTGCCGATGATCTCACCGAACGCGAGTGTGACGATCGCGATGTAGTCGCCGCGCAGGCGCAGCGTCGGCAGGCCGATCAGCATCCCCGCCAGCGCGCAGATCAGCGCGGCGGCGATCAGGATCAGCACGAAGTTGAGGTGAATGCCCTGCAGCGTGCTCTCGACCGGCGAGACCAGCACGTGGATGTGCAGCTTGAAGAAGAACCCGGAGCCGAACCACCCCAGGGAGTACGCGCCGAGCGCGTAGAAGGCGACGTACCCCAGGTCGAGCAGTCCGGCGAATCCGACCACGATGTTCAGCCCGAGCGACATCACCGCGTAGGCCACGGCGATGATGGTCCCGTTCATGAAGCCGCTGTCCGCCGGGAACAGGAACGGCAGCACGATCCCGAACGCGATGAGCGCTCCGGCCAGCCCGCGGTTCCACCAGCTGGGGAGCCGGTCCACCGCCGCCGCGCGCAGGCCCTCCAGCCGTCCCCACAACTCGCTCATCCGGCCTCCCTCGTCTCCTCGCCGAGCAGCCCGCGCGGGCGAAGGACCATGATCACGATCAGGTAGCCGAACACGACCGCCTCGGTCCACTGCGGGCCCAGCCGCGCGTCGGACAGCGCCTGGATGACGCCGATAATGAGCCCGCCGAGCACCGCGCCGCGCACGTTGCCGATGCCGCCCATCACCGCGGCCGTGAACGCGATCAGGCCGGCCTTGAAGCCCTGGAAGTACCACACGTTGGTCTCGTAGAGCGCGTACACCAGGCCCGCCGCGCCGGCCAGCATGCCGCCGAGCAGGAACGTCAGCGAGATCGTGGCGTTGACGTTGATGCCCATCAGGCGGGCGGCCTCGGGGTCCTGGGCGGTGGCCCGCATGGCCCGCCCCGCGCGGGTGGAGTTGATGAACCAGCCCAGCGCGATCACCAGCGGGATCATCACCGCGAACACCAGGAGGTAGCCGCGCTGGATCGGCACGCCGCCCACCGTGAACAGGGTCGACTGCACGCCGATCAGGTCGGACACGCTCTGCGGGGAGCCCCCGCGCCACAGCAGGCCGACGTTCTGCAAGATGAACGAGAAGCCGACCGCGGTGATCAGCGCCGCGAGCTTGGGCGCGCTGCGCAGCGGCCGGTACGCGACCCGCTCGATCAAGACGTTCAGCGACCCGGTCACGAGCATCGTGATGATCAGCGTCAGCAGCAGGAAGCCGGTCAGCGCGGCGGCGCCCTCGCCGGGGCTCAGCCCGAACA
>Ga0070735_10001528_pt1 | contig 22313 bp, 14 predicted proteins | sample Coa_R1_FD_66443 | JGI IMG/M metagenome (GOLD analysis project Ga0070735, IMG submission 66443) | Surface soil microbial communities from Centralia Pennsylvania, which are recovering from an underground coalmine fire - Coalmine... | ecosystem: Environmental > Terrestrial > Soil > Unclassified ...
GGCCGGTCGCATGGTTTGCGGTCGGTTTGTCGGTGGCTTGCGGAATTGGCTTTGGGCTAGCGCCTGCCATCCGAAATCGCCGCGCCGCCCTTAACATTGATTTGAAGCAAAACGAAATGCAGCTTGCCGGGAGGGCAGGAGAATGGATACGCAACCTGTTCATCTCGGTCCAAGTGGCAATTTCATTGGTACTCCTTGTCGGCGCCGCATTACTCGGCGAGTCGCTGTGGAAACTTATAGAGTCTCCGCTGGGCTTTGTCCCCGAACACGTTCTGACGTTTCGCATTGGTTTGCCTAAGAACGCAGAGCCGGACCCGACCCGCGACTTCTACGCAAATGTGCAGCGGCACTTGGAAGCACTGCCGGGTGTAATCGCGGTGGGGCAAACCAGCGCGTTACCTACCGGGGACTGGCATACTCGCGGCAATTTTGATGTCGACTGGCTTCCCCGGACTGATCATCACGATACGGTGAATGCTGAAGTTCGTTTCATTTCGGGTGATATCTTGCGAGCGATGGGGAGGCCTCTCCTCTCAGGTCGGGAAGTGGTTCCCGGTGATGGAACTTCAAAACCACTTCGCGTCATGGTGAATCGCAGCTTCGCGCAACAATATTTGCCTGATGGCAGTCTGATCGGCAGGCACATTTCAGATGACACGGAGTCGATGGAGATCGTTGGCGTCATCGCTGACGTGCGCGGCACAGGTGGATCGATCGCGGGCAAAATCGGCCCGGAGGTCTATTTCTCCGCAGACGGGACCTACCCAAACAGGCGACGCACCTTCGTCGTCCGTTCCGAAGTCCCGCCCGAACAACTCGTCCACTCCATTCGCGAGCAAGTTCATCAAGTCGATCCGGATCAAGCCATCGCCGATGTGGCAACCATGGATGAACTACTCGACAAAGCCGTAGCGCAACCGCGATTTAATATGGCGCTCATCACGGCTTTTGCGGTACTCACGCTTATGCTTGCGTGCGTAGGGATCTATGGCGTAGTCGCATGGACGGTTGCTCAGCGCGTACGTGAAATCGGCGTACGAATGGCCCTCGGGGCCACCCGGAGTCAGATTTCGCAGTTCTATCTTGGCCCGTCGCTGAGGGCGACCACTTGGGGCATCATCGTCGGAACCGCCGCCGCGTTGCTTCTCACGCGATTCCTGCGCAGCCAACTCTACGGCGTGACCTCAGACGATCCTTGGGTTTATGCAGTTTCTATCCCTGTGCTGCTCGTTCCCGTTCTCATCGCGACGCTGCGACCTGCCCTCCAAGCGGCATCAATCAATCCGGTCGATGCGTTGCGCGCCGAATGAGGTAACCTCCACTCAAGCCAAAATCGGGCTTGGGTGGGCCACCCGCCAGTGAACCCAGTTACGCTATATAGCACATAAACAAACAGGATCGAGACGAGACATCGCTTCGGATATAGGCATTGGCCAGCTTTCCTAGTCAGAAAACTACTCTCTATCACAGGCCGGATGAATGATGCTCAGTGCGAGGGAACGCATCTGAAAACTGCAGAAGTCTTGTGATTTCAATCACAATCAGATCGACAGAGCCTGCTCTGGCGAAACCGGAAGGTCGAAGAAAGGGTCACGACACCTTTAATTCCTATAGCAAGCCAGATTCCACCGCTGGCGTTCCCGCATTTCGAGCTTTACATTGTGGCCGAAATAAGCTATATAGCACACAGGCATTGTGGCATTGCGAGCGGATAGCAATTAATATCATTTCCGCACAGGCCGCGGCCAGGCCAGAAAGTTGATCGGATGCCGGGACCCCATCGCAACGGAACGCCCGTCTATCAGCGCATTCAGAACTCCATACGGACCCGCATTGAGTCTTTGGAGCTGCCACCGGGGACGGCGGTTGCCTCGGAGCGGGAGCTTGCCCGCGTCCACAAGGTGAGTCTCATGACCGCGCGCCATGCGCTGGCGGGCCTGGAGCGCGAAGGCCTGGTGGAACGGCGGCGGGGTGCGGGCACGTTTGTCGCTGCTCCCAAAATCCATTTCAACAAGTTAATGAGCTACACGGAGCAGATGTCGAGTCGCGGGCTGAATCCGCGTTCGCGCGTTCTGGTGGCTAAGATCCTCGAGCACGACGTGGAAGTGGCTGCACGTTTGGGCTTGCCGGCGACAAGCGCATTGGTAAAGATTGAGCGACTGCGCGAGACCGGGGACGAACCTTTCGCGCTCGAAACTTGTTATCTGCCGGCAAAAGAATTTTCCGGACTGGTGAACAGTCCGCTTGGCAGAGCGTCCTTGTTCGGCACGCTGCGGCAGGAATTCGGAGTCGAACTAGCGTATGCCGATGAGGAAGTCGATGCGACCACTGCGGAGACCAATGTCGCGGAATTGCTGGAAGTGCCCCGCGGAGCGGCAGTCATGCGAATCCGGCAGGTCATCTATTCCACGAAGGGCAAGGCGACGATCTACGTAGTCGGCTTCTATCGTTCTGAGCGGCACACGCTTTTCATCCGCCGCTTCCGGTAAGCAAAATTCCAACCATTAAGAGGCAGGAGTTCCGGGCCTGATGTCAGCAGCCTTGCCGTCATGGTACACGACGACAAGAGGATTGCCGCCGTTCGGGTATCGCACCGTCTTTTCGTAGGAAGTATCGCCGGCATCGGGAACGCCCATGCCGATCGCGAAGTCCGCCTGCATTTCATTCATACCGGGCTTGATCTGATGCTGTTCCACGGCTTGCCAAACTTCTGGAGGCCAGTGTTTGTATAACTGGTGGGGATCTTCCACGAAAAACATCTCGTCGGAATAGATCTTGTATTCGCCGTCGGCTTCATACCCGATCGGCACGGCATAGCTCTTCCCTTCCTTGTGGAAGACGGCCACGACTTGCTTCGGCTGTCCCGCCACCTTGTTGGACGCGCTGACCACATCGGCAATGTCCAGCTTTTCGATGGGTCCAAGCGTGCCGGCATCGTGCGCGAAATCTACGTGCTTGCCGCCCGGCTCGTAGTTATAGAAGACGTAGCGATATCCCTCTTTGACCCAAACCGGTTGCTGGGTGAGCTGTTTGGCGCTCTTCAGATCGTAGGGATAAAGCTTCTTCGGATTGACGTAGTAGTCGGCATTGGAATACCCAACATTCTGAGTCTGCTTCTGGCGTAGGACAGCCAACCGGTCTTGATGACGCTGGTAGAAAATGTAGCCGGCGCGGGCGGCCGCCACAATAAATGCCGCTACCAGGAACAGCTGGATTTTTTGTTTGGTCTCTGGACTCATGGAGTAAGGATAGTGCTCACTCGTTGTAAACTGAAGAATCAAGGAGTATTCGCGATGCCGGTCACAGAACAAGATGTCATGAGCGCATTGAAGAGTTGCTACGACCCGGAGATCCCGGTCAACATCGTTGACCTTGGGCTGATCTACAAGGTGAACTTTGACCCCGCGCCCGAGGACAAACAGGACGTATCTGTCGACATGACCCTGACCGCGCAAGGTTGCCCCGAACACGTCAACATCAGCATGCAGGTGAAATCCCGGCTTGAGCAGTTGCCGGGGATTCGCAATGCCGCAGTGAACGTTGTCTGGAGTCCGCCTTGGACACCGGAACGGCTCAGTCCAGATGCCCGAAAACAATTGGGCATCGAATAGCCCCGTTCATCAACCCCCAATCTCCTCCCAGGCATCGACCGCACTGCGCCCGGCGGCTGCGGTAATTCGCTTTCCGGCCTTTGCCGCCACTTCCATGACTTGCATTCCCCGGTCGAAATAATCGGGAAGCGAACGGCGAACCGTCTCGAATTTTTCAGGGTATTCCGATGCAAGCATAGCCAGACCGACGCCCGTTGCCAGCACTCCCGCCGGATACTTCTTCTTCATAAACAGAATTGCCGCCGCCCCAATCGATCCCATGACCACAGCCTTCTTCCAGCTATCCATAGTTCTCTCCTAAACGCAGCTTTGATGCGATTGTACGCCGGAGCAGATGCACAAAAAGGAAAAGCCCTGAGTCTTGGCTGAGATGGCGAACGGCTTGTTATCAGATCCATCCCGCCAATTCGCAAAGCGATCCTTTATACTGCCTGTTCGCCGGAGGCCCCATGTCCCAGTCATCCCTACGCGCAGTTCTCATGACTGCTGCCGTGACCGCGTTCGCTCTAAGTCTTTTCGGCCAGACCAAGCCCCGGGCCCGCGATCTTGGCGTTCCGTTCGACGGCACGCCGGGCCCCCACAATGCTATTACCGACGTCAAAGGCGTTGAGGTGGGACATACCACGCTGATCTCCGGAGAGGGCAAGCTACAGATCGGCAAAGGCCCGGTCCGGACGGGCGTGACGGCAATCCATCCGCGGGGTAAGAACAGTAACGATGCCGTTTTTGCTGCCTGGTTCACCCTGAACGGCAATGGCGAAATGACTGGCACAACTTGGGTCGACGATTCCGGATTCCTCAACGGACCGGTCATGATCACCAATACTCATAGTGTGGGAGTCGTGCGCGACGCGGTGATCGCATGGAAGGTAAAGCATGGTTCTCCCGATATGGAGGGCTATTGGTGGTCGCTTCCCGTGGTTGCCGAGACCTGGGACGGCTACCTGAATGACATCAATGGATTCCACGTGAAGCCGGAGGACGCCTGGCACGCCCTCGACGCGGCTCACAGCGGGCCGGTTGAAGAAGGAAACGTCGGCGGCGGCACGGGGATGATCTGCAATGAATTTAAGGGGGGAATTGGCACCAGTTCTCGAGTACTCGACACCAAAGCCGGAGGTTATACCGTCGCAGTGCTCGTGCAATGCAATTACGGATCACGCGAGCAACTGAGGATTGCGGGCGTCAACGTTGGACGCGAGATTCCGGAACACACCGTCTGGCAAAACGACGTAGGCTCCATCATCGTAGTCGTCGCCACCGACGCGCCACTGATTCCCACGCAACTGAAGCGCATCGCGAAAAAGGTCGCTCTCGGTCTCGGAAGGGATGGCAGCTATTCGGGCGACGGTTCGGGAGACATTTTCATCGCCTTCTCGACAGCAAACCCAGGGGCTGTGGGGACAAAGGGAGTGCATCAGCTGACGATGCTGCCAAATGATTCGCTCGATCCAATTTTCTTAGCGACAGTGCAAGCCACGGAAGAAGCGGTGGTCAACGCTATGGTTGCGGCAGAGACCATGACCGGCATCAACAATCACACGGTGATCGCTCTTCCGCACGACCGTTTGCGGGAAGTTTTAAAGAAGTATAACCGGCTGAAACAGTAGCTCAGCGAGTCGTCGGGCTGTTTGGGAACTTCTTCTCTCCAGCGCTCAATATCGAACGGAGTCGCCATTGCCCTTGTTACGGTAATCGTGAACCTCAATTCCCAGGCGCTTCATCATTGACTGAAGCGTTGTGCGCTTCAGCCCCAGCCGTAACGCAGCACCATCGCTTCCAGACAGCACACCGTTGGTTTCACGCAGCACGCGAATGATGTGTTCCCGTTCCATCCCGGTGAGATGATCATCCGCAGCGTGGCTGTTTTCTAACAGGTCGGCGGGCGGGGCCGCCAGGACGCACCCTTTGCTCAGGATGACCATGCGTTCGATCATGTTCTCCAGTTCGCGAATGTTTCCCGGCCAGTTCCAGCTCTTCAAGGTTTGCATGATGTCTTCGGAAACTACGTCGACGTGCTTGCCCATGCGAGTCGAATGCTTGTCCACAAAGTGCCGGACCAGCATCGGAATATCTTCCTTGCGCTCACGCAAGGGCGGCATCTCGATGGGAAATACATTAAGGCGGTAAAAAAGATCTTCGCGGAATTTCTTATCGGCGATCTCTTGCTGCAAATCGCGGTTAGTGGCGGAGATGATGCGCACGTCAACGTGAAGTGTCTTCACGCTCCCCAGCCGTTCGAACTCGCGATCCTGGAGCACGCGCAGGAGTTTAGGCTGCAATTCCAGCGGCATCTCGCCGATCTCATCCAGGAAAAGCGTCCCTTTGTCGGCGAGTTCAATTCGTCCGACTTTCTGGCTTACGGCTCCGGTAAAGGCTCCCTTCTCGTGTCCAAAAAGTTCACTCTCCAGCAGGCCCGAGGGAACTGCCGCGCAATTCAGCTTGACGAATGTCTTTTCCCGGCGTGTGCTTAGGGCATGCAGCGATCGCGCAATCAATTCTTTTCCTGTGCCGGTTTCTCCGAGCAATAACACGGTCGAGTCTGTCGGCGCCACGATCTGCGCTTTCTGCAGCACTTCTCGGAGCGCCGGAGTTTGCCCGATCACGTCCTCAAATCCGAGTTCCGTCTGGATTTGCGTCTCTAAGTACGCTTTTTCGCGGGCAATCTGATCGCGGGACTCCTGGAGACGGTCGGCCCTTTCCCGCAGCCAGCCAATATCCATGCACGCGCCGGTGATTCCGATGACGTTCCGCTCTTTATCGAACAGGGGTTCTGCAGTCATATCGCAGACGTGGCTGTGGCCGTTGACTGGGATGACGACTTCTTCCCTCATCGCGGTCCCGCTCTGCAGAACGCGGGTCTTCAGTGCGGTCAACTCCGCCGCTCTTTTTTTCCCTAGAACTTCGTCGTCTGTCCTTCCAATGACTTCATGCTGCCAGTAGAGCTGGGGATTGTAGATCCACGTGTACCGCAACTCATGATCCTGATTGAAAACAGTGATTGGAGATTCTTTCAGAGCAACGCGGAAGCGTTCCTCACTTTGACGCAGAGCCTCTTCTGCTCTTTTCCGTTCGGTGATGTCCCGCACGATTGCCTGCAGTTTGCCATCGGGCAGCTGCCTTCCGCAGACTTCTCCGGTAAAGTTAGACCCGTCTTTGCGCTTGAATTTCCATTCGCTTAATACGATCGCTCCTCCGGCGAAACGAGCCACTTCCGGACTGATTCTGGAAACTTCCTCTGGCACAACGATGTCCGGGATTGCAAGTTGCAGCAATTCTTCCCGAGTGTAGCCCAGCATCTCAGCGCCGGCTGAGTTCACTGCCTGGTATCGGCCATGCGAATCGCATTGGAAAATCCCATCTGACGCTTGTTCCACGAGCAGCCGGAAATGCTCTTCGCTTCTGCGCAGTGCAGTCTCTGCCGCGAGACGGGCCTTCTCTGCCCGCTTGCGCTGACTAACGTCAGCAACAAAGGCGAGCGTCGCCGGACCATCCGGCAACTGCACTTGCGCAACTTCGAATTGTGCGTCGAAGTGGAAGCCGTCTTTGCGAAGCGCAGTTATTTCGAAGGAGTTCGATACTACCTCTCCCAGCGTTCGCAGCCTGGCTCGTTCCTCCACCTCATCCCGGCACTCGGATGACAACAACTCTCCAATAGGAAGTCCCTCCACTTCTTGTACGTCGCTGTAGCCGAACAAATTCAGGAATACCCGATTCGCCCACAGCGTTTTCGCGTTGCGACTAATGCCAACAGCAAGAGGAGCTTCTTCAATCAAAGTCCGGAACCGACCTTCGCTCTCGACCAGTGCGATGCTAGTGCGCCGAATCTTGCCCATGGCATCGGCTTCGCGGAACTTGCTCAGCGCTAACCTCGCACCGAATCCAAGAATCGAAAGCCCCAGCAGCAAGAAGCTGGTCTTCCGCCATTCCGGGCCCAGTTCTGCCACCTGCATAAGCACGATGAGCGGGCCTCCCGCGTACATCGTATTTTCGAAAAGCATGCTGACGAATCGTTGCTCCGTGCGCCGGGTATCAAACAGGGTGGGAGTCTGCTCCCAGTGAGCCGCCCACCAAGCGGCAAATAAGAATGGGACTGTCCACCACAGGTCTAACCAGCTACCCGACGGGACCTCCCGGTTCAGCCGCAGTTCCCTGTAATCCGTGATACATATCCCGACCGTCAACGGAACAAAACAGAGCAAAAAGCTTCCATAGAGTCTTCGAAGTTCTGCGGTGCGCGCGCGTATCAACTGCAGCGCTGCCAGAGTCAGGACCGCGAAATTCTCGCTAAGTTCGATCTGATCCGAGCGAAGCAGCGAGAGCATACGGCTCTCGTGCAGAGACGGTACCTGGTACCAGCCCAGGTAAATCAATACAAAGATGATGAAGAGTTGGAGCGTATCCAGAAGCGATGCCGGGTCGAAGTAGTACGGGGGGCAATCTTCGTTCTGGTCAAGCAGGAGTGCCATTGCCAGAACGATCCAACGAAAATCCATCAGAAAATGGCAGAATGATTCTCTTGGGGGGGAGATCTGCAGATAAGACTCGTAATACATCCAACCGATGTTGGCAGAGGCCCAGACGACAAAACTGAAACCGATTAGCAGCCAGAACGGCCGCGTGAAGCCGGTTCCTCGGCGAGTTGCTGCGAAGCATGCCGCAGCTGCCACTCCAGCACAGAAAATCTGCACCGTGTTGGCAATGAAAGAGCCTGCGGCGCTGGGGCCAAAGATAAATTCCTGAAGCAGGTGGAGCGCAATGGCTCCCGTTCCTAAAATTAAGATGCTACGTGCTGTAATCCACTGCTTCTTCTGTTTGTGCGGTACGGGCTCAACCGGGTGCACAGCTGTCCCTTGATCGGCAGAACTCATAGCCAATCCTCACTCTCCAAATTTGCCAGGATCACGCCCGAGGCGCCGATGCTTTCTGGATTACCTCGGCCAAGCGCAACTTCAGAAAGACTCCGTTCATGTCAGAGCCTTCCCTTTCGACTACCCGCCAGTCTTCGGGGGAAGCGGCGAGACGTCGTTCGCCATCATGCGGTTAGGGCTTTCTGTAGTCTGTGATTCAAATCACAATTGCGTGTATCTTTCCCAAATCGGGAAAGTCGGTATTCCAATGGCGTAGCGACTCTGCAGCGTAGCAGGAAAGAAAAAGGCGAGCCGCATAGGACTCTCCTTTTGAAGCTGGGCAGAAGAATTATTGCGCTGACGAGGTCATCAGATCGTTTTTCAGAACATCGACCTCGACCCTGGACGCGCTCGGGTGCTTAGCGTCGCCGCTGGCCGCCGCATTTCCCATGTTCAATTGATGGATCCGATAAACGGGGATGTTCTGCGTCAACACTAAATAGCGAACCACGGAGTCCGCCATCTTCTGAGAACTTCGAATCGCAGCCTGTCCCCGCCCAGGGGAGAACCCGCGAACTTCGACCACGTAATTCCGCTGATCCTTCAACGGGCCAGCCATCTGATCGAGCGCGTCCTTTGCGCTCTTGCTTAACACGGTCTGACCCGGACGGAAGCGAATCTCGGTCTGCGCAGTTCCCTTGTACTGATCGAGATTGTTGACTGTCTGCTCGACGGCCGCCACATGCGTGGAAGCCCCAGTGGCTGCGGTCTGCGCCAATTGCGCCTTGTTGGCCGCGTCGCTGGCGTGCTGATCGGCCAGGCTCGTCTTTTCCGATGCCAGCCGGATTCCTTCCTGCGCCCGCGTATCCACGTCTTTGATCTGTCCGCTGGTCTCTGACGTGATCTGCTCCAATTCGTTGATGCGGTCGCGGATCGGCCCGACCTGCTTCTGAACATACTTCTTAGTCGCGAAAGGATGCTCGATCAAATTCACCAGGTTCGGATCATCTCCGTCCCAGAAATCCTTCGGACGCGGGGAGGCCAGCGGCTCTCTCTCACTCGCGCTGGAAGGCGCTGCCGCAGGAGCGGACGAACCGGAGTTCACAGTGTTCTGCTGCGCCCATCCAAGCAGCGCATACATACATAGCGAAATTACGACGATACTCTTTCTCATCTTGACCTTTCCTGGGAGTGGAACTCGACTCTCCACTGCAATCCGACTGGGGGTACGTAATTGACGCCCTAAATTGTGCGCCCGATTATACCGAATCCGCAAGCCTAAAGAGGCCGGTAGGCGAGAATTCATGTTCTGCCAAAAACCCCGAAAATCCTTGTCTGACAAGCCTTTTCGCCGGCAGCTTTGGATTCTCCACATCTACCGGTGATCTCGATCACTGCTCTGCCACGGGGGCGACCGTACAATGCCGGTCAGGTTACGTCGCTCAGTTCAGGAGGGATCATGCCTGCCCAAACGACCTCGCTCGAAATCATCGAAGATTTTCTGGCACAAAAGCGCATCGCTATGGTTGGCGTCTCGCGCGATCCCAAGCATTTCAGCGTCTACCTTTTTAAGGAACTCTGTCGGCGCGGATATGACGTGATTCCGGTGCATCCACAAGCGACCCAAATACTCGGTCATCGCTGCTTCTCCCGCGTGCAGGACATCCAGCCTCCCGTTGACGCTGCATTGCTCATGACATCCCAGGCCGTCACCGAGACTGTGGTTGCCGATTGCGCCGAGGCCGGTATACGGCGGGTCTGGATGTACCGTGCAACGGGCGATGGTGCGGTCAACACCAACGCCATCGAATTCTGCCACCAACATGAGATTGCGCTTGTCCCCGGCGAATGCCCATTCATGTTCTTGCCGGGCAATGGCTTCCATGCCATCCATGGACTGATTCGAAAGATTACCGGCCAATTCCCCAAGCGCACGCGCATCAAGCAGGCTGCTTGACGCCTTGTTATCCGTCCACGGCCGGTCGCAGTCGCTTTAAAAAACAGATAGTCGGCAGCAGCTTATTCCTTCCTTGCCAACGGGCAAAGCCGGTGTAAAATAGCGGCACTTTTTTACTCATACCCTTTCCGACTTTTAATTCAGCGCCATCTTGGAGACGGTTTTCGCCGCCTCGGAGGCCCCCATGGTGATCGTTCGACAGTCAGCGCTCTCTCTGCTGTTTCTATCTCTCGCTTCGTTTGTATTTGCACAAGGTGGCGCCACCGGCGCCATCGGAGGCGTCGTACAAGACAGTTCTGGTGCCGTCGTCGCTGGAGCTCAGGTCGGTATCAGAAACGAAGCCACTGCAGAAATCCTGCGGCAGACAACCACCGATGCTTCGGGGGCCTTCACGGCTCCGCTCTTGCCGGTCGGCACCTACTCCGTTGAAGTCCAGGCCAAAGGATTTCCGGACACAAAATTTCCCGGTATCACAGTTCGTATCACCGAAACAACGCGGATGACCGCGGTGCTGAAGGTAAGTGTGGTGAAGCAAGTCGTTGAGGTTCAGTCCGAGGTCGAGCAGGTCAATACCAGCGATGCGACGACTGGGCAGTCGTTGGCAGCCCAGACCATCACCGATCTGCCTCTGGCCACGCGAAACTTCCAGCAATTATTGACGCTCTCGGCAGGAGCTTCCTCCGATCTGAACGCCGCCGCCCAACTCGGACGCGGCGCCGTCTATATGCATGTCAACGGCGGACGTGAGGACAATAACAATTACCTGATCGACGGCATTACCGTTGCCGACTACGCCTTTGGCGAGCTCACCTATACTCCGCTTCCCAGCCCTGACGCCATCGAGGAATTTAAGGTGAGTACCAGCCTCTACGACGCCACGCAGGGACGCAACGGTGGCGGCAACATCAATGCCACGCTCAAAGGAGGCACAAACAAGTTCCACGGAGATCTCTGGGAATATTTCCGCAATACCTCGCTTGATGCCCACGACTATTTCCTGGGCAAAGTCGTGGTGAAACAAAACATTTTCGGCGGCGACGTCGGTGGCCCAATCGGCCCTAAAGCCTTGCTTGGGTTTTTCTACTTCAACTTGCAAGGAACCCGCCAGCGTAGCGGCGATTCCCCGGGCACCTACATCAACACAGCGATTCCCTACGTTCCGCTGGCGGACCGCCAGTCCAAGGCTGCGATGGCCGCCGATTGCGGCGTTTCAACCATCGATCCCGTCGCTTTCAATCTCATGAACTGGAAGAGCAATCAATTTGGCTCCTCCGCCGGCGGATATCTCTATCCATTGCTAACCAACGTTTCTCCCACAACACCGTGTGGCACCTCCGAGCCCTTCCTGATCACCGATCCCGGCAGATTCAGCGACAATCAGTTCACTGCCAACTGGGATCGCGAATTCCGCGCTGGCAAAGATCATCTGTCCGAGCGTTTCTTCTGGTCCAACTCCGAAACGTTCCAGCCCTTCGGCGCGGACTCCTACGGCATTCAAACCGGAGGCCAGCCCGGCGTCAACAATCTGAACTTCCCGCTCGACATTCCCCTGCACAGCCGCTTCGGCAGCATCACCGAAACTCACGTCTTCAACAACAGCCTGATTAACGAGTTCCGCTTCGGCGTCAACATCATCAGCGATCGCTTAAACAACCAGCCACCGGTGACCAACACTCAAGTCGGGATCAATCTGCCGACAGCTGTTGGCGTCAACGGCCAGTCCGGCGATCCGAACATCTATCGCTTCCAGTTCGGCACTTGGGCCTTTGGGGCCTATCCAACGCAATTGCAGTCTGCACTCTCGAATAACTACACATGGGTTGACACTCTCAGCTGGTCCAAAGGTGCGCATCAGCTCCGCTTTGGCGGCGAAGCCGACCGCGTCGCCATGAAACGCAGCCTGCCGATTGCCGATAATGGCCTGCTCTTCTTCATCTCAGGAGCAACTCAGTACGGTTCGGACTTCCAGAGCTTTCTCGCCGGAGCTCCGCTTCTTGCCGAAGGCGGTGGTGGACTTGGCAATCACGACTACCGCATTCCGAGCTATGCTTGGTTCGCGCAAGACGACTACCGTGTCAGCAAGACGCTCACTCTTAATCTCGGTTTCCGCAACGAGTTTGTCGGCGCGCCGTATGACACGCTGTGCCATACGGGCAACACGAACCCAAACCTGGCCATTACTACGGGTCAGCCTTACATCTATCCCAAGTGCGTTGGCAAGTTCGGCTTGTCCGGAATTACTGGAACTCTCAACCCCGCTGGACTCAACAACGAATACGCGACGGTGTTGGAGCCTCGCATCGGTTTCGCCTACGACCTCGGCGGACGCCACACGACGTCGATCCGCGGCGGCTACGGCATCTATAGTGTCCGTGAAGACCTTGGAGCAGTCGACAATCTCGCGATTGTTCCTCCGACCTATCCATTTCTCGTCGGATTCCTTCCCGGCGGGAACAGCCTGACGAACCTATTCGCATCCAGCCCGGCATTCCCCAATGGCGTTCCACCGCTCGGAGCGAATCCAACTCAAACTTACGTGCCCACCGCGGCGATCCTGCAGGGATTTGGTACTTGCGCCTTTCCGACACCTCAGGCGTGCTCGCCTTCGTTTAGCGGAAACGTCAATGGACTGATTCAGCTCGCCGTTCCACTGCACTGGGTCGCAGGCACAACCCAGCAATGGAACTTCACAATACAACGCGAACTGGGACGCGATTGGTTCGCGGAACTCGGATATGTTGGCACCAAGAGCAGCCGTCTGCGCTCCACGTACGATCCAGATCAGGCCACGCTGGCCACGCCGCAGAGCCCAGTCACGATTCCCGGACAAGGTTGCGCCAACCTTCAGGCTCAAGGTCTCTCTTGCCAGATCGTGGATACGACAGTCGAAAACGCCTCCGCTCGCGCACCCTATATCGGCATAGCGCCCGGAGATTTCGAGGACTTTGCACCGAACTCCGACTCTCACTACAGCTCTCTGCAAGCCACCGTGGCTCATCGTTTTGGCAAAGGCCTGTACTTCCAAAGCGCCTACACCTATTCGAAATCGATCGACAACGTTTCGACCGCTTCTGTGGCTTTCCTTACCCGCGTCAATAATCAAACGGACTCCCGAGCCTCGCGCGGTCTTTCTGATTTCGATCGCCGTCAGCGCTTCGTGACCAGCGCCGCGTATCAGCTTCCTTTCTTCGCCAGTGCCAACGGATTCACCAAGGCAGCGCTCGGCGGGTGGGAAACGAGTGGCGTACTCATTCTGCAGTCGGGCGCGCCCTTTACCATGTACGACCCAGCTGGAGGCACGGCATACGCGCTGGCCAGCACTCCGTCATCGACCGCGACCTTCGCGAATGGGTATGGCTGCGGCACCGCCCTCAACAAAGGCAGCATGCCATCGCGCCTGGCCAACTGGGTCAATGCGGCTGCCTATACAACGGATCCGTTGGCTACGCTTTCCGATGGCTCTCCGAGCGATGCCACCGTTTATGGCAACACGCCACGCAACTGCATCATCGGGCCGCCGCAGAAAAACGTGGATTTCACTCTGGGCAAGACCTTCAAGCTCGGAGAACGCCAATCTCTGCGTTTCCGCACCGATTTTTTTAACCTGTTCAACCACCCGTCGTTCGCACTTCCAGCGGCGCCGGCAGTATCCTCGGTAGGAGGCTCTGCTCCCATCACCTCTACTGTAGGCACGCCACGATTGATTCAGTTTTCGTTGAAGTACGGCTTCTGAAGGAAAGAGAGATGAGGGGTTGCCCCACCCTTCTCCCGATTTTTGAGGGTGGGGACTTTGATTTGGCGCGAGTCCTGACTGCGGAATGTCGACTCGGAGGGCTACTAGTCTTTCACTGCCCGGTCCGTAATCTCCAGCCCCTTGTCGATAATCGCAAAGGCTTCGCGGAGTTGTTCCTCGTTAATGCACAGAGGAGGATTCGTATAGAAGGAGTTCCAGCGCACGATCGTATAGAGCCCATTCTCGCGGAAGAATTTTCCGAGAGCGGCCATCTCTTCTGACGTTCCATTAAACGGCGCCATCGGCTGTTTCGTTTTGCGGCTTCGAACGAGTTCGAAGATTCCGAATAGCCCAATCGACCGCACCGCGCCCACCGACGGATGCTTGGCCTGCATCTCCTGGTGAAGTTGCTTCATCGCCGCGCCCATCTTGCGCGTATTTTCGATCAGCTTGTCTTCTTCATAGACGCGGATCGTCGCCAGCGCCGCCGCGCATCCCATTGGATGCGAGTTGTAAGTCAGCCCGCCATAGAACACTTTGTCCTGAAAGTGTTGCGCGATGTGGTGCCGCATGCCGACTGCGCCCAGCGGCAGGTAACTTGCCGTCAATCCCTTTGCCATGCAGATGAGGTCCGGCACAACCTTCCAGTGATCGATGGCAAACCATTCACCGGTGCGCCCAAAGCCTGCCATCACTTCATCGGCAATCATCAGGATGCCGTACTTGTCGCAGAGCTTGCGGACTCCCTGCATGTACCCGTCGGGCGGGATCAGAATGCCATTGGTTCCGACGACGCTCTCCAGGATGAATGCCGCAATCGTCTGCGCACCTTCCAGTTGAATCGTCTCTTCGATCATCGCCAGCGAACTTTCCGCCGACTCCCATCCCCGCTCGATGCCATGATACGGATCTAGCACATGCACCACGCCCGGAATCCCGGGCTCCGCCGCCCACCGCCGCGGATCGCCGGTTAGCGTGATGCTTCCGGCAGTCGCGCCGTGATAGGAACGGTAACGCGCCATGATCTTGTGCCGCCCGGTGAAAAAGCGAGCGATTTTGATCGCATTTTCGTTCGCCTCAGCGCCGCCATTCGTAAAGAAAAAGGTGTCAATGTCGCCGGGCGTGATCTTCGCCAACTTCGCGCCCAATCGAGCGCGCGGCTCAGTGGCCATAAATGGATTCGCATACGCGAGTGTTTGCGCCTGCTCGTGAATCGCCTGGATCACGCGTTCGTCGCCATGTCCGATATTGACGGACATCAACTGGCTATTGAAGTCGATAAAACGCTTTCCTTCCGGCGTCCAGAAATAAATGCCCTTGGCGCGCGCGACCGGGATGGGATCAACCTTTGACTGCGCCGACCACTCAAACAGCGTGTGCTTCTTGGTGAGATCGACAATTTCCTGGCCGGTCATGGTGGGCGTGGCAAAGGTAGTGGTCATAGATTCCTCGGTTTGAGTGCGAGACTATCGCAGATGATTTTGCAATTGAGTAATTTCGTAATTGTGTAATTGAAAACAGCCGCCCCATAAGGGGTTCAAGATTACCCGATTACAAAATTACCCAATTACTAAATTCTAGAACTTCCGGCTGTGCTCCTTGGCCCAGCGTTCAACGACAACTTTCTTGTCCGTATAAAACTCGATCGCGTCTCGACCCTGCCCATGCAGGTCGCCGAAGAAACTGTTCTTCCATCCGCTGAACGGGAAATACGCCATCGGCGCGGCCACGCCGATGTTAATCCCGATATTTCCCGCCGGAGCTTCGTAACGGAACCGCCGCGCCGCCGCGCCGCTGGACGTGAACAACGATGCCTGATTTCCGTAGGCACTGCGTTCGAGAAACGCGAGCGCTTCGTCCATACTGTCGGCGTGCACGAGGCTGAGCACCGGACCGAAGATTTCCGTATCCGTGATCTCACTGGTCGCCGGCACATCATCGAGGATCGTCGGCTTCACGAAATTCCCCGATTCAAGCTTCGGAACTTTCGCATGACGCCCGTCGAGCAGAACCTTTGCTCCCTGCTTCTCGCCAGTGCCGATCAGTGACTCCACCCGTTCCTTGCTTTGCGGCGTAATCACCGGGCCCATCTGGATGCCATCTTCCAATCCGTTGCCGACCTTCAATTTCGAAGCGGCATCCGCAATGGAATCGCGAAAGGTCTTCTGCGCTTCACCGACTGTCACCGCGACAGAAACCGCAAGACACCGCTGCCCGGCGCATCCGAATGCGCTGTCACTGATAATCTGCGTGGCCATTGGCATATCCGCGTCAGGAAGCACGATCACGTGATTTTTCGCGCCACCCTGGCACTGGCAGCGCTTGCCCTGCTCCGCCGAACGTGAATAAATGTATCGCGCAACCGGTGTCGATCCGACGAAGCTCATCGCCCGCACCTTGGGATGATCAATCAGCGCGTCGACAGCGGCTTTGCCGCCATTGACAAGGTTCACCACACCCTTCGGCAAACCAGTCTTTTCGAGCAATTCATACACGTACCGCATGGTCAGCGGCACACGCTCGCTTGGCTTCAGGATGAACGTGTTTCCCGTGGCAATGGCATAAGGCATATACCAGAACGCAATCATCCCCGGAAAGTTGAAAGGCACGATCGCCGCGACCACCCCGAGCGGCTGCCGGATCATCATCTCGTCGATACCCCGGGCAACATCTTCGAGGTTGTAGCCCTGCATCATCATCGGTATACCGCAGGCCACTTCGACGTTCTCGATCGCGCGGCGCATCTCGGCCTTCGCTTCGCCAAAAGTCTTGCCGTTCTCCATCGTGATGATGCGGCCGATGTCGTCGATGTGCTCTTCCAGCAGCATCTTCAACTTGAACAGCGGCTGTATCCGGTCTTCGGGAGGCGTGCGGCGCCATTCGGGAAATGCGGTTGCAGCCGCTTCCACCGCTGCGTTCACGTCCGCAGCGCTAGCGAGAGGAACGTTAGCCAGAACTTCGCCAGTCGCGGGGTTCACGACCTCGCGCCATTCGGAAGTGTGAGCCTCGGTCCATTGGCCATTGATGTAATGCGTCAGTTTATTGGCTGGCGGTGCTGCTACGGTCATAAGAGGTGCTGCCTTTCGCTAAAATCGGTTGCCCATACTCAGTGCCAAGCTGCTGGCAGCAACTCGCACTAGACTGACAATCTCAGAAGTACAAGCGCACGCAGCTGGGTCACTCGGTACTGGGTACCGGGTACTCGGTACTGCCTTAAACCAACTGCGCCACAGCGCCTTTCTGCTCGCAAACATTCGCAATCGCTGACTCGAGGACGTTCATCGCCTCATCCATCTGCTCGTTCGTAATGACGAGCGGAACCAATACCCGGATCACATTCGAGTACGTTCCGGCCGTAATCGTGATCAGTCCATGCTCGTAACAGTATTGCGAGATCTTCTTGGTCTCATCCGTGGCAGGAACCTTGGTCTCCTGCGACTGCACGAGTTCGATCGCCTGCATGCCACCCAGTCCGCGGATATCGCCGATGATGCTCCAGCGGCGTTGCCACTCGCGTGCCCGGCGCTGAAAGTGGTCGCCCAGTTCATTCGCCCGCGCCAGCAGGCTCTCGCGCTCGAACAAATCGAGCACGGCAAGCGCCGCGGCGCAAGACAGCGGATTTCCGGCAAATGTTCCTCCCAGCCCGCCAACACCAGGAGCGTCCATAATCTCTGCGCGTCCGGTGACTGCAGCCAAAGGCAATCCGCCGCCCAAGGATTTCGCGGTAACAATCATGTCAGGCTCGATCCCATAGCGCTCGCTGGCAAACAAAGCGCCGGTACGCCCGAAGCCGGACTGCACTTCATCCGCAATAAAGAGGATTCCGTATTTGTGGCACAACTCTATCAGCACTTTGAAATAATCCGGTGGAGGCGCAATGAAACCGCCTTCTCCCAGCACGGGCTCGGCAATCACTGCAGCGACTTCTTCATTAGCCACTACGCGCTTGAATGTGTCTTCCAGATGACGCGCGCAATACAGATCGCAAGACGGATACGTCTTCGAATACGAACAGCGATAACAGTACGCGAATGGCACTCGATAAACTTCACTCGGGAAGGGCGCGAATCCGGCCTTATACGGATGTGTCTTGCTGGTCAGAGCCAGCGTCATCATCGTGCGGCCGTGAAACGCATCTTCGAACGCGATAATGCCGGGCCGCTTGGTCGCCGCGCGCGCAATCTTCACCGCATTCTCGACCGCCTCGGCGCCACTGTTCACGAAGATGGTCTTTTTCGCGAACTTGCCGGGCGTCACTTCGTTCATGCGCTCGGCTAAACGGACATAGCTCTCGTAGGGCGTGACCTGCACGCAGGTGTGCAGGAAACGGTCGAGTTGATGTTTTACTGCTTCGACCACTTCATCGCGCCGATGGCCGACGTTGAGGCAGCCAATGCCTCCGGCGAAATCAAGATAGCGGTTGCCGTCAACGTCTTCGAGCCATGCAGCTTCCGCTTTGGCAACATAGATAGGCGTGCCGTGAGAAAGCCCGCGGGGAACGGCTTTTGCGCGGCGTTCAGATAAGGCCTTCGACTTCGGCCCCGGAATCGGTGTTCTTAGTTTGATAGTCGACATCGTAACGATCCTATCGGCCAGTGATCCGTGATCATTGATCAATAATCAGTGGTCGGAAATTCGGCGATTCGGACTGGCCACTGGTCTCACCGGTGGCCCTTGCTTCCTGCTTTCTCGGTACCCGGTACTCGCAACTCGGTACTGCTCTCAGTACCAGCCGATCGGCGCTTCGTTCAGGTTGATGTGAACCTGCTTGGTCTCCAGATATTCCTCAATGCCCGACGGCCCAAGCTCGCGGCCGAAGCCGGATTGCTTGAATCCTCCCCACGGAGCTTCCACATAGGTCGGCTGCATGTGATTGACCCATACGATTCCCGCACGCAGTGCCTTCACGGCGCGCATGGCTTTGAAGATGTCGCGCGTCCAAACGGCAGCGGCCAGTCCGTAAGGTGAATCATTCGCAATCTTCATCGCATCTTTTTCGTCTTCAAACGGAATGACAGCGGCAACCGGTCCAAAAATCTCTTCCCGCGCGATCCGAGCGCTGTTGTTCACGTCGTAGAAGATCGTCGGCTGCACGTAGTAGCCCTTCGCAAACTTCTCGGGACGGCCCCCACCCGAAGCCAGCTTCGCTTCCTTCTTTCCGACCTCAAGATACTGGTTCACGCGATCGTATTGTTCCTTGCTCACCAGCGGTCCCATCTTGGTGTCGCGATCGAGCGGCGCACCGAGCTTGATCTTCTTGGCCTTTTCCGCCATCGCATCCACAAAGTTCTTGTAAATGGATTTCTGCACCAGGATACGGCTGCCCGCGGAGCAGACTTCGCCCTGATTGATGAAGACGCCAAACAATGCTCCGTCGATGGCAGCTTCGAAATCCGCGTCGGCAAAAAAGATATTCGGCGACTTTCCTCCAAGTTCGAGAGTCACGCGCTTCACCGTATCCGCAGCCTGCTTGACGATGATCTTGCCCACAGCAGCGCTGCCGGTAAATGCAATCTTGTTCACGTCTGGATGCTGCACGATCGGGGCGCCGCAGGTCTCGCCGAAACCGGTGACCACATTGACCACGCCCGGTGGCAGTCCGCAGTCGGCAAAGTGACGCGCCAATTCCAGCGCCGTCAGCGGCGTCTGCTCAGCTGGCTTCAGGACGCAGGTGCACCCGGCCGCGATCGCAGGCGCCAGTTTCCAAGCCGCCATGAGCAGCGGATAATTCCACGGAATAATCTGTCCCGCCACTCCGACGGGCTCTTTCAACGTCAGCGACATCGCATTGTCGGGAACCGGGTTCACCTGGCCCGTTATCTTCGTCGCCAAGCCGCCGTAGTACTCAAAGCAAGTCGCCACATCAGTGAGATCGTATTCCGCCTCGACGATCGGCTTTCCCGTGTTGCGGCATTCAAGTTCGGCGAACTCCGCCAGATTCTGTCGTACTTTTTCGGCCATGCGGAAGAGCACGCGTCCGCGCTCCTGAGCGGTTGTCGTGGCCCAAGGCCCGTCCTCGAACGCTACTTTGGCCGCCGCGACTGCACGGTTCACGTCGTCTGCGTTGGCTTCAGGAACCTGTGCGATAACCTCCTCCGTGGAGGGATCGTAAACCGGGAAGGTCTTGGCCGATTTGCTCGCGACCCATTCGCCGTTGATGAGCATTTGGTAGGTTTTGACTTCCGTCTGAACTCCGCTAGGCATCATGGCCTCCTGGGGCGCGCCCCAACTTATTTCATCGCTAAATATTGCTTCAATGTCTCACTTCGCCCGCTGGGACCACCACGGTCGCAACATGCATGGGCTGTGTCAGTTTTCTTCGTCCGTAGACAAAGAAGAAAAATGCGGCTAATCCGATAAAGAACAGCGTCCCACCAAACATCCACAGTTCGTATTGCCAGATCGACGTGATCTGCTGCGCCGGAAAGAAAACGAGAGCGATGCCGAGAATAGTGGTAAGAAGTCCGCTCATCCCGGCAAGCAACAGCGTTCCCCTTCCGTATTGACCGGCCGGCTTCGTTTCGGTGACAGCGAACTTCACCAGCGCGCCGAACATGTAAACGAACGGCACTAGCTGCAGGACGACCGCGAGCGACAGCAATTTCTGAAATGTTTCCTGCACGCCTGCGCCGGCAAAATTCAAGACCACGAGTACGGCTGAGACGATTCCCTGCACGATTAGCGCCGCGTATGGCGTTAAATAGCGCGGGTGCACGTGACCGAGCCACGATGGCATATACGAATCGAGCCCAGCGACGAATGGGATACGCGCCGATCCTCCCATCCATGCTGATCCAATACCGGCGATCGAAAGGCTTAGCATGACGGCGAATGGCACGATGATCCATCCACCCCCAACCTGCCCGGCCATGTGCGCGACGGCTTGAACGATTCCCTGCAGAACGTTTACGTTCTTGCCGACAGCAATCAGCAGAGTCAGGGTCGCGCCCACGTAGAGAGCGCCGGAAAGCACCCCGCCCCAGGCCACCGCGCCGGGAAGAGTTCGGCGCGGATCCTGGATCTCGTCGCCCATTACCGAGGCGAGTTCCAGTCCCACAAGTCCGAAGCAGATCACTCCAAATGAATTGAGCACAAACTTGGGATTCGCCGGAATGGCGAAGTCATGAGCGGTAATCGTAGTGCCGAAGCGCGACCAGATCACGACTCCCAAGCCGATCAGCACCGCTGCCGCAACAAATGTTCCGATCGCCCCAAAGTTATTGATCCATTTGCCGACGCCGAGTCCGAGAATATTAAAAAACGTCAGCACGGCGAGAAGCACAAGAGACGTAGTCGCAGCGAAGATCTTATTGTCCGCAAGTCCCAGGTGCCCCGGACCGAGCACATACACCGATACTCCGACGAAGTACAGCATGACCGTCGGCACGTAGAGCATGTTGTTCGTCCAATAGCACCAGCCGGAAAGAAATCCGTGAAAGTCTCCGAAGACTTCCTTGGCCCACAGATAAACACCGCCTTCGCCCGGATATCGGTGCGCGAGTTCGATCACGGCGATTCCCTGCGGGAAGAAGAAAAGCAAAAGTGAAATGATCCAGAGCCAGATCGTAACCCCGCCGTTGGCGGCGATCGACGGCACGACGTTGAGATTGAAAACGGCTACAACAAACAGCAGCACCAGATCACGGCGTCCAAGAGCCCGGATCAGGTGTGGCTGAGCTTCGGATTGTGCTGTGGCGGACAAGATCAGGAACCAGGGATTAGGAATCAGGGGTCAGGGACTAGCGGGAAGTACGTATGCGTTAAAGCTGTGCACTAATCCCTAGGCCCCTGGCCACTGACCACTTGTTTTTAGTGTGCAACTTCCGCCGGCACGCGCTCGCTGCGTTCCTGCTGCGCTTTGGCGAGCGAAGCAGCGATGTCGTCGAATGCAGCAAGATGTTTCTCGATATCGGCATCCGTATGCTGCACCGAAATCGTCCATTGCTCGTCCCACCAGTAGGGCTGAGCCATCACGCCGCGGTTGACCATGCCGAACCAGTAATGACGCCACAGGTCGATGTCAATCACAGTCCAGTCGCGATAGTTCACGATCTCCTTCGGATAAAGCATGAGCGCCCCATTGGCTCCCGCCTGCGCGATGTAGCCTTGCAACCCAACCTTCGCGATGATCTTCCGGTAGCCCTCGGCGAGATTCTTGCTCA
>Ga0070735_10001529_pt1 | contig 22308 bp, 14 predicted proteins | sample Coa_R1_FD_66443 | JGI IMG/M metagenome (GOLD analysis project Ga0070735, IMG submission 66443) | Surface soil microbial communities from Centralia Pennsylvania, which are recovering from an underground coalmine fire - Coalmine... | ecosystem: Environmental > Terrestrial > Soil > Unclassified ...
TCCCAAAAGATGCTCCACGAATCCGGCGGCTGCTTGAAAACCGTGGTGTCGTAAATGATTGGATCCGGTCCCCACATGAACGGCACTCCGTAGACTTGTCCATTCACGCGCACGAGCGGCAGGGAAGTGAGTTGCGGAGAAAGTTGGCCGTAGCCCGGGATTTTGCTTAGGTCGAGAGGAGTTGCAAGGCCGGACGTTGTGATCGAGGTCGCGACATCGCTGGAAGGCGAAATCACGTCGTAGTTCCCCGCGCTGCCTCCGCGCAACTTTGCGACAAGTTCGTCACTCGATCCCATGTAGGACGCCGAAACTTTGCAGTGATTCGCGTCTTCGAAGGCCTTCACGAAAGATGGATCAGCGTAACCCTCCCAGACGAGAAGGCTGAGCGTCGGAGTTTTCTGCGAGCAGGAATTGGCGAAAAAGACTGCTGCGAGTACAGGTGATAAGCAAGCCAGGCGCCGCCAATTCATGATTCCTCCCAATGTCCTCGTTGGCCGCGATCAGAATGTCGGCGGCGTGTTCACCCACAGCAGCCAGGTTTCTTTGCGTCCGGGATTCTTCCAGCGATGCGGTGTCGCGCTCTCGAAATAGAAACTATCCCCCGGCTTCAAACAATAGTCTTCGCCGTCGACGGAAATTTCCAGATCGCCGCGCAAGACATAGATGAACTCTTCGCCCTCGTGCGCATAGGAATCGCCGCTGCCTGCTTCCGGAGCGATGCGGAACAGATGCGGTTCCATCACGGTGTTGCCCCACGCAAGTAATTCCATGCGCACGCCCGCGCCTGCCTCCAAAACCTTGCGTTCCGCTGGACGCACGTGGCGGCTGTTGGTTCCGTTGGCGTCAAAAAAATCGAGGATGTTGGTCTTGTAAAAACGAGCGAGCTTCCGCAAAGTGCCGACCGAGCCGCTCATCTGCGAGCGTTCCATGGCGCTGAGGAAGCCGACCGAAATGCCGACCGCGTCGGCTACCTGAGCGAGCGAGAGGCGCCGTTTCGAGCGGAGTTGCCGCAAGTGTCCGCCAATCGCGCTCGCGTTGCCGTCCGCAGCAGGACGAACCTTGCCTTCGCGTTTGAGCAGTTGCACGATGGCAGCTGCGTTGAGCCCACGCACCTTGCGCAGGAAACGGGCGCGCTTGAGCAGCTTGACGTCTTCGGAACTGTAGAGCCGGTACTTGCTCTGCGTGCGCCGCGGCCGCGTCAATCCGAGACTTTCCCACGAACGAATGACCGAAGGCGAGACTCCGACCTTGCGCGCCACGTCTCCGATTTTCAAGTAAGGTTCGGCCATCGACTACCTATGCGTCTTCGGAGGATTGGATCGATAAGAAATTTCTATCGGGTGGACGATATTTTTATTCTTGACAGCATCCATACCCGTTCTCTAACCTTGCGGGATTATAGCAAGGTTGCGGGTAGATACAAGCAGTCGCTTTTCCATAAAAAAGAAATCCTAAAACTCTCCCGGATGTCTGGAGGCACCATGCCGTCACTGCGAGCTCGCTGCTCGGTAGTTTGCCTTATGGCTTTGTCGCTGCTTGTTCCTGCCGGCCTGTTTGGCCAAGGCACAACCGGGCGCATTCTAGGGCGCGTCGCTGACCCCTCAGGAGCCGTTGTCGCCCAGGTGAAGATCACGGCCACCAACGACGCGACCGGCGTCAGCCGCGACACTGTGTCCAACGAAAGCGGCGACTATGTCTTCCCCGACCTTCCGGTGGGCACTTATTCGCTGACCTTCGACCTCACGGGCTTTAAGAAGGCTATCCGACATGCAGTGAGTCTAGACGTCAACCAGGTGATCACACTCAATATGTCGATGCAGCTCGGCGGGGCTCAGGAAATCGTTGATGTCACGTCGGAAGCGCCGCTGGTGGATACGAGTAGCACCCAGCTCGGAGCGGTCGTTAACAATCGCTCTGTGAATGAACTTCCGCTCAACGCGCGTGATACGTATCAGTTCCTGCAGTTGCAGCCTGGAGTGCAATCTCAGCTCGGGTCGAGCGGCAGTACCTTTTACGGCAGCGGAGATGCCGGTGCCGTATCGGTGAATGGCGGGCGAGGCCGCGCTAACAATTTCAGCGTAAACGGCGGCGACGCCAATGACGCGTTCGTGAATCTTCCGACAATTCAGCCGACCCCCGACGCGATTGAGGAGTTTCGCGTCATTAGTAATACATTCGATGCAGAATATGGGCGCAATTCCGGCGCGGTGGTGAACGTCATTACCAAGTCCGGAACCAATCAGTGGCACGGCGACATTTATGAATATTTCCGGAATACGGTGCTGAACGCGCAAGGATACTTCAACACCGTTAAGCCGCAGGAGAATCAGAACCAGTTCGGGGGAACCTTCGGCGGTCCGCTGAAAAAGGATCGTACCTTCTTCTTTACTTCCTATGAAGGCCGGCGGGTGCGACAAGGAATTTCGGGGCAAACCGTCATCGTGCCGACGCCTCAGGAGCGCTCCGGCGTGTTCAATGTATCGAGTCTGCCGAGCGGAATACTTGGTGGCGGCATCACGGACCAGTTCACTGCGGATGCCCTGAACGGAAGACCTGGCTGCACGTCCGCGATCAATGCGGCAGGCGGGCAAACGCCCGCCGCGGGAGTGGGGTGGGGCTCGATTTTTCCAACAGACGGCAATGGCAACGCCACCATCCCGACGCCCTGTATGGACCCGGTAGCAGTCGATCTGCTGCGGTTCGTTCCGTCGGCCAATCGGCCGGACGGCCTCACGTTTCAGGGCGTGCCGGTAAGTTCAGACACCCAGGATCAGTTCACAGTCCGCCTCGATCACCACATAAACGAGCATCAGAACTTCAGTTTCTACTACTACTACACCGACGACAATCAGCTTCAGCCCTTCTATAACTTCCAGGCTTCCGGCGCGAACGTCCCGGGATTTGGCGCCAAAGTTGGGTCGCGTTATCAGCAGTACAACCCGAGCCATACCTGGACGATCACCAACTCGCTCGTGAACGAAGCGCGATTCACGTACATGCGTGAAGGGCAGTTGACCTTCCAGCACCCGCAGAACACTGGATCGATTTATTCGTCGTGTTCTTCCGCGGCAGCTTCGGCCGTGTGTTTTAACGGAACGTCCGATTCGAACTCGGGTCCGAATTCAATCGTCGGACAGCTGGGGACAAGTCCCCAATATGGCATTACGACGGGCCTGCCGACGAACCGCACGGGTGTGCCATCGGTCAACATAGCCGGCGGTTTTTCGATCGGAAATGGATGGGAAGGTGAACTGCCGCAGGTCGGCAATTCCTTCATGTGGACCGACAATCTGACGTGGGTGAAAGCAAATCACCAGTTCAAGTTCGGCGTGGACGTGCGGCGAGACCGTTTCGACCAGACCCTCTACTACAACGTCAGCGGAGACTTCAGTTTCAACAGCACCACCGAGAACTCGGTCTTCTCGACTGACAACTATCCGGGGTACTTGCTCGGACTCGCCGACAGCTACTCGCAAGGTTCTGCGCAGCGGGAAAACGTCCGAACCACCGGGCTTTACTTGTTTGCGCAGGACAGCTGGAAAATTAACCCCTCGCTGACTCTTAACTACGGACTGCGCTGGGAGCTCAATACGCCGCTCACCGATGTTCTCCACCACGTGCAGACATTCCGGCCAGGACAGAATTCGACCGTTTACCCATGTCAGCTGACGGCCGCGGAGCAGGCTTCATTTGGAGTGAGTACCTGCGCCGATGCCGGAGTTCAGCCAACAGGCCTGGTGGTGCCGGGAGACAAAGGTGTTCAGCCGGGTCTGACGCAGACTTATTACAAAGCGTTCGCGCCGCGCATTGGCATTGCGTACAGCCCGAATTTCAACAGCGGCATGCTCGGAAAAATCTTTGGTTCGAACGGAACAACGAGCATCCGCACCGGGTGGGGGCTCTTCTACAACCCGATGGAGCAATTGGTGCTCGAACAGTTCGGCGCCGAACCGCCATTCGGAGGCAGCACTTACTTGCCGGCTACCTTCTTCAACACGCCCTTCATTGCTCAGACGGGAACTGTGAATCCGAATCCCTTCAATGGCATCCTGAGCCCTGCGCCGGGCACGCCACAAGACTGGTCGAGTTTCCGGCCGATGCTTCTTTACGGCGATTTCCAGCCGCACATGCGCACGCAATACACGGCGCAATATAACCTGACGCTTCAACGCCAACTGGCCCGCGACATCGTCATGCAAATTGGATATGTGGGCTCGCAGGGGCACCGCCTCCTGGCGTCGCACGACATCAACGCGGCAAATCCGCAAACGTGTTTGGATATCATGGCGCTCTATAACAACGATCCCACGAGCGTTACTTCGTATGGAGCGCAGGCGAATTGCGGTCCGTTTGGAGAAGACAATCAGTACTCGGTCACGCTGCCCGCTTCGAATGGAACTCTCCTGCCCAACGGATTCCACTTGCCGAACGGTTCCGTCGTGCAGGCCGCCGGACAGACTCTCAATTTGGTCGGATTACGGCCCTATTCTTCGCCGAACTGCAATCCGACAGCGCCGGCGTTCACCGCGGGCACGGGCTGTCCGCTCGACGGTGTCCCGGTGTTCAGCAACATATTCGCCGAAGACACGATCGCGGCATCCGCCTATAACTCGTTCCAGGCAAGCCTGGAGAAACGCTTCTCGCACGGAGTTCAGCTGCAGGCCGCCTACACGTTCAGCAAATCGCTGGACTGGGCGTCGAGCTTTGAAGAGACTGTCAATCCGTTCAACTATAAGGCGAGCCGCGCTCTGTCATTATTCAACTCGGCGCAGCGTTTCGTCGTTAATTACGTGTGGGATCTGCCGGTCCGCAAGTACGACGGGTTTGCCGGGAAAGCTCTCGATGATTGGCAATTGTCGGGAATCGTGCAGTTGCAAAGCGGATTCCCAATTCGCATACAGACGCAGGATGATTATGAGCTGATCAGCAGCTTGTTCTTCCTTGGAGCCGGAGCCCCGCAGTTGACCGGTCCATTGCAGATTTTGAACCCAAAGACCAACGGGGGCCAGTACCTGAATCCTTCGCAGTTCTCTGATCCGACTCTGGGACATTTTGCCACGACGCCACGCTCGATCTGCTGCGGGCCGGGCGAGAACGAATGGGACATTACGGTCGCCAAGAAGATTGCGCTGTCGGAGGCGAAATACTTCCAGTTCCGGGCCGACGTCTTCAACCTGTTCAACAAAACACAGTTCTACAACCCGGACGGAAATTTCAGCGACACAACTTTTGGTCTGATTCAACAGGCACGCGATCCGCGCCTGGTGCAGTTCGCCTTGAAGTTCTACTTCTGAGCGAAGGAGTAGAGTAGATAAAAGTTCCATCCCGGGCGGCTTTCCGCCGCCCGGCACTCTAATGGCCCGGTTCAATCCGGCCTGAGTTTCCTGGAGCAATTCGATGTACCCCGATCTGCAGAAAGAACTCTCTACGTTCGAGCGTCGGACCCCGAAGTCCGCCGAGGCTCATAAGAAAAATCTCAAACGCATTCCTCTTGGTGTTGCCAGCAACTACCGCGCGTACGATCCTTGGCCCATCTTTGTAAAAGAAGGGAGCGGCAGCAAGTTTCGCGATCTCGATGGCAACGAGTACATCGATCACAATCTATGTTTCGGAGCGCTGATGGCGGGGCATTGCCATCCGGCGGTGATGAAGGCGGTCGAAAAGCGTCTCTCCACCGGAACCATGTTCGGGATGCCGCACGACATGGAGTGGGAACTCGCGGAAGAAATTTGCAACCGTTTTCCCGTCGAGATGTGCCGCTTCGGCAACAGCGGAACCGAGGCGACCATGCACGCGGTGCGTCTGGCGCGCGCGGCAACCGGACGCGACAAGATCGTCAAGTTCGAAGGCGCGTATCACGGCCTTCACGACAGCGCGCTCGTCAGCGTGAAGCCGCACGCCCCGGACTACGGAGACATTCACGCTCCAACTGCTGTTCCGGGCGGGCTCGGCGTTCCCAAAGCTGCGATTGACAATGTGAAGATCGCGACGTTCAACGATCTCAACACCGTCGAGCGGCGATTCAGAGAAAATCCCGGCGAGATTGCGGCGATCATTCTTGAACCGATCCTGATGAACGTTGGCCTGTGCCTGCCGGAACCGGGCTTCCTCAAGGGCCTCCGCGATATTTGTACGAAAAATGGCGCTCTGCTGATCTTCGACGAAGTGAAGACGGGCGCGAAGCTTGGCTGGGGTGGCGCGAGCGAATATTTCGGCGTTGCGCCGGACATGATCTGCCTGGCGAAGTCGATCGGCGGAGGGCTGCCGCTCGCCGCATTCGGCACGCACAGATCTGTGATGGATCTGATCAGCCAGCACAAAGTCTTCCACGGCGGAACCTACAATACGAATCCGGTGTCCATGGCGGCGGGCCTGGCGACATTCCGCGAAGTTCTCACGCGCGAGAACTATGCGCACGTCGACAAACTTAGCAAGAAGCTCACCGACGGATACCGCAAGATTATCGCGAAGGTCGGCCTGCAGGCGTACATTGCCGATGCCGGAGCCAATGGCGCGCTCATGTTCTATCCGAAGGAGATTCGCAACTACCGCGATTGGACCACGATCGACATCGACCTATGGCGTCACTATTGGTTCGGCATGGTCAACCGTGGCGTGATGGCGCAGCCCTACTGGTGGGATGAGCAGTGGACGATTTCTGTTCAGCACACCGAAGCGGACATCGACAAGCACCTCGCCGCATTCGACGACATCGCCGCGTCACTCGCGAAGGCGCAGCAGGAGCGCGGCGCGGGCGTGCCGGCTGAAGTAGCGCATTAGATAACAGGGTTCCGGGGCTAGAGGTTAGGGATTAGTCTTGCTGATCCCTAGCCTCTGGCCCCTAGTCCCTATGTTGAGCCTTTGTCTACGACTTCACAATCCGCAGAACAGCCGCACCTGATCCGCGCCCTCGGGCGCCGCGATCTCGTGCTGCTGTTTGTCGTCGCGGTGTTCAATCTCAACGTGGTGCCGTCGATTGCGGCGAACGGTGGCGTGACCGTCTGGCTATGGATCGTCTCGCTGCTGCTTTTTTTCTGGCCACAGGGCATTGCAGTGATTGAGCTTGCCCACCGCTATCCCGGAGAGGGCGGCGTCTATCTCTGGGCGAAAGAGGTCTTCGGCGACTTTCACGGATTCCTCTCCGGCTGGTGCTACTGGACCAACAATATGCTCTATGTCCCGACGGTAATGCTGTACTTCGTCGGCGTCTCGGTGTATGTGCTCGGTCCCGGACATCAAGTGCTCGCGGACAACAAGATCTTCGCGTCCATTGCGTCTTTGACGCTGCTCGCGATGCTGACGTGGTTCAACATTCTCGGACTCGGCGTCGGCAAGTGGATCAACAATCTTGGCGCGATCGGAACGTTTATTGCTGCGGCAGTGCTGATCGGGCTTGGGTTCGTGATCTGGTCGCGCTTCGGAACGACGATTACCGCGGCGGATTTTAAAGTTCCCGCGAATCCGAAATTCGTCCTGAATTCTTTCGGCGTGATTTGCTTCGGACTCGTCGGGTTGGAACTCGCGTCGGTGATGGGTGACGAAATCAAAGATCCGCAACGCACGTTGCCGGGAGCGGTGGCATGGGGAGGAGTTCTCTCTGGCGCGCTCTATATCGGGGCGACGCTGACCTTGCTGATCGCGGTCGGAAAGAATGTAAATGTGCTGCAGGGCATTGTGCAGGCGGTCTCGCACATGGCGGGCCAGGTCGGATTCAACTGGATCACGATTCCATTCGCATTGATGCTCAGCCTTTCGATCGCGGGCATCGGTTCGGCGTGGATGGGAGGTTCGGCGCGCATTCCCTTCGTCGCCGGACTCGATTCCTACATGCCGTCATGGCTTGGCAAGGTGCATCCGCGCTACGCGACCCCCTACGCCGCGTTGATCGTGCAGGGGATCGTGTCGGCCGTGCTGGTGATTCTGAATTTCGCCGGAGCCGGCGTGCAGGAGACGTTTCAAAAACTCCTGTCGCTTGCGGTCGTGCTGCAACTCGTTCCATTTATTTACATGTTCGGCGCACTGCTGAAGTTCGCGGTGACTGAATCAAAGCCGAGAGGCCAGTACAGTCGGTTCACGTTGTTTCTTGCCGGATTGAGCGGACTGTTGACGACGATCCTGGGAATCGCTTTGGTGTTTTTCCCGGCCCAGCAGATTACGTCTCTCTGGCAGTATGAGTCCTGGATGTTCGGCGGCACCGCGTTTTTCGTGGGTCTGGCAGCATTCTTCTATTTCGTATACGGCCGCCGAAAAGTGATGCAACCGATTCGCGTGGGGACGGCGGCCTCGGCTGTTCAGGCGAGCGAAGCTCGCCAGTAGGGTGGGAGCAGCGATTCGTATCAGGGCGCGGCTTGAGCCGCGCGGAAGAAAGCAGGAAAGATCGGGGCTTTAGAGCGCGCAGGAGGCCATGATGCCCAGCGGAGTTCAAACCGAAGTAAAGACTTATCAGATGTTCATCAACGGCGAGTGGGTCGCGAGCAAGTCTGCGAAGACCTTTCCCGTCTACGATCCGTCGACCGAAGAAGTGATCGCGCAGGTTCCTGACGCCAGCGCTGACGACGTGAACCGCGCCGTGGTCGCAGCGAAAGCCGCATTCGAAGACGGCCCGTGGGCGACAACCACCGCGCAAGAGCGCGGGCGCGTACTATTTCGCATGTCCGACAGAGTCCGCCAGAATCTCAACGCGCTTGCGGAACTCGAATGCCGCAACACCGGAAAGCCGATCGTCGAGGCCGAATTCGATCTCAACGACGTTGCGACGTGCTTCGAATATTACGGCGGGCTCGCGACAAAGATCATCGGGCAAGTAAATCCCGTACCCGACAACGCACTCTCGCTATCGTTGAAGGAACCGGTCGGCGTTGCAGGCCAGATTATTCCGTGGAATTATCCGCTGTTGATGGCAGCGTGGAAACTTGCGCCGGCAATCGCCGCCGGATGCACCTGCGTGCTGAAACCTGCCGAGCAGACTCCCCTGACGGCTCTCGAATTCGCGAAGAATTTCGCCGATTGCGGCCTGCCGCCCGGAGTCGTCAACATCGTAACTGGATTTGGTGAGACGTGTGGATCTCCAATCGTTCAACATCCCGATGTAAACAAGATCGCCTTCACCGGCAGCGCGGCAGTGGGCAAAATCATCGTCAAGCAGGCTGCCGATACGGTGAAGCGCGTGACCCTCGAACTCGGCGGCAAGTCTCCTAACATCTTCTTTGCCGACGCTGATTTCGAGGCGGCCATCGATGGCGCGCTTTTCGGAGTATTCATCAATCAAGGCGAAGTCTGCTCCGCGGGCAGCCGCATCCTGGTACAGAAATCGATTTATAAGAATTTCGTTGAGGCCATGACCGAGAAGGCGAAGAAGATCAAACTCGGTCCGCCGCTGGAGCGCGAAACGAAAATGGGGCCGCTGGTCAGCAAGGAACAATACGAACGCGTTAATCAATACCTGGAAATTGGTAAGAAGGAGGCGAAGCTGGCCTCGGGCGGCGGGCGTCCAGAGAAATTCGCGAAGGGTTATTACGTCCAGCCGACGATCTTCTATGACGTCGCGAACAGCGCCCGTATTGCGCGGGAAGAAATCTTCGGTCCGGTCGCGGCCGTGATTCCGTTTGACGACGAGAAAGCCGCGATGAATATCGCAAATGACTCTCCCTACGGCCTCGCCGCCGCCGTGTGGACCCGCGACATCTTCAAGGCAATGCGAGCGGTGAAGGCGCTGCGTGCCGGAATTGTCTGGGTCAACCACATGCAGCCAACCTATGTTGAGGCGCCGTGGGGCGGATTCAAGCAATCCGGCTTCGGCCGCGAGCTGGGACCCTGGGGAATTGAGGAATATCTCGAGACTAAGCAAGTCCACATTAATCTCAACGAAGCGCCGATCGGCTGGTACTGAGAAGCAGAGGCTAGTAGCTGGGGGCCAGAGTAACAGGCAACGACCAACGGCTAATGACTAACGACGAGACTTTACGATGTCCATCATTCAACTTCGCACTTCTATTCCGGGACCGAAATCGCGCGCGCTTTCTGAGCGCCGCGCCAAGGCCGTGCCGCGCGGGCTTTCTCACGGCACTCCCATTTACGTAGCCAAAGCAGAGGGCGCGTGGCTCGAGGACGTCGACGGCAATCGCTACCTCGATTTTGCCGGAGGCATCGGCTGCCTGAACGTCGGGCATCGCCGCCAGGAAGTCGTCGATGCGGTGAAACACCAGCTCGACCGATTTCTCCACACTTGCGTGCAGGTCACGCCCTACGAGAGCTACGTTCGCCTGGCCGAGCGGATGAATGAAGTGACTCCCGGGAACTTTGCGAAGAAGACTATTTTTGTGAACAGCGGAGCAGAAGCCGTTGAGAATGCGGTCAAAATCGCGCGCGCCTATACGAAACGCCCGGGCATCATTGCGTTCGAAGACGCATTCCACGGCCGCACAATGATGACGCTGGCCCTGACCAGCAAAACTCATCCTTATAAAGCCGGATTCGCGCCGTTCCCGAGCGAGGTCTATCGCGTGCCGTTCGCGTATTGTTACCGGTGCTCATATTCGAAGACGTACCCGTCGTGCGACCTCTACTGTGCGCGGCACATGGAAGACACGTTCAAGCGCGTGGTCGCGAATGAAGAAGTGGCTGCGGTCATTGCCGAGCCGGTGCTGGGAGAAGGCGGTTTCATCGCTCCGCCGCCGGATTACTTCAAGGTTTTGATCGACCTCTGCCACAAGTACGGAATTCTTTTCATCGCCGACGAAGTGCAGTCGGGATTCGGGCGCACTGGCGCCCTGTTTGCGAGTGAGCGCTATGGAATCGAGCCTGATCTGGTCGTCACGGCAAAATCGCTGGGCGGCGGGATGCCGCTGGCGGCTGTGACCGGGCGTGCCGAAATCATGGACGCTCCCGGCGTCGGCGGATTGGGCGGGACATTCTCAGGGAATCCGCTTTCATGCGCAGCTGCGCTTGCGGTTCTCGACCTCTTTGATCGCGAGAATCTGCTCGCCCGGGCCAATGAACTCGGCGACCGCTTTCAACGCCGCGCGCGCGAGTGGCAACGTCGTTGGCCGATCATTGGCGACGTCCGTGGACTCGGCGGCATGCAGGCTATCGAACTCGTGGGATCGCAGGAGACGAAAACTCCAGCGACGGACGAGACCAAAAAGATTTCGCAATACTGCTACGAGCACGGGCTCATCACGATCTCGGCCGGCACGTACTCGAACGTAATCCGCGTGCTGGTGCCGCTCGTGATCACCAATGAGCAGATGGACGAAGCGATGGGCGTGCTCGAGTCGGCCATCGCAAGCGTTTGTGATCAGAAGCCCGCGGTAGCGCAACTGGTCTGACGACGTCGCCGGCTCTCCTGTGGAAGCCGCAGCAACGGCTGTAGCGGTATGATGATTCAAGTCCGGGGAGTCTTCTTCACTTCCCTCGCACGACATTCTTCGCGATAGCGAAAGGCATTTCGATCATGAGCGTAGCCGCACCTCCCACGAACAAGCTTACTCACTACATCAACGGACAATGGGCCGGCTCGCATGCAACCGAGTGGCGTGATGTCGTGAATCCCGCTACGGGCGAGGTTCTCGCGAGCGTGCCTTTGGCCGGCGCGGAAGCGGTGAATGCCGCCGTCGAAGCTGCCGCTGCGGCATTTCCCGAATGGCGGCGCACGCCCCCCGAAGACCGCATCCAGCCGCTGTTCAAGCTCAAGATGCTGCTCGAAGAGCGCATCGACGACATTGCCCGCATCATCACCATGGAAAATGGCAAGACTTTCGCCGAAGCGAAAGCCGAGATGCGCCGCGCCATCGAGAACGTCGAAGTCGCTTGCGGCATTCCGATCATGATGCAAGGCTACAACCTCGAAGACGTCGCGCGCGGCATCGACGAGATGATGATCCGCCAGCCGCTCGGCGTCGTCGCTGCAATCGTTCCGTTTAATTTCCCGGGCATGATCGCGTTCTGGTATCTGCCGTATGCGATCGCCACCGGCAACACGTTCATCCTGAAACCCAGCGAGCGCGTGCCCCTTACTATGCGCTACATCTATGAATTGATCGAGAAAACCGGCCTGCCGAAGGGAGTCGTCAATCTCGTAAACGGCGGAAAAGCAGCGGTTGACGCTCTGATCGATCATCCGAAAGTGCGCGCCATCAGTTTTGTCGGATCGACTCCGGTAGCGCGCTACATCTACTCGCGTTCCGCTGAGCAGGGCAAGCGCTGCCAGTGCCAGGGCGGCGCGAAGAATCACGTTATCGTATTGCCGGACGCCGATATGCCGATGGCGACGCAGATCATCAGCGACAGCGCTTTCGGATGCGCCGGGCAGAGGTGCCTGGCCGTGTCCGTCGCGGTAACGATTGGCGAAGCGCAGAAGACATTTCGCGATTCGATTGCCGAAGCGGCTTCCATGTTGAAAGTCGGCAATGGCCTTGAAGACGGCGTGCAGATGGGCCCGGTGATTACCCCGCAGAGCAAGGAACGCGTCGAATCCCTGATCAGCGTTGGCGAGAAGCAGGGAGCAAAGGTTCTGATCGACGGCCGCAACGCTAAAATTCCGCGGCACGGCGCAGGCAATTTCGTGAAGCCGACGATTCTTGACGACGTGCCCGCAACCAGCGAACTGACCGACACCGAGATTTTTGGTCCGGTGCTCAGCCTCGTGCACGCCGATAACATGGACGAGGCTCTCGCATTTCTCGAACGCAGCGCCTATGGCAATCAGGCGTCATTATTCACCTCGAGTGGATCGGCAGCGCGCCGTTTCCGCTACGAAGCGCCCGCGGGAAACATCGGCATCAACATTGGCGTCGCCGCTCCCATGGCCTATTTCCCGTTCAGCGGATGGAAGAACAGCTTCTTCGGCGATCTCCATGGTCAAGGCCGCGACTCGGTTGAGTTCTATACCGACAAGAAAGTTGTCGTTGAGCGCTGGGCCAAGGAGCACAGCCGGAAGTTCTAAACACAAGTTTGTAACTGGGCAATTTGGTAATTGCGTAATTTGAAAAGCTTAAGACCTGCGGCCTTTAAATTACCCAATTACCCAATCATCGCGACCTGGAAATTGAGGGACTCATATGACAACGACTCTTGCCACACCGGCCATGTCTGGCCAGGAAATTGTTGATTTAACCAGGAAGCACACGCTGTTCGAGTGGTCGGCGCAGTCGAAGGTCGATCCGATACCGGTAGCAAAAGCAAAGGGCATCTATTTCTGGACGCCGGAAGGGAAGCGCTTCATCGACTTCAACAGTCAGCTGATGTCGGTCAACATCGGCCACGGTGACGACCGCGTGATCAACGCAATCAAAGAACAGGCGGAAACGCTCTGCTATGCCAATCCGTTCATGGCGACCGAGCCGCGGGCGCGCCTGGGCGCGAAGCTCGCCGAAATCACTCCCGGCGATATCGACACTTTCTTTTTCACCAACGGTGGCGCCGAAGCCAACGAGAACGCGATCAAGATTGCACGCTTCTTCACCGGACGCCACAAGATCATGGCTCGCTACCGTTCCTACCACGGAGCGACCGCCGGAAGTATTTCGCTGACTGGCGATCCCCGCCGATGGGCTGCTGAGCCTGGAATTCCCGGCGTGGTCCGAGTGCTCGATCCCTACCACGGCATCGAGCGCGGATGGGAGTCAGCCGAAACTTCGCTGGCGATGATCGAAGAGACGATGCAACTCGAAGGGGCTCATACCATTGCCGCATTCATTCTTGAGAGCGTTGTCGGAACAAACGGCATTCTGATTCCCCCTGACGGTTACATGCAAGGCGTTCGCAAGCTGTGCGACAAGTACGGAATTCTGATGATCGCCGACGAAGTCATGGCCGGCTTCGGACGTACCGGAGAATGGTTCGCCATCGACCACTGGAAGGTTGTCCCAGATCTGATCTGCGTGGCAAAAGGATTAACTGCCAGCTATCTTCCTCTCGGAGCCGTGGGCATGCGGCACCACATTGCGCAGCATTTTCAGGACAAGGTTTTTTACGGAGGCCTGACCTATAACTCGCATCCCATGGGATGCGCGGCGGCTCTGGCGACAATTCGCGTGTATGAAGAAGATCACCTCATCGAGAACGCGCGCAAGATGGGCGCGTTGATGAAGCAGCTCGGCAAGGACATGCAGGCGAAGCATCCGTCGGTGGGCGAGGTGCGCTCGATCGGATTGTTCGGCATCTTTGAACTCATCCGCAGCCGCAAGACCAAGCAGCCAATGGCACCGTTTAACGGCACATCCGAAGAGATGGCGGCTCTCGGAAGATTCTTCCGGGAGCAGGGACTCTACACGCTCGTGCGCTGGAACTCCTTCTACACGAATCCGCCGCTCTGCATCAACGAGCAGCAACTGCGCGAAGCGTACGCGATCATCGACAAGGGGCTCGAGATCACCGATCGTGCGGTGAAGGACTAGTTTCCATCAGATCAAAATCCCCACCCTGTTGGATACAACGCGGCCAGGGTGGGGCAACCCTTCGTATTCTCCTGGCTCGCCAGGAACTATTTCTCAGGGTTATATTTCGCGAGCCACGCCGCAATCTCCCGAAACACATCCTGTCGCTGCTCCCACACCGTTGGGAAGTGCGGTGATCCCGGATACGTCACCATCCGCGTCGTTTTTCCCCGCGCCGCCAGAATCTCGAAATATTCGCGTCCTTGATACGTCGGCACGCGCTCGTCGGCTGCCCCGTGCAGTACCAGCAGCGGCGTCGTCACATTCTCCGAATGCTGCATCGCCGAGAACACAAGAAATGCATCGGGATCTTTATCCGTCCAGCGCTGGTCATAGTCGATCTGCTGGACATCGCTGGTCCACATGAATGATAGCCAGTCGGTAATCCCCGCGCCTTCGATCGCCGCCTTGTAGCGGTGCGTCTGGGTGACGGTCCATGACGTCATGAAGCCGCCGGCGCTCCAGCCAAAAATCGTTAGCCGATTCGGATCGGCCCACCCCTGCGCCACGGCATAATCAGTCGCGCTGTCGACGTCGCGATAAGCGCGATCGCCAAAGTGCTGATAGATCGCGCTGAGAAATTCCGTGCCGTAGCCCGTCGATCCGCGATATTCCGGCTGCAGCACGACGTAGCCCATCCCGGCAAAGTTTTGAGCGAAGAAATCCAGACGCAACGAATCGTTCGCCTCCGGCCCGCCATGCGGCAGCACCATAAACGGATACGCCTTCCCCGGCTTGTAGCCCGCGGGAAACGTCACGATTCCTTCGATCGCCACGCCTTCCTTACTCTTCCAATGCACGGCGCGGACGTCCCCGAGTTCGATCTTCGCCAGCTGATCGTCGCCCTCATGCGTGATCTTCTGCAGCGCGTTGCCTTGCGCGATCGCGAGGTTCGCGTCGTGTTGCGGATCAGCAATTCCAAAAATCCGCACCTCCGGCCCCGAAGCGATCTGCGGCGAAACCGGCCCGCGATCGACGGTGCCATCGGGCCATGTGTATGCCGTTGCGAGCGTATTGTTCCGGAACGAGTCGGCCTCTGATCGCACGCCGTGCGCCACAATCACCCACGCGTCGCCATGCGCATCCACCGAAACCTGCTCCGCGCTGCCGTCGAGCTTCGGGGTGCGATCCACCGCAGCCCCGCCGCTCGCCGCGACCGTCCACACATGATCGGGCGTGAGCACCGGAGAAGTCGTGCTCAGGAACACGAGGTCCTTGTCGCCGTTGATCCAGCCGATCCCCGCCGCTGCGTTATCGATCGTCGCCACATGCCGCACACCCGACGCGCTGCACACATCGACAAACGAGCGAACGTAGTGAAAACCAATCTTCGGCGTCTGCGACATCACGGCCAGTGACGACCCGTCGTGCGACCACGCGATCTCCGCCACGTCCTTCAGATCGGGACACCACCACGCGCCGTTCGATCCGTCCGCGCCAATCACGTAAATGCTGGTCACTCCGGCTTCGATCACGGTATGAACATCTTCCAGCGGATCTGGCAAACGCGGATCGGCCAGCACCGCGTAATGTGACCCGTCGGGCGAAATCAGCGGCGAGTGCGCTCCCCGTGGCAATGCCGTCAACGGCACTGGCATGGCCGCCGCTGCTGCTGGAGTGTGCGGCTCGGCCAGCGCGAACGCGGCCAGTTGCGGATGTTTGTCAACCTGGTACGTTCCATACAGCGCCGACCCATCCCGAGTAAATCCTGCCGGATGAAATTTCTCCGGAATCTCCAGATGCCGCGGTTCTCCTCCGGCGACCGGCATCAGGTGCCACTCGGTTTTGTCCGGACCTTTCGCGGCTCCGAATCTCACCGCATAAAGGACGCTCTTTCCATCGGGCGAAACCGCCGCCGGAGATGCCCTGTGCAGCGTTTCCGCATCTTCGAAAGTAAATGGATGACGAGACGTCTGGCCAAGGGCAAAAGTAGAGAAGACGGCTACTGCGACGAAGGCAATCACATTGCGCATAGTTGTGTCCCGAGAATCAGTTTCGAAGGATAACAAATGCAGACGGCAAAACTGACGGCCCGATCTCGCCATCGCCATTGCATCAACACGCAGGGCTGGCAGCTTTGAAACCGGCCAGAAACTCCGCCGCCGACAGCGCCAGCAGCGGCCCCGCGATGCTGAACAGCGCCCGGCCCACAGTTCCCGGAGCGCCGCCGTAATATGCATCCAGCACAAAGACCACAACACAGCCAGCCGCCACCGGAATCAGCCAGCTCTTCCGGAATCGCTTCAGCCTGGGAATGCCCAGCGGCAGCAGCCACACAAAAACATACAGGAGATTGCGATCCCACAAAGAAGACGCAAAGTGCTCCAGATAGTTAGCATTCCCGCGCAGGGTTTCCGCAAAAGCAACCGGATTCTCAAAATGCCCGCTCACCACGTAATGCAGGATTCCGATCGCAGCGAAGCTTGAGACACAACTACCAACGATCCACGCAGCGGCAGACCGCGGTACTTTCTTCCGCATCACGGCCCACCACGCAGCCATAAAGACAATGCTGAACGGGACAAATGTTTCTTTCGTGAGCGCTCCCAGGATCGCGATGAACGGCAGAGGCCAGAATTCAAGTTCCGACAGGCACCCATAAACAGCCAGCAGAAAGAATCCCTCGCCGGCGTCCACCAGTCCGGCCAGCCTCATATTCGGTACTGCGAAATTGACCAGATAAAGTAGTGCCCCGATCAGCGCAACCGGATAGCTCACGAGAATTCGCGTGCCGAGCAAGATGATCAGCAGAGCCGTCGCCGCTTCAAACAGCGCGTCGACGGCCACCAGCCCAAACATCACCGGATCCCAACTCCCCACGTGTCCTTTGGCCAGCCGATAAAGCGGCCGCGCCATCGACGGGATCAACACGCGGAACTTCATGTGATCCGGCCCGGGCACCGAAGCCCCCGTCACCATCGCCGCATAGCTCTGGACGTCCGACAGCCCCGGCACAACTCGCGGGTCGTAGCGGTTCAGCGCCGGATATCCCAGCCCCGCCGCAATCAGGAAAAGGACGACATAAAGGATGATCAGCCGCAGTCGTGGAATAGCCGTCGGGCCGCCAATCGAGGCTGCCGAGCGCGATTCTTCGACTTGTGGAAGCGCTTGCATCGCCTGAGTTGTGGAACCCCGCGTCCGACGGAACCGTATGACCAGGAACGCTTTACTCGACCAAAGCTAGGCTTTGCTCGGCGACCGTGTCAACCGTGCAGCGTCGCCCGCGAACGCTGTTGAGTTCCGCAACAGCCCGTCGCGCTTGGGTTCGATCACCTGCCCCCTGCGCGAAAATTGCGCCCAGAGCTCAAATGGGGATTGCTTATCAACAGGCGATGGCTGTACCCTTTATCTCCAGCCGAAATACTGCATGGGGGAGTTCGACATGAAGGGGATCATTGCGCGATCGCTTGGGCTCACTATTGTGCTGGCTGCCGGAGCTCTGACTCTGACAGCAGGAGACGATGCAAAGCCCGCGAAGACGGGCATTCCGATCGTTACCGACTGGAGCAGCCGCCACGTTGTTTTCTCTCACCCCCGCACGCCCGAGCAGGCCGCCCGGCTACAGAAAGACGTTCGGTACCAGATGCAATTGCATCGGCACGACGCCCGCACGGTGTCGGGCCAGGTGGATCAGTACATCAAAACGCACTCCTGGCATCCGCGTCGGATTCGGAACAAGAGGTTGCACCGCGATTGGTCGTGGTCCCTCGGTGCTACTGCAAGCGTGGGAGCAACGAACTTCCCGGCAAAATATGGGTTCCTCAACAACGTGGCTTCGTGCCTGGGGTCAACGAACCCTGATTTCGTTGTGTTCAGCACAGGTTTGGCGAGTTCCGTAAGTCAGGCTAGCATCATGGCGCTGACGAATCTTTATTCAGGTTGCGGCGGTCAAGTGCCGGGCAGCTATTGGGCCTACGACACGGGCGGACAAGTCACAACTTCGCCTGTGATTTCTTACGACGGTACCCAGATCGCTTTCACCCAAACCTCCGGCGGTACGGGGTACTTGGTCCTTCTGAAATGGACTGGCGGTGGCACAGTCCAGACTCCCGTGAGTCTCACGGCAGTGGCGGCGAGCGCCTATCCGGGTTGCGCTGCAGCCTGCATGACAGTGTTCCCCCTGGGCACCACCGACACGAGTTCCTCCGTTTACTACGATTACGGCTCTGACACCGCTTTCGTGGGCGATGATCTTGGGAATCTTCACCAGTTCACCCCAGTATTCAAGGGTACTACCACAACCCCTCCGGCTGAGGTGACGACGGGTTCATGGCCCGCAGCGGTTAGCGGCAACAGCCTGACCAGCGCGGTCCATTCTTCGTCTGGAACTACGTACGTGGGAGACAGCGGCGGGTTCCTTTACAGCGTAGACAGCACCGGAGCAGTCGTCGTCGCTTCGGGACAGCTGGATTTTGGCATCGGACTGACAGAAGGGCCGGTTCTCGATTCGGTCGCCGGTTCTGTGTATGCCTTTTCTTCAGCAGATGCTGGTACAAGCGCCGGGGTATTCCAACTGAGCACCGCCTTCATCGCTGGCGACACCGGGACGGAGGTAACGGTTGGAGCGGCAACGACTGGTACCGCGCCCCTCTACGACGGCGCATTCGACCACACTTATATTTACTCGACTACCAACACCGGCAATCTGTACGTTTGCGGTAATCCTGGCGGGAATCCGACGCTCTACCAGATTCCAATCACAAGCGGAGCGATGGGTACACCCATTGCCGGTCCAATCCTTTCGACAACCGGGGGAACTCCGTGTTCCCCGCTCACTGATGTTTATAACTCCACGGAAACCGGGTTTGGATTGCCGCAGGAATGGGTATTCGCGAGCGTACAGGCTGCGGGAACGAATGCGGGTTGCACCAGTGCTTCCTGCATTATGAGCTTCAAGGTGACGCAGTGGCAGCCGTCGTTCCAATACAACCTCGGTCAGGAGGTTCTCGACAGCAACCTGAACATCGAGGTTTGCGAGAACAGCGGCCAAACTTCCGGAACACTGCCACCAGCTTGGGGAACCACCGTGTTCGCCCAGACTAACGATAACGGCGTGCACTGGCGCAATCAGGGCCCTGTGTTGTCGTTCCCGGCAGACCCATACTGGACGGCCGGTCACACTTATACCGGCGGTTTCGAAATTGTCGACAGCAATAACAACATCGAAATAGCGCAGCTAGGAGGCGGAACTTCGGGCGCCACATCGCCGACGTGGGCACCCGGAGAGGGCGCGACAACGGTTGATAACACCGTTACTTGGTACAACTTCGGCCCAAACCCATCGTTTGGACTTACCGCCGTAGGCGGCACGAGCGGTATTATCATTGACAATACTGTGAACAATCCCGGTGGCTCGCAGGTGTATTTCGGGACATTAGGAGGGGGGTGCGCTCCTGGTGGCACCGGTGGTTGCGCCGTGCAGGCCTCACAAACTGGGTTAAATTAGGGAGAGCAGAGAAATCATGTCGATCGAAAATTCATCTACGGAAAAACAACAGACCACGAATAAGAAGCCCTACGAGAAGCCAAGCTTCCGCTTCGAGAAGGTTTTTGTGACCAGCGCTCTCTCGTGCGGGAAAGTCGGACAGCAGGGCCAGTGCTCGCTGAACGTGAAGTTCTCGTAATAGGCAAACCGATCAATCGAGAGGCACGACTGCGAAATTAGTTGTGCCCCAGTTTCTCTCACGAGATTCTTCTGTCCTAAGCTCTCGTCCGCTTCGGAAATTTCCCCGTAATCCTCCGGAAGAATCCGTGCAGCCGGTGCACTCCTCCGGCCTGCGGCAGGAACATGAACGGGCATTCTCCAGGGATCACTTCCATCCCGTGTTCGCGGCAGTACTCCACCGCCTTCTCGCTCACCGCTCCGCTGCCTGCAGCCCGGTACATCCATATCTTGCGAATCCCCGCCGCGGCGCAATCTGCCACCACCGCCTCCGTGTGCGCCGGGGACGTCATCAGCAGCGCCGCTTCCACCGGCGGGTGGATATCCTGCACCCGCGCATAGCAGCTTTTCCCAAGCACATTCGGAGTATTCGGATTCACCGGAACCACGTCGTACCCGCGTCGGCAAAGTTCTTCGAAAAGCGATACGCTGAAGTCTTTCGCTTCGCGAGAAATTCCCACCATCGCGAACCGTTTATGGGCCAGAAAGTCCTCAATCGCGTCGAGAGATCGGACGTAGGCAGCCATTTTTCCTCCTCGAACTCCACGGTTGTTTGCAAATTTATGCCTGGCCGTGGTTACCGGGCAGTGACTTTAGTCACCAATGTGCGTTGTGACCCCATAAAAAGCGGGGCCGAACGTCGATTCTCGCTTGCGCAACGGGCAATCTCGCGGCACAATAAATCGTCCCAAATTGGGCCAACTCCCAGGCCCCGAGTCCAGGTTCTTTCAGGGGAAGTCGAAAAATGAAAAATCGCATACTTATCGCGGTGTGTCTGTCCAGTGCGCTGACCCTTCCAGGCTTCGCGCAGCAAGGGAATTCCGATTCTTCCACATCACAAGCGGCCACCCAGAGCCTCAGTACCCGGGAGCCGTTGCAGGACCCCGCTCCCAAAAATTTCTGGGATGGCGATGATCCGAATCTCGTCAATCTGGTCACGCACCCGTTTGCCACCAAAAAATACGTGCAACGTCATACCCAGCCGATTCGCGACCGAATCAACGAACTGGATGAGTTGACCAGCGAGAACGCCCGCCAGATCAAAGACATTGACTCGCGTTCGCAGCAAGGTCTGCAGATGGCCTCCGAGAAGTCGAGCCTGGCCGATCAGCACGCCAGCGACGCCGCCAATAAAGCGCAACTCGCAACCACCGCTGCCAACGACGCCTCGACGAAAGTCTCCAGCGCCGAACAGATGGTCAACGGCCTCGATCAGTACAAGGGCAACGCGCAGACCGAGATCCGCTTCCGTCCCGGCCAGACCGTGTTGAGCAAGAGCGCGAAAGACGCGCTGGATCAGATGGCGACTCCGCTGAAAGATCAGCGCAGCTACATCATCGAGGTTCGCGGGTTTGCTCCCGGTCACGGCCAGGCCGCCATCGCCAGCTCGCAGAAGATGGCGGACTCCGTCGTCCGCTATCTGGTGCTCACCCACAACATTCCCGTGTATCGCATTTATGAACTCAGCATGGGGAATGCTGCGGCATCGAGCGAGACCATGGGCGCCAAACACGCCACCCCTGCCCGCGTTGAAGTGAACGTGCTGCAGAACAATCTGGTCAGCTCTGCGCAGCACTAGTTCGGCATTCAGAACCGATAGGGCGAGCCGAAACGGCTCGCCTTTTTCTTTCCTTTCTTTCGCTTCATCTGGGCGCACGGCTGTAACCCCCGACCCATTTCGGGAAAAAACAATCCTCTTGTAATCTAGATCACAGACTGCAATGGCATGTACCCACAGAATGCCAGAAATGGCTCTGCCGCCCTCTCCGGGCCTGCGGGCCATTGCAAGGCGGAAACGCTCTCATGCGGAGGGACGTTCCCGCAAAGCTGTGGCGCCACGCAGAACCAGTTCCACCCTGCTGTTGCGCTCGGTTTAACCCAAGGGAAAACTTTGAATTCAGATCGGCGAATGCTCTGCCGATCGAGGAGTGCATTGCTTTGTCCGCGAATTTTTTTGCGCGCAAGACCCCTCAGAATTATGCGCTGGCGTTTGCCGCTGTAGCCGTCGCCGCTTTGATCCGCTACCACCTCGATCTGGCGCTGGGCTTCACCCAACCCTTCGTGCTGTTTTACCCGGTCATCACCATGGCGGCTCTTCTGGGCGGATTCGGCCCCGGCTTGTTCGCCACCGCGCTATCATCCGTGGCCTCCGCATTTTTGTTTTTGGAGCCGTTGAATTCACTGCGCGTCAGTACCGCGCGCGACCTGATC
>Ga0070735_10001530_pt1 | contig 22305 bp, 22 predicted proteins | sample Coa_R1_FD_66443 | JGI IMG/M metagenome (GOLD analysis project Ga0070735, IMG submission 66443) | Surface soil microbial communities from Centralia Pennsylvania, which are recovering from an underground coalmine fire - Coalmine... | ecosystem: Environmental > Terrestrial > Soil > Unclassified ...
CCCGAGCCGCCACGGAGTCGGACCTGGACGGGGTTTGCAGCGCATTTGCGCGGTCGGCCGCCACCGCGGCCGAAGCCGGTTTCGATCTGCTGGAGCTGCAGTTCGGCCACGGCTACCTCATCGCCGGGTTCATCTCGCCTCTTACCAACCGTCGCGACGACTGTTACGGCGGGAGTCTCGAGAACCGGCTGCGCTTCCCTCTGCGGGTGCTCTCGGCAGTGCGCGAGGCGTGGCCCGACGCGCGGCCGCTCGCGGTCGCCTTTTCAGCCACCGACTGGAAAAAGGGCGGCCTGAGCGGGAGTGATGCCATCGAAACCGCCCGCCGGCTGCGAGACGGTGGCGCCGACGTCATTCACGTGGTCACCGGGCAGACCACATTCGACGCCAATCCCGCGTACGGCCGCGCCTGGGAGGCGCCGTACGGCGACGCCATCCGAAACGATACCGGAACCCGTGTCATGCTGGGCGGCAACCTGACGTCGGCGGACGAGGTGAATACCCTTCTGGCAGCGGGCCGCGCCGATCTGTGTATCGTCTCCCCGCTTGCCCCGGCAGGTGCTCTCTAGGACGCGCCTCGCTCGGTGAGCCGGTTGCGTGCTTCCCACAGCTCGGGGAAGAAGCGGTACCCAAGCGTGCGGCTGAGGTAGGTACTTCCGGGCGATCCCCCCGTGCCCGGCGCTTGGTCGCCGATGATGCGCTCCACCAGTTGCACGTGATGGAATCGCCAGGCCTGAAAGCGCAGCTCGTAGTCGCTGAGCGCTTCCGCCAGGAGGTAGAGCTGGGGCCATTCGTCGGGATCGCGATACAGCGCCATGAGGGCGCGGGTTGGGTCGGGAGCGACCGAATCGAGCGCCTTCACCAACCCATCGTGAAGGCTCACCGGCCAGCGGTCCAGCACGGCGGGAAGGTCGAGCAGCTTGCCGACCATCCGGAGGTACGCCTCGTCGCGCAAGCCGGACGCGATCTCGAGCTCGCGGAACTGGGTTGACTGCAGGCCGCTGGCGGCGCGCAAATACCCCCGAAAGCCGTGAAACTCGCGCAGCGGGATGGTCTCGAGCACCTCGCTCTCCCCGCTCAGAACGGCGAGGATCTGGATCGCTCGCCGCAGCAGGCGTACCGCGTCAAGCAGCGCGCCTCGCTCCAGGTCTGCGATGACCAGATGCAGATCGTGCAGGATCTGCTTGAACCAGAGCTCCTGCGCCTGCTGCCCCAGGATGAACAGCATCTCGTCGTGGACCGAGGGCTCGGCGAGCGGTGTCTGCAGATCCAGCAGCTCGGGAATGCGGAGATATGACCCGTACGTCAGCGGCTCGTCGGCACGCGTCACACTCACCCGGGTCGGCCCTCCTCGACTGATAGTAATACGGGTAGGTCTCGCCCTTGGTGAACTCCTCGAAGCCCTCGGGAGCCGGACACGGAGGCTCCGACGCAAGAGAGCTTAACGCAGCCGGCCCCGAGGCGCTGGCGTGCGGGAGTTGTGAACGGGCCGGGCACAAAGGCTCCGGCCTACACGCTGTGGACGGGACGGGCACGGAGGCGCCGGCCTGCGCGTTTCGCAGGGAGCTGCTATAGCTCGAGTATGCGGAACGGGCGGCCCGGGTCCAGCTCTCGCATCAGTGGGAGGGCGACATTGTATACCGGAACTCCGCGGGAGGTGGCGCCTTCCGGGCTGCCATGGTGGGCATGGCCGTGAAACGCCGCCGTGACGTCGAAGTGGTCGAGCGGATCGGCCAGCCGCGAGCTACCAAGGAACGGGTAGATCTCGAGCGGCTCGCCCTCCACGGTCCGCCGAATCGGCGCGTAGTGGAGTACAACGATCTTGTGCCGGGTCCGCAGTCTGGATAGCCCGCTTTCCAGCCGCAGCGTATCGTCGACCGTCTCACGCACAAACTGCTTGATCGCGTCTTCCCCGAACGGCGCCAGCGCATGCTGATCGAATCCCCCGCAGAAGCCCTTCACACCCGCAAAGCCCACGTCACCCACCTCGTGAGGCTCCTCATCCAGCATCACCGTGCCGGCATCACAGAGCAATCGCAGGATCTGGTCCTGCTGACCCGACTCGAAGTCATGATTGCCCAGGATGCCCACGACCGGAATCCGGGCGTGAGACAACCCTTCGACCAGCACCTCGGCCTCACGCGGTAGCCCGCGGTTGGTCAGGTCGCCCGCCAGAATGAGAACATCCGCCAACGCGCTCATTCGATCCACCAGCTCGCGCCAGTCGGCGCGGGACGACTCGTTGACATGCACATCCGCTACCGCGGCAAGACGGGTCATCAGGTCGGCTTGTAGCCCCACTCCTCGTAGTCCGTCTCGTACTGGCTTCTGGACAGTATGCGGCCGCGACAAACGCGATCGTGCGACCGGGGAAGATCGAGCTCCAGCGTTACCCGGTTGAGCAGCTCTTGCACCAGCCAGCGCGGCACCTTCTCGCGATCGGCCGGATAAACGAAACGAAAGAGCATGATCTGCTCGAACAGCACCTCCCAGAGGGCTTCCATGCGATTGAGGAGGCGGCGCCAGTCCAGTGTTTCACCCTCCTGCCGGATGATGTGCGCCACGTCGGCGCCGTCGAAGCGAAACCGATCCTGAACCATGGATTTCGACCAGATCATCTCCTCAGCCGGCACCAGCTTCACCTGGTGGTTCAGCAGGTCGCAATCTCGCGCCTGCTCGAACCAGGTGTCGTCTACCAAGCAGAGGCGGTTGGCGGAGTTGAAGATTATGTCGACGTAGTACTCGCCGAGCCTCGCCTTGGCGAGCCAGTTGGGATTGGTCAGTTCCGTTTCGAAACCCTCCGCGGCCAGGGCGGCAAGCAGCCGGGGATAGTCCCCGGCTTTGCAAAACACGTCGAGGTCTTTGGTTTCTCGCTGGATGCCGGAATACGTGCGGAGCGCATACGCCCCGCCCACGAGGAAGGGTGCGCTCGAGCCGGTCAGGGCGTCGAGTGCCGTGCGATAGAAATCTTCGGGACTAAGAGCTTTCTTGCGAGTCTGGGTTGCCACGCCTGCGTCCTCCGGCTGCGCGTCTCGCAGCGCGAACTCCTGCGCAAGATGAATGCCATGGTGGCCATCCGCAGCTGGTTGAAACCCGTCTCGCTACAATGCCTGGCATGACCATTTCCGATCTCACCAGCAATCACCCACCGCTCATGGCCATCGGCGATGAAGTACGCGATGCCCTCGACCGTGGCGGGGCCGTGGTGGCTCTGGAGTCGGCCGTCCTTACCCACGGCCTGCCCGAGCCGTACAACGTGCAGGCGCTACACGCCATGGATGACGCGGTGCGCGCGGCAGGGGCAATCCCAGCGCTCTGCATCGTGGTCGACGGCTGCCTGCATGTCGGAGCCGGCCACGGGCTCGCGGCGGGCGCCGCGGCCGATCCACGCAGGCAAAAGGCGTCGGTCCGCGATCTCGGCCATGCGCTGGCGAGCGGTGCGACCGCCGGGCTGACCGTCGCCGCCACATTGTTCGCGGCCGGGCACGCGGGTATCAGCGTCTTCGCCACTGGAGGGATTGGTGGAGTGCATCGGCCGGCCGCGCTCGGGGATATTTCCGCCGACATCGGTCAGCTGGCGATCTCGCCCGTCATCACCGTGTGTTCCGGGGCCAAGTCGATACTCGACATCCCGCGCACGCTGGAGAGCCTGGAGACGGCGTCGGTTCCAGTATTCGGGTTCGACACCGACACCTTCCCAGCTTTCTACCTGCGATCGAGCGGGCTTCCCGTACCCCGGTTAAGTGATGTCGAGTCGGTAGTGGCCGTAGTGCGCGCACAGCGGGTTATGGGAATCCCGGCGGGCCCGATCGTCGCGAATCCGATTCCGGCGGCTGCCGCGCTGCCACCTCGGCTCTGGGACGAGTGGCTGGCGGCGGCGCAGCGGGAGGCGGAGACGGCTGGCATCCGCGGCAAGGAGCTGACGCCGTACCTGCTGGACCACGTTGCAGTGTCGAGCGGCGGTCGCACGCTGGAGGCAAACCTCGCCCTGCTCGAAGCGAATGCCTCCCTGGCGGGGAGAATCGCGGTGGCGCTCGCCTCGTGATTCTGCTCGCCGGCGACATCATGCTGGATATCCTGCTCCTTCCGGAGCTGCGTGCCGCGGAGCAGGCGACGGGAATCCTGCTGCGCGGCGGCGGGTCCGCCGCCAACACCGCGACATGGGTCTGCGAGCTGGGCGCAGAGGCGACGCTCGCCGGCTGTGTTGGGAATGACGGCATCGGCTCGATGCTGATACGCGAGCTCGAGGATAGCGGCGTGAGAACGTGCGTCCGTCGCGTCGCCGGCGCCGAGACGGGCTGCGTGGTCGTCGAGCTGAGCCCCGAGGGGGAACGCGTGATGCGGTCCGCCCGCGGCGCCAACCAGGCGCTGGCGCCGGAAGATATCACCGCGGCCGCCGCTGAGACGCAGCCGGACGCCGTCCATGTCACCGGGTACGCGCTGCTGGGACCGCATGGCTTGACACTGCTCGATGCCGCGGCGGACATCGCGCGCGGCGCGCGCGCGTACCTGTCGTTCGATCCCTCCTCCGTTGGAGTAATCAGGCGCCATGGCACTGACCGGCTTCTCGCGACACTGGCGGATCGAGGGGTGACCGTGCTCCTGCCGAATGCCGATGAGGCGCTCGCGCTCGCCGGCTGCAAGTCCATTGACGAAGCAGCTCGGACGCTCAGCCGCGCCATTCCGGCGGTAATCGTGAAAGACGGTTCGCGCGGCGCCGTCGTAGCCCAGCAGGGTGAGGTAGCCACCGTCATGGTGACGGCGCGCCCGGCGCTCGATTCGACCGGCGCAGGAGACGCGTTTGACGCCGGAGTGCTAGTCGGACTTTGCCGGGGTGAGTCTTTGCAAGCCGCCTGCCGGTTGGCAAACCACGCCGCCGCCCGCGCGATCGCTGCTCACGGAGGTCATCCGCCTAGAGCGGAATCGTCAGGCTCTCCAGATCACGCGGGTAGTACGTGAGTCGCTCGATTCCGTCGTCGGTGATGAGCACCGTGTCGGAGTGGCGAAAGCCACCGAGTTGCGGCAGGTAAAGCCCCGGCTCGACGGTGAACACCATACCCGGTCTCAGCTCGGTGTGGTCGCCGATATCGAGGAACGGGCCCTCGTGGTAGCGCAGGCCGATGGCGTGGCCGGTGTGATGTTTCCAGGACTGCATGAGGTCGTGCTGCTCGAAGTAGGCGCGAACCGCGCGATCGACGTCTGAGCACCTGGCGCCCGGCCGCATGGCCGCGAACGCCGTGTCCTGGAGATTGACCATGTGATCGAAGAACTGTCGCTGCGCGTCGGTGGCGGGGCCGATGATCATGGTGCGCTCCAGCTCCGAGTTGTACCCCCACATCGCGGCGCTAGCCCCCGTAACCAGCACATCGCCCGGCTGGAACGTGATGTTGTGCGACAGCGCATGCGGGATGGCCGCGTTCCTACCAATCTGCCCGCGGTATCCGGCGCCGGCACCTTCTTCGAACGGATTCTGCGCCTCGTACAGCGGTCCGAGCGTTTCTATCATCGCCAGGGTCGCCTCCTGGCTGGCCCGCATGCTCACTTCGGTCTCGGTGGCTCCCGGCGCGGTGTACTTCTGGAGGAGCCGGTGGGCGAGGTTGCCCCACTTCACGCTCTCCTTGATGAGCGCGATTTCATTCACGCTCTTGATCGCCATCATGTCTTCAATGCAGCCGGCAATCCTTGTAACCGTGCCGCCGGTGAGCTCGCTCAGTGAGGGGCCGCGATAGCCGAGGACCCATGGATAGCCGTCGCTGTCGGCGCCGATTCTGGAACCGATCCCCATCTCGCGAAGACTTGCCTTCAGGATCTCAGCCGGATGAGGATCGGATGGGTACTCGAGGTAATGATCGACGTGCTCGAAACCGGTCTGCGCCTTTGCGTGCTCGACTTCCAGACGCGGAACGAACAGCGCGCGCTCGCCACTGCTGTTCATCAAAAACGCGATCGGCCGTTCTGTCGGAATAAAAGCGAAGCCGCTGAAGTAAAGGATGTAGAAGTTGTCGAACAGCACTACGCCGTCGAGTCCATGACCGGCGATGTGCTCCCGCAGTCGTTCGGCCCGCGCCTCGAGCTCGGAGCGCGGAATGCGTATTGACATTTGCATGAGCCCCCTCCTGAACTGCACGACGTCTCAGTCTAGCGACTGCTTTCGGGTGCGCTTCCCGGCGGCCCCGGCGCGGCACGCTAGGATGAGAGAGGAGGAGGGATGCGCATGCCTTCGCAGACAATCGGCACCTGGGTGCGGCGTGAAGACGGGGAGCGAAAGATCACCGGGCAGGCAAGATATGCCGGCGACCTCCGGTTCCCCGGCATCCTGCACACCCGTCTGGTCCTGAGCCCATACCCACATGCCCGCATTCTGCGCGTCGACGTCGAGGAAGCCAGACAGGCGCCCGGCGTGGTCGACGTGGTTACGGCTGCCGACCTGCCGCTGGCCGAGCCCGAAGGCCTGACCCGCTCAGGAGACCCGCTGGCGCGAGAACGCGTCTACTTCGAGGGGCAGCCGGTCGTCGCAGTGGTCGCCGAAACCGCGGCCGCGGCCGAGGATGCGGTGAATCTCGTCTTTGTCGAGTATGAAGAGCTCGAGGCGGCGATCGATCCGGTAGCCACGCTCAATGACGAGCGGGAACTGGTCCACGATCGCGAGGCGCTCGGGATTCGTGACGATGCCGGGGCGCACACCACGGTCGACGGCCACACCCAGCAGCTCCCGCGGCCCGCCAACGCCGCATCGGCCGACCGGTACCAGCGTGGTGACGTCGAGCTAGGTTTCGCGGGAGCCGACGCCGTGGTAGAGCGGGAGTACCGCACGCCATGGGTGCATCAGGCGTACCTCGAGCCACAGTCGAGCGTGGCGGTGCCAGATGGCGTGGGTGGTCTGACCATCTACTCCAGCACTCAGGGCGCGTTTTTCGTCCGCTCCGAGGTGTCCAAGTCGCTCGGCATCCCCGAGCACCGCGTCAACGTGGTCGTCGCCGAAGTCGGCGGCGCCTTTGGCGCCAAGTACGCGCTCCTTGATCCATTGACTGCCGGTCTCGCCTGGAAGCTGGGCCGGCCAGTCAGTCTGGTGTACACACGTAATGAGGATTTTCTTGCCGGCTGTCCCGCCCCCGGAGTCGTGATGCGCGTGAAGACCGGCGCCCGTAAGGACGGTACGCTCGCGGCGCTGCAGGCGACGGTCATCGTGGACACCGGCGCCTATCCCGGCGGCACGGCCGGGATCGTAGCTCTTCTTCTCGGTGGAACGTATCGCTTCCCCAACCTGCGCATCGACGCCTACGAAGTGCTCACCCACCGGCCTGGCTGCGGCGCCTACCGGGCGCCGGGCGCGCCGCAGGCGTGCTTCGCCATCGAGGGACAAATCGCCGAGCTGGCCCAACAGCTGGACCTGGATCCGCTCGAGTTCCGGCTCAAAAACGCCGTAACCGATGGCGATCTGATGCCGGCCGGCTCGCCCTGGGGACCGCTGGGTGCGCGCCAGGTGCTCGAGACGCTCCGCGACCAGCCCGCCTGGAAAGACCGGTCTCGAAAGGGGCCGGATGAAGGCGTGGGCATCGCGCTCGGTGGCTGGCCGTCCGGAACCCAGCCGGCTTCGGCGACCTGCCGGCTCGACGCCGACGGCACCCTGGCCGTCGTCGTCGGCTCCGCTGATATCAGCGGAACCAAAACCGGCCTGGCGTTGATTGCCGCCGACGCCTTCGGCAGCTCCGTCGAGACGGTGTCGCTCATTACCGGCGACACCAATACCGCTCCCTACGCCGGGGCCAGCGGCGGCAGCAAGATCACCTACACTGTCGGCGCGGCGGTAATGAAGGCCGCCGCCGACGCTCGCCGCCAGGTTCTGGCTATAGCCGCCGATCACCTGGAAGCCGCCGTGGAGGACCTCGAGATCGTGGACGAGACGGTACGAGTGCGCGGGGTGCCGGACCGCGGCGTGAGCCTACGCGAGATTGCCAGACTGAGTACCGCGTTTGGCGGTAGTTACGAACCGGTCCTCGGCCAGGGCCGCGTCGCGCAACCGCAAGCGGCGCCCGGCTTTGTCGCTCACCTGGCACGCGTCCACGTGGACCGAGACACAGGGCAGGTACGCGTGCTGGACTATGTGGCGGTGCAGGACGTCGGCCGCATCATCAATCCGGCCGGCATCGAGGGACAGGTTCACGGGGGTATCGCCCAGGGCATCGGCTGGGCGCTGCTGGAGAAGCTGGAATACGACGAGCAGGGTCATCTCCGTACCGCGTCGTTCGCCGACTACGATGTCCCCTCGGCCCTCGAGATGCCCTCGATTACCCATGTTGCGATCGAGGTACCCTCGGCCGATGGCCCGCTCGGCGTGCGCGGGGTGGGTGAGCCTCCCGTCGTGCCGGGAGCGGCCGTGATCGCCAATGCGATCTATGATGCGGTCGGGGTCCGCCCCACGGAGCTCCCAATGACGCCCGATATCGTGCTCGAAGCTATCGAAAGCGCATCAAGCCCGGTCGCAGGCGTGCGCTGAGAGGACACGAACCGCGTTCGAACGCCGACGCAAGCTCCGGTGCTCGCGTCCACCCGTACGTTCTCATCCGCGCTCGACGCGGCCGTCTGCCGATTTCATCATGCCCTCACGCTCCACGTCCCTCCCCACCGGCTCAGTCGTTGCACCTGGCGCGCGGCCATTCGTGCCGCCCACCGCCATGGTGCTGCTCGCCGTGCTCTCGGTCCAGCTCGGGTCTTCGGTGGCGAAACAGCTGTTCGCGCAGCTCGGCACGCCCGGGACGACGTTCCTCCGCGTCGCCTTCGCCGCCATCGTGCTGCAGGTCGTGTGGCGGCCGGGCTTGCGGCGCTACGGGGTCAGAAGCCTGGCGGTGGCCGCGCTGTTTGGCCTGGCGGTTGCCGGGATGAACTTTTGCTTCTACGCGGCGCTCGATCGCATCCCACTCGGGATCGCCGTGACCCTGGAGTTCGTCGGACCGCTGGGGATCGCCGTCGCAGGTTCTCGCCGGCGGCTCGACGCGCTGTGGATCGCTCTCGCCGCCGCCGGTGTGGTGTTGCTGACCCCCTGGGGCGGGCTGCATCTGAACGCGCTTGGGGTGTTTTGCGCGCTACTTGCCGGCTCCCTCTGGGCCGCCTACATCATGCTCAGCGCAAGAGTGGGACGAGCATTTTCCGGCGGCAGGGGACTGGCAATCGCGATGAGTGTCGGCGGCCTGGCGCTGCTTCCGTTTGGGGTGGCGTCGGCCGGAGCCAACCTCCTCCAGCCCGGGCTGTTGCTGGGCGGCCTGAGCGTGGCACTCCTTTCCGCGGTGATTCCGTACTCACTCGAGCTCGAAGCGCTTCGCTCCATTCCTACCCGCGTCTTCGGAATCCTCATGAGCCTGGAACCGGCGGTGGGAGCGCTCGTGGGCTACGTCGTGCTTCGGCAGACGCTCGACACCCGCGCCCTCATCGCGATCGCGCTGGTTACGCTCGCGTCGGCCGGCGCCACCCGCCGCGGCGCCATGAATGCGATTCAGACTTAGCCGCTGCGGACCGGCTCGGCCGTCCAGGAGCACGAAACCGGTTGACCCTCGGCTGTCCGAATTGTATGGTGAGAGTACCGCTTGTCGCGCTCAACACTAGCCGCGGCAGAGAGAAGGAGGAGCGGACGGGCGACGGCGCGCGGTGACACCACGGCTCGAAGCCGGATCCAAGCACTATCCCCAGGAGGAGGAGAAGCGATGCTCGGTTTCCGATCGAAACGTTTGCTGGCGCTGATCGGCGTCGCCGCGATGCTCGTGGCGCCGGTGCCGGTCAAGTACGCGATCGCGGCGAATAGCCATGCGGGTCTGCCTGTGAGTTTCTTCGGCGACTGGAAGGCCGGAGAAGGACAGGACTTCCAGGCGATCCTCAGCTACTGCGACTCACACTACGGCATCAACGCGTCGTACACTACCGATGTCTCCAATCTCGCCACGGAACTGGCGACACGAGTTCAGGGCGGGAATGCGCCTGATGTGGCAAGCGTGCCGACCCAATCGAACCTTGTCCTTTACGTCAAGGGCGGGTCCGTGCAGCCGCTCACGTTCCTGAACAAGGCGAAGCTCCTGAAAGCCTACGGCCCGGCCTGGATCAATCTGGGCACGGTCGGCGGCAAGCTGTACGCCATCTACATGAAGACCGACATGAAAGCCCTGGTCTGGTACAACCCGAAGAAGTTCGCCAAGGGCCACTGGAAGATACCAAAGACGTGGGCGCAAATGGTCGCGCTTTCGCAGAAGATGGTCAAGGCAGGCCTGCATCCGTGGACGTTCGGTGGAGGCGGCACGCCGCCGTCCCCCTGGACGATCTCCGACTTCTTCGACAACATGTACTTCCAGGTGGCTGGCGCCAAGAAGTACGACGGCCTGGTAAATCACACGGTGAAGTGGACCGATCCGACTGTCAAGGAGACCTTCGTCGCGATGAACCAGATCGTCGGCAACAGCGCCATGATCGCCGGCGGCCGCACGCGCGCGCTTAGCCAGTCCTGGGACCAGGCGGCCAAGCAGATGGTCGACGATCCAGGTGCCCAGTTCTTCTCCGAGGCCACCTTCGTCGGCGCCGGATTGCGCACCGACCTCCCCAACAAGAAGGAAGGCGTGGACTACAGCGCGTTTCCTTTCCCGCAGTACAAGAGCAACCCGGCCCTGCCCGTCACGGTTGGTGTCAATGGGGTGTTCATGTTCCACAACACCCCCGGAGCGCGGGCCCTCATGAAGTGCCTGACGGATCCCAAGGCGCTGGCCCAGTGGGCGAAGCGCGGCGGGTACCTCTCGCCGAATACGCAGCTCCCGCTCAGCGCGTACCCGGACAACCTCACTCGCACTATCGCCAAGGTCCTGAACGCGTCGAGCAAAGTGGGTCTGGTGCGCGTGGGTGCGGACGACCTGATGCCACCGGCGGTCGGCGGCTCGCCCAGCGGCTGCATGCCGGTCGATCTCACCAAGTGGTTCCAGAATCCGTCGAGCTACCCGGCTCAGATGCGAGACCTGGAGTCATGCGCCAAACGAGTGTACGGACACTAGCGGTTCGCACGAGACCGTAAGCAAGTCGATGGGCGCCGGACGGCCGTCCGGCGCCCATCCAATCTCGGGAGGATTCGATCGTGGAAGTACCGTCCCCTTCAGTCGCCTCGCCGGAGAGTAGTGCCGCGGCGGTGGTTCCCGGCACCGCAGTCGCCCCACCTCGACGTCGGGGGCTGAGGAGCGGAAACTTTCTCACGGTGCTCATGTTCGTCGGTCCTTCACTGGTCCTCATTGGACTGCTCGTCGTCTACCCGTCGGTCCGAACCATCTACAACAGCATGACCTCGACCAACGGCATCGGATTCAACGTCGCGACGACCTTTGTCGGTTTCGACAATTACCGGACGATGTTCAACGATCCGGCACTCGGCACCGCCATTCGGAACAACATTCTCTGGCTTGTGATCGTAACGCCGTTGACGGTGGTGCTTGGCGTGGTGTTCGCCGTGCTATTCGACAAGGTGCGCTACGAGGCGATTCCAAAGTCGATCGTCTTCATCCCGATGGCGATCTCCGCCACCGCCTCCGGCGTGATCTGGCGATTGATGTACGCCGACGACCCGAATACCGGCACCATCAATGCCATCCTCGGTTGGTTCCGCGTGGCCCCGATCTCTTTCCTGGGAGACAGCAATTTTGTGAACTGGGCCCTGTTCGGCGCCCAGATCTGGGCCGGGCTCGGCTTCGCGGTGGTCGTGCTTTCGGCCGCGCTGAAGGCGATTCCCGCCGAGCTTACCGAGGCGGCCCGCATCGATGGCGCGAACGCCCTCCAGATCTTCCGGCACATCACCGTCCCCATGATGTGGCCGACGATCACGGTCATCGCCACCCTCACGATGATTGGCGTGCTGAAAATATTCGACATCATCTACACGATGACGGGCGGCGGTCCCGCCGGCGCCAGTGAGGTGCTGGCCACGCAGATGTACACCCAGTCCTTCACGAACTTCAACCAGGGATATGGCAGCGCCATCGCGGTGGTACTCCTTATCGCGGTGTTGCCGATCATGGCAATCAACATCCGGCGTTTCCGCACCGAAGGACAGAGGTAGGAGGAGGCAAGCTATGAGTACGACGACCGCCGAAATGTCCGCCGCGACAGCCGCCGATCAGGCGATCGTCGGGCACGGACCGCACTGGTACACTCGCGCCCCCCTCCACTTCGTGATCATCGCGATCAGCGTGGTGTGGCTCCTTCCTACCGTGACGCTGCTCTTCACCTCGGTGCGGCATATCCAGGACATCGAGAGCTCGATGTGGTGGACCATCCTGTGGAAGCCACACCAGTTCACGCTGGACAACTACAACACCGTTTTCCACACGGCGACCTCCATCGGCATGGGTCAGGCATTTCTCAATAGCCTGATCATCACGCTGCCCGCTACTGCCGCACCGATCATCATCGGCGCCTGGGCCGCCTACGGGTTTGCGTGGCTGCGCTTCCCCTTCCGCAACACGATCTTCCTGATTCTGGTAGCGCTGCAGGTCATTCCCCTGCAGATGCTGCTCATTCCACTGTTGAAACTGTTCACCAGCTGGCACATCGTCGGTCAGTACCCGTCGCTGTGGATAGCGCACACCGCGTTCGGGCTCCCCATCGCGATCTACATCATGCGCAACTTCATGTCCGGTATTCCGTACGAGCTGCTGGAGTCCGCACGCATCGACGGAGCCGGCGAAGTTCGAATCTTCTGGAACATCATCTTGCCGCTGACCACCCCGGCGATCGCCGCCATGGCGATTTTCCAGTTCATGTGGGTGTGGAACGATCTTCTGGTGGCGCTCGTGTTCTCGGGCCCTAGCACCGCTCCCATGACGGTGGTGGTGCGGTCACTCGTGAACGCCTACGGGGTCGGCTGGCACTTGATGACGGCCGCGGCCTTCATCTCGATGGCACTGCCGCTGATCATCTTCTTCTCGCTGCAGCGCTACTTCGTCACTGGTCTGACCGCCGGCTCGGTGAAGGGATAGAGGCGAACGGTCCAGAGTAGACTCGGGCGGACCTGTCCGGAGTAGCCTCCGGTCGATCCCAGTAACGACCGGGGGGTACTCGTTGCCACGCTGGCAGCGCACGCTGTACGTGATGGCGGTTGCTCAGGCGTTCTCTATCCTGGGCTTTTCCTTCGTCATTCCCTTCTTGCCGCTCTACGTGCAGCAGCTGGGCATCCACGGTGCGGCGCGTGTCACGCTGTGGTCCGCGTTCCTGGCCGGCTGCACCGCGGTGGGCATGGGATTCGCGGCGCCCATATGGGGAGCGCTGGCCGACCGGTACGGACGCAAGATCATGGTGGTGCGTGCCTCGTTCAGCGCTGCGGTGTTGGTCGGGCTCATGGGGCTGGCGACGAACGTCTACCAGCTGCTCGCGCTGCGCTTGCTCCAGGGCATGTTCACCGGCACGGTGAGCGCATCGCAGGCGCTCGTCTCGTCCCAGACGCCGCGCGATCGGCTCGGGTTCGCCCTGGGACTCATGCAGACCGCGATCTTCGTCGGCAATTCGAGCGGACCATTGCTGGGCGGATTGGTCGCTCAGTGGGTGGGCTTTCGGGCCTCTTTCGGCTTCGCTGCTCTGTTTCTCATGACCTGCGCGGCGCTGGTGGTGTTTTTCGTCCACGAAGAGCCGCGCTTCGCCGAGCCGTCCAACGCGCCGCGGCCGCGGCTTCTCTCGGGGCTGCGCGAGACTCTGACCGCGCCCGCGCTCCTGGCGATGATCGCGGCGCTTTTCGCGGTGCAGTTCGCGGTGACGCAGGTCTACCCAATCATTCCCCAGCTTGTTCAGGTGCTGCAGGGCAGGTCGGGCCACGCCGCGCTAGTGACCGGTGCGATTCTGGCGGGCGCCGGCGCGGCTGGGGCGTTGTCGTCCACCGCCGTCGGCTGGTTCTCCGACCGGATCGGACACAAGACAATTCTGGTGATTGCGGCGTGCGCGGCGTGTGCGATCTCCATACCGCAGGCGTTCGTCACCGCGACCTGGCAGCTGGCTGTGCTGCGGGTCGCAGATGGCTTCGCACTGGGAGCGATGTTGCCTTCGGCCAGCGCCATGCTCGCCGGGATGGTCCGCCCCGAGCGCCGCGGCGCCGCCTACGGCCTCGCCGGCAGCGCCAACTCGATCGGTATCGCAGCGGGGCCGCTGACATCCGCCGCAGTCGTGGCAGTCAGCGGTATCCGCGAGGTGTTCTTCACGGCCGCGGTCGTGCTGGGCATCGTTGCCCTCTGGGTGGGCACCATGGTGCACCCTGAGGCTGGAGCCGGCACGACGACTACGTCAGGCGTCTCTACAACCGAGCAGCGCGGTCAAACCGGCTAGCAAGCACACTCATTCCCGGCTCCCGAGACTCAGGACGTCCGCTCGCCCTGGTCGCGCCAGCCGTCGACCGATCAGCAGTCGAGAAGCAACCTGGCGCGCCGGGGACGTTCCGGGGCATGATAGCGATCAAGGGGCAGCCGACTGCGGGTGCCTCAGGTCGACGTGGAGGAGCGGGATATGAAGAACCTGACAGTGGTGCTCGAGAATCGTCCCGGCGCACTGGCCGCGGCCTGCGACGCCATTGGTCACGCCGGTATCAACATCGAGGGATTGGTGTGCTTCGCATCGCAGGGAATCGCCATCCTGTACGTGGCCGTCGAGGACGGCGCCGGCGCGCGCCGCGCGCTCTCGCATGTCGGACTGAAGGTCAGTGAGGAGCGAGAGGTCGCGGTGACCGACGTGGAGGACAAGCCCGGGGAGCTGGCCCACGTGCTCCGTGGGCTTGGTGATGCGGGAATCAACGTGGAGCTCGCGTACCTGGCGAGCGGGCCGCGTGTGATCGTCGGCGCCGACGATCTCGATGCCGCGCGCTCAATCCTCACTCTGCAGGCTGCCGCCCGGTAGAGCCGCGGTTCGCCAGATGGTGCAAGCGGGCGTCGTGGAATGCGCCCACCCGGCGGGCCGGACGCGTTCGCCCCGCGCCGTTACCGTCGCCTGAAGTTGCCAGCAGGGGGCACGGTCGGCCCGACGATCTGCCCGGAGGCACGCGGCGCCGGGAACCTCGTGTCCCCGGGCAGCCACACCCACCGGGCTCTGGCCTGGCCAACCGGGCAGGTTGATGCGGTGATGCCGTTGCGATATAATGCGATATATCGTGATAGCTCGAATACCGGGAGGTATGTAACGACATGTTCAACCTATCAACCGATCGTCTTCACCATCGGTGCCGTGCCGGCTCTCCCTTCTTTGCGGTAGGCTGGCGTCGCCACCATCGAGGCGGTCCTCCATGGTCGGGCAAAGGTCCATGGAGATTCGGTCCGCCCCGGGGCGGACGGCGCTTCGGGCGCGGCGATCTCAAGTACGTGATTCTCGATCTGCTCCAGCAGGGGCCCCGCCACGGCTACGACGTCATCCGGGCGCTGGAGGAACGCTTCCACGGCTTCTACACCCCAAGCCCGGGATCCGTCTATCCCACGCTCCAGCTGCTCGAAGATCAGGGCTACGTACGCGGCAGCGAGCAGGACGGGAAGCGCGTGTACACCATCACCGACGAGGGGCGAGCGTTTCTGACGTCCCGTGCCAACACGGTGGAAGACGTCCGATCGCGCATGGCGGAGCGGTGGGGGCCCACGTTCACGCCGGAGCTGCGAGATCTCGCCGAGGAGGTTCGCCACATCGGCCAGACCCTGTTCTCACAGGCAGCCGGCGGCGCCCTCACCGATGCCGACAAGCTGCGGCGCGTGCGCGAAGTCGTAGCCCGCGCCGGCCGAGACATCGAAGCTATCTTTCGCGGTGATCCGGCTCCCCACGACGATACGGTCTGAGCCACTACCGAGCCTGCCTGGCTCTGTCCGTACAGCGGGAGTGTGGCGCCAGGTCGTCCCCCGATGACGGACGGCAGCCGGCATCCTGTATGGCGGGCGCCATCCGAAAGGTGGGGCCCGCCAGCACGATGCCGTTTGAATGGTATACGGGCATTCGCAGCGGTTCGCGGGCCGAGCATCGGGCCGCGGGCCCGTGACAGCTCCGCTCCTGGCGCACCGACCCCGGCAATACCGCAGAATGGGATGCAGTGACGGTACGCGAGACCTTTCTCCAGACAGCCACATCCGCCCGGGCACTCCTTGGCGCGCCGGGTGTTGCCGATCGCTGGCACGAGCCGAGTGCCCTTCCGGAGCTCTCGGTCGCTGGACTCGCCGGCCACCTGGTCCGCGCCGTGGTGCTGGTGGAACAGTATCTGGGTAGCGCGGCCCCGCCAGGCGCTCGACTGATCACGGCTGATGAATACTGTGGCCAGCTTCTCCAACCCGACATTCACTCCGCGGCCAATAGCGGAGTTCGCCAGCGTGGTGAGGCGATGGCGGCAGCGGGCCGGCAGAGCCTGATTGAGCTGCTGGATGGGACGATCGAGCGACTGCGTGCTCGGCTCAGCTCAGAACCCGAGAACTGCACGCTCGAAGTCATCGGCCAGATGCCGATGCTGCTCGACGAGTACCTGCGCACTCGCATCGTGGAGCTCGTGGTTCACGCCGACGATCTTGCGGTCAGTGTCGGGATGGAGACACCCGCCCGGCCACCCGACGCGCTCACCATCGCCATCGACACGCTGATCGGCGCTGCACGCTACCGTCACGGCGATCTTGCTGTCGTCCGAGCGCTGGCCCGCCGCGAGCGGGACACAATCCAGGCGCTGCGCGTGGTGTAGGGGCAGCCGGCGGGGCAGCCGGCGCACCGGATGCGTACCGACACCGCCTCGCAGGGCGTTCGAATCAGACCGATCGGTGCCTCGAGTACCGCAGCCACCCCCTGCCGCAATCGGGTACTCTGCTCCTGCCACCCGGTGAGCACCACCTGCTGCTCGCTCGCCACAGGGCGCAGCGCGGCGTTCTCCTGCTCCAGAGGGATGATCGGCGCAATCTGTCGATCAACCGCCGCCGCGAGCCGGGCCAACGCCCGCTCCTGGGCCAGCAGCTTACGGAGCGTGGACGCACTCGCGGAGGCACGGGAAAGGTGGTCGTCCGTCGCCGTGCGGCAGTCTACTCCCTCCCTCCTCATGTGTCAAATTTCCAGCATGCTTACCGCACTCTAGTGACCGCAACTGCTCGTTGACATTCGGCGAGTTCCGCTGTAACGTGTCCCACAGCGAGATGAGGCAGGCACCGTGACTGCGGCGATGTCCAGATAGAGAGGAGCGCATCTGAGAGGAAGCGTGCACGTGGTGCGGTGCGCGCCCGAAGTTATTCTCAGTCCCGATGGAGAAAAGGACACATGGAATACCAACCCCCGTCGAGTGAATCAACAGTCCACGCGGCCGAATTGAGCGTTCGAGGGTCCCAACTACCAGGGGCTACTGGCGGCGTAGACATGTTAAGTCCGTCTAGCGCCGCCAATCCTGCGACTCGGTCCCTTGGACGGCACCTGGCGCTTACGTCCGCGGAACGGTTCTGGTACATCATTCAATGCATCATGCTCGGCGCGGGCTACCTTGGGAAAATACCTACGAAAAGGGCGTTGTCTGACGCTGGATTATGCGAGCTGACGTCAGCAGAAAAGTTCTGGTACGTGCTTGAGTGTGCCCTGTTTGGATATGGGTACTTCACAAAGGTCCCTGCACGAAAAGCCTTGAGCGACGCTGGCCTACTCGCCATGACTGATGCCGGGCAGTTTTGGTACGTCTTGATGTGCATCGGGTTTGGCGGAGGTTACCTAGCCAAGGTGCCAATGCGAAAGGCCCTTAGTGAGGCCGGATTGCATCCCATGACCTGCGCTGGCCAGTTCTGGTACGTGCTGGAATGCGTATCGTTCGGCGCGGGTTATTTTGCCAAGGTAATCCACAAGAAGGCTCTCAGCGAAGCCAGAATCCCGGAATCGGCTAACGCCCGGACGCCCTAGACATGCTGGGTGGGAGCGGGCACTGGTCGGGACAATACCCGATTGCGGCGGGTTGGCCAGCCGGTAGGTGACGATCATCTGGTCGGACGGGCTGAAGAGGAAGAAGGGGACAGTGAGAAGCAGCAGCCCAAAGGCGATGCCGAATCAGCCCCACCTGCCCTTGACGTACTGCTGCGACTCGATGACGTAGCCTCGGGCGAGCCAGCGAGGGGAATCACGTTCGAATGCGTACCGGACATCGCGTTGCGAGCCCTTGTAAACCCGCACCACGACCGGGTTGAGGTCCTCTGATGGTTCCGGTTCGGGCACGACGTAGGACTCGCCGCGAAGACGCGCCCAACGACGGCGTGCGGCCGCCACATCGCGGCGCACGTCATCGAGCAGTCCAACAGTTCATGATATAGGCACATGCGAGGCGAGAAGGACGGCTCTGTCGCAAAAACGCCGGCACCCGGTCACAGTTCAGCCCGAACCCGCACTGCGTAACGCCATCGGTTCGACGCTTATAGGGCCCTCCTACCTTGCAGCTGAGCACTCACCGCCCGGTATGGGGACGATGATGGTCCTGTGTACCTGGCCGCTGGTTCCGTTATGACTCCGATTCCGCCACCTAGCCTAAGTGACTCTCGGTCGTCATCGGCTTAGCCGGGGATGTGCGCCCCACTCAACTGTCTTCACAGAATCTTCGGATACCGCATCTGGAGGGCGGGCGACACTCCACTGACGGCTTCACCGAGCATCTCGAGCAGCCGGACCAGAGCAAGCGCGACGACATCCTTCCTCTCAAGATCCGACCGCTGCAAGCCGGATATCAGCTCCGTTGCCCTGGTGGCTGCGGCGAGCATGTGTCTGATGCGCGTGTCATCATCGATCTTCGACATACAGTGTGGTCGCCTCTCGCCTGATGCGGTCGCGAATCAGTGGGCTGAGAAAGCCCTCGGTATTGAGATCCACCGCACCACCCAGGATTGCACTCAATTCTTCTTGCATGTCGACAAACGCCAAGCCTGGAACGTGCTCTGGATCGAAAACCACGAGAACGTCGATGTCGCTTGAGTTTGAAAAGTCTCGGCGCAGCACGGACCCGAACAGGGCCAGTCGGCGGATATGGTGGCGCCGGCAGAACTCCGCCACGGCTTGCGTATCAATGTCTATAGCGATCGTCATGTTTCAGGTCATCGACCGCGGCCGGTACTGAATGGCTTCGGCCACGTGCGCGGCGCCGATCACCTCAGCACCACTCAGGTCGGCAATGGTGCGCGCCAGCTTCAGCGTGCGGTGAAACGCTCGCGCCGAGAGGTGCAACTGCTGTACCGCGGCCTTGAGCAGCGTCTGAGCCGCCGACTCGACCGGGCACTGCTGCCGGACCTCCTTTGGTCCCATCTCGGCATTGCAGGTCAGTCTCGAGTCGGCGAAGCGCGCGAGCTGTACCTGTCGAGCACCTTCTACTCGCCGCCGGATCGCGCTCGAGCCCTCGGGCGAGCTGGTGCCCGTCAGCTTCTCGTAGTCCACGCGCGGTACCTCGACGTGGATGTCGATGCGATCGAGCAAGGGACCGGAGAGGCGGCGCTGGTAGCGAACGATGGACGTTTGAGTGCAGGTACAGTCCTTGTCCGGATCGGAGGCGAATCCGCACGGACACGGGTTCATCGCACCTATCAGCATGAACTTCGCCGGGAAGCTGATCGATCCCTGGGCCCGGCTTATCGTGACCATGCCATCTTCCATCGGCTGGCGCAGCGCCTCCAGGCTGATGTGCGAGAACTCGGGCAGCTCGTCGAGGAAGAGCACGCCGCGGTGGGCGAGACTGATCTCACCCGGTCGCGGCCACTGCCCTCCGCCCACCAGTCCGGCGTGGCTGACCGTGTAGTGCGGAGCGCGAAACGGGCGCTGCCGCACCAGCGGCCGGTCGGACGGCAGCAGACCGGTCACCGAGTAAATCTTGGTCGTCTCCAGCGCCTCGTCGAGCGTCATCTCGGGAAGAATCGAGGGCAGCGCCCGAGCCAGCAGCGTCTTTCCGCTTCCCGGAGGCCCGCTCAATAAGATGTATGGCCCAAGACGCCTGGGTACGCTTTAGTCGCTCGAATGCCTACCCGGAGCCGATGAGCCGGTCGTATCATGGTGAATAAACGCGCGACCCGCATCGTATGCAAGGCCGTTCGGCCCGATGCTGAGGGAGACACGGACATACATGGATGCTGCTGAACCACGGCCCTTGAGTCAGCTCGCGCCGGATCCACGCGGCTTCGACGACGCCGCGCCATGGTTGGAAGCGCTCCGCGTTAACGCCGGCCTCGGTCTTGAAGAACTCGGCGTCAGTTTCGGCTTAGGGCGAGGCACGCTCCCGCGTGTAGTCAGAGTGCCGACCGCCACCCTATTGCCAGGGTCGCGGCGGAAGATTGCAGTTGCGCTGGAACGAGACGCCGCTGAATTGGATCACCTCTTTGCTACTCGGACAGCAACCTGGCGGAACGGTCGAGCCCGCGGTGCCAGAACGCGTGCGGCCACCGACCCGGGGAAGTTGCGCGAATTGGGGAGGCGAGTCGGCAAAGGAAACGCCGGCCGACGGCGCAAAGTCCAGTCAGACGCGGAGCTGTTTCCAAACCTTCGGGGATTGGTTCCCGACACCGCGAATTTCGACGCGCTAGACGAGTGGATACGCGGAACTCTGGAAGGTCTCGGCATTGGTGCGGAGCGCTACAGTCGTCTCCTCGGCTTATCCGACACCGTGATCTGGAGACTACTAAAGTACCCAGACAAAGCCATGAACCCGCGCACCGCGAAGAAGATCAGCGAAAAAACGGGCGCCGCTCCTAATGAGCTCGAACGACTAAGCGCGTCCGGACAGAAGCGCAGAGCTGCGCGAGCGCGAGCCGCTGAGACAGCGGCGGAACGCAGGTCTCAGGACATTGCCTACAACGCAGACAGCGGCTGGTTGACCGACGTAAAGAAACTGCAGACTACTGGATGGACGCACTTCACCCGAATGTTCGCCAGGAAAATCGTGGCCAGGAAGATGACCCGACCGGGGGTGGCGCACCGGACAGGGTTGCCGCCGGTGGCGATAACCACCATCCTCTTTTCGGGAATAGAGCCGACCACACATCGGCTCGCGAACGTAGCGCGTATGTGGGCGGACGATCCCGCTGATTCGGCGCAGCTCGACGCCGCTATTGCGGAAGTAGCCTCTCTCGTCTGTTGCCCGTCGTGCCGGAACTGTGGCGTTCCGGAGTACGTTCTGGGAAGACGCGAAGTGCGGTGTGCGTGGGTGCGCACGAGCGAGGATGACCTAGGACACTGGATGTGCACCCGTTGCGAAGCCGTGTTGCCGCCACGCCGGCTGTCCGTGCCCGGACGGATTCTATTGAGATGCGTGGCTGAGCAGGGACGCCCACTCACGAGCCTACCCGGGAACGGGCGCACGCGAGGGCGCCTGCTCTGGTGTGGCGAAGCGACTCCGAAGTTCGTCGATGCCCTGAGTAGCGCTCTCAGACTCAGCGCACAGGATGACTCAGAATTCAGGCAGCGAGTGACCGTTCTGAAGCCCCACTGGCTCTGGGAGACCTGGCAGCAACTCTCAGCAAAACGGCGAGCACAGAAGCGCAGTGCGCGCGCGCGAAGCGCCAATGCGGAGCGCTCACTTGCGGAGGCCAAGCGGCGACTTCTCCAGCGCAATGTCGCGCTCGAAGACATATCCCCCCGAGCGCTGGCCGGCGAAACAATCAGGCTTGCTCACGAAGGAAACGTGCCTCCGTACAGGCACGTTTCAGCGTGTTTTGCCGACAAATGGAAGAGAAAGCAACGGATGCTCAGCAGATGGTGACACTGCTGTCCCTATCGTAGCAGAATCTCTTCCTAAACTTGCGCTCAAGCCGCGCAGTAACACACGCTTAAAACACAAACGAACCGGCGTCATCTGCCAAGAAGTTCGCCGGCTCGTTTGACAAGTAAACAGTAGCCGATTCCTCGGCCACCACTCTTCCACAGTGTGGCAAAGCCGGGAGGTCGGCGTCAACAAGACGGCCGCCGATCCGGTCTCATAATCCGCCCATGACTACTCCTCTGGGCCTTGGAGATCGGCCAGGCCCGGAGGAGTTTTCCATGCCCCACGCGCCCCGACCTGTTACTCCGCCTCACGAAGGCCAAGACCCGCCACGCGGCGAAGCCTACCGTCGCCTCTGGCGACTGCTCCTATCACCGAGTGCCACGACCGAGCCGCCGGCGCGTTGGCTGGCGGCTACCTGCAAGAATCGACGTGAAGGCGGTCGCGATGGTCGCTGCGCCTGACGTCTGGCCGCACTCCGAATTACACGTCGCCGAGCCGGCTGGACGTAGCACCGACGAGCTATCGCAGCGCGATCAGTCGCGGCTGCTTCAGGAGATGAGCGCGCGCATTGCCCAACTAAAGCAGGAACTGTCCTGGGAGCG
>Ga0070735_10001531_pt1 | contig 22303 bp, 24 predicted proteins | sample Coa_R1_FD_66443 | JGI IMG/M metagenome (GOLD analysis project Ga0070735, IMG submission 66443) | Surface soil microbial communities from Centralia Pennsylvania, which are recovering from an underground coalmine fire - Coalmine... | ecosystem: Environmental > Terrestrial > Soil > Unclassified ...
ATCATCTGGCGCGCCGCCCGCAACTACGCCCTGACCAGCGAGTCGGTGACCGCCCGCCTGCGCGAGGTCTACGAGGGCACCATGACCGAGGACCAGCCCCTGCTCGAGGCGATCCAGGCCAGCACCGGCGGAACGGTGAACTACCAGGTCAGCGCCGCCGCCGACGCCGCCGCGATCCGCGCCTACCAGATCGTCGAAGCCCTCCTGGCCGACGAACGAGGCTGGCCCTACTCCCGTCCCCCCAAACCGGAATGAAACCGCGGTTTCACCACCTCCCAGTGTGCTGAAACCGCGGTTTCACTTCGCCTCGTGGCCCGCCGGGGCTGCGCCGTCGGTCAGTACGCCGCGGTCCCGCCGTCGACGTTGTAGGCCGAGCCGGTGATGCCGCCCGCGATGTCGGAGGCGAGCAGGACCGCCACCGCGGCGACCTCCTCGACGGTGCTGATCCGCTTCAGCGCGGTCTCCTGGGCGAACAGGTCGACCATCTGGTCGAAGGTCAGCCCCATCTCCTTGGCGCTGTCCGGCCCGGTCGCCACCAGCACGTCGGTCCACACCAGCCCCGGGCAGATCGCGTTGCAGGTAACGCCCGACGTGCCGTTCTCCTTGGCGATCGACTTGGCCAGGCCGATCATGGCGTGCTTGCAGGTCACGTACGCGGGGATGGCGGGCTTGCCGTGCTTGCCCTCGACCGAGGAGATCATGATGATCCGGCCGAACTTCTGCGGGATCATGTACTCCAGCGCCTTGCGGCTGGCCCAGAACGCCGAGTACAGGTTCCACTTGACCGCGTAGTCCCAGTCCTCGTCGGCCAGGTTCGCCACCGGCGCGGTCTTGATCAGGCCGCCCGCGTTGTTGACCAGGATGTCGATCTTGCCGAAGTGCTCGACGGCCCCGGCCACGACGCCGTCGATGTCCTCGCGGACAGTGACGTCACCCCGGATGAAGTGGCCGCGGTCACCGGCGTTCATCTCCTTCAGCGCCTTGGCGCCCTTCTCCGGATCGCGGCCGTTGATCACGATGCTGGCGCCCTCCGCGAGGAAGGCCTCGCCGATGCCCCGCCCGATCCCGGTGCTACCGCTGGTGATGACCGCCACCCGGCCGTCAAGTTTCCCCATGCTGGCCCTCCTTTGGCTGGCCCAATGTTTACACCGACTTCAGTTTCTGGTCAATGCTCCCCCGGCCCGCGTCGTTCAGGCGGTCTCCCCGCCGTCCACGACCAGCAGCGTCCCGGTGATGAAGCTCGCCTCGGCGGACAGCAGGAAGCACACCGGCGCGGCGATCTCCTCCGGCTCGGCCACCCGTTTTTGCAGGTTGCCCTGGCCGAACGCGATCATTCCCTGCTCGACGCTGCCGGCCCGCGCCACCATCAGCGGCTCGGTCATCCCGGTCCGGGTGCGGCCCGGCGCGACCGTGTTGACCCGGATGTCCGGCGCCACGTCCCGCGCGAGCTGGCGGGAGAACGCCGCGATCGCGCCCTTGGCCGCGCCGTACGGCGCGTTCCCGGACTGGGCCTTGACCGCGGCCACCGACGCGACGTTGACGATCGCGCCGGCGGACTGCTTCCGCATCACCGGCAGCACCTGCCGGCAGAACAGGAACGTCCCGCCCACGTGCACGGTCATCATCTTCTGCCAGCGCTCGAACGACCACTCCTCGATCGGCCCGAACTCCGCGTGCCCGGCCGCGTTGAACAGGCAGTCCACCGACCCGAAGTGCTGCGCCACCGTCTCCACGCAGCGGCCCACCGCGCCCTCGTCGGCCACGTCCACGCCCAGCGCGATGGCTCCGTCGAGCCCGCCCGCCACCGTCTGCGCCCGGTCCTCGTCGCGGTCGGCCACCGCCACCCGGCCGCCCTCCGCCGTGAACCGCCGCCCGACCGCGGCGCCGAGCCCCGACGCGCCCCCCGTAACGAGCAGGACCTTCCCCTCGAACCACACGGTCGGCCTCCTGTTATGGGGTAGTTTCTAGGATGCTATTACATAAAGTATGACCGAGGACAGCGCGGTATACCTGCACGTGACCATCCAGCTCGTCCGGGGCAAGCACCGCGTCTTCGCGGCCGCCATGGCCGAGATGGCGCCGGTGCTGGAAAGCCAGGGCTGGCGGCTGATCGGCGCCTTCACCCCCGGCATCGGCCGCCTCGGCGCCGTATACCACCTGTGGCGGATCCCCTCGCCGAACGGCGCGCTCGACGCCCTCGAGGTGGTGCGGGCGCATCCGGACGCCGCCCGCTGGCACGCCGCGTTCGCCGAGTCCGTCGCCGACGAGGCCCTCCAGCTCGTCCGCCCCATGCCCTACTCCCGCACCCCCTGACCGGACAGCGCTCCCGCGCCCCCTGACCGGACAGCGCTCCCGCACCCCCTGACCGGACAGCGCTCCCGCGCCCCCCAGCCCGTTCAGCGCCCGACCACGGCGTAGGTCGCCATGACCTCCTTCTCGGTCGCGATCCGGTCCCGCAGCAACTCCCGCGCCTGCGCCACCAGGTCCGCGTCCCCGGCCTCCTGCGCCGCGGCCAGCGCGGCCGCGAACGCCTGCCCGGCCCGCTCGTAAACATCTGCCACGTCCGCCAGATGCAAGCTGTCGACCGGGCCCGCCGCCGCGTCGGCCTGCGCGGTCCGCAGCGCCTGGCTCCCGTGCCGCACCGCCACCCGCCCGGCGTACGCCATCAGCGCCGCCGTCTCCGCGCGCATCCAGGCGATCTCGTGCGCGGCCCGCACCGCCGCGTTGCGCAGCACAGTCTCGGTCATGACCAGCCGCAGCTTGAGCGTCTCGTCGGTGAGCCCGGGCAGGATGCCCTCCATCAGCTCCCGGCAGCAGTCCTCGATCAGCACATCCGTCGTCGGCCTGGTGATCATTCCAGCGCCTCCCTCAGCTCAGCCGGTCACAGATACCGAGGAACATGTCGTACTGGTGTGAGATCGCGTTGATCAGGTACGGCGCCATGATCCCGGGCCGCTCCGCCCCGCCGATGGCCGCGGCCGCCACCAGCAGCTGCTCCAGCAGGGTCGCCATCCCGATCATCAGGAAGTACTCGACCACCCGCGGGTTGACCTGTTCCTCGGTCAGCCCGGTGGCGGCCCGGTAGCGGCGCAGGAACCGCTCCGGGTCGGCCCAGTACACGTTCGGCTCCAGCGGGATCTGCGTGTAGTACCCGAGGTCCTCGCGCGGGTCGCCGATGTGCGCGAACTCCCAGTCGATGACCAGCGGCGGCCCGGCCGGCCCGACCAGCACGTTCGACGGCTGGCAGTCGCCGTGCACCAGCCCGGGCGGCACCGGCCGCGGCCGGTGGTCCCGGGCCCACCGGGTGACGTATCGCAGCACCGGGGCGCTGCCCGGGTGCCGGTCCGCCATCCGGTCGTACTCCGTCAGCACCCCGTCAAGGTAAGCCGCGCCGTCCGACGGGCGCGCCATCCGGTCGGGCAGCCGGTCCAGCGGTGTCTGGTGTATGGCCGCGAAGGTGTCCACGAACAGGTCGGCCAGCGGGCCCGGGCTTGTACCTTCCCTGGCGGCCCGGGCCATCTCGTCCTGCAGCGACACCGCGTCCGCGCAGTCCATCACGATCGACTTGGCGCCCAGGTGCTCCCCGGAGCGGTCATACCACCGGGCCACCGGGACGGCCACCGGGGTGGCGGCGGGCAGGGCCGCGAGCAGGTCCCACTCCGCGTCCCGGTCGCTGGTGAACACCCCGCGGCCGGGCGGCGGGTCACCGCGCAGGATGAACATCTCCTCGGTGCCGTCCCGCCAGCGCACCCGGGCCCTGGCGCTGACCCTGCTGTACCCGCCGGTGATGGCCTCGCACGCGATGACCTGGCCCGCGCGATCCGGCTCCACGGCGGCCAGGAACCGCTCGAACCGGGGACCGAGTGCGTCCATGGCTAGAAGGTGACCAGCTCGGGGTCGGCGGCCTGCAGGTGGTGCAGCTCGTTGAGGGTGTGGATCACCCGGCGGCCGTCACCGGTCAGCACCCGGCTCACCGAGGCGTGCGCGGGCCGGAAGAACATGTCCTGGCGCAGGCCCAGCAGGTGGCCGAGGTAGGCGTTGATGACGCCGCCGTGGCAGACGACCGCGAGCTGCTGGCCCTTGTGCAGGGCCAGGATGCCCTCCACCACGGTCACCACCCGGCGCCGGAACTCGGCGCTGCTCTCGGAGAACGGCGACACGTCCCAGCGCAGCTCGCGGTTGAACCGCTCCCGCACGCCCTGCCACATGACCGGCGGCAGGACGTCCTCGAGCCGCGCCCCGTCGGGCACGTCCCGGTACGTCTCCACCTCGCGCAGCTCGGGGTAGATGACCGGTTCCAGGCCGTGCGGGGCCGCGATCTCGCGGGCGGTCTGTACGGCCCGCTCCAGGTTGCTGCACAGGACGGCGGCGATCGGCTCGCTGGCCAGCGCCGTGCCCACCGTGGCCGCCTGCCGCTGGCCCAGGCCGGACAGCGGCGGGTCCGCCCACATCGCGGGCGTGAACGCGCCCGACGGGACGTCCTGCTTGCCGTGCCGGACGAAGGTCAGCTGGACCACGTCCGGCCAGTTGGTCAGGAACGGCCGGTCGAGGGAGGTCGGCGAGGACGCTTGCATAGTCAGATCGTAGTCAGAGCCTAAAAGCCCGCGCGGCGGCCGGGTTGGCCCAATCGATCTAGCTGGGGTGTTGCCCCGAACGGCCCGGCCCATGAATAATCAAAACCGGCAGTTTCACCAGACTGATTCCGCTAACTAGGAGACGATATGGTCTACGTCCCGCATCGCGGAGATCTGCCGGCCAGGTTCGGCGACGGCGTGCCCCTGATTCCCGACATCGGCCCCGCCGAACTCGACTCGAGCGTCTACACCGACCCGGCCCGGTTCGAGGCCGAGCGCCGGAAGGTGCTCAACCGGAGCTGGCAGATCATCTGCCGCTCCAGCGAGCTCGCGGCCACCGGCGACCACGTGGTCTGGGAGGGCCAGGGCGAGACCATCGTCGTCAGCCGCCGCCGCGACGGCGGCGTCAGCGCCTTCCACAACGTCTGCCAGCACCGCGGCGCCCGCATCGTGCCCCGGTCCGGCCAGGGTGCCCGCCGCTTCACCTGCCGCTGGCACAGCTGGAGCTATGACCTGCAAGGCACGCTGGTCGGCGTGCCGGACCGCGAGGACTTCGACGAACGCCAGCTCAAGGACGCGTGCGCGCCGCCGGTCGAGGTCGCCGAGTGGGGCGGCTGGGTGTGGGCGGTGCTCGCCGGGCCGGGTGTGGCGCCCCCGCTGGCCGACTGGATCGGCGCGGAGATCATGGGCGACCTCGGCGCGTACCGCATGGAAGACATGGTCCTGCACGACAAGCTCACCTGGGAGCTCGAGGCCAACTGGAAGGTCGTCATCGACGGCTTCAACGAGAACTACCACGCGGCCCACCTGCACACGATCTCGCCGCAGGACGTCAAGGACGGCCGGTTCAGCACGTACTTCGTGTTCGGCCGCAACGGCATGATGGTGATCCCGTACAAGGGCGTGCTGCCCGAACTGAACCGGACCCTGGACCACCAGGGCCTGGCCATCTGCCACTACACGATCTTCCCGACCTCGGTGTTCAACAACAACCCGGCCCATCTCCAGTTGTTCCGCGCGGTCCCGATCGCGGTCGACCGGACCCGGTTCGAGACCTGGGAGCTGTGGTACCCCGACGGCGACGACGAGTACCTGACCAAAACCGGGGCGCACTGGGAGCGGCTTAAGGGCGTGGTCGCCGAGGACGTGGAGATCTACACCGAATGGGCCGCCGCCCGCCGGTCCACCGCCTACACGCGGAACGTGTTCAACAACCGCGAGTGCAAGCTCACTCACTTCCACGCCGTCGTGCAGGACATGCTCGACGCCGACGCCGAAACCAACGACCACTGACAGGTAGGGCCATGGCTGCTCCGCATTACGTAGCGGGTATCGACTTCAACCCGGCCGTGCGCCAGGACGCCTTCGACGTCATGGCCCGGCTCATCGAGCACTACCGCAACAAGTCCACCGACCGGGCGGCGGACCAGTGGCGGGAGCCGGTCCGCAACTACCGGGACCAGGACCTGTGGCGGCAGGAGATCCAGGTCGTGTTCAAGAAGGTGCCGCTGCCGCTGGCCCTGTCCTGCGAGCTGCCCGGCCCGGGTACCTACAAGGCCATCGACGTGGCCGGCACGCCGGTGGTGATGACCCGCGACGTCACCGGTGCCGTCCGCGCCATGATCAACGTCTGCCGGCACCGCGGCGGTGAGCTGGTGCCCGAGGGCACCGGCAAGGCGAACCGGCTGACCTGCCCGTACCACGCCTGGAGCTACGACCTGAAGGGCTGCCTGGTCGGCGTGTACGGCGAGGAGACCTTCGGCGGAGTGGACCGGGACCGGATGAGCCTGTTCGCGCTGCCCGCCGCGGAACGCGCCGGGCTGGTCTTCGTCTCCCTGGATCCCAAGGCCGTCATCGACCTGGACCAGTGGCTGGGCGCCGAGCTGATCACGCTGCTCGAGGCGATGGCGCTGGACAAGTGCTTCCACTACTCCACGCGCACCCTGGCCGGGCCGAACTGGAAGGTGGTCATCGACGGCTACCTGGAGGGCTACCACTTCGCGTCCCTGCACCGCACCACCGTGTTCCGGACCAACCTGTCCAACATGGCCGCCTTCGACCGCTGGGGCCCGCACCAGCGCAACTCGTTCGCCCTGCGGCCGATCGCCCACGCGGTCGACCAGCCGCGCGAGCAGTGGGACCCGGCCCTGTGCGTGGGCGCGATCTACTGGCTGTTCCCCGGCCTGGCCGTGGCCGGCGGCTGGCGCTCGCAGGTCGTCGTCTCGCTCGTGCTGCCCGGCACCAGCTGGGACACGTCGCACACCCAGCAGATCCTGGCCCTGCGGCACCAGCCGGGCGACGACGATGAGCGCAAGGCGGCCGAGCACACCCGCGACTGGTTCCACGACGTGGTCATGGACGAGGACTACGCGACCGGCTTCGGCGTCCAGCGCGGCCTGGCGGCCATGGACGGCCAGGACTTCGTCTTCGGCCGTAACGAACCGGGCGTTCAACACTTCCACCAGGTGCTTAAGGAGATGCTGCCATGAGCGGTGGCGGAGCAACGGACATCGAAGAAGAGGAGCTGGCTATGGCCGAGACCGGGGCCGCCCCGCTTTTGGATAAGCGGGTCGCCGTGATCACCGGCGGCACCCGCGGCATCGGCCGCGGCATCGCCGAGGCGTTCGCGGCCGCGGGCGCCGCCGTGGTGCTGAGCGGCAAGTCGCCGGACAAGGGCCAGCGGGCCCTGGACGAGATGGGCATCGGCGACCGGGCCATGTTCGTGCCGTGCGACGTGCGCCGCCAGGCGGACGTCAACAACCTGGTCGACCAGGCCGCCCAGCGCTACGGCAGCGTGGACATCATGGTCAACAACGCCGGCGGCAGCGACCGGTTCGCGCTGGTGCACGAGATGTCCGACGAGGCGTGGCAGAACGCGCTCGACTTCAACATCAACGCGGTGTTCTGGGGCACCCGCCGCGCGCTGCGGTACATGCTCGAGCGGGGCTGGGGCCGGATCATCAACATCTCCTCGGTCGAGGGCAAGCAGGGCAACAAGCCGGCGGTCAGCCACTACATCACCAACAAGCACGCCATCAACGGCCTGACCAAGGCGGTGGCGACCGAGTACGGGACCAAGGGCATCACCTGCAACGCGATCTGCCCGGGCGCCATCGAGACCGACACCATGCGCGAGCTCGGTCCGCAGGCCGCCGCGGGCGCGGGCATCACCTACCAGCAGTTCCTGGAGAACTACGCGGCGGAGTCCGCCATCAAGCGGCTGAACACGGTCGAGGAAGTAGCCGCCATGGCCACCCTGCTCGCCAGCGACCTCGGCGGCGGCATCACCGGTGCGCTGATCAACGTCGACGGCGGCACCTCCCAGTGGTGAAGGAACAGTGGTGAATGAACAGTGGTGAATGAACAGTGGTGAATCAGCGGTGGTGAGCCCGGCGGTCGGGCTGCCCGATCGCTGGCTCACCGACTGGGAGCGCAGCGGGCGCATGCCCTTCTACACCCGCGCCAACGCCGGTGAGGTGCTGGCCGATCCGGCCAGCCCGCTCGGCTGGACGCTGGTCTTCGAGCAGGGGCTGCTGCCCGGGTGGCTGCGCGGGCTGGTCGAGTTCGGCATCTACCGCGAGGGCGAACTGCCCATGGAGCGCCCGCCCGTCGCGGGCCTGTTCGGCGGCTACTTCTATATCAACCTCTCGCACTGCCGCGTGGTGGCGATCCGGATGGGGATGACGGTCGAGGCCTTCGACGCGGCCCTGCTCGGCAGCGCGGCGGCCGCGCCGCCGTACCAGCCGCACCCGGACGACCCGTGCGAACCGTGCTCGGCCAAGGTCGCGCAGACGATCGGCGAGATCCTCGCCGCGTCGCGGTTCCCGCAGATCGACGCCGACCTGGACCGCGTCCTCGCCAAGCGGCGCGACCGCCCGGACCTCGGCACGCTGTCGCCGGCCGGCCTGGTCGCGCACGGCCGCTCGTTCCTGCCCGAGCTGGACAACGCGTTCGCCCGGCACGACTACTCCACGTTCGGCTCCGCGGTCGGGCCCGCGATGCTCGCCGAGGCCTGCGCCGCGGCCGGTGAGCCCGCGGCCCTGCTCGACCTCATCTCCGGCTTCGGCGAGGTGCCGTCCGCGTCGCCGTCCTGGGGCCTGTGGCAGCTGTCCCGGCTGCCCAGCGCCTCGCCCGAGTTCGCCAAGGCCCTTGACGGATTCATGGCCGAGTTCGGCCAGCGCGGCCCCAACGAGTGGGACATACGCGCCATCTCCTGGGAGGCCGGGCCGGATCAGGTGCTCGCGCTGGTCGACAGCATGCGGCACATCCCCGACGAGGATTCGCCGGACGCCCGGCACGCCCGGCTGGAAGCCACCCGCATCGCCACCGCCGCGCGGATCCGTGCCACGCTGCCCGACGACGCGAGCCGGCAGAGCTTCGACGTCGCCCTGGCGTCCTCGGCCCGGATGATCCCGCTGCGCGAGCAGACCAAGCTGATCGCCGTCACCGCCATCAACGAGGTGCGGATGGCCATGCGCGAGCTCGGCCGGCGGGGCGTGGCGGCCGGCTACTACGCCGCGCCCGAGGACGTCATGATGCTGCTGGAGTCCGAGCTCGACGACTACGTCGCCGATCCGTCCCGCTTCGCCCCGGTCATCGCCGAACGCCTGGCCGGCTACCTGACCCTGTTCGAGATCGAGCCGCCGTTCATCATCGACGCCGACCCCGCGCCGCTGCCGAACTGGCCGAGGCGATCCCGGCCCCGCCCCGAGCCGGTCCCGGCGGGGGAGGTGCTGCGCGGCATCGGCGGCAGCGCCGGGCAGTACCAGGGCCGCGCCCGGGTGGGCATGGACCTGCCCGCGGCGATGGCCCTGGAGCCGGGCGAGATCCTGGTCGCGCCGCTCACCGACGCCGCCTGGACCCCGCTGTTCCTGGTCGCGGGGGCCGTCGTGGTCGACGTCGGCGCGCTGAACAGCCACGCGGTGGTGGTGTCCCGCGAACTCGGGATCCCCTGCGTGCTCTCGCTGCAGGACGCCACCGCGCGGCTGCGCGACGGCATGGAACTCGCCGTGGACGGCACGGCAGGCACCGTCACCGTGATCTCGGAGGGCCGGGCATGACCGATCTGCGGGAACTGCAGGACAGGCAGGAGATCACCGAGCTGTGCTACCGGTACGGCCTGACCCTGGACGGCCGCGACTGGACCGGCCTGGCCGCCGTGTTCACCCCCGACGCCAACGCCTTCTACCTGGACCTGCCGCCGTGCCTCGGGTACCAGGCCATTGAGGACACCTGCCGGGCCGCGCTCGAGCCGATGTCGGCCACCCAGCACCTGATCTCCAACGTGGTGGTCCGGCTCGACGGCGACCAGGCCGAATCGAGCTGCTACCTGCAGGCCCAGCACGTCAAGACCGGCACCCCGGGCGGCGACAACTTCATTATCGCGGGCCGCTACGACGACCGGCTGATCCGCACCCCGGCCGGCTGGCGCATCCGCGAGCGGCGCCTGGCCCTCATCTGGACCTCGGGCAACCCCGCCGTGGCGGGCGGCTGACCCAGCACCGTGAAGGTCACGCCCGGAGTGACGAGAACATCGCTTCTGGCTGGCGCGTCCCCGGACGCACTGCGGGCGGACCGGTTCTACTACCCGCCCGGGGGACACACGCACTGGCACATTCACACCGGTGAGCAGGTGCTGTACGGCGAGTCGGGCCGGGGCTGGGTCCGGTTCGCGGGCCAGGAACGCGTCGCGCTCGAGCCCGGCGCGGTGGTGCACGTGCCGGTCGGGCTGCGGCACTGGCACGGTGCCCGGGCCGACACGCCGCTTACTCACATCGCCGTCACCGCTGGCGGCGAAACCGAGTGGCTCGGCGAGGTTGCCGCGCAGGAGTACGCCGAGGAGCCGGGACCCGAGGCCGTCTCATGAATAATTCCGTCCAGCAGATCAGCGACATGATGTTCCGGTACGCCGAGCTGTTCGACACCGGCCGGTTCGACGAGTTCGCCGCGCTCTTCGAGCACGGGAAGTGGCACAAGGCCGAGCCCGGCTCGGCCGCCGCCCGTCAGTGGATCACCGACAACGTGCAGCTCTACGACGGACAGCCGCGGACCAAGCACGTCACGACCAACGTCATCATCGACGTCGACGAGGACGCGGGCACCGCTACCGCCTCCGCCTACGTCACCATCTTCCAGGCCCTCCCGGACTTCCCGCTGCAGCCGATCTTCTGCGGCCGCTACCAGGACCGGCTGACCCGGATCGATGGCGGGTGGCACTGGACCGAACGCCGGGTGATCAACGACCTGTACGGCGACATCTCCCGTCACGTCCGCTACGCACCACGCGGGCCAGAGCCCGCTGACCCGCCGACCCGGCACCAAGGAGACCAGCTGGACGCTGATCTGCAGCGGCTGATCGACCGCCAGGACATCGCCGACCTGTGCGCGCGCTACACGTTCGCACTCGACACCAGGGACTGGGCGCTGTTGGAGAGCTGCTTCACCGACGCGCCCGCCTTCGTCCACCCCGGAGGCCGCCTGGAGGGATTCGACGCGATCCTCGCCCGATCGAAGGGAGCCCTGGAGTCGCTCGACGCCTCCCAGCACCTACTCGGCAACATCGTCGCCGACGTCAACGGTGACGCCGCCCGCGCCACCTCCTACTTCCAGGCCCAGCATGTGCGCGCGGGGGCCCCTGGCGGCGATACCTACATCATCGCGGGCAGTTACACCGATACCCTCGCCCGGACTCCTGACGGCTGGAAGATCGCCGAACGGGTCCAGGTCTACCTGTGGTGCGACGGCAACCGTGCCGTTGTCAGGCCGTAAGCATGTCATCCGTCGAACTGCCTGAGCTGGACCCCTTCACCGAGGACTTCCAGCAGTTCCCGTTCGCCACCCTGGCCCTACTGCGCCAGCGGGCTCCCGTCCACGCCATGGCCGAGCCCGGCTGGTACATCGTGACCACGATCGAACTGGCCCGCGAGGTGCTGACGGACCCCGCCCGGTTCTCCAACCAGGTCTCGCGCCGCACCTCGCCGCCCGCCGAGGTGGCAGATGAGGTGGCCGCGATCCGGTCCCAGGGCTTCGGATACGTTCCGACCCTGCTGCTGAACGACCCGCCGGCCCACACCCGCTACCGGCACATGGTGCAAAAGGCGCTGACCCCGCGCGCGCTGGCCTGGATGGAACCGCTGATCGCCGACGTCGCGGAGGAACTGGCCCGCGCCCTGCCCGACGGCACGACCATCGGCTTCATCGACGTGCTGGCCCGGCCGCTGCCGGTGTGGGCCATCTCCCGCGTCCTGGGACTGCCCGACGACCGCCGAGCCGACGTCCGCCGGTGGACCGATGCCGCCACGGCGACTATCGGCGCCCAGCTGGCACCCGAGCGGTGGGCCCAGGTCGAGCGTGACCTGCTGGATTACCAGCTGACGATCGCCGCGGAGCTCGAGCGGCGACGGCAGGAGCCCCGCGACGACCTGCTCAGCATGCTCGTCGCCGCCGCTGCCGACCCGGGTCCCGGCGAGGAGCCCATCGGGATCGCCGAACTCGTCTGCCTGACCCGCGAGCTGATGGTCGCGGGCAACGAGAGCACCCTGCGCCTGCTCGCCGACATCGTCCTGCAACTCGACAGCAGGCCGCAGGAGTGGGACCTGGTGCGCGCCGACGAGGCACGCGCCCACCAGATCGTCGAAGAAGCGGTACGGATGGCCAGCCCGTCGGCGGCCGTCTTCCGGCGGGTGACGGCGGATACCGCGTTGGGCGGCGTGCCCGTGCCCGCCGGGTCGACGCTCGTCGTCTCCCTGCTGTCGGCCAACCGCGACGAGACTGTCTTCGCCGACGGCGACCGGTTCGACCCCGACCGCCCTCCCGTCCAGCGGCACATCGCCTTCGGGCAAGGCATCCACGCCTGTGTCGGCAACATCCTGGCCCGCATGGAGGCCCGGCACGCCGTCCGCGCGCTGGCTGGGCAGGTCAACCGGATCGACGTCGTCCGTGACGAACCGCTCCGCTACCTGCCCAGCCTGATCGTGCGCGGTCTAGTCGAGCTGCCCGTCCAGGTTCGCCGCCGCTGATTCCGCGTCTACCGTTCCGGCGCCCTACCGTTCGGGCGGCGGAGCCAGGTCCTTGCGCCCGGTCAGCACGAACCACCAGGCCAGCCCGAACACGTCGGCCGGGGCCGCCGCGGTCCCGGCGATCAGGTGCAGGTGCAGCACCACCAGGGACAGGGCCGCCGCGACGGCCCCGCGGATGGCCAGGCGCAGCGGCCGCCCGCGCCGGATCCGCGCCGGGATCTGGGCCAGGGCGATCAGCGGCTGCCACGGCGGGACCGGCGCCGGCCACGGGTCCGCGGGTACCGGTGGCAGGGGCGAGGTGTCCGGTTCGTTCGGCTCGATGTCGTTTTGCTCGATGAGATCGGCGTAGGCCTCGCTGCGGGCCCAGGGGGTACGGAGCTGGGCGTAGGCGGCCGACGCGGCCGTGTACCGGGCCAGGTCGCCGCCGTCCGGCCGGTCCGGGTGGGTGGCGGCGGCGATCGACCGCCAGGCCGCGCGGACCTCCTCGTTGCTCAGGTCGGGCCGGGCCGGCAGGCCGAGCGCGGCGAACGGGTCGGGGTTCATCGCGGGTCCCGGGGCCCGAAGACGTCATCCAGGCTCGCCGGACGGTGCGGCCAGGCCGGCGGCCCGGGGTCGGGTGCGCGGCGCGGTTCGGGCACCTGGACGACCGGTTCCTCCGCGGGCGCCGGGAGCAGCGTCAGGGGCGACGCCTTGGGCCGGGCCACCTGCACGAACGTCGCCTCGCCGCCCTGGATGTAGCAGGCCTGGCCCACCTCGAGCTGGCGGACGAGATCGGGGTCGGCGACCGCGGCCCGCTGGATCCGGGTCGTGCCCTCGTCGGCCCAGATGTTCCCGATCAGCCGGTGCGCGGTGTCCAGCACCCGCCGGTGCCCGGCCAGCGCGGTCAGCGGTTCGGGGTGGGCGGTCCGCAGCACGAACACGCCGCCGTCCGCGGTGGCCGCGATCCGGTACCGCTCGTCGTCATCACGGCCCAGCCCCTGCCAGGTCTGCGCGGAGACCTGGACCCCGATGCCCAGCGACCGGCCGCGCTCGTACAGGTTGGAGATGGGTACCCGCCGGGCCACGGCCGAGTAGTCGTCGGCGGCCAGCAGCATCACCCGCGGCTCGCCGTCCGGCGCGGTGGCGGCCCGGGCGGCCAGCTCGGTCAGCGCCATGGCCTGCGCCTCGGCCACCGAAGGTTCACGGGTGCCCTCCAGGATGCAGTACCAGGCGTCGGCCTCGGCCAGGGAACCCGGGCCGTCCAGCGCGGGACCGAGCCGGCCGAGCAGGGTGGCGTACCGGAGCTGGATGTCGGGCAGGTGCCGGCCCGCGGCCCGCGCCCGGGTCAGCTCCGCCGGGTGGCGGCCGTCGCCCCAGGCGTGCAGCAGCCACTTGGCCTCGAGCCGGTCCAGGAACGCGGCGGCGTTCACCGGCGGCCCGCAGGGCGCCAGGACGGCCAGGTCGAGCACGGCCTGCAGGATGTCGGCGTAGTAGGCCGCCGCGCCGGTCCCGGTGTCGATCATCTGGTACAGCAGCACGGCCAGGTCGGGGGCGGGCAGGTCCCACAGGCACAGCCGGGCCTCGTCGGGCCAGATCGCGACCCGCCGGGCGCCGGCCCCGTAGATCAGCCGGCGGGTCCGGTCGGCCTTGACCCGGGCGTCCTGGCCGCCCTTGCAGTCCAGCACGATCAGCAGCGGCCGGTTCCCCCGCCCGGCCCGGGCCGCCTGCACCGCGGCGGTGAACCAGCCCGCCCACTGCCGGATCATCAGGTTGGTCTTGCCCGAGCCGGTCGCGCCGACCACCACCGTGTGCCGGCCGCAGGCCGCCGCCGGGAGCGAGAACACCGGATGCCACTCGCGCCCGACGTGCCGGATCGTCCCTCCGACCGGGATCCGGTCGCCCCGGGTCAGCAACGGCGCCGCGCCGGGCGCCTTGTTCACGACCTTGGCCGTCCTGACCTGCCGTCTCCACTGCCGGGAGTCGAAGCTGATCGGCGCCGAGGCCGTCCACCCGCCCACCCCGGCGGTCATGGCGTAGGTCCGCCAGGCCCACGCCAGCCCGCCCAGCGCCAGCCCGGCCGGGATGGCGACCGGGACGAGCGAGGCGTACGTGTCGAGCAGGCCCGCCCCGCTCGGATGATGCAGGCCGTAGTTCCACGCCCGGCCCGGGATCAGCGCGGCCTGATGCCAGCCCGGCATCAGCACCTCCACGATCGTCAGCCAGACCGCCGCGACCGGCAGGGCCCAGGCCGCGGTCCGGTACAGGCGGACCGCCGGCCAGCCGCGCGCCCACCCGGCCGTAAACCCGACCACCGCGACCAGCGTCACCGGCCACAAGGCGGCCAGCATGAGAACCAGCAGCACCCACTTGGTCACCGTGACCGCCTTGCCGAGCAGCCACAGGTACACCCTCAGCTTCAGCCATGACCACGCGCTCATCGCGGCGGCTCCGGCGCGAACGCGGCCGGCGGCAGGTCCCGGACCGCCACCCGGGCCTGCTCCCCGAGCGCGAGCCCCGCCGTGGTCCTGGCCACCACCGGCCGGGCCGCCGGGGCGGTCAGGTAGATCACCTGCGCGTACTGCATCGCGGTCAGCAACTCGGTGATGATCCGCGCGGTCCGGCCCGCCGCCTTGGGCGTCAGCTCGACCTCGATCGCCCAGACCTGCCCGGCGTACGGGGCTCCGGCCAGGCTCGGCCAGTGGATCTCCGCGTCCGGCACGTGCCCGCCGCGCCCCGCCGCGGGCTCCTGCGCCCGCAGCCGCCGCTCGCAGTGCCACCACGGCTGCCCCGCGGCCCAGGCCGGGCTGGCCTGCATCCACAACCGGGCCGCGAGCACCGCGCGGATATGCGCCAGCCGTCCCAGCGCCGGCCGTCCGGCCGGGAACCCCAGCCCGGTCGCGTTCATCCCGTCCCGGGTCAGCCAGCACCACCCCGGCCCGGGACCCAGCCGTCCGGCCGCCGCGTATCCGGCCCGGCGCCAGCGCCGCACGATCGCGGGCAGCCGCCCCGGCGGTACGCCCAGCGCCACCGCCAGCAGGTCGTAAGGGGCCCCGTAGTGCTCCCCGCACAACAGCAGCCCGTCGATGTCCCGCTGGCTCAGCTGGATCACCCCCGCATCCGCCCGCCGCGCCCCCCTCCCCGCCCGGTCCACCCCCGCATCCGCCCGCCGCGTCCCTCCGCCCGCCCGGTCCGCGCCCGCGCCCCGCGCAGGGTCAGTCGTTTGCACTGTCATCCCGCTCCCAGCCTTCCCGCGGTCACAGACGTCTCGGAGCCCCGTGTGTTCAGATACGCACGAGATGTGACGATTGTTCCGCCCCGGTCGGCGCCGGTAAGGTCCATACGACGTCCGTAAGCGCATCGTCATGATTACTTTCTGTGGCTGAAATCGGGGATACCAGTGGGGCGACCGTGGCGGTCGGCGGCTGAGGCATACTGCGGATATGGCAGCGTGGAAGGACGTAGAGCAGGCCGAGCCCGAGTTCGCGACGCGGGTGCGCCGGCTGTTCGAGGCGGGCAGGCACAAGACGATCGCGACGTTGCGGGCCGACGGCTCGCCCCGGATCTCGGGCATCGAGTGCGAGTTCGCCGACGGCGAGCTCAGGTTCGGCTCGATGCCCGGGGCGCGCAAGGGCGCAGACCTGCGACGGGACCCGAGGTTCGCCCTGCACGGCCCGGTGTTCCACCCGCAGGAGGGCAACGAGGCCGAGTGGCCGGGCGAGGCGAAGATCGCCGGCCGGGCCGTTTCCGCGGGACCGATCGGTGACGGGCCCGAGGGGGACCTGTTCGTGGCCGACATCTCGGAGGTCGTCATCACCCACCTGAACCCGAAAGCGACGCTGCTGGTCATCGAGTCGTGGACGCCGTCACGCGGGCTTCGCGTAGTGGAACGCGAATAGTGAGGGCGCAACCCCCTCTGTGAATTCGGGGTGCCGCCATCCTCTCGCCCGGCATTCCGGCCGCCGTCACCTGCCACACCAGCCCCGCCAGTACCGTCGCCTACGGTCCGCCGAACCGGTGAACGTGGCGTTGTGATGGCTCTTCCCGGTAGAACGCCGCGTTCACATGGCACGATCCGCGTCAGCGGCGAGATCTCATGCGAATTCCCGGGACGGGCGGGACGGGCGGGCATCGAGAGGCTATGCCGTCCCGGTCTCCCGGGACACTGCTCACCGCGGCCATCGACAGTCAGCCGGCGGCCGGAGCCGAGGCCGGCCCGCGGGGCATGAGTGCCACCACCCTCGCCTACCGGGGCATGGGTGCCACAACCCCCGAAAGGGTCACGCCCCCCAGCGTGCTCGCAGCCGTGAGATATGGCTCTGGAGTCCCCGGATCGACCACCAAGCACGGATCCGCCACGATAATTTCCGGATCGCGAAACTAGCGGGCTGTCTGCCGCCCGGCGGAGCGGCCGGAGATGCGAGCCCGGCGCGCGAGACCAGTGGGCCGCGAAGACGCGGCCTAGCCAGCCTCCGGCGGCACCTCCCCGGCCAGTTCCGACACCCGGCCGAGGTGACGCAGCTTGTCCGGGTTGACCACGCAGCGGATGGCCTGCACCTCGCCACCGGCGATGTCCAGCGCGATCACGTTCACCACGCGCCCCTGGTGGTCGTAGGTCACCGCGCCGGGCTGGCCGTTCGCCTCCAGGATCTGGACGCTGCCGCCCGCCTTCCGGATCCGGCGGAACAGCCCGGCCAGGAAGCGGGCCACCCGGACCCGGCCGTGCACGGGCGCCGCGACCGCCCGCGCCTTGCCGCCGCCGTCGCCGTAGTACACCACGTCCGGGGCCAGCGCTTTCAGCAGCGCGTCCAGGTCGCCGCCGTCGGCCGCGGCGAAGAACCGCCGCGCGACCTCCTCGCGCTGGGCCCGGGACGCCTCGAAACGCGGCTTTCCCTCGTCCACGTGCCGCCGGGCCCGGGCCAGGATCTGCCGGGAGTTCGCCTCCGACACCTCGGTTATCTCGGCGATCTCCTTGTGTTCGTAGCCGAACACCTCGTGCAGCAGGAACACGGCCCGTTCGGCCGGCGACAAGGATTCGAGCACGACCAGGAACGCCATGGACAGGGAGTCGGCCATCTCCGCGCGTTCCTCGGGTCCGGGTCCGGCGAGGACCGGTTCGGGCAGCCAGGTTCCGTGGTAGGACTCCCGGTGCACCCGGGCCGACCTCAGGTGGTTGAGAGCCAGCCGGGTGGTCGTCCTGGCGAGGTACGCCTTCGGCTCGGTGACCGAGGTTCCGCCGCGAAGGGCCTGGGTCAGCCGGGTGAAGGCGTCCTGGACGATGTCCTCGGCATCGCCGACGCTGCCGGTCATCCGGTAGGCGATGGAGAACAGCAGCGGGCGGTGCTCGCTGTAACTGTCATCGGTCACTCCGCCGACTTCGCCCATTCTCCGAACCCCTCCCGCCAGCTGGCGTAGCGCGGTGCCCAGCCCAGTTCGCGCTTGGCCTTCGCGTTGGACGATCCCCGGGCGACGGTCATCTGGGCGGTCAGGAACTCACCGGCCAGCTCGCGGCCGAGCGCGGCCGGTACCTCTCGCGGGGCCTCGGCGCCCAGGCAGCGGGCCAGGAACGGCACCCACTCCGCGGCCGGGGCCGGCTCGTCGTCCACGATGTTGTAGACCCCCGGCGCCCCGCGGGTCACGGCGGCGGCCGTAGCCGCCGCGCCGTCGGTGATCTCACAGAACGACCAGATGCCGGTGCCCCCGCCGATGATCGGGAAGTTGCCCGCCCGGATCGCGCTCAGCGTGCCGTTCGACGCGCCGTGCCCGTAAAACAGGCCGTAACGAAGCACGATCCCTTCCGGCGCCTGCTTCGGCACCGTCTCATCGACGTACCGGATCGCCGCGAGCGTCTGCCTGGCTGAGGCGGGCGGGTCCGGATTGAGTGGTTCGTCCTCGGTCTTGACCGGCGTTCCGGCGTATTCGTTGGTGAAGCCGGTGAAGCTCTGCGCGATGAACCGGCGGGTGCCGGCCCGCCGCGCGGCCTCCAGCAGGTTGTCCGTGCCCCGGGTCCGCAGCTGGTTGGTGACCGCGAACTCCTCGTCGAACCTGCGGAAGTCCTTGCTGACGCCCAGCGCGGTCATCTGGTGCACGATGACCTCCGGTGCCGCGTTCTGCACCGCGGCCAGAACCGAATCCCGGTCCAGCCCGTCCATCACCGCGGGAACGGCCCCCGCGGCGGTCAGGTCCGCCGACCTGTCCGCGGCCCGGGTGCTGGCCGTGACCTCGTGGCCGTCCGCGACCAGGGCCGGGATCAGGTACCGCCCCATCGCGCCCGTGCCACCCGCTACGAACACTCGCATGTCAAGCTCCTCGCCTGATGTGGCAACCCTTCCAGCACATCAGACACGGCACCCGCCCGCCGCGTGACACCCCTGAGCTACCGCCCCGGCGCGGCCGGGTACTTGCGGTCGAGATAGCTGCTGGCGATGGCGGCGTCGATCCGGCCCGGGACGGGAACGACGCAGCTGCCGGCGTCGACGCTGCCGTTGGCGACCGCCTCCAGGCACCGTGTCTGCAACGCGAAGCCCAGGTCCATCGACTCGATCGAATTGCCCAGCGGGCGCGGGCCGGCCAGGTTGAACATGTGCCCGCGCGAGATCACGTGGATGCGCCGGCCGTCGTGCAATTCGAGCGTCATCAGGTCGTCGGCGTATTCGGTGACCCCGGCCACGCTGGCCGAGCCGGCGATCCCCTCGACGTCGATCTCGACCGGGAAATGGCCGGCGTTGGCCACGATGACGCCGTCCGGCAGCAGCGGCAGGTCGGCAGCGGTCAGCACGTCCCGGCCGCCGGTGACGGTGATGATCACATCGGCGCCGGCGATGGCCTGCGCACGCGGTGGCGTGGCGAAGCCGTCCAGGTGCGCCCGCAGCCGGGTCACGGGGTCGATGTCGACCACCGTCACCCGCGCGCGGGCGCCGCGGAAGCTGGCCGCGACCCCACGCCCGCACGCGCCGTAGCCGAACACCGTGACGTTCTCCCCGTTGGTCACCCGGTTGGTGAATCGCAGGTAGGACTCCAGGGAGCTCTGGCCGACGGCGTGCTCGTTCTCGGCGAACTGCTTGATCGGGCTGTCGTTGATCACCAGGATCGGCATCATCAGCCGGTCGCGGAGCGGCTCCAGGCGCATCCGCCCGGACGTGGTCTCCTCCGTTCCTCCCCGCAGGCCGTCGTAGGGCGCGTCGAGGTACCGGGCGAACAGGTCACCGCCGTTGTCGAGGATCAGGTCCGGCCTGGCGGCGATCACCTGGCCGAGGTACCCGTCGTGCACCTCCCTGTCCTTCGTCGGGCCTCCGACCACCGTGATGCCCGCCGCCCGCAGCACCTCCACCGCCTCGGGCTGGGTCGTGTTCAGGTTGCCGGTCGAGACCACCCGCGCCCCGCCGTCGCGCAGCGTCAGGATCAAAGCCACCGTCTTGGCTTCGAGATGGATACCGGTCCCGATGGTCAGCCCCCGGAACGGCAGCGTGTCCTTGAACTCGGCCGAGATCGACCGCAAAAGCCGGCAGTGCTCGGCGACCCAGTCAATGCGCGTAGCTGTCACCAGACCAACGATTCCACCGCCGAAGCGCCCCCGCCGAGGTGCCCCGTTGAAGCGCCCCACCGAGGTCCCCGCCGATGCACCCCCGCGACTCGCCTGCGCCCGAACCATCCCGCGACGCGCGCCCGCGACACGCCCGCCGCCGAACTGCTCTGTTTCTGGTTAAGTCATGCGTGTTTCTGGTTAAGTCCTTCGCGGGGCCCGGGTCCCATCACCTATTGTTACGTTGGAGTCGATATATCACTTTTTGTAATCGCTTGGTGACTTAACGGAGGGAAGCAAGCATGGGGACGCGTCGGATTCCGGCTGTGATCATCGCGGTCGTCATCGGGGGAGTCGGCTTGGCCGCGTGCGGGACGAGCGGGTCGACCCCTCCCGTTCTCCCGTCGGCCGCGGCCACTGGCGGGTCGGCCGGCGCTCTGGCTGGCACGGACGGGGCCTCGCCGACGGCAGGGCTTACCGATACACCCAGCTCATCGCCGTCAGCCTCGCCCACCCAGCGGCATTCCGCGACCGCTGCGCCGTCCGTTAGCCCCACGCACCACACGAGTACGCCGCACGCGAGCCCGACCCCGCACTCGAGTTCCTCGAGCAGTTCATCGTCCGGGACGCACACCTTCACGGTGCCGTCCATCCCCGGTGAGAACGTCGTCTCGGGCTATGGCTCGTACGAAAAGATCGGCACGGCGCGGGTGAAGGTGACCATGTGCGCCAAGCAGACCGGGGCCGCGTTCTCGGTCGGAGACGAAGCACTCGCCTACACCGCCAGCGGCTCCAGCCAGAACCTCGGCGCCACCATCTTGACCGGCCCCGGCAACCAGAGCTGCGTCACCAACACGTTCATCCTCTACACCGCGCACCTGAAGGTTCACGACTTCATCGGCGGCAGCAACGGCACCATCATCAAGACCGGGCCCGTCCTGACCCTCTACTGACACCGGCAAGCGCAGTGCTGGCGATGCCGCTGCCCCGCCTGCCGCCCGTGCGCTCTCGTCCCCACTACGTCGTTGTGGCAACGACGTAGTGGGGACTACGTGGTTGTGGCAACGACGTAGTTCGGCGCCGCACCCTCGGTCAGTCCCGGCGGGCCGCGTCGGGCGTGTCCCGCCACATCTGCGTGCTGTCGAAGCCGATCCGGCCCTCCGGGACCACCTCGAGCACGACGCGGCGAGGCGAGTCCAGGTGCCGGACGAAGGCCGCCGCGGCTTCCGGGTCACCGGGCCGGACCGCGGCGGCCAGCGCCGGGTAGAACCACGCCTTGACCGCCTCGTCCTCGTGCACCACGCAGCGTCCCTTGTAGGTCAGCGATTTCGAGGTCGTGATGCCCGAGCCCCGGGAGGTCACCACCACGCTGACCCGCGGATCGCGGCGCACCGCGGGCACCCGGGCGCGCTGGCTGCTGGCGGTGAGCCAGAACCGTCCGTCGCGGAAGACGTAGTTCATGATCACGCCGAGCGGATGCCCCTCGGAGTTGCTCCAGACGAAGGTGCACTCGATCTGCCTGGTCAGCAGCTCCGACTCAGCGGCCTGACCGAGGCCGTACTTCGTCACATCCTCATAGTCGGACATCGTCATGCACCCGCCGGCAGCTGCAGCGAGGTGAGCTCGAAGTACTCGGCCAGCCCGTGCTCGCCGAGCTCCCGGCCGACGCCGGACGCCCGGTAGCCGCCGAACGGCGCCCGGACATTGAACCGGCCCCCGTTCACCGCCACCTGGCCCGTGCGCAGGCGGCGGGCCACCGCGATCGCCCGGTCCTGATCGGCCGACCAGACGCCGCCGGCCAGCCCGTAGTCCGAGTCGTTGGCGATCCGTACCGCCTCGTCCTCGCTGTCCGCCGGCAGCACGGCCAGGACCGGCCCGAAGATCTCCTCGCGGGCGATCACCATGTCCGGCGTGACGGCCGAGAACACCGTCGGCCGGACGTAGAACCCGCGATCCATGCCCTCCGGCGCCGAAGAACCGCCCGTGACCAGCGTCGCCCCCTCCGCGCTGCCCTGCTCGATGTAGCCCCGGATGCTCTGCCGCTGGCCCGCGCTCACCACCGGGCCGAGGTCGGTGCCATCCTCGAGCGGGTCGCCGACGCGCATGGCGCCGATCAGGCCGGCCAGCCCGTCCTCGACGGCCGGCAGCAGCGTGCGCGGCACGATCAGCCGGGTCAGCGCGGAGCAGGTCTGGCCGTTGTTGACGAAGCAGGC
>Ga0070735_10001532_pt1 | contig 22303 bp, 23 predicted proteins | sample Coa_R1_FD_66443 | JGI IMG/M metagenome (GOLD analysis project Ga0070735, IMG submission 66443) | Surface soil microbial communities from Centralia Pennsylvania, which are recovering from an underground coalmine fire - Coalmine... | ecosystem: Environmental > Terrestrial > Soil > Unclassified ...
GATTTCTCGTAAAAACCCTTCTACCACGGATTTCGTCCCCTTCCACTTCCGAATTCCACCAATTCGCTGAGCCGCTTGCACTTAGCCGATCAGCCCGTCAGATTCTGGGGAAACTCCTGTCAACTTGAGGCTTGACAACGTCGCCCCATATCAGAACCTGGACCTGGCTCCGGTTGACATCGATCTGCGCCACCAGACCGACGGCCCGCCGCTCGGATGCTTGCTGAAACAGCGCGCTCGCCGTGTGGAGCTGCGCGCGAGCGGAAGTGACGCGCGCTTGTGCGGCTGTCACCTGCAGGTAGGCGCCGCCCACCGCCAGAACCACCAGGTCGCGGGCATCTTTGAAGGAGAACACGTTGGCGCGCACTATTTCGAGCGACGCCCGGTAGTTGTTCCAGGCCGTCACATCGGCCACCGTCTGCGACAGCCTTGCGCGCAGATCGAAATAGTTGAAAGGTCCCACCACAGCCGGGACGGCCAGACCCGGAAGCGGCGACGCGAACCGAACTCCCAAGGCCCTGAGGTTCACCTGCTCCACGGTTTCGCTCACATTGGCGTTCAGGTTCGGCAAGAGCGCGCTGCGCGCCGCCCGGCTTTGGCCCTGGGACTGCCGAACCGCTTGTGCCAGACCGGTCGTGCCCAGATTGTAGGCGAGTCCGCGCTCCAGCGCCTCGCGAAGGCCCAGTTTGCCCGAAAACGGTCTCTGGTCTGCGCCGTTTGCACTTCCGGCATAAGGCCCCTGGACCTGGATGGCCGGGTTCAGGGTATTGACACTGGTGGTCGTCCCCGGTATCGCCGTTTGCGTGGTGGTAACCGATCCGTTTCCAGCCGGTCGTCCGGAGAGCGGAATCGGATTTGCGCCCTGCCCGAACATGGTGCTCTCAAAAAGAAGGAGGAACACGGCGGGGGCGAATAGGGTGGGACGTGGATAGGGTTTGAACGGTAGGTTCGTCATAGTGTCGAGAGGCGGCCTTTGCCTAGCTGAGCTGACCCCGGAATCTCCAGATGCTTAGCGTAAGAAGCCCCAATGTCAGGGCGGCGAGGGCAAAGAAATTGGTCCACAGATCGCTCAGCCCGCTGCCCTTGATCAGGCATCCACGGGCGATGGTCGCAAGGTGATGAATTGGGTTGAGAACCGTCAAGGGCTGCATCCATTTGGGCATGCCCTCGACCGGATTCAATGACCCGGACAACGAGAACAGCAGCGGATTGACGAAGAACCCGAGCAACATCGACTGTTTGGCGGATTTGCTGAAGGACGCGATGGTCGTGCCGACCCCGATGCCGCACAATAGGCACAGCGCCGCGCCGCAGGTGACAAGCGTAAAGCTCCCGTGGAACGGAACCTGGAACGCGAACTTGATGAGGAGCATGCAGATCACCACCATCAGGCACAGCATCGCGAAGAGCGGTGCGATTTTGGCGATCACGATCTCGGCCGTGCTCGCTGGCAGCATCAGCAACTGTTCAATCGTTCCGCGCTCGCGCTCGCGAATCATGGTGGTTTCGGCGACTAGCGACGCATTGAGCAGCAGAAGCAACCCGAATACGCCCGTCACCAGAAACCAGGAGCCCTCCAGGCCGGGGTTGTAAAGGAAAGCCGGCTGCAACACTACGAATCCGTGCCGGCCGATTTGCGACTCGCCTGCGCGGTTGCTGCGGAGCCCGGCATTGTAAGACTCGATAACGGATTGGGCGTAACCCTGGCTGATGGAAGCGGTGTTAGCATTGACGCCGTTTAAGAGGACCTGCACAGTGGTGTCCGCGCCGCGCTTCAGATTCCGGCCGTAGTCATACGGCACGACCATTCCAGCGCTGAGATCGCCCCGGCTCAGCGCTCTCGCAAGCCCGTTCACGGAGCCGTAGGTTCCGGTCAGGCGAAAGCTCTTGCTCTCGCCCAGCGCATTCACCAGCGCGCGGCTCTCGATCGACTGGTCGTCGTCAACGATACCGAGCTTCAGGTTGGTCACCGTGGCACTGAGGGCGAAACCCAGCAATAGCAATTGAACGGCGGGCTGGATGGTCATGGTCACCATCAGGCGGCTGTCGCGGCGGATCTGCGTAAACTCCTTGCGCACCAACGCGAGCAGTCGATGGTTGAAAATCTGCCGGATTGGATTTGTGATTTATGCCTCCAGCTGCATGCGCCGCATTTTGCGCCAAGCGAACAGGTACATCAACGAGCCGATCCCGCCGACGCTCGCTACCTGCGACCACATGGCGGGCCAGCCGCCGCCCTGCAACAGCGCGTCGCGGACGACTTCGATGTAATAGCGGCCCCAGACGATATTCGAGATCCAGCGGACGCCCACGGGGATGTTCTCCACCGGAAAAATGAGACCGGCGAGCAGGAACACCAGCAGGAACCCGAACAGGGCGACGGCCTGCATGGCCGATGCCTGCTCGGGGATGGCGGCGCCCGCCATGGTCCCGAAGGCGGCGACGCAGAACATGTATAAGACCGTGGCGATGAGGAACGGCGTCGGATCGCCGGCGATGACGAGGCCAAAATACCGGAACAGAAGGATCATGAGCACGGACCATTGGGCGAGGCCTATGACCATCGAAGCCAGGATTTTGCCAAGCAGGAACTCGTGCGCCGAGATGCTCGACACATAGACCTGCAGAATCGTCTTCTCCTCGCCCTCCTTCGCCATCGCCAGGGAGGCGAGCAAGGGAGGAAAGAGCGAGAGCATCAGCACGAATATGCCGGGTCCGTAAAACTTGTTGGAGGAACGGCCGGGGTTGTACCAGAGCCGGACGGCCGCGTGGATCGGGCCCGATTGTCCCGCGTGCTGCCCGACGCCGCCCGTGCTTTGGTTATAAGCGCTCGTAACCTCCTTCGCGTAGGCCGAGACGAGCTGCGCCGTGTTCGAATCGGAACCGTCCACCAGCAACTGCACCGGCGAGCCTTGGCCGCGCGCCATGTCTCTGCCGAAATTCCTGGGTATGATCAGCGCCGCCCGCGCGGCGTTCGCTTTGAATGCCACCTCGGGCTGTTCATCGACAGGCCACGCAATGACGCGGAAAGTGATCGAGGCCCGGAAAGCGTCGATGAAGACGCGGGACGCGGTCGAGCCGTCGAGATCCTGAACCACGATGGGAAGATCGTTCACTGTCAACGAAATCGACTGCGACATCAGCAGAAGCAACACCACGGGAATCCCCAGCGCCATGAGCATCGCCCGTTTGTCGCGAACGACCTGAATCAACTCTTTGCGTGTCTGTTCAAGGATGCGTCTCATTCTTCCGCTCCGATCTTGCCTTCGAGCCGGGCTTTCTCGACAATGCCGATGAACACGTCCTCCAGGGAAAATCTCGCTTCGCGCGCCTGCAGCACGCGAATCCCCAGCGCGTTCAGTTTCGCGGTCGTTGCCCGCTCTCCGGCGCGCGCATCACCGTCGGTAATCACATGCAGACGGTCGCCAAAGAGCGCCACGCGCCAGCGCTCGCCGCCGATTCTCAGCAAATCCGCGGCGCGTTGAGGTTGATCGACCACGTACTCCAGCACATGACCGGTCTGGGCCGCCTTGATCTCGGCGGGACTTCCCTCGGCGACCAGCTCGCCCGCCACCATGAGACCGAGACGGTTGCATTGCTCGGCCTCTTCCAGGTAGTGGGTCGTCACAAGCACGGCGGCGCCGCGGTCGGCAAGCTCGTTGATCATTGACCAGAAAGCACGGCGCGCTAACGGATCAACTCCCGACGTCGGCTCGTCGAGGAAGAGGACGCTCGGTTCGTGCATGATCGCCGAGCCAAAGGCAACGCGCTGCTTCCAGCCACCCGGTAAACTCCCGGTCATTTGCGCTTGCTTACCCTCCAGACCCGAGAACGAGAGTATCCAGCTCATCTTTTCGGGCAAGTCCTTGTGAGGAACACCGTAGACGGACGAGAAGAAATCCAGGTTCTCGGCGATGCTCAGGTCGTCATAGAGCGAGAACTTCTGCGACATGTACCCGATGCGTTGCCTGACCTCGCGGGAGCGGAAGCCTCCGGCCTCTCCCGCGAGAGTCATGTCTCCGCGGGAGGGCGGCAGGAGGCCGCACAGCATCTTGATGGTCGTCGTCTTTCCCGCTCCGTTGGCACCCAGCAGCCCGTAGATCTCTCCGTACCGAATCTGCACGTCGACATTCCGCACCGCCGTAAAATCGCCGAATTCTTTCGTCAGTCCCCGCGCACCGATAGCGACCTCACCGTGCGAGCCATTCTGATCGCGCCTGTAGGGAAAAGGCTGAGCATGGATTTCTTCGCCCAGCTTTCGTAACGTGGCAACGAAGACGTTCTCAAGCGTTGGGGTATCAGTGCGGACTTCCGCGATTTCGAGGCCAGCCGCCGCCATGCGTTCGGTAAGGAGCACCTTCGCTTCTTCCGGCCGCTTTACCAGCAGATCAAGTCGGTCGCCGAAACGCTGAATGTCCGCAATCACTACGTTACTTGCGCCCCGTGACAGTACGCGCTCCGCCTCGGCGAGCTGCGGCGTAAAGAGTTCCAGGCGGACGAGTTCTAGGCTGTTTCGCAATTCCTCCGGCGTCGCGATTTGCCGGATAGTTCCTGAATGCATCAACGCGATGCGATGGCAGCGCTCGGCTTCGTCGAGGTACGGTGTGGCAACTAGAATCGTGAGCCCGTCGGCAGCCAAGTGAGCCAGCGCATCCCAGAACTCGCGCCTGGAAACCGGGTCCACTCCGGTGGTCGGCTCGTCCAGCAAAAGGACGCCAGGCTCGGGCACGAGGGCGCAGACGAGGGCAAGCTTTTGCTTCATGCCGCCGCTGAGGCGCCCAGCGAGTCTGTTCTTGAAGCGGAGCATGTCAAACTTTTCAAGATACGCCTGGCTTCTTCGCTCAATCTCCACTGGATCGATGCCGCGCAGGACGCCGACATAGCGGATGTTCTCGGCCACGCTGAGGTCAGGGTAGAGCGTAAAGCCCTGCGTGAGATAACCGCTGTGCGCCCGCATCTGGCGCGCCGGCCTGCCCAGGACGTCAGCAATACCTGAAGTTGCTTCCATAACCCCGGCCAGGATTTGGAAGGTCGAGGTCTTGCCCGCGCCGTCCGGCCCGATGAGACCGAAGATCTCGCCTTTGCGGACTTCGAAGCTGATGCCGCGAACCGCCTCGATGTCGCCGTATTTCTTTGAGAGGTTCTCCACCAGGATAACCGCCCCGGAGGAAGGCGGCCACCCTACACCGTCGGACCCCTTACTCACAACGGCGATCATTTTGCGGGCCTTTTGGTCGGCCAGGAGTCGCCTTCGGCGAGGATTTCGCCGTCCGCCGGCATTCCCGGCTTGGCGAATCCGACGGCGTCCTTGAGCTGCAGCTTTACGCCCACAACCTGTTTCACACGATCATCCTGAAAGAGGTATTTTCAGGAGTGAACGTAGCTCCCGGATCGATCCGAAGTACATAGGCATCGACGGGTCGGTCCGGTTGTGAATCGAGATAGACGCGGGCGAGCTGCCCAATCTTCACGCGCCCGATGCGCCCCTCGGGAATGAAGCCGCGAAGATAGACCTTCGTCAGATCGAGCATGGTCACGATGGCGGTCCCGGCCTGTATGACTTCTCCGGGCTCCGCGGAGCGCGTCATGACGGTTCCTGTGAACGGCGCGCTGACGGTCAGATCCTGAAGATTCGCCCGCGCTTCTACCAGCTCGGCGCGCGCCTGATCCGCGTTCGCCAGCGCACTAACGATTTCCGCCTGCTGCTGGGCAATCTGCTTTTGAATGGCCGACGTCTGTGCGCCGCGGATCGCGGCATTCGCGAGGTTGGCCTGCGCGGTTGTCACCGCGCCGCGCGCCGCCTCGACGCGGCGTTTTGCGGCGGCCACGGCAGCGGCCTGCTGATCTGCGTTAGTCTCCGCTTCCTTTCCTTGCCGTTCGGAAACGGCTCCCGTGCGCGCCAACCGTGTATAGGCTTCCTTGTCGAAGGAGGCCAGTTGAAAGGACGCTTCCTGGCGCGCGAGGTCGGCCTCCGCGGCAGCGAGATCCGCCTCGGCCTGGCTAACGCGACCCCAGGCATCAACCTTCGCCTGGTCCGTCTGGAGGCGACTCTGCCCCAACTGCTCCTCGAGGACGTCGATCTGGGCCTTGGCCGCTTTCGCCCTGGCTTCCGCACCTTCGACCGACACCCGCGCCCGTTCCTCGCGTGCGCGAACCTGCTGATCGTCGAGCAGCGCCAGGATCTGTCCCGCGCTGACGCTGTCTCCCTCGCGGACGCGGACCTCCAGAATCCGTCCGCTGGTCTTGGAGGCGACAGCCGAATCGTCACCTTCGATTCGTCCGCTTAGCGCGATGGTTTTACTCGCGCCGTTGCCACCATAAAAGCTGCTCAACAGCGGAACCCATGGCTTGGCCCAGACCAGCGCGCCTGCGATGCCGAGAAAGACGGCCAGTGCGAAGATACGCAGCAGCTTTCCATTGCGAGTACCGGACGGCGGCTCTGCCGGCGGCCGCCCGCCCTCCGTTCCGCTCACCGTCCTGTCAAGAACCTGGTTTCCCGTCATACCGTCTCCTTTCGATCCAGACTTAAGTTAGTCACCTGACTTTTTAAAATCGCCCAAACTGGCACCAGCTGTTTCCCTCAAGCCAGTGTTTGTTTTAAGACGCGTGCGCTCTTCAGCCGGCGCTCTTTTGTTCCGCCGGCCGCTGCCGGTTCCTGGTCAGATGCGGCACGATGCCGAGCAGGCGCTCCATCACCATGAGTTGCGCCCTGTGGTGCATTTCATGTTCCTTCGTGCCGATAAGCATCTCGAAGCGGCTCTTGCCGCCGGGACCGGCTCCGCCGCGTGCGACTATCTCGGCGGCTCGTGCCTCGGAGAGTGTCTCCACCCAGCCGCACCACCGTTCGCCCTGCTCGCGCAGCACGGCGAGGATCTCGTCTTTGGAAAGCCCGCGTTTTTCGTTAGTTGGCAGTCCGGCAAAAAATTCCCGGAAATCAAAACCTTCCATCGAAGTGCGCCTTTGCTCTTCGTGAATGTGAAAATCGAAGTACATCATCGAAGCCATGTGAAGAAGGGTCTCGCGCACGGAACGGCTGTCCGGCGTCGGGCGGTAATCGTATTGCGCTTCGGGAATGTCTTCCGCAATCGCTATCGTGTTCCTGCGGACCACACGCATGCTGTCCGCAAGTTGCCTGGGCTCGTATAGATTCATTGCTATCCTCTCCTAAAGAAATTCATCGGCACTGTCCTAGTTGGGTCTTTGCTGGCCGCGCCGAGGCATCGCCTGCCATCCCGGCCCCGCTCAAGTGAAGGTCGGCGAGCGTAAGCGGCCCGCCTACCTCCCGGTGGTCATAGTGGTGTTCCGCAACGACGCGTCCCACCCGCCACTTGCGGCGAGAGCACCACGTTACCGTGCAAACGGCACCCGTCACGCCGCGGAGTTCCAGCGTCCATGCGCTGTTCGTCTCATCCCAGCGATCTCCCCTGATCGGGCTTGACTGAATCGTTACCGAAACGCCGCCAATCTCGGCGAATACGTGAAGCGGGACGAGGAAACGCGCGAGTACGGTACGGACTGCGGCCTTTCCCTTGACCGGTTCTTTGAGCGTGTCGGTGGTCGCTTGAATGTCCTCGGCGTAGAAATGATCGAAGATCCCCAGGAACTCTTCCCAGCCCTGGTCGATCTCACAGGCCAGGATTGCACCGTTCAAAGCCCGCTCCGAGGCGGTTATGGTACGGCTTACATCGTCGGAACCGCTGAAACCCCCAGGTCCGGCTGCGCTGAGCAAAGTTGTTTCTTCCATGGTTCGACCCTATCGATTCGTTGCCGTCCTTGCCTCACCCTTCGCCCGGGCGCTTGCGAGCGCGGAGCCGTTCGCAAGGGCTTTGGCGAACATCTTTGCCGTCATCTCCCGCTTCACGGACGTGGGAATAAGCGCGTTCATGATGCGGTTGAGGCGTCCCGGAATGATCCTTGAGCGGTTTCCCTTGAGCGCACTGAGGCCCTCGGATACGCACTGAGCCGCGCTCAGCGGCTTCATCGGCATGCTCCGCGCGTCGAAGCCGAACTTGGCGAGTACCGGCGTGTCGGTCGGCGGGGGTGGCACTACCGTGACGGAGACGCCCTGAGATTTGAGCTCGTAGTGGAGCGCCTCGCCGAGACTATGTACATAGGCCTTCGCCCCGCCGTCATTGGCCATCAACGGAACTCCCATTTCCGCTCCCATCGCCCCCACTAGGACCATTCCTCCGCGGCCGCGCTTGGCGAGTCTGCGGCCGAAATGGTGGGTGATATCGAGATGCGCCATCGTATTGAGGCGCAGCGTCGCCTCAAGCAGGTGCCGATCGAGCTTCAGGAATTCGCCGGGATTTTCCGGTGCCGGCATTGGAGACAACAAGCCCGATGTCGATATCGTCCGTAGCGTCGGCTAGTCCCGCCAGGAATCCCTCCTGCGAGAGGTCCATGCCCAGGGCGCGGTACTGGACGCCAAACTCCTGTGAGACGGCGCGTCCCAGTTCGCCAAGCAATCCCTCTCGCCTGGCCACCAGCACCACGTTGATCCCCGAAGCTGCGATTTTCCGGGCGAACTCCCTACCGATTCCCGACGAAGCGCCTGTGATGAGCGCCCACGGTCCGAACTGTCCTTTATCAAGTGCCGTTTTCATCACGCTGTTCCTTTCTGCCGATCGAACTCTTTTCCCCCATCGGTCTCACAGTGTGCCGATCCAGTCCCTCAGGCGGTTTATCTCCATCACCACGAGGTCTGGGTCATTGGCGGCGTGGGCGACTGCGGCCATGCCCTGAAAGGCACAGAAGAGATGCACGGAAAGTTCTCGTGCATCCTCTTCACGGCCTGCCGCCCGGAATTGCTCCTCAAGCCAACCCATGGGCTCGGTGAAGAGCGCCGCGGACTTCTTCGCCAGAGCGCCGCCCTCCTTGTGCAGTTCGGAACATAAGCTCCCCAGGGGACATCCTGCGCGCGCAAGCTGTTCCCGGTTCCTGTGAATGCCTTCCACAAACGCCAACAGCCGCTCCTTTGGCGAACTTGACCGGTCCATCTCCTCCCGAAATTCCCGAAATTGCGCCAGGCGCCGCTCCACGACGGCCTCGCCAAGCTCTTCCTTGGTCTTGAAGTAGTAGTAAACGTTTCCTACCGGAACATGGGCGGCCTCAGCGATGTCCGCCAGGCTCGTCTCTCTGAAACCGTTCTTGTAAGCCAGCTTCATGGCGGTCTCGATCAGCCGCGTCCGCTTGTCCACTTGTGCTTTCATGAGTCAGTCACCTAACTCAGATACTATTGCCAACTACCCCTCTCTGTCAACTCCCCCGCCGCGCTGACTCCAGCCTTCACGCTCCTTTAGGTCGCTGAATGATGTATTCGCCTCATGCTGTGCCCTCCCGTGGGAGTTGCGCTCCGGTCGTGATGGTCGCGCCGAACACGATGTTTTGTCTTGGGCGGGTCCACACCTTAGAGTTGAGACCATCCTCCGTCTACCGGAAGCTCGGCGCCGGTCGTGAAGGTCGCATCGAACGCGAGGAAGAGGACGGCCTTGGCGATTTCCTCCGACACTCCCCAGCGCTTCATCGGAACCATACCGGCCATCTGCTGCCTAATCTGGGCGGCCGCGTCTTTATCGGGAAACACTTTGCCGAGGATCGGCGTGTCGATGGGGCCGGGCGTCACCGCGTTGACACGAATCTCGCGAGGAATCAGCTCGGCGGCGAGCGTCCGGGCGAATGATCGCAGCGCAGCCTTGGCAGCTCCATATGCGAGCTGACCGGGCATTCCCTTGGCGTTGGCGATCGAGGTCGTGAGGACGACAGAGCCACCCCGGTTTATCAGCGGCGCGAGCTTCTGCACCGCGAAAACCGGCCCTTTGGCGTTCAGGTTGAACATCTCGTCGAAGACAGTCTCGGTGAGGCTTTCGAGAGGCGCCGATGCTGAACCCGGCGTTGACGAACAGCAGGTCGAAGGTATCGAACTCCGCCTTCACCTTAGAGGCTAGGTCCTCGATGTCCGTCAGCGACCGCGCGTCGCTCGAAACCACGATGGCGTCATTCCCAAGCTCTTTCTGCGCCGATTCCAGGCCTTCCTTTGAGCGGCCCGTCACCAGAACGCGCGCACCCCCATCGAGGAGCATCTTTGCGGTCGCGAGCCCCATCCCGCTCGTGCCGCCGATAATCACCACCTTTTTATCTTGGTACCGTTCCATATGTATTCTCCTCGCGAGGTTAGGTTGCTTTGCTGATAACTGTTTGGTACGACAATAGACCCGTGGACGATCATTTAGCTCCGCAATCGCCTGCTGATTCCGGTTACCGGGATTCAGCCGCGACCGGCGCTACTTCAGGACACCGCGCTCACGGGTGCTGGGTAAGACAAATCGACGCCAGAGACCTTGACGACGGCCTGCCACGCGGCTTCCTGGCTGGCGCGATCGTGGAGGTGCGGCTGGCGCTGCACCTCAATTGGGCCTGAGAACTTCCCTTGTGCCGAGGCGAAGAATTGCCCTGAGACGTCGGTTCCGAACTCCGACGCCTGTATGTAGCGACGGGCCGCGGTCTCCGGTGTTTGATTCATGCCGGGAATGAGCTTCACGATTGGAACCATCAGATACCTCAACGCCGGGCCAGCGCTTCGCACCACCTTGGTGTCAGTCGCGCCACCGGGCGAGACAGCGTACACGGCCATGCCGGAGGGTAGCCGGCGCGCCAGAGCCGCGACCCACCAAGCGATAATGAGCTTCGCGTCGGCATACGCATTGTTGGGCACGTACTTCACGTTCGGCCCGTTGCGAATCAGGGCTTCCACAGCGGCGGTTCGGTCACCGTGGTGGTACTTGGCCGCGAAAGCGGGCAGATCGGTGTATTTGAACATCGGTACGCCCCCTCGGGCAGGCTCCGCGCCGGCGATAACAATTCGCGCGTTGGGGCTCAGCAGGTTCGCGCGGAGCAAACCGACAGCCAGTTGATGATGGCCGATCAGCGGCGCCTGAGAAGCTTCGATGCCCTCCGCAGTGAGCGCGCGCTTTTTGAAGGGGACCAACCCGGCATTGAGCAGCAGGAAATCGATCGGCTGACCCCGCTTGACCAGCTCGTCGAGGGCGGACTGCACGCTGGACGGCGAGTCCAGATCCAGCTCCAGCGGCGTGAAGATGTTTTTCTTGGTCTCAGCCGCAAGTTGAGCAGCCGTTTGCTGGACCCGGGCCAGGCTGCGCCCGGTGACGATGACCTGTTTATAGCCCTTGGCGGCGAGCAAGCCGGCTGCCGCATAACCGAGCCCGGACGTGGTGCCGGTGACGAGCGCGAACGAATTTTTCATGGCGTCTCCATGGTGAAGGGTGAAGCTCGAAGGGGCCCCGCGAGGCAGGCGCCACCTTGTCATTTTGAACTGTTCAGTTCTATATTGATTGGTACGATGGAAATTGTCAAGGAGTTTTAAACTGAATGGTTCAGAATACCCCTAAGCCGCGGGGTCGGCCGCGTAGCTTCGACGAGACGGGGGCGCTGGAAAAGGCGACTCAGGTGTTCTGGTCGAAAGGCTACGACGGCGTGACGATTGACGATCTGGTCGCCGGGATGGGTGTCGGACGGCCGAGCCTGTATGCCGTCTTTGGCGACAAGCGGGCGATATTCTTGCGTGTCCTCAAGGCGTATGCCGAGGCGAAGGGCGCTCGCGCTGCGAAGGCGCTCCTCTCTCCACAGAGTCTCCGCGACTCGATCGCGGCCTTTCTGAGGTACGCCGTCGAAAGTGCGACCGAGAAAGGGTCCGCCCGAGGCTGCCTTCTGATTTGCGTCGCGCCGCTCGTGGACGACGCTGAAGTCCGGAAGTTCCTGCAACACGCGGTTGCGGGCGGCGCGGCGCTTGTGGCAGGCCGTTTCCGGGACGCGATCAGCGCGGGCGAAATCCCGTCCGACTTTCCTGTGGCCGAGCGCGCGATCCAAGTCATGGATTTTGGTCGTGGCCTTACCATGCGTGCGCTGATAGGCACGCCGCGCAAGACGCTCCTCAAAGACGCTGAGGAAGCGGCCGACTTGGTGCTCCAGCCGCGGCGCGTCTGACGGGTTATCGGAAAGAATTCACTGAGGAAATGACCATGACAACTGACATGAGCGGGGGACCCGGGGCGTTTCGTCGTCTTATGAACAAAGTGGCGACGTGGTCAGGAGCACGAATTACTCGGACATTGAGTACCCTCTGGCCCGGATAGCTTTTGTTGAGCCGGAATTAGCAGAGATTAAGGTCGGATGCGTCAATTAGAAGCGTCGCGGCATGAGCCGTCAGATGTGCCGACCCGCTGAGTGAGGTAGCTGAACCCCGCCGGCGATAGCCCGCGGCCTGACCGAGAAGGAAACAACATGCCTCAACTGAAAAACAAGATTGCCGTCGTCACCGGCGGCAGCAGCGGCATTGGCCTCGCGACCGCCAAGAGATTCGTTGAAGAGGGCGCCTAACCTACGCACATCCGGACGTTTCCACCTCGAGCTGTTCTGCGGCTGACCAGGTTCCCGAATTGCGCGTCGCCGCGAGATCGAGAGCCTCGGGCCTTATTTGGCTGGGCGTGAACCGGTGATGAGTATGTCGACAAGTCTTCTGGCGCTCTGCTGCCAGTCCGGGCTAGTGGCCACATTGGCGACGCCGATGAGCGCCCGAAGCAGATCGAGTGGATCGAGATCCTTCCGTATGTCGCCGCTCCTGATCGCGCGTTTGACCAGGACTCGAACAGCTTCCCACATCTGGGCGTAGGAGGATTCGAACATCTTCTTCGGATCGCCGACCAGCGTATTCACCGCGGGCGCGATGAGCTGTTTTGCCGCGATGGCGTCAACGAACAGCAGTAGCCAAGCTCGCAGTGCTTCGATCGGCGGCAATTCTTTAGCAAGCTTCTGTTCCGCTGCCGCCAGCTTTTCCAGCTCCGACCGATAAACCGCCTGTAAAAGCGCTTCGCGCGTCGGAAAGTGGCGATATAGAGTCCCCGGTCCGACGCCCGCCTGCTTGGCGATTTCCTCAAGGCTCGCAGTTGCGCCCGACCGGGTGAAGGCGTCCTTCGCCACCTCCAAAAGGCGTTCGCGATTCCGTATGGCATCCGCGCGCGGCTTTCGGTCAGATGGAGAACCTTTCGCAGGCATTTATGAAAACTTGCAACCGGAGGTAGCCTCCGATAATCTATGTATGTGGAGGCTACCTCCGTTTGTAGCAAATTCGTGACGGCACGTCAATGTCGTTGGCGCCTGTAAGCGACGCGAACGGGCCGGAAGGAGAAGAAAATATGCGTATCTTTCTCACTGGGGCTACCGGCTTTATCGGTTCGGCCATTGTTCCGGAACTCATCAAAGCGGGCCATCAGGTACTTGGACTGACGCGGTCGGACGCTGGTGCTCGGTCTCTCATTGCCGCCGGCGCCGAGGTGCATCGAGGGAATCTTGAAGACTTGGAAAGCCTGCGCACCGGGGCGGCCAAATCGGATGGGGTGATTCACTGCGCTTTCGATCACAGCGCATTCGGAAACGATTTCTCGAAGTTCCCGGAGGTCTGTGACAAGGACAGGCGCGCCATCGAAGCTCTCGGAGATGCGCTCAGGGGATCGGACCGACCCATCGTGATCACCTCCGGAACCGGAATGGGGAACGCTGTTCCAGGTCAACCCGCAACCGAAGACCATTTCGATCCCAACCACCCGAATCCGCGTAAAGTGTCGGAAGTCGCCGGCGCTTCCGTGGCGAAGCATGGTGTGAACGTGTCGGTGGTGCGTCTTCCTCAGGTTCACGACACGGTCAAGCAGGGCCTCATTACCTACGCGGTCCACGCAGCCCGTGAAAAGGGAGCTTCGGCGTATATTGGCGAGGGACTCAATCGCTGGCCGGCGGCGCATGTTCTCGATGTTGCCCATCTCTACAGGCTTGCTTTGGAGAAGCACGAAGCCGGCAGCAGGTACAACGCGGTCGCTGAAGAAGGAGTATCGATGCGGGAGATCGCTGAAGTCATTGGCCGCGTCTTGAAGGTGCCAGTGGTCAGCCTCTCTCCGGAGGAAGCGGCGGCTCATTTTGGATGGCTCGCGATGTTCGCGGCCTTCGATATGCCAGCTTCGAGCGCACAGACCCGGCAACGGCTCGGATGGCGCCCAACCGGACCCGGACTGGTTGCCGATCTCGAACAGATGCGCTGTGCCGAGGCCGTAGCACAATAGCGCGTGCCGTGGACAGCCACGCAACGTAAAGGAGGACAAGATGCAAGACAAACGCATCGCCCTGGTAACTGGGGCTAATCAAGGAGTCGGACTTCAGGTCGCAAAGGAACTCGTGGCGAATGGCCTCATTGTGCTGGTCGGGTCGCGCAATTTCGAGCGCGGCGAGGTCGCGGCCAGGGAGATTGGCCGGGCGCCATCGCGCTCCAGCTCGACGTGACGGATCGGGCTTCGATCGCCGCTGCCGCGGAGCGCATCCGCAGGGAGTTTGGCCGCCTCGACCTGCTCGTCAATAATGCGGCTATCTCGAATACGAGTAAGAAGCCCGACCAGTCCATCGAGGAGTACATTAAATTAACCCGCGCAAGCACCGCATCCCTCGATGAAGTGCGCGCGGTGTGGGAAACCAACGTGTTCGGCGTCCTGGCCGTTTACCAGGCGATGCTGCCGCTTTTGCGCGAGTCGCCTGACGCCCGTATCGTCAATGTGTCGAGCGCCGTTGGCTCGCTGACCGATAACGCGAACCAGGCCCACCCCTATCACCCGATGTTCGGCCCCGTATACCCCGCGTCCAAGACGGCTCTCAACGCGATAACGCTGGCCATGATGGTCGAACTGGAATCAACAGGGATCAAGGTCAACTTAGTCTCCCCAGGCCACACCAGGACAAACCTCAACGGATATTCGGGGCGGCAGTCTGTCGAGGAAGGCTCACGCGAGTTGATGCGCGTTGCACTGCTCGGCCCGGATGGCCCGACAGGTACATTCACGCGTTGGGAAAACGTGCCGATACCGTGGTAATCGGTAAGGCCGGAAACATATCGCTTAGAGCATCCTCACCGGGCCAGATTTAAGGAACAGTCCGCCATTGGCAGACTCGAAGGCACGACAGCCGTCACCGGGTTCACAACGGGTTCCTTTTCACTACAGAGCCAGAGTAGCGTTTTTGCCTCGGCTTCACTTGATCGAAATTGCGGTTAGCCGCGGGCCTTGCGGATTCGTGCCGGGGCGGTACAAAATCGAAGGTGGCATTATCCGCCGCGGATCTTCCAAGGGTACTCCCAACTGTGTTCACCAAAGCCGGAATCATCGAATTACATGACGCCATGCATGAGCGGCTGGACCTTTTGCTGCGCCATGTCGCAACCGTGCCGGATGATCTCGCGCACAAGCCGGTTTCAGGATTCGGCCATCCTTCGATATGGAAGCAGCTCGCACACATCCTGACTTGTGAGGAAGGGTGGGTCCACGACCTGCAGGACAGGGCTTTTGCCGGCTGGCGCGAAGAAGATTGCCCAACCATGGCGGCGCTCGTGGCTGCCAAAGGCCGAATCCGGGAAGCGACACGAACGTTTGTGGGTTCTCTCACGGAGGAGCGGCTGAACACCACCCTGACGCAGCGCCCGGTGGATTGGGGAGGCGAACTCCGGAGTCCTGGGTTTATCCTGTTGCACGTTATAACCCATGCATTTCACTACAAAGGTCAGGTTGTTGCGATGCTGCGGATTCTCGGCTACCCGGCGCCTGACACAGACCTGCAGCAGGTATAGCCTGGTCGAGATCTCAGACGCGATGGAGGCCCATTCTCCTGCCTACCCGGCAGGAGCCTTCCTTCCACGGCCTTCAATCGGGCCACGGAGATTGTCCTTAAGGACCGCCGCGGCTCCCTGGCAACTAGTTCGAACACTCCGCGCGTTAATTCCAAACGATCACCAGGTGGGGTTGGGGGACCTTGGTTGCTTTGCGGAAACCTGCCGATAACGAGCGAAAATAGAGGAATACTCGGTTATACACGTCCGGCGTGCCGAGGGCGAGTCGAGGGATTCCGACATGGATCTCATCAAAACGCGTTTGATCGAGTCGGTATTCGCGGGCAGCGAGATGGGCGCAGGGATGCGCGCACTCGACTGGTCGGCAACGATTCTGGTCCCGTCGCGTAGCGCATTGCTGGCGGCCCATCGTCGCAAGGACGCGCCTCCAACGCAAATCGAACCAGAGAAGGAGATGGGCAGATGAAGGCGTCCGTCTTGTTCGGAGCTGGTTGGGAGAACGACTCGCTAGAGGTGCTGTGGCGAGACGCCGGCCGCGCCTTCTGTAGAATGTCGCAGAATGATGCCGACGGCGGGCGGTATGCGTTCATACCCATCCCTTCCGATGCTGGGCATCCGATCGTTGAAAACGTCAATCGCCTCGCACGGGAATTCGAACTTCGGGAGTACCTAGACGGTACGTGGGCATTGCGACCGCTGGAATTGGTTCGCGAGCGCGGGCAGACGATGCTCGTGGTCGATTACCCGGGAGGCCAGCCGCTCGACCGCCTGATCCGCACGCCGATGGAGATCGAACAGTTTCTCCGACTCTCTGTGGCGCTGACCAGCGCAGTTGGTCGGTTACACGGACGTGGTGTGATCCACAAGGACATCAAACCCGCCAACGTTCTGGTGGACGCCGCAACTGGGCAGGTCCGTCTCACCGGCTTCGGCATCGCATCACGCCTCCGCCGCGAGCGTCAACCGGCCGAGCCTCCAGAGTTCATCGCCGGAACGCTCGCGTACATGGCGCCCGAGCAGACGGGGAGAGTGAATCGCTCCATTGATTCCCGCAGCGACCTGTACTCACTTGGTGTCACGTTCTACGAGATGCTAACCGGCAGTCTTCCGTTCACCGCATCCGATCCGATGGAATTGGTGCATTGCCACATTGCACGACAACCCGCCGCTCCCAGTGAGCGGCTGCCGAGCATTCCGGGGGCTGTGTCCGCTATCACGATGAAGCTGCTCTCGAAGACAGTCGAGGAGCGATATCAGACGGCCGCGGGAGTCGAGCGCGATCTACTTCATTGCCTGTCGCAATGGGAGTCACAAGGGTCCATTGTTGCTTTCGCTCTCGGTGCACAGGACACTCCGGACCGCCTCATGATTCCCGAAAAGCTGTACGGGCGAGATCGTGAGGTGGACGCGTTGCTTACGGCGTTCGATCGCACGGTCGCGGGCGGCCGGCCAGAGCTGGTGCTCGTCTCCGGATACTCGGGTATCGGCAAGTCCGCTGTCGTGAACGAACTTCACAAGCCGCTCGTCCCGCCGCGAGGCCTGTTTGCGTCTGGCAAGTTCGACCAGTACAAGCGGGACATTCCATATGCGACGCTGGCGCAAGCGTTCCAGAGCCTTGTCCGGCCACTCCTCAGTAAGGGCGAAGACGAGCTGCGCAAGTGGCGTGACGCACTTCAGGAGGCACTGGGGCCGAACGGGCTGTTGATCGTCGATCTGGTCCCGGAATTGAAACACGTCATTGGCGAACAACCACCCGTTCCTGAACTCCCGCCGTCGGAAGCGCAGCGACGTTTTCAGTTGGTCTTCCGGCGATTCATCGGCGTATTCGCGCGGCCGGAACATCCGCTCGCACTCTTCCTCGACGACCTGCAGTGGCTGGATGCCGCGACACTCGAGTTACTCGAAGATCTGTTGACCCGCGACGATCTGCGGCACCTATTCCTTATCGGCGCATACCGGGACAACGAGGTCAGCGCCACGCACCCGCTGGTGCGCAAGCTCGATGCGATACGTCAGGCTGGAGCGGCAGTGGAGGACATCGTTCTGACGCCGCTCGGCGAGGACGATCTGCGCCAACTGATGGCGGACTCTCTGCACTGCGAAACTGAACGCGCCGCTCCGCTCGCGGGATTGATTCATGAAAAGACCACAGGCAATCCCTTCTTTGCCATCCAGTTTATTTCCACGCTGGCGGAGGAAGGCCTGCTCAGCTTCGGCTATTCGGAAGGCCGCTGGGTATGGGACATGAATCGCATTCACGCGAAAGGCTACACCGACAATGTCGTGGAACTCATGGTGGGAAAGTTGAACCGCCTGTCTGGAAACACGCAGGAGGCACTCAAGCAGTTCGCCTGCATGGGAAATAGCGCAGAGTTCGATATGCTGGCGATGGCCTACGAGAAGTCGATCGAGGAACTTCACCAAGACCTTTGGGAATCGGTACGGGCTGGACTTATCTTCCGCTCTGACGATTCTTATCGCTTCCTGCACGATCGCGTGCAGGAAGCAGCCTATTCCATGATTCCACAAGAGTCGCGTCCTGCGGCGCATCTGCGCATTGGCATGCTTTTGGCTGCGCACACTCCGGCGGCTAAACGCGAGGAGGCAATATTCGAGATCGTTAACCAACTCAGCCGTGGGTCTCACCTGCTCACGTCCGTGGAGGATCGTGAGCGAGTGGCAGAGCTTAATCTTGTTGCGGGCCGCCGCGCCAAGGTCTCAACCGCTTACGCTTCAGCGCTCAAATATCTAAGGGCTGGCCGGGCGTTGCTGACGGAAGAGACGTGGGCGCGTAACTATGCCGTCATTTTCTCGACAGAGTATCTGATGGCTGAATGCGAGCTGCTGACGGCAGACAAGGATGCGGCCGAGAATCGGCTCTCGCTATTGCCGCAGCGCGCGAACAATCGCCACGATTTCTGTGTGGCCACGCGCTTGCGACTCACGCTATACACCACACTGGATCGGTGTGACCGCGCGGTAGATGTGTTCGTTGAGTGGCTCCGCAGCGAAGGCACGGTGTGGTCGAACCGTCCGACACGCGATGACGTATTGCGCGAATACGAGCGAATCTGGGTTCTGCTCGGCGGCCGGCAAATTGAAGAGCTGATGGATCTGCCGCTGGTCCTGGACCCGGATGTGCTCGACACGCTCGATGTCTTCACGGAGATTGTCACGCCGTCGATTCTTTTTGACGAGCACTTTTCGACATTGGTCGTCTGCCGTTTGGTAACACTCAGCCTAGAGCACGGCAACAGCGACGCCGCGTGCTTCGCTTACGTTTGGCTTGCGATGTTTGCCGGCCCGCGCCTTGGAAACTACAAAGACGGATTCCGTTTCGGGCAACTGGGCTATGACTTGGTCGAAAAGCGTGGGCTGACGCGCTACCAAGCGCGAACGTATATGTCTGTGGGCGCCATGGTCAGGCCATGGGCGCAACACGTGGCCAGCGGGCGTGAGCTTGTGCGTCGCGCGTTCGATGCCGCATACCGTATCGGCGATCTTACTTTTGCCTCCTATAGCTGGGACCAACTCATCACGATTTGTTTGGGAGTCGGAGATCCGCTCGCAGAGGTGCAGACCGAGTGCGAAAATGGCCTGGCTTTTGCGAAAAGGGTACGCTTCGGTCTGGTCATTCACCTTTGCGGAGCACAGTTGGGCCTCATTCGGACGTTACGCGGAGTAACGCCGACGCTTGGACGCCTGGATCACGACGATTACAGCGAGCCGGAAGTCGAGCGCAATCTAGCCGGCAATCCGAATTTGGTATTCGCCGAGTTCTACTATTGGACCCGCAAAGTCCAGGCTCGTGTCTTTGCCGGAGACTATGCTTCCGCGGCTGAGGCCGCGTTCAATGGGCAAAAATTGTATTGGACATCGGCGGGGATGTTCGAGACGGCGGAGTTTCGCCTCTATGCTGCGCTCGCTCACGCGGGCGCTTGGAATATTGCGTCGCCTGGAGACCAACCGAAACATTTCGAGGCTTTGGCGGCACATCACAAGCAGCTCCAAGTGTGGGCCGAGCACTCGCCTCAGACGTTTGAGAGCCGCGCCGCGCTGGTTGCGGCGGAGATCGCACGGATCGAAGGGCGAATTCTGGACGCGCAGGACCTCTACGAAAAGGCGATTCGATCCGCGCACGTGCACGGCTTTGTCCATTGCGAAGCCTTCGCTAATGAACTAGCAGGACTGTTCTACGCCGCGCGGGGGCACGAGAAGATCGCCACGACCTACTTTAGGGAAGCACGCCACTGCTACGTTCGTTGGGGAGCGGACGCGAAAGTCCGGCAGTTTGACCAGCTTTACCCGCAAATCAGACCCGAGAGGTCCGTCTCGGATACGGCGGCTACGATAAACACGCCAGTCGAGCAACTCGATTTGGCGACCGTGATCAAGGTGTCCGAGGCGGTTTCGGGTGAGATCGTGCCAGACAGGCTGATCGAGACCATCATGCGTACAGCACTCGAGCACGCAGGCGCCGAGAGAGGTCTGCTGATTCTTTCTCAGGATGATGGCTGTCGCATCGAGGCGGAAGCCACGACGAGCAGTGATTCAGTGACAGTCGTCCTTCGACAGGCAAGTGTTACCGCCGCGGACCTGCCCCTTTCGGTTCTTCAATATGTCCTTCGGACCAAAGAACGAGTTCTGCTGGACGACGCATCCGCTCAGAATCCATTCGCCGCGGACGAATATATTCGTGGGCGTCACTCACGATCTGTTCTCTGCCTCCCGCTGCTCAAACAAGCGCGCCTGATCGGCCTGCTGTACCTCGAAAACAGCCTCACGCCTCGCGCGTTCACCCCGGCGCGAATGGCCGTCCTTAAGTTGATTGCCTCGGCGGCGGCGATTTCCATGGAGAACACGCGTCTCTATAGCGACCTTCAAGAACGCGAAGCCCGCGTTAGGCGGCTGGTTGATTCCAATATCGTCGGAGTCATGATCTGGGACCTCGATGGGCGAATCATTGAGGCGAATGATGCATTTCTTGAGATGCTGCAGTATCGGCGTGAGGATCTCGTCTCAGGTACTGCGCGCTGGACCGACTTAACTCCGTCCGAATGGCGCGAGCAAGACGAGCGTGCGACTGCGGAGCTGAAAGCGATTGGGACAGTGCAGCCGTATGAGAAGGAGTTTGTCCGGAAGGATGGGACTCGGATTGCCGTCCTCACGGGAGGTGCGCTGTTTGACCTGCAAAGTACCGACGGCGTGGCCTTCGCCTTCGATCTGAGTCAACAGAAACAGGCTGAAGCAGAGATCAGGGCCCTCAAGGATCAACTCTACCGGGAAAACCTGGCGCTGCGAGACGAGGTCGATCGCGCTTTGATGTTCGAGGAAATTGTCGGTTCCTCCAAGCCGTTGAAGACGGTCCTTTCGAGGATTGCCAAAGTGGCGCCGACCGACTCCACGGTCTTCATCACGGGCGAGACTGGCACCGGCAAAGAACTCATCGCGCGGGCGGTCCATAAACGATCCCAACGGGCTGGACGTGCCTTCGTCAGTGTGAACTGTGCCGCCCTGGCGCCTACGCTGATCTCGTCGGAGTTGTTCGGTCACGAGAAAGGAGCCTTCACGGGTGCTACACAGCGTCGGCTGGGCCGGTTTGAACAGGCTAATGACGGTACGATCTTTCTGGATGAAGTAGGCGAACTCCCGCCCGACACCCAGGTCGCACTCTTGCGAGTCCTGCAAGAACGAGAATTTGAGCGAGTCGGAGGAGCAAAGACGATCCGAGTCGACGTTCGAGTCATCACGGCGACCAACCGGGACCTGGCGGCGGCTGTCGCCAATGGGAGCTTTCGGCAAGACCTCTTTTACCGGCTGAACGTGTTTCCGATTGAGGTGCCGCCGCTCCGGGACCGGACTGAGGATATCTTACTACTCGTCGAGTACTTCGTCCGGCGCTACGGCAGGCGCGCGGGGAAGAACTTCACGTCGATCGACAAAAAGACTTTGGAGTTGTTACAGAACTATGACTGGCCAGGCAATATCCGCGAGCTGCAGAACGTGATTGAACGGTCGGTGATTCTGAACTCAGACGAGGTGTTTGCGGTCGACGAGTCATGGCTATCGAAACAACCAGCCCGCCGAATTCAAGCTGCCCCACCCGCGAAGTCTCACGGCGAGCCCCACAGCGAACGGGAGATCATCGAAGCGGCGCTTGCTGCGACGCGGGGCCGTGTCGGCGGCCGATCAGGAGCCGCGGCGAGGCTGGGCGTTCCGCCATCCACGCTTGATCATCGCATCAAAGCGTTAGGTATCGACAAGACGCGATTCAAGTTTCGCTGAAGTCCCACCAATTCCACCAAATTAACCACATCCACCAGATCTGCCAAATTCTCCAGGCGGTAGACGTCCGAATCTCTGGCCCTTTCAGTTGCATACGAATGGTGCGCCGTTTGCCTTTAAAGCAGCGTGGATAGACGAAAGGCGACGCCGGCCAATGCCGTGCCGAATCGACCGACTTTCGACTGAACGGGGTCTGGTCCTTTACATCAGCGGTCGGCTCGCGGAGGAAGACCTGGACGTCGTTCGCAATGCGCTCGATGGAAGCCGAGTCGTCGCCATCGAACTTGCCGCGGTAGAGCTGGTCAGCCGTGACGCTGTGAAGCTTCTGGTTCAGGTCGAAGA
>Ga0070735_10001533_pt1 | contig 22273 bp, 19 predicted proteins | sample Coa_R1_FD_66443 | JGI IMG/M metagenome (GOLD analysis project Ga0070735, IMG submission 66443) | Surface soil microbial communities from Centralia Pennsylvania, which are recovering from an underground coalmine fire - Coalmine... | ecosystem: Environmental > Terrestrial > Soil > Unclassified ...
ACTGGTGGAAGAAGCGGCTGCGGGCGGAGGCTTGGCCAGCGAGCACGCGCAATGGCGGAGAAGCGGCGAAGCGTGGCGGCGCAGGCAGGTTCGTGGAAGTGCAGCTGGCCCGCCACGGCGTGCTGTCCGCGAGCGACACGAGAAACAACAGGCCATCGTACTCACCAGCGTTTTGGGGCCCCGAGTGTGGCTGAAGCTTCGGCTATTCGGCTTCAGAAGCTTCTTCGTCCTTGTAGACGTACTTGATGACGCGCTTGAAGATGAGGAGGTTGGGGCTGCCCTGGCGGGTGAGCTTGATGCAATCGCGGTCGTACCATTCGATGATGCCGTGCAGGGTCTCGCCGTCCTCGAGGACGATGGTCATGGGGGTGCGCGACTGCATCTGCTTGACCCAATAGAAATTCTCGGCGTGGGTGACTTCGGGCGGCGCGGGCTTCTTGCTGGGGGCTGGAGCATGTTGCTGCTGGGGTGGCCGCGCAGAACTCGGCTCCTTCACGTCCGGAAAACTCGGACGAAACATACGGCGATTCATGATTGCTCCTTGTGAGCGAGGGGTGTCAACTATCTGCAGTTAGGATGCAGCGGAGCAGCACTTGGTTACAGAAGGGGAATCTTGAGGAGGATGCGAGGCGGTGTTAGAAGAGCGTTAGAGGAAATTGACCAGGCACAAGCCAATGAGCGTCAGGGAGACAGCGGTGCAGAGAGGGCAGGAGCTGAACCAAATCGTTGCGGCCTTCGCCAGCTCCAGAGCCACGAGATTCAGGCAGCAAGCGGTTTCGGATTGGCACCCGAAGGGGGCAGGCCACGTCGGTTAGGTTAAGCACTGCAGTTAGGACCGCAGGCTAGGGGAGGTCCTTGGCGAGGCGGTCGAGAATGGGCTTGGGTTCAGTGACGGGCGGATTGTTGAGGTAGTGACCGAAGAAGACGAGGTAGCGCTGCCAGCGGTCCTGGATGTGGCGAGGCTCATCGAAGCCGTGATTTTCGCGGGGGTAGGTGACGTACTCGACGGGGACGTGGCGCTCATAGAGAGCGCGGTAGAACTCCTCGGCTTGGGCGATGGGGACGCGGGTATCGGCCTGGCCGTGAAGAATCATGGTAGGCGTCTTCACGTTGTTGATGTATTTCATGGGCGAGTGATCCCAATACTCCTGAAAGTTGTCCCAGGGCGATTTGTGGTTTTCGAACAGCGCAAGGTAGCGGTGAATATCGGTCTGGGAATAGAAGGAGTAGAGGTCAGGCAAGCCGGCGCCAGGTGAAATGGCTTTGAAGCGGTCGGTCTGCGTATCGATCCACATGGTCATGAATCCGCCGTAAGACCAGCCGAAAGCGCCAAGGCGGCCGGGGTCGGCCCAGCCTTTGTCCACCATAGCTTGCACGCCGCTCATGTCGTCCAGATAGTCACCGCCGCCCCAATCGTTTTCATTGGCGGTGGCGAATTTTTCGCCGCGGCCGGAGGAGCCGCGGAAATTGGGTTCGAGGACGAGATAGCCGTTGGCGGCCATGATCTGTTCCGTGGGATTGAAGGAGAGAAGGGAAGCGCCGGTGGGGCCGCCATGGGGATTGAGGAGAAAAGGCGGCTTGCGGGAGGTGTCCCAATCGACGGGCTTGGTGACGATGCCGTCAATTTCGATGCCATCCTTGCTGCTCTTCCAGTGCACGACTTCGGTTGCGCCGAGGGCGTATTCGGAAAGCCAGGCGTTCTGGTCGGTGATGGGCTGAGGGGAAGAGAACGTGAGATCGCAGCGGAAGACGTCGGCAGGGTGGGAGGGATCGCCGATGGTGCCGACGGCGGTTTCTCCGTTTTCGCTGATGCTGGAGAGAGAGACGACGCCGGATGTGCCGGTCAGCGGCTTGACGGATGCCGAGAAAACGTCCGCGGCGAAAACGCGCAGAGCTTCGCGATCGTCCGCGGTGAAGAAGATGGTTTTGCCATCGGGGGACCAGAAGGGCTCGCCTGCATTGAGATCGAAGGAGGAGCTGAGAAGTTTGGGTGCTCCGCCGGCGGCGCTGATGACGGACAGGTTGACCTTTTGAATGAGACCGCGCGTGGAGAGGTAGGCGATCCACTTTCCATCGCGAGACCAGCGGGCGCTGGAGGTAAAGTCGGAGGTTTCGACGAGCTTGCGCGGGGAGCCGCCGGCGGCATCCATAATCCAAACGGTGGTGAGAGAACCGTCATCGAGACGAGGCGTGGGATTGGTGGTGAAGGTAATGCGTGAGCCGTCGGGAGAATAGCGGGCGTCGCTGACGGTGTAGTCGCCGTGGGTGATTTGCTTTTCGTCGCCGGAGGAAATGTTCCAGGTCCAAAGCTGAGCCATTTTGTAATCGTGATCGACGACGACGGCGTCGTCCTTGTGTTTGGTGCGGGTCTCTTCGTCCTCGGATGGCGGGGCGGTGGCGGTGAGGAGCAGTGTCTTGCTGTCAGGAGAAAAGGTGAAGGCGCGGACGCCGGCCTTGTGCTTGGTGACTTGCCAGGGCTCGCCGCCATCGGGGTGCATGAACCAGACCTGCGGCTTGGCGTCCTTATCGTCGCCGGAGGCTCGGGTGAAAGCGAGGAGCTTGCCATCGGGAGACCATTCGAGATTCGAGACGCCTTTTTCACCGCGAGTGAACTGACGCGCCGCAGAAGCGGGACCGGCGGACGGCACCACCCAGAGATGGGTGACGGATTTCTCAACGCCGTCTTTCTCCTGATTTTCGGAGGCGAGATAAGCAACCCGCGAGCCGTCCGGGGAAATGCGCGGAGAGCTTACGCGCGAGATGCGCAGCGCCGCGGCTGTGCCAAAAAGCTTCCTGCCGTCCTTGCTGTGCGCGGCGGGAGGCTCCGGCGCGGATTTTTCCTGCGGCTTTTCCTGCGCGGCCAGCGGAAGAATAAGGAGGGCAAACAACAAGGCAACGCGGGTGAGCGGCTTCATAAGACCTCCTGCGATCGAAACGCGAGCTTCCGTGCGGTGGAACGCGCCGAAGTATATTTGCGGCTCCGGGCAAGCGCAAGGACGGACCGAGGGAGAAGACAGACTCCGGGCGAGGGCGGAGGTCCGCCGGCTGCGGCGGCGTACAGACGTGAAAATGGAGCGGCCTGCCTTTGGCGACAATGCGGCACGGATAGAACGAAGCACGTCCACGCCAGCGCGAGTGGTGCCTGCCCGGCGCGGCGGCCCGTATTTGCAACGAGTGTTTCGCCGCGTGCAATGGCCTTTCCATGCACCACGGGGAATATGATTGACAACCCCCGCGAGCGCCGCTAGACTCCTGCGCCATTGGAACGATAAAACTGCAACACCTGTTGCAGCCAACGCCGGACCGAGGACGGGGTGGCAGGTGCGGGCCGGGCCGGCGAAGGAAGTGCCCGGAGGAGCGTATGAAGTGCGCCTTGGTGTGTCTCAGGAAGAGTCGGTTCAGAATGAACGACGGAGCCATGCGGTCCGTCGCATGTTTTCTGTTGGTGCTCGGTTGCGGGTTATGGAGCGCGCCCCGGAGCGTTTCGCAAACAACCTCGACAATCGCGGGGACGGTGCGCGACAAGCAGGGGCTGGCGGTTGCGGGCGCAAAGGTGCGCGCAATCAGCGCGGCGCTTGCGATCGACCGAAGCGCGACGAGCGACGCCGACGGGCAATACCAGATCACGGCTCTGCCGCCAGGAAACTACGAGATACGTGCGGAAAAGGATGGGTTCCAGAGCGAGGCGTTCAAGGCCATCGAGCTGACGCTGAACCGGACACTCACGTTCGATATCACGCTGCAGGTGGGGTCGGTGAGCCAGACGGTGGAGGTGAATTCAGCCATACCGCTGGTGGATACGACGGTGTCATCGACCGGCAGCACGATTACGCCCAGGCAGATTGAAGACATGCCGATCAACGGGCGCAACTACCTCGACCTCTTGCAGTTGGTTCCGGGCGTCTCCCTGAACCGGCAAGCGGACCCCTCCGGGGACAATGCGACGCCGATTCTGGGCGAGCGTGGCGGGAACACGCTGTATCTGATTGACGGAATGCCGAACCGCGACAACTTCAATGGCGGGCCATCGGCGCAGTTTAATCAAGACTCGATCATGGAGTTTCAGGTCGTGACCGGGGGATACAAGGCGGAGTTCGGGCATGCATCGGGCGGCGTGGTGAATGTGGTGACGCGAGGCGGAACGAACGATTGGCACGGAGGCGTGTCGGCGTTCTATCGCAGCTCGGCATTTGATTCGAATGACGTACCGAACTCGAGCAAGGGCGCGCCATTTCTGAACCGATGGGATCCGACGCTCTATGCGGGCGGGCCGGTGGTCAAGGACAAGGTGTTTTTCTTCGGGTCCGCGGAGCGAATTTTGGAGAGCCGGGACTTGAACTTTGTGTTCGATCCGACGCTGCCGCAGAGCCTGATTGATTTTGAGACACCGTTCAACAAGCATTCGCTGACGCATGATACGCGAACGCGCGCGAGGCTCGATGAGAACCTCTCGCAGCACCGGCTTTCGGAGCAGATCAACTACACCAATACGCATGTGACGGACTACTTGCCGCTGCTCGCGGCGCTGAATCTTCCGGACACACGGCAGAATCTAGATGGCCGCACGATGATGCTGGGGCTGAATGATCTGTGGACGATCGGAAATTCGGCAAGCGCATGGATTGTCAACTCGTACGTGCAGTACCGGGGGAATCCGTCGCGAACGAGCCCGTCGCATCCGCAGGCGGGCATTCCGAACAATCTGTTCAATCGCTTCGACACGTACGACAGCGGGCAGTTGTTCGGGGACCTTGGGCAGGTGTCGTTCGGACCCGGATACAATTCATTTACGTTCTATCAGAAATACATTTCCGCGGGAAGCAACGTGGCGCGGCAGTTTGGCGCGCACAGCGTGAAATTCGGATGGGACTACCAGAATACGAAGGTAGACGGCGCGGAACCGAACAATTTCTTCACGCAGCTCTTCGCGACAGAAGCGGATTTCACGCAGTTCGGTCCCATCGATTCGGGCCTGAATCTCATCACGCTGCAGGGGGGGCCGACGCCCCAGGACAATCTGGTCCGTCTGCGGAACAACTACAACGGGTTGTTCGTGCAGGACGATTGGAAGGTCGCACGGAAACTCACGATCAACGCGGGTTTGCGGTGGGACTATGACACGCGGTTCCCGAACAAGACGGATTTCTCGCCGCGGCTCGGCGTGGCTTGGAATGTGGCGCCGAGGACGGTGGTCAACGCGAGCTTCGGAATTTTCTACGACCAATTCCGCGCCGGGGTGGCACGGGATATTCCGGGCTTTGGCGGAGCAAACATTCAGCGAGAGCGGCTGCTTTCCTTCCCGAGGCTCTTCTACGGCAATCCAACGATTCTGACGGCCTACTTCCAAACGCTGGGCCGGCCGACGGTGTGCGTCGCCAATTCGCTGACCGACGCTCAAATCGCGGGGCAGCCGTGTCCGAATCCATTTCCGCCGCCGGCCACCTTGGGCACCACGTACTACGGGATAGACCATCTGAACAGCGTGGTCGCGCCGGGTCATGCTCCGATACCGGCAAATTCGGTGGTGGATATCACCAACGTGCAGCAGTTGACGGGCTTTACGCCGGATGAGTTCTTGCAGGCGGCGGACGCCGCGATTGCGAACTTCGCGGGGACGGACACGACGGACTTTCCGACCGTGCCAGCGGACTACTGGACGTGGGATCCTTTCGGTCACCTGACGACGATCGTGGGTATCAACGGTACGGCAGGGTTGGTGCCGATTTCGGTGGACCCTGGTTTCCGGGTGCCATACACGCGCAACTTCCATGCGGGTGTGCAGCAGGGCTTCGGAAATGACATGGTCTTCACGTTTGACTACTACCATAAAGACATCGTGGACATTCTGACGGTTCGGGCAACGAATCTGGCGTTTGAAGCCCGGATGCCGGGGCACTCGAACGAGTTGGTGCCTGGAACGGGCGGGAAGCGAATCGAGAGCTTCGGACCGTGGGGAGCGGGAACGTACGATGGGTTCACGGCAGGGTTCCAAAAACGCATGTCGCACCGCTTCACGCTGCAGGCGAACTACACGTTCACGCATGCCACGGACGACGTGCTGAACTCGACGCTGACCTCGGAAATTCAAAGCGGCGAAGGCGTGAACTTTCTGGCGATTGCCGGGTTGTCGGACAGCTACGTCGGTATCGTGCCAACGGTCACGGACGCAAATACGGGGCAGAGCAATGCAAACGGTGCGTTCATCAACAGCATTGGGAATCCCGTGCCGAAGGCCGGAACGTTCTACAACGGGGCGACGATAGACAGTGGTCCTTCGGATCTGGCGCTGGCGCACACATTCCAGGCCAACAGCATCGTCCAACTACCCTGGGGCATCGAGTGGTCCAGCATCTTCCGGGCACAGAGCGGTTTCCACTACACGCGAGGGCCAAATGGCGGGCCGGACTTCGATGGTGACGGGCTGTTCAACGGCGAAGGGCTGAGCTTTGCCGGCCAGGGCGCGCAGTACGCGCGCAACATCAACACGGCGCCGCCATTTGTGAATATGGACATGCGCCTGGCAAAGCGGTTCAACATTGGCGAGCGGGTGAAGGCGCAGGTGCTCTTCGAGTATTTCAATTTGTTCAACCGCGGCAACACCGCCGCGGTGCAGGGACTCGAGGGGACGACGCCGGCGTTTGGCTCGACTCTGCAGTGGTTGCCAGGGCGCGAGGGGCAGGTCGGGGTCCGGCTGGAGTTCTAGGTCGGTTGGGACAAAGCAGGGCGGTTGGCCGTCCTATTTTTCCGGCGGAGTTCGTTAAGACGGACTCCGCCGCTTGTTTTAACGCGAGTCATTTCGGAGGAACTGAGCGCCGGCGTTGCGGGAATGCGTTCGACGCACGAGCAGCCGGATGTGACTCCAGAGTGGATCGACAGCATACTGGTGAATGGTCCGGTAGTTGTAGATCACGGTAAGCACACAGATGCCCGGCCCGGGAAGGCGATTGACGGACCGAGCTTCCGGCAGCAAGGAGCGTACGAGTCGTCCGAGATTGACGACGCTGCGAACGACCCAACCGCATCTGCTGGAAATGCAGGCGAGTTTTTTGACGCCCATCTTCGAGGCCGAGGTGCGTGCGGGAGCGGCGCGGTGTATTCTATTGTGCTGGGAGTAGCGGTCGGGGGTCGTACTAGCGCGCGAGAGGGGCGCGGGCGGGAAATTGTGGCGCGGCCACCGAGTCACGATGGAAGCCCGGGATGCGGAAAGGACCGGTGCGTTTCAGTGCGGCGCACGAATGGGGATTTTGAGAGGGAGTGAACATGGCAACGGTGCATTCACAGTTTGGGTCGCGTTTCGAAGGCGCGGAGAACGCGGTTCAGAACGAAGCCGAAACGGCGGCTGAGAGCGAGATGGCGGAGGCACCGCCGGTTCAGCACGGACTCGATGACGTGGAGGTGCAAGAGTGGCTGGAGTCGCTGGACTCGGTGCTGGAATCGAGCGGCGCGGAAGTAGCGCGTGAGATTCTCGAGCGGCTGCGCGCGCACGCCAAGGTTTCCGGGATCAATCTGCCGTTCACGGCGAACACGCCTTATGCCAATACCATTCCGGCGCGGCTCGAGCCTCTGTTTCCGGGCGATCAGGAGCTGGAGCGGCGCATCAAGAGCTTGATCCGGTGGAACGCGCTGGCAATGGTGGTGCGGGCGAATCGGGTTGAGCACAACATTGGCGGGCATATTTCGACGTATGCCTCGGCGGCGACGCTTTATGAGGTGGGATTCAATCACTTTTTCCGGGCGCGCACGCCGGACTTCGAGGGAGACACGGTGTACTTCCAGGGGCACGCGGCGCCGGGAATTTATGCGCGGGCGTTTTTGGAAGGGCGGCTGAGCCAGCAGCAACTGGAGAATTTCCGGCGCGAGCTAAAGCCGGGCGGCGGTCTCTCTTCCTATCCGCATCCGTGGCTGATGCCGGACTTTTGGGAATTCCCGACGGTCTCCATGGGCTTGAGCCCGCTGATGGCGATCTACCAGGCGCGATTCAACCGTTATCTCGAGGATCGCGGGCTAAAGCCGGCCACGGACGCGAAAGTTTGGGCGTTCCTCGGAGACGGCGAAACGGATGAACCGGAGTCGCTCGGGGCCATCACGCTAGCCTCGCGCGAGCGGCTGGACAACCTGATTTTCGTGGTGAACTGCAACTTGCAGCGGCTGGACGGACCGGTGCGGGGCAACGGCCAGATTATTCAGGAGCTCGAGTCAGCGTTCCGCGGGGCGGGCTGGAATGTGATCAAGGTGCTGTGGGGAAGCGAGTGGGATCCGATTTTGGAACGCGACACCGAAGGGCTGTTGGTGAAGCGCATGGGCGAGTTGGTGGATGGGGAATACCAGAAGCTGGTGGTTTCGTCGGGCGCGTACGTGCGCGAACACTTTTTCGGGAGCGACCCGCGGCTGCTGAAGCTGGTCGAGCCGCTGCCTGACGAAGCTCTGCGGCGCCTGCGGCTGGGCGGGCACGATCCGCGCAAAGTATACGCCGCATATAAGGCGGCAGTGGAGCATCGCGGCTCGCCGACGGTCATTTTGGCGCGGACGATCAAGGGCTACGGGCTGGGCGAAGCGGGGGAAGGCAAGAACGTCACACACCAGCAGAAGAAGCTAAATGAAGACGAGCTGAAGGAATTCCGCTCGCGCTTTGGGATTCCGCTCAACGATAACGATTGCATCGAAGTGCCGTTCTACCGGCCGGCGGAGGACAGCGCGGAGATTCAGTATCTGCGAGCGAGGCGCGAGGCGCTGGGCGGTTACATACCGAAGCGTTCGGTGCGCTCGAAGCCGCTGGTGCTGAATCAGGATGATCTCTGGAAGGAGTTCCACGAAGGCAGCGAGGGGCGGGAAGTCTCGACGACAATGGCTTTCGTGCAGATGCTGCGCAAACTGCTGCGCGATCCGGAGATAGGGAAGCTGGTCGTGCCGATCGTGCCGGACGAAGCGCGCACGTTCGGCATGGAGTCGCTCTTCCGCACCGTGGGAATTTATTCGAGCGTTGGGCAGCGGTATGAGCCCGTGGATGTGAACACGCTGCTTTACTACAAGGAAGCGAAGGACGGGCAGATTCTCGAGGAGGGAATCACCGAGGCGGGATCGATTTGCTCATTCATTGCGGCGGGCTCGGCCTACGCCACGCACGGGATCAACACGATTCCGTTCTTCATTTATTACTCGATGTTCGGGTTCCAGCGCGTTGCGGACTTCATCTGGGCGGCTGCGGATATGCGGACCCGCGGGTTCATGTTGGGAGGGACTTCGGGCCGCACCACGCTATTGGGCGAAGGCCTGCAGCATCAAGACGGCAACAGCCATGTGCTGGCGCTGCCGGTGCCGAACATCAAAGCGTATGACCCGGCGTATGCGTACGAGATCGCAGTCATCATTCAGGAAGGCATCCGGCGGATGTACAAGGAAGGCGAAAGCATCTTCTACTACATCACGCTGATGAATGAGCCGTATGCAATGCCGGCGATGCCGGGGGACGTGAAGGAAGGCATTCTGCGCGGCATGTACAAATTCCGCGCCTCGACGGAGAAGAAGGCCAAGCTGCGGGCGCAGCTTTTTGGAAGCGGCGCCATTCTGAACGAGGCCCTGCAAGCGCAGGAAATCCTCGCAACGAAGTTCGGTGTGGCGGCGGATGTCTGGAGCGTGACGAGCTACAAGGAGCTGTATCTCGACGGGAACGAAGCCGAGCGGTGGAACCGGTTGCATCCGGCCGAAAAGCCGCGCGTGCCTTACGTGACGCAAATGCTGGCGGATGCGCCGGGCGTGCTGGTTGCCGCGACAGACTATTTGAAGACACTGCCCAACATGGTGGCCAAGTGGATGCCACGGCGGCTGGCGTCGCTCGGAACGGATGGATTCGGGCGAAGCGACGGACGGGCGGCCCTGCGGGACTTCTTCGAGGTGGACGCGAGGTTCATCGCTTTGGCGGCGCTGCACGAACTGGCGCTTGATGGAAAGCTGGAGGCGAGCGCGGTTGAGAAAGCGGCCAAGGAATTGGGGATTGACACGGAGAAGCCGAATCCGGTGATTTCGTAACGAGCGGACCGGTAGTAGCCATCGGCACTTTTTTCAACACAGCGCGGCGCGCCGGGAGGCCGCACGCGCAAAACCTATCGGAAACGGGATTCCCGTGCTGCGCCTCCGGGTGTCACATCAAGCGCGAAGTGAGCAGCACGGTGCTACCGCTCGAGGAATTCGGCGGGTTTCACGCGGCCGGTGGCCAATTGAGCGACGAGCGGCAGGTTGGCGGCGAGAAAATCGTAGTTGCCGAGTTCGCGCGGCAAAGCCCACGCAATTTGCTCGAAGACGCGCGGCGTGAGCGGCGCACTCTCATCGATGGCAGCGGCGCAGAAGTGAATCTCCAGTTCTTCGGAACGGCCAGCGTACTGGTGGCGCACGCTGGTGATTTCGCGGCAGGCTGAGAGCTTCGCTCCCAGTTCCTCTTCCACTTCGCGCGCCAGTGCCGCCTCAAGGGATTCGCCATCGCGCGCCTTGCCTCCGGGAAATTCCCACTTCAGCGGTGAAGTATCGGTCTTGCGGCGCTGAGCGATGAGGATGCGTCTATCGGCGCGCTCAATGATGGCGACTACGACGCGGATGGGAGAGTCGGCGCCGGCAGTCATGTCATTGTGGCCGCTCATGGCGTTGCTCTAACGCGGGCGATGATGCGAGCGAGCGCTTTTGTGCCGTGCAGGAGCGGCGGGCCGGGAGTGTTGAGCCATTCGTCGCGGATGACGTGGACCTGCCGGTGCTGGATGGCCGAGACGCTGTTCCACTCGGGGACGGCATAGGCGCGATGAACTTTTGAGCGGTCTCCCGCCGCAGCCCACGCAAGTACGATGACATCGGGATTGCTGTCAGCGACTTCGTCCTCGGTGACTCTTCCGCCCGCTCTCACCGCAAACTTGCCGCCGGCAATGTGGACCATTTCACTGACCCAGGGAGGAGACGAGATGCGCGGATTGGGCCACGCCTCGCAGTAAACCCTCGGCGCAGACGTGAGAGCTCCAATGCGAGCAGGGCGGGCCTGCTGTGCGATACGCGCAAACGCGGTCCGCATGCGGGAAATGAGGCGATTCGCCGGTTCCGGTTTGCCTGCGATTCCGCCAAGAAGGCGAATGTCGCCGTAAATGTCCTCGAGGGAGCGCGGATTCATCGCCAGGAAATTGAGGCGCTCCTCGAGCAGCCTGGCGACGGTTTCCTGCTTATATGGCACGGAGCCGATGACCAGCGTGGGGCGGAGCTGAAGGATCGGCTCGATGGAATTCATGTGCCAACAATCGCCGAGCTTGGGCAAATTCCGGACGGGAGCGACATCGGCGCACCATTTTGTGACGCCAACGAGATAGTCGCGCGCGCCGATGGCGCAAAGAATCGAAGTGGCGCTGGGCGCAAGCGAGACAATGCGCACTGTGCCGCGGGAGCTTCGGGGCATGGCGCCAGTCTAGCAGAGCCGCGCGCTTGGCCAAGCTCGGCCGAAAGGCAAGGCACCAACGGGCAGCCCCGACTTTGCTATGCTCTGTCTTGTGGAGGCAAGCGGCAAATACCACATCAAGGTGGACTCATGTCCCGATCCGGTGCGGCAGTATGGCTGTTGGCGGCATTTGGAATGTGTTCCATGGGGGCGCAGGCGCAAGGGCAGGAAACGCGGTCCAACCAGGAAGTCGTACGGTACCACGCCACGATCGATAACGTGAAGTATCTGTTCGGTCCGGCGGCGCCCGTTGCGCACGTAAAGCCGGGAAATATTCTGGAGGCGAACTCGCTGGATTGCTTCGGCAACGCACTGCAGAAGCCAGGAGACTCGATGTCTCTGGTAAAGGGCGACAATCCGCTCACCGGTCCGTTTTTCATCGACGGAGCGGAGCCCGGCGACACGCTGGTCGTGCACATTCTCGACTTGCAGGTTGACGGACCTCAAGGGGTCGGGACGTTTTCGCCGGGTTTCGGCGCGGCGAACGCGACGCACTACACGCCGGTGCTGGAGACAAAGCCGCTCGAGTCCAAGATCTGGTTCTATCCGATTGACCGCGAGAAGAAGACCATCATGTTTCAGGCGCTGGACTCGGATTTCAAGACGGAGTTTCCGATGCATCCTTTCCTCGGCTGCATCGGCGTAGCACCCGCGAATGGCGAGGCGCGCAGCTCGATTGTGCCGGCGGAGTTCGGCGGAAACATGGATGCTCCGGAGGTTTCCGCGGGCAACACGTTGTACTTGCCGGTGAATACGACGGGTGCGCTCTTTTATTTTGGCGATGGACACGCCGCAATGGGGGATGGGGAAGTGGCGGGGAGCGCGGTGGAAGTGCCGATGCGCGCGCGCCTGCGAATCGATCTGCTGAAGAAAAAGCGCATCGATTGGCCGCGATTCGAAAATGAGCAGCAAATCATGGCCGCGGGGATCTACCGGCCAGTGGATGACGCGGTGCGAATCGCCATCACGGAGATCGTGCACTGGATTCACGTGGATTACCAGCTTTCGGAGTTGGATGCGTACGAGCTGTTCTCCAAAGTGGGGAAGATTCATCTGACGGAAATGGTCGATCCGAACTACGTTGTGATCGCGTCAATCGAGAAGAAATACTTGCCCCGCAAGAAGGAAGATGGGAAATAAGAACAAGGGCAGAAACGCAAGTGCAGAGACGCAAGAACACAAGGAGGAACGGGCGAAGGAGAACGCCGTTCCGGACGATGCGGGGTTCGGCGTAAAGGGATCTTCGCCCTTCGCGGCAGGTCTGGCGTGGACATTTACTCAGAAGCGGTTCTTGATCATTTTCGCCATCCGCGTAACGTGGGTGAGTTGTCCGACGCCACTGCGAAAGTCGAGGCCACGAATCCGGTCTGCGGAGATCGGCTGCATCTTTTCGCCGTAATCGAGCGCGGGCGAATCCGGGAAACACGTTTTTTGTGCCGCGGCTGCACCACGGCGATTGCTTGTGCTTCTTGGCTCACGGAGCGGCTTCGCGGCGCCGCGCTCGAGGACGCGGCGACAATCACACCCGCGGAAATCTCCAACTCGCTGGGCGGACTCCCGCCGGCAACGGCGCACGGCGCGCATCTTGCGGCGGATGCGCTGAAGGCGCTGCTCGCGCAAATCAAGGCGACTTAGCCCGGCTCTTAAGGCGCTCGAAAGCCGCCGGATCATTCAGGTTGAGGACACAGCCTTCTTCGGTTGTCGGCACTTCACGAACGTCCGTGCCATGCGCCCAAACCACGGCTCGCGCGCCGGTCGCCGGCGAAGCCTGCAGCAGTTCGTCGTAAAGCGCAGCCGAGAAAATCACCGGGTGCCCGCGCCGCTGCTCGAAGACCGGAAGCACGATGAGCTTTTTCGAGGCGTAGAATTCCGCGATGAGCTGATCAATCAATGCCGCGCTAATCAGGGGATGATCCACCAGAGAAAGCAACATCCCATCCGTATCCGGCGGCAGGCTCCGAATGGCGGCCTGAATCGAGCTGAGCTGCCCCTGCTGCCAATCGGCGTTGACCACGATATCGTCCGCGGGCAGAGCGATGGACCTGGCAATCGGCTCAGCATGCGCGCCGAGCACGACGCGGCGGACTCCGATTTGCGGATGCTGCGTAATTTCGAGCAGATGTTCGAGAAACGGCCGCCCCTGATAGTCCAAGAGCGCTTTGGGCGACCCCATGCGGCGGGAGGCGCCGCCCGATAAAATGACGGCGGCGAGCACGAACCCCCTTTTTAGCGCGGCTGCAGCGCGGACGATTCCGCGCGCACAACTTTCTTGTGGCCGGCGGAAGGTGCGCTGCGCCGCACGGCGATAAGCTCAGCGACGATGCTAATGGCGATTTCCTCAGGCGAAAGCGCGCCAATTTCCAGACCCATCGGCGCGTAAACCCGTTCGAATTCCTCCGGGCGATAGCCTTTCTGCTCGAGCGCCTTGTACACGGAAATGACTTTGCGCTTGCTGCCGATCATGCCGATATATCGCGCGGAAGTACGCACGGCCCAGGCGAGCACGCGCATATCTTCCTTGTGGCCGCGCGTGACGATGACCAGGTAGCTCGAGGCATTCGGTTGCAATTTTGCGAACGCATCCTCGTAGCTCGTGAAGATTTCCTGCGCCATCGGAAATCGCTCCTGGTTGGCGAACGCTTCGCGGTCATCAATGATGCCGATGCCGAAGCCCGCGGCTGCCGCCACCTTTGCCACGGCGGTGGAGACGTGGCCTCCTCCGAAGAGATAAAGCATAGGCTGCGGCAGAATCGGTTCGATGAAAATCTCGAGCGTGCCGCCGCAAATGAGGCCGTTGTCGTACTTCGCTTCGTGATTGAGATGGAAGACCATCTTGCGCGGGGCTTCGCTGGCCATCACTTCCTTGGCCGCGGCCCAGACTTCCGCTTCGACGCAGCCGCCGCCGATCGTGCCGGCAATCGAGCCATCCTCGCGGACAAGCATCCGCGAGCTTTCGTAGCTCGGGATCGAGCCGTTGGTATGCACGATGGTAGCCAGGGCGGCGCGCTGGCCGGCCCGGCGCATTTTCACGATTTCTTCAAAAAGGTCCATCTGAACGACATTTTACGCCAATTGCGGCGGAGTTGCCTGTGCCAGGGGCGGTGGACAGCGGGAGGAGCGGCTAGCTAAACTTGCGGCGCATGACTTCCTGCGACCAGCGATACGAAACCGCGGAGGCGACGTGAGAGCGATTCGTTTCCACGAGCACGGCGGACCTGAAGTTCTGAAATATGAAGACGCGCCGAAACCTTCTATTGGCGCCAACGACGTGCTGGTGCGCGTCCGTGCGTGCGCTTTGAACCATCTCGATCTGTGGGTGCGGCGAGGCATTCCGGGGATTCAGTTTCCGATGCCGCACATTCCGGGCAGCGACATCGCGGGTGAGATCGCGGAAATCGGCTCCGCCGTCACTACCGTCAAGGCGGGCCAGAAGACGGTGCTGGCACCTGGCGTAAGCTGCGGTAAATGTGCGGCGTGTGTGGCGGGCCTCGACAACCGGTGCCGCCAATTTACCAATCTCGGTTATTTGATTGATGGCGGCTGCGCGGAGTTTGTGCGCGCTCCCGAAGTAAATTGCTTGCCGTTTCCGGAGAATTTGTCCTTCGAGGAGGCCTCGGCGGTTCCGCTGGTTTTTCAGACGGCGTGGCACATGCTGGTTACGCGCGCGGAGTTGCAGCCTGGCGAAGACGTGCTGGTGCTGGGTGCTGGCAGCGGCGTGGGCAGCGCGGCCATTCAGATTGCGAAGTTCTTCGGCGCGCGCGTGATCGCGACTGCCGGCACCGACGCCAAGCTCGCCAAAGCCAGGGAACTCGGGGCGGACTATCTGATCCATCACAAGAACCAGAATATCCGCGAGGAGGTGCGCCGGCTGACCGGCAAGCGAGGCGTGGACGTTGTTTTCGAGCACGTCGGCACGGCCACCTGGGATGACTCGGTCGCTAGCCTCGCGCCATGCGGCCGGCTGGTCACCTGCGGCGCGACCACGGGCTACGACGCCAAAGTGGACCTGCGCTTTCTCTTCAGCCGTCAGCTTTCGCTGCTCGGGTCGTACATGGGGACGAAGCGCGAACTGCAAACGGTGATGAAACTGGTCGCGGCGGGACGTCTGAAGCCGGTGGTGGACCGTATCTTCCCCCTGACAGAGGCGGCCGCGGCGCACGCCTATCTGGAAGCCAGCGCGCAATTCGGCAAAGTGGTTCTGCAGGTGTAAGGAGGGGCCGTGCAGCGCAATCGCTCCATCCCAAACAGCACGGTGATCCCCCAGTTGCCGTACGCCGACGTGAACGAGGCCGCACAGTGGCTGTGCAAGGCGTTCGGATTTAGCATTCGCCTTCGCATTGGGAATCACCGTATCCAGCTGAACGTCAGTGACGGAGCGGTTGTAGCAATGGAGGCACGAGGCGAAACGCAAGGCGGGCCCAGGATTGACCGCGCATACCCCCTCGTGCGCGTCGAGAATGCGCGCAGCCACTGTGAGCAAGCCCGGGCGGCTGGTGCGCGCATCATCCGCGAGCCGGCGGATCATCCCTACGGCGAATGTCAATACACGGCCGAAGACCTGGCGGGCCATCAATGGACGTTCTCGCAATCCATTGCGGATGTGGACCCACGCGACTGGGGCGGCGAACCGGCGCAGGTTTGATTCCGCAAACCTTCTTGTTGCGGGCAGGCGGGCCGCCATTGTTTGTGTCCGCGGTTTGGCTGTGCAAAAATATAGGTAGCGAGGGATGAATGAGTACCAGCCTCGGTAAGCATGTAACGCTGACCAAGCCAGAGGATTTTGGCAAGCTGCTGGAAGATGAAGGGATCATTTTCACCACGCTCGACAAGGCCGTGAATTGGGCGCGCAAGAGTTCGATTTGGCCGCTCGGGTTCGGCCTGGCCTGCTGCGCGATTGAGATGATGTCCATGGCCGCAGCACGCTTCGATGTGGCACGGTTCGGAGCCGAGGTGTTTCGCCCGTCGCCGCGTCAAGCCGATCTGATGATCGTGGCCGGCCGGTTATCGCAGAAGATGGCGCCGGTGGTTCGCCAGCTCTACGACCAAATGCCGGAGCCCAAGTGGGTGATTTCCATGGGCGCGTGCGCCACATCCGGCGGCGTCTTCAATAATTACGCGATCGTGCAGGGCTGCAACCAGGTGATTCCGGTGGACGTCTACGTTCCCGGCTGCCCGCCGCGCCCGGAAGCGCTGCTCTATTCCATCCTGCAACTGCAAAAGAAAATTGACAGCGAAAAGGGATCGTTCAAGCGCGCCCTGAATTTGGCTTGAGTCTGGACCCGCTACCATGCCCGACGGCACTCGCGAACTCCTGCGTCATACTCTGGCCACCGTTGCCTATCGCGGAGGCAAAGCGCTGCGCGGCGCACCGGAATCTTTCGCGGATTTTCGCTCGGGAGAGTCGTCGCGCACGCCGGTGCAGATTCTGGCGCACATCGGCGATCTTTTCGATTGGGCGTTGACCCTTGCGCAAGGAGCCGAACGCTGGCGTGACTCCTCACCGCTGCCGTGGAACGCGGAGGTCGAGCGATTCTTCGCCTCCTTGGCCAAATTCGATGAGTATCTCGCCTCCAACCAGCCCTTGCACGAGACTCCGCCAAAGTTGTTCCAGGGACCGGTTGCCGACGCCCTCAATCACATCGGCCAGATCGCCATGCTGCGCCGCCTCGCAGGCGCTCCGATCAAAGGCGAGAATTACCACAAAGCGGAAATTGTTGCCGGTCGCGTCGGCTGCCAGCAAGCCGCGCCGAACCGGGAGTTCTGATCAGCCTTTGCCTGGAATTGGCGCAGCGACGACCTCGGCAGCGCCGCCCGTCCATGTAAGCCTGGTGCCCGGCACCGCCGCTTCCTTCCGCACGTAGCCCATGCCCAGTATCCCCGCCGGATACCAGCTTCTGGCCGCCCGCGTTACGTGCCCGACTTCCGTGCCTTCAACGTCGTACAGCCCCGCTCCGGCCTCTGGCGCCTGGTCGGCCGCAAAGCGCAACGAGATACGCCGCCGGTTCACGTGACCGCGGGAGCGCACGCGCTCGATGATTTCCTGACCCGTGTAGCAGCCCTTGGTAAAGCTGATATGGGTATGCTCGAGCCCCGCCTCATGCGGAATCTGCTTTTCGCCAAAATCGTAGGCGAACCACGGTACACCTTGCGCGAGACGCTGCGCGCTCAAAGCGGCGTAGCCCATCGGACCGCCGCCGAATTTGGCTCCCGCTTCGCGCAACACGCTCCAGAGTTCCTCGGCGCGCCCGCGTTCAACCAAGAAGTCCGCCCCTGAAGCACCGGCAACCGGCGACCGCTTCTCGACTTCGCAGGGGATGTCTTTGACCGTTGTCTTTATTGCGCCCAGCTCGGGCAGGGAAGAGAGCTGCACCCCGCTCAATGCGGCGATGAGTTCGGCGCAGCGCGGTCCTTCCACGCCAATGGTAGCGTAGCGTTCCGTCTCGTCCGCCAGGGTCACGTCATCCATGATGATGTATTTGTCGAGCCATGCGGTCGCGGCGTCCCGGACCATCGCGTATGTGATACCAAAAAGACGCTCTGCTTCCCGCCGCACTTCGAGTTCGGCCAGGATGTGGCCTTGCGGATTCAGCAGCAGCGTCAGCGTACCCTCTCCCTCGCGCAGGTCCTTCACGTTATTCGTGACGATGGCATGGAGATACCGCACGCGATCCGGCCCCGTGAAGGCGAGGTAGGCGCGATAGTTGTTGTCGATGAGCGCGACGCTCTGGTTGGCAAAACGCTGTTCGTCTTGCGGATTGCCGAAACTCTCCGGCAACCAGCAGCCGAACCAGGCGCTCATTGTGGCGCCGGCAGCGCGATGGCTTGCCGCAAGCGGTGTTTCCAAGATTTGCTGTGCCACGTCCATGTCGTGCCTCGATACCTTGGCCATCCTTGCCCCGATTGAGCGCCGCGCCGAAGCGGTGCGCTCGTGCTTCCTTAAAAGCGGCATTCTCGGCAATGCTATACTTTTTCCATGACGGAGTCGGTCCGCACATTTGATGCCATAAGCGACGGCGTGATACAGATCACCGTTCCCGTCGGCCAATTGCAGTGCAATTGCACGATCATCGGGGATCCGGTCACACGCGAAGCTCTGGTGATCGATCCCGGCGACGAGGTTTCGCGCATTCTCGACTTGCTCGGCCGGCACAAGCTGACCGTAAAGGCCATCGTAAGCACGCACGCGCACATTGACCATGTGGGCGGACTTGCGCGCTTGCACTCTTACACCGGCGCTCCTGTGCTGATGCACCGGGACGATCTGCCATTGTATCAAGCGATGGACGTGCAAGCGGCTTTCCTCGGCGTGCCGCCGCCGCCCGTAACCGGCGTCGACCACTTGCTGAAGGAAGGCGACAAGTTGACCTGGGGCCGGTTGGAAGGACAGATCATCCATACGCCCGGTCATACGCCAGGCAGCGTCTGTCTGTATCTACCCTCGGGTGAGAAGAAGTCTGACGGGACAATCGAACCCGACTCCGAGACGCGCGCCTCAATCGTCGCGGTTCATGCGCCAAAGCTTTTCGCCGGCGACACGCTCTTCGCCGGCAGCATCGGCCGTACCGACCTCTGGGGCGGTTCCATGGAGCAAATCATGGATTCGCTTCGCGGCAAGCTGCTGCAGTTGCCGGACGAGACGCTCGTTTATCCGGGACACGGCTCTTTCACTACCATCGGAGAAGAGCGCGCCTCGAATCCCTTTCTTATTGAGTCCTGATCCCACGCTGCCGTTTCTGCTGTGCCGATGACCCATCCGTTGCACATCGGGCACACTCCATTCGCGCCAAACTTTACCCCGCGGTATACGGGGCACATAATCCGCTGAAGTCAGAGGAGCGTCGCTCACTTTCTTTCGACGCCAAAACGCATGAATTCCGCATTACAAGTCCACTCCGTGAATGCTCTTGGGAACGGGTTGGGCTGGAGCAGCCAGATCATGAGACGTTCCGACCTCGTGCAGCACAAGGAAAAAGAAAAGGGCGCGAACTCCCGCACTTCGCAGATTGTCTTTGGCGAGCGCCAGCATTTGTTGCGCGTGCTCGATTCGCTCGAAGCCAGCAATCTTCCCATTGCCCGGATGCAGCACGAGCGCCGGACGCTCGAGGAACTGATTCATGCGCGCACACGGGAACTCAATCACATCAATACCGCGTGGGACGAAAAGATCGGCTTGGTCCTGAGCGCCGAAGCCAAGCCCGAAATGCTCGAAAAGTTGGCCAAACAGGCGCCGGAGGAAGATTTCTATTTGCTGCGGCTCATCAGCGAGCATCCGCGAGCGAATGCCAAGACTCTGCACCGGCTAGCAAAGCATCCTTACGGGGCCATTCGGGAAAACGTGGCGCGGCACCCGAACGCGGACGCGAACACGCTCACCTGGCTCAGCAAGGATCGCTCTCAGCCGCTCTGGTATCTGGTGGCGTTCAATCCCAATACACCTACTCCGCTCCAGCGCCGCCTGCGTGACCGCCTCAAGCGTTTGGGCGAAAGCCAGCCTTCGAAATAGCGCCCGTCGCCTCCGGCACGCGGCAGGGAACCGAGCGTTCAGGGCTCGCCGCGATGGTATAACTTCACTGTGAGCGCTGTGCGTCCTGTTTCCGTTGAGCATGGCGGTGTGACTCCGGCTGTGCCGGCGCACCCGGAGTCCTTGCAGCTTCATTCTTTTCGAGGCCGCTTCTGGCTTGCGCTGCTGGCTTCGCTTCTGCTTGTCACTCCATGCGTCTGGCATCGCCGCATCGAAGCTGGCGACCTCGGCAGCCACACGTACAACGCCTGGCTCGCGCAATTGATTGAAAAGGGGCAGGCGCCTGGGCTTATCACCGTCCGTCAATGGGAAAACGTCCTTGTAGACTTGGCCCTGCTCCACGCGACGAGAACATTTGGGTTCGCGACGGGAGAGAAGATTGTCGTCGCGTCTTGCGCTCTCCTCTTTTTCTGGGGCACCTTCGCGTTCGTAGCCGCCGCTGCGGACTATCCGCCCTGGTTCCTCGCGCCGGCCATGGCGATGCTCACCTATGGGTACGCCTTCAACCTCGGTTTTCTGAACTATTGCGTGTCGCTGGGTTTGGCCTGTGCTGGTTTGGCGGTCGTTTGGCAGCGTCGTGCCAAGCCAGGGAGTTGGCTTGCGTGCGCTGTCCTCGCTTTTTTTGCCATGCTGGCGCATCCGATTGGCTTCCTCTTCTTGCTCGGAATGGTTGGGTACCGCTTTTCGCGCGAGATGCTTCCTGCCCGCTGGAAGTGGCTCGTTCCGTTAGCCGCCGTTGGCGGGTTTGCCGTGCTGCGCCTCGTTCTGGCTCATCAGCGCGTTTGGCAGGTGGACTGGAGCAGGGAAAGGCCGTTCTATTTCTACACGGGAGCGGACCAGCTGATTCTCTATGGCCAGCGCTACGAAACGCTTTCGTTCATCGCGCTCGTTTTCGGTGTTGTTTGCTTTATCGCGGGATCCGTCGTCCGCGGGAAGCAACGCTTCTCGACGCAAGTATTCCTCTCGCTCGAACTGTATGCTGTTGCCTTCCTCGCCATCGCTCTCCTGCCCGAGAATCTTCGTCCATCCGCGAACAGCGGCTGGATTGGCTTGCTTGTCTCCCGGCTTACCGTCATCACTGCGATCTTCGGCCTTTGTGTGCTTGCCTCGCTCCGTCCGCGCATCTGGCAATTTGCCGGATTCTCGGCTCTGGCTCTGGTCTACTTTTCGTTCCTCTACGCCGATACGGGCTGGCTCAACCGGCTGGAATCCAATGCGGAAACCGCGCTGGCCGCTTTGCCGCCAGGAACGCGCGTCATCCCGACCATTGTGCCGCCGCGCGACTGGCGCGCCCAATTCATTGGCCACCTCGCCGAGCGCGCCTGCATCGGCCGCTGCTTCGCCTATTCCAACTACGAAGCCCCCACGGCTCAGTTTCGAGTCCGCGTCAGCCCGCTCGGAAGTCCGCTTGTCACCAGTTCCAATGACGATTCCGAAGACATGGCGGGCGGCGACTATGAAGTGCAGGATACGGACCCGCCACTCAAGCAGCTCTATCAATGCGACTTGCACGACCTCACGAAACTCTGCCTCCACGATCTCCAGCCCGGCGAAACCACGGGCGCCCACATGCTTCGCGTCGAGTAGCGCGGACAGCTTGTGTGCAATTCTGGGCCAAATTGGCTCAAGACAATTTGGCTCTTGTGACAGGCCAATTTTTGCTAAAATAGCTCCCCAAGGTGAGAGCCAATGCTGCCACTTCATCTTCAGCCGGAAAGCCATATTCCGCTTTATATCCAGCTTCGTGACCAGCTCCGCTCCCTTGTTCACGCGGGCGATTTGCGCCCTGGAGATCGCATTCCGGCCAGCCGCGAACTGGCTACCATTCTTGGCGTTCACCGCACCACGGTCGCGAACGCTTACGCCGAACTCGAATCCGAAGGGCTGATCCAGGGTCACGTTGGCCGCGGCACCTTTATCCGCGCCACTGGCGATGGCCTCAAGCTCACTCCGCCGGCTCCGCCGGTCCTCAACGGCAATCACGGCGTGCGTTGGGAGCTGCTCTTTGCCGATGAGCGCGGCGAGGAAATTCTGACGCGCCTTACGGCTGGCACGCCCGAAGGCGCTCTTTCCTTTATCATGGCGCGCCCAGCGCCGGAGTTTTTCCCCGTGGAAGAGTTGCAGTCCTGCGTTGCCGCCGTTCTCCGGCGGGACGGCGGCGAAATCCTGAACCTGGGTCCGTCGGATGGCTATCCTCCTCTCAAGGAAGCCCTCCTTGAGATGCTTCGCCGCGATGGGATCTCGGCCAAGGATGAGAATCTCCTCGTCACCGATGGTTGCCAGCAGTC
>Ga0070735_10001535_pt1 | contig 22236 bp, 16 predicted proteins | sample Coa_R1_FD_66443 | JGI IMG/M metagenome (GOLD analysis project Ga0070735, IMG submission 66443) | Surface soil microbial communities from Centralia Pennsylvania, which are recovering from an underground coalmine fire - Coalmine... | ecosystem: Environmental > Terrestrial > Soil > Unclassified ...
GGAAAATTCCACGCCGATACGATTCTCGCCAAACATGACGAGCGCTATATGCCGCGCGAAGTCGTCGATGCGCTAAAGAAGCAAGGCCGGTGGCAAGAGGGCGGGGGCGGATCATGATCGTCGAGATCGGCCACTATGCGCTCACGCTCGCGCTCGCGCTGGCTTTGGCGCAATCCATCGTACCTCTGTGGGGTGCGGCGAAACGAGACGAAGGTCTCATTGGCGTTGGCCGGTCGACGGCGCTTGGCCAATTCGTCGCCGTTGCGCTCTCCTTCGCCGCTTTGATCGAGGCGCATCTCGTTTCGGATTTCTCGGTCCTCAACGTCGCCGAGAATTCCCACACCGCCATTCCGACTATCTACAAGATCACCGGCGTCTGGGGGAACCATGAGGGCTCGATGCTGCTCTGGGTTCTTATTCTGGCGACATTTGGGGCAATAGTCGCCGCCTTTGGTCGTGGTCTTCCGCCTGTCCTGAGCGGTAATGTACTCTCTGTCCAAGGGCTGATATCGAGCGCTTTTCTCGCTTTCATCCTGATGACGTCGAATCCTTTCGCGCGTCTTGTTCCGGCGCCATTCGAAGGACACGATCTCAATCCTGTCTTACAGGACCTAGGCCTCGCCATTCACCCGCCGCTTCTGTACCTCGGCTATGTGGGCTTTTCGATCGTCTTCTCCTTCGCCGCGGCCGCTTTGATCGAAGGACGTATCGACGCCGCTTGGGCGCGCTTCGTAAGGCCATTCGCGTTGCTCGCCTGGAGTTTTCTGACCCTCGGCATCGCAATGGGTTCCTACTGGGCCTATTACACACTCGGTTGGGGCGGCTTTTGGTTCTGGGATCCGGTCGAGAATGCTTCGCTCATGCCCTGGCTCGCCGGCACCGCCTTCGTTCACTCCGTCGCGGTGATGGAGAAGCGCGAAGCGCTCAAAGTCTGGACGATCTTCCTCGCCATTCTCGCCTTCTCGTTTTCGCTCCTCGGCACATTTCTGGTGCGCTCGGGCGTTCTGACGTCCGTCCATGCATTCGCCAGCGATCCCCGCCGCGGCGTCTTCATTCTGCTCATTCTCGCCGCTTTCATCGGCGGGGCGCTGAGCCTCTTCGCCTGGCGCGCGCCGGTGCTCAAACAGGGCGGCCTCTTCGCGCCGATCTCGCGGGAAGGCGCGCTGGTTCTCAACAATCTTTTTCTGACCACGAGTTGCGCGGCGGTGATGATCGGCACGCTCTATCCGCTCGTACTCGAACAATTGACCGGCGCGAAAATCACAGTCGGCGCGCCTTTCTTCAATCTCACCTGTGGCGTGCTCATGATAGGGCTCTGCGCGATCATTCCCTTCGGCCAGTCGCTTGCCTGGAAACGTGGCGATCTTCTCGGCGTAGCGCAGCGCCTCGCCGTCGCCGGCGCGGCGGGGCTTTGCGTCGCGATCGCCTTCCTCGCGCTAACGCGCGGCGGCCCAGTGCTCGCGCCGCTCGGCGCTGGCCTTGCCGTCTATGTAATCTTCGGCGCCTTGAGTGAAATCGCCGCCCGCGTCTGGCGCGGCGGCGCTTCGCTTCAGGTCGTTTTTTCGCGTGCGTTTGGCCTGCCCCTCTCTGCCTGGGGCGCAGCGATCGCCCATATCGGCGTGGGCCTCACGTTGGTCGGCCTCGCGATGACCGGCTTCGGCGCCGAGACGATCGCGGCGATGAAGATCGGCGAACCGCGCATGGTCGGTCCCTACGAAATAGTCTTCGAATCCTTGCAACCGAGGGTCGGACCAAACTATCGCGACCTTGTCGCCAAAGCAGCGATCCGCAGCGGCGGTACGGTCGTGGGCGAAGTCGAATCCGAAAAGAGATTTTTCCCCGCGCGGCAGATGTCGACGACACAAGCCGGCATCGTTACGCTCGATCTCGGCCAGATCTACATTTCAATCGGCGACGAGACGGACGGGGCTATCGCCGCGCGGCTCTATTGGAAGCCACTGGTGACATTGATCTGGATCGGCGCCTGCGTCATGGCTTTCGGCGGCATGTTGTCCCTTGCCGACCGCCGCTTGCGGGTCGGCGCTCCGGCGAGGGCAAGGGCCGCCATCGTACCTTTGTCCGGAGCGGCGCCTTGAATAGAATCAAGACGGCGCTGTTCTTTGCGTTCTTTGCCCTCTTTGTTACGGCGAGCGCCCACGCCGTGCAACCCAACGAAATGCTCGCTGACCCCGCCCTCGAAGCACGCGCCCGTGCGCTCTCGGCGGAAATGCGCTGCATGGTTTGTCAGAACCAATCCATTGACGATTCAGACGCGCAGCTCGCCCATGACATTCGCGTCTTGATCCGCGAACATCTCGCCAAGGGCGAGAGCGACGATACGGTCAGAGAGTTTCTGGTCTCCCGCTACGGCGATTTCATTCTGCTCAAGCCGCCGTTGCAGTTGAACACGCTGATGCTTTGGGGCGGCCCACCCCTGCTGCTTCTCGGGGGCGCTCTTTTTCTCCTGTCCAGCCTGCGCCGCCGGAGCCAGGCGCGCCTTTCTCCGTCTGCGCTGACGCCGGATGAAGAGCGTCGGGTTGCCGCCCTGTTGGACGACAATAAGATTTGACAGCAATTCTAAGAAGTTACGCGGCATAACGCCGCTGCTGGCGCCTTAACAAATCTTCATGTTCGCGCCATCGCGCTGTAAACGGCGATCCTTCATTCTCCACACCACATCGACGGACCAAGCCTCAGAGAGGCCCGCGTCACCAAGGAGATTCAGATGCGCTTTCCCGATCGTTCGAATTTTGGCCCCCGCAAACTGCGCGGCGCGCTTCTCGGCGCGGTCGCCGTTGCGGCCGTCGGCGGCTTGACGCTTGAGGGCCTGCCGCTTGTTTCCTATCCGGCCATTGCTCAGGGCTCGGCCATTCAGGCAACTCAGCCGTCTGGACCTGCCTCCTTCGCTGATGTCGTCGATCACGTGAAGGGCGCCGTCGTTTCGGTGAAAGTGACGATGCGTGACGCCGAGCAGGACGCGCAGTCGAGCGGCCCGGATATGAGCCCAGGCAGCCCGCTTGATCGCTTTTTCCGCCAGTTTGGCCAAGGCGTCGATCCGTTTGGCGACGAGGGCGACGGGCCGAGCATGCGCATGCCCCATCATCATCCGCATCATCTCGAAATGGCTCAGGGCTCCGGATTCTTCATCTCATCCGACGGCTATATCGTAACGAACAACCATGTCGTCGACCACGCGACCGAGGTGACCGTCACGACGGTTGATGGCAAGAGCATTCCGGCCAAAGTTATTGGGACCGATCCGAAGACCGACCTCGCCTTGCTGAAAGTCAAGGAAGGCAGTGACTATCCTTACGTGAAATTCGCCGACAAGTCGCCGCGCGTTGGCGACTGGGTCATCGCGGTCGGCAATCCCTTCGGTCTTGGCGGCACGGTCACCGCGGGCATCGTTTCGGCGCGTGGCCGCGACATCGGCTCTGGCCCCTACGACGATTTCTTGCAGATCGACGCGCCGGTCAATCGCGGCAATTCGGGCGGCCCGAGCTTCAATAATGAAGGCGAAGTCGTTGGCGTCAATACCGCGATCTTCTCGCCCTCCGGCGGCAGCGTCGGCATTGGCTTCGCCATCACCAGCGATGTCGTGCAAAACGTGGTGCAGCAGCTCAAGAGCAACGGCATGGTCTCGCGTGGCTGGCTTGGCGTCGAAATCCAGCCGGTCAGCCAGGATATCGCCGACAGCCTCGGCCTGAAGCAGACTGGCGGCGCCCTGGTGGCAAGCTCTCAGAAGGATTCGCCTGCCGCAGCGGCCGGCGTGAAATCGGGCGACGTCATCACCAAGCTGAATGGCGAAGATGTCGCCAACCCGCATGATCTCGCCCGCAAGGTGGCGGCGCTCGGCCCGAAGAAATCGGCGGATCTCACGATCGTGCGCAACGGCGAGACCCAAACCGTCTCCGTGATGCTCGGCCAGATGTCGAACGACAAGCAGGCGATGAACACGCCCGCCAACGACGACAACGCCGGCAAGAGCGACGACACCGGCAAGGCCGAAATGGCCAAGCTCGGCCTCACCCTGGCGCCAGTCGGCGGCGGCAAGAATGGCGTCGTTGTCGAGGATATCGATCCGGATAGCGCCGCGGCCCAGAAGGGCCTGCAGCAGGGCGATGTAATCCTCGACGCCGGCGGCAAGCCGGTCATGCGGCCGAGCGATGTGTCGGCCGCCTTTTCCACCGCCAAGAACGAAGGACGCAAGGCGGTTCTGCTCCGTGTGAAATCTGGCGACAATGTTCGTTTTGTCGCCGTCTCGACCCAGGCGGCCACGTGACCGCTTGAGTAGCCTCCGACGCAACGCGTTATGCCCCTGACGCAGTGTCGGATTAAGCGGCGGCAGGTCAGGCCCGCAACCTGGCCTGCCGTTTTCTTTTGGGAGCCGCTATATGTCTGGCATGCGGATTCTGATCATCGAGGATGACCGCGACGCGGCCGCCTATCTCGTCAAGGCCTTTCGGGAGGTCGGCCATGTCGCCGACCACGCCGCCGACGGCGTGACTGGCTACGACCTCGCGCGCGAGGGCGGCTATGATGTCGCCATCGTCGATCGTATGCTGCCGAAGATGGACGGCTTGTCTTTGATTGGCGCTTTGCGGGCGCAGAATGTCGATACGCCTACCCTGATCCTCTCGGCGCTCGGACAAGTCGACGATCGGGTCAAAGGCTTGCGCGCCGGCGGCGACGACTATTTAGCCAAACCGTACGCTTTCTCAGAATTGCTCGCCCGTGTCGATGCATTGGCGCGGCGACGGCCAAAAGGCGCGAGCGAGGAGACCGCCTACCGGATCGCGGACCTCGAGCTTGACCGTCTCTCGCACAAAGTGACGCGCGGCGGCGTCGAGATCGTCCTGCAGCCGCGCGAATTTCGCCTGCTCGAATATCTCATGCAACACGCGGGCAAAGTCGTCACGCGGACCATGCTGCTCGAGAATGTCTGGGATTATCATTTCGATCCGCAGACCAATGTCATTGACGTGCACGTCTCGAGGCTGCGCGCCAAGATCGACAAGGACTTTGATCCGCCCCTTCTTCATACGGTGCGCGGCGCGGGTTATATGCTGCGTGATGGCGCTCGGTAAGCTCTTTCGCACGACAGCTTTCAAGCTGTCGCTCGCCTTTTTGGCGGTCAGCGCGCTTGGCGCCGGAATGGTGCTGAGCGTCGTCGCCTTTGAGATCACCGCGCTTGTCGACGATGAAACCAAGCAAACGATCGCCGCCGAAGCCGATGGCCTCGCCGAACAATATGCGCAAGGCGGTATTCGCAGATTGGGTTTTATTATCGAGAGGCGCACGCACGAGCCAGGCTCGTCGCTTTATCTTCTGACTAATTTTGCGGGCGAAACTCTGGCCGGAAATATCGAGCGTCTGCCGCCCGGGGTACTCGATAAACCAGGATTTACTGAAACGCCCTACGAGACCACGGACGATTCGGCTACCGATCGACGCGCCCTCGCACGCATATTCGTTCTGCCCGGCGGCTTTCGCCTCCTGGTCGGCCACGATATGCGGGACCGTTCGCGCATCGGCGCCGTCATGGTCAAGGCGCTGGCAATTTCACTGGTCGGCCTCGCCGTTCTCGGCGCGCTCGGCGGCCTTTTTGTCGCCCGGCGGGTGCTACGTCGTATCGACGCGATGAGCAGCGCATCCCGCGCCATTATGGCCGGCGATCTAACGGAGCGCTTGCCCGTTTCGGGCTCCGGCGACGAACTCGATCGCCTCGCCGAAAATCTCAACGACATGTTGAAGCGTATCGGCGAATTGATGGCGGGTCTTCGCGAGGTTTCGGACAATATCGCCCATGACCTGCGCACACCCCTGACGCGATTGCGTAACCACGCAGAGGCCGCGCTTCGCCTCGAAGGCGACAAGCAGGACTATCGCGCCGCCCTCGAACGTACGATCGAAGAATCCGACGGTTTGATCAGAATTTTCAATGCGCTTTTGATGATTGCTCGGGCGGAAGCCGGAGCGGATCGCTCGGCGCTGACGGATTTCGACATCGGGGAGGCGGCAAGCGCGGTGGTTGAACTCTACGAGCCCGCTGCGGACGACGCCGGCGCCCTATTGACGGCGCAGATTGAGCCCGGGATCATCGCGCGCGGCAATCGCGAGCTGCTGAGTCAAAGCATCGCCAATCTCATCGATAACGCCCTGAAATATGGCGCTCCTGAACCAGTTTTGGCGCTGGCGCCGCCGACGGCGCCGGGCGATTATATCCGCCCGACGGCGCCGCCGCGCGTCGAGGTGGACGTCATCGTACGACGCGGCGGCGACAATGTTGAAATCATCATTGCCGATCATGGGCCTGGCATCGACGCGGCTGACCGCTCTCGCGTCCTCGATCGCTTCGTGCGCCTCGAGGGCGCGCGCACGCGCCCCGGCTCTGGTCTTGGCCTTTCGCTTGCGGCCGCCGTCGCGCATCTTCATCGCGGCGAGGTGCGTCTCGAAGACAATGCGCCGGGTCTGAGAGTCGTCATTAGCCTACCCGCCCGCCCGGCCGTTCTCGCCGAGCCGGGCGTACAAGAGGCCTCAACGCCTAGCGCAGCGGCGGCGCTATGAACCAAGCGCTGGGGGAGCGCATCGTCGCCGCGCCGCGTCTTGCTCAAGCGTCCGCCGCCAAGCGAAAGCTCGCCGCGCTGCTCGCCGAAGGATCGAGCGCGACGCTCGCGCGATTTGTTGAGACCGACAAAATACGTTCATTGGTGCTCGGCCTCGCCGATCATTCCCCGTACCTCTGGGCGCTGATCACGGAGGCGCCCGATCGTCTCGTCCGTCTTCTCGCTCAGCCGCCGGAAGCGTCGCGGGATGCGCTTATCGGTGCCTTGGCGGCGCGCCGTGACGAAAGCGAAGACGATTTGATGCGCGCTCTGCGCCACGCCAAACGAGAATCCGCATTGCTCGTCGCCTTAGCTGATATTGGCGGCGTCTGGGGGCTTGTCGAAGTCACTGAGGCGCTGTCGCGTTTCGCGGACGCGGCGGTGTCGACCGCGCTGCGGTTCCTCTTGCGTGAATACGCCGCCGCCGGCCGCCTCGTTCTTGATGCGGCCTCGTCCGATCCGGAACGAGACAGCGGCATTGTCGTGCTTGCGTTGGGCAAGCATGGCGCGCGCGAATTGAACTATTCAAGCGACGTCGATCTCGTGGTCTTCTTCGATCAATTTGCAAAAACCGCGCCGGCCGGGATTGAGCCGGGACCGCTCTTCGTGCGGCTTACCAAAGCGCTGGCCCGCCTGCTTCAAGAACACACGGGCGACGGTTACGTGCTGCGCGTTGACTTGCGGCTTCGCCCTGACCCTGGCGCGACAGCCGTCGCGATGGCGACATCCAGCGCCTACGCCTATTACGAGACGCTCGGTCAGAATTGGGAACGCGCCGCGATGATCAAGGCGCGGCCAGTGGCCGGCGACAAGGCGCTTGGCGATAAGTTTCTGAGCGATCTTTCGCCCTTCATTTGGCGCAAATATTTCGATTACGCCTCGATCACTGACGTCCACGCCATGAAGCGGCAAATTCACGCCTTCAAGGGACACGAGGAAGTGAAGGCGGCCGGTCACGACGTCAAACTCGGCCGCGGCGGCATTCGTGAAATCGAATTCTTCGTACAGACTCAGCAATTGATTTTCGGCGGCCGACGTCCCCGCATGCGCGGCGCGCGCACGCTCGACATGTTGGTCGAACTCAGAGAGGACGGCTGGGTCAGCGCCGAGGCGGAACAGGAACTGTCGCAGGCCTACGACTTTCTTCGCCGCGTCGAGCATCGCCTGCAAATGATCGCCGACGAGCAGACGCAACGGTTGCCGAATGAGAAGCATGATCTGACGCGTTTCGCCAAATTCTGTGGATATGATCGGCTTGAGCGCTTCACCGATGAATTGCTGCGTCATTTGCGCCGCGTCGAAACCCATTATGCGCGATTGTTCGAACACGCGCCTGGGCTTGACGCGCAAGCCGGCAGTCTTGTCTTCACCGGCGTCGTCGACGATCCGGAAACGCTCGACACGCTGCGTCGTATGGGATTTCAGGAACCGGAGCGCGCGGCAGAGACGATCCGCGGCTGGCATTTCGGCCGACGCGCGGCGATCCAAAGCCAACGGGCGCGGGAGACCTTGACCGAGCTTGTACCGGCGCTGCTCGAATCTTTCGCTGCCTCTGGCGATCCGGACGCCGCGCTGGCGACGCTCGACGCGGCGCTCTCCCGGATGACCGCAGCGGTCGAACTCTTCTCGATCTTGCGCTCCAACGCCGAATTGCGGCAACTCTTCGCCGATGTAATCGGCAGCGCGCCGCGCCTCGCTAATGTCATCGCGACGCGGCCGCATGTCTTGGACGGGGTCATCGACCCGTCCCGTGGCGCCAGCTTCGACGAGGCGGCGCTGGCCGCGCGATTGAAGGCGTATCTCGCGGGCGCCGCGACTTTTGAAAATATTCTCGACCGCGTCCGTGATTTCGCCGCGGAAGACATGTTCTTCATCGCCGTCCGGCTTCTCTCCGGCGTGCTGGATCCTGACCGCGCAGGCCACGCTTATAGCGCGCTTGCCCAAGCGACCGTCGGCGCCTTACTCGAACATGTTAGCGAGGCTTTCGCTATCGAGCATGGCCGTGTCGAGGGCGGCCGCGTCGCCCTCATCGGAATGGGAAAATTTGGTTCGCGCGAAATGACCGCGACTTCGGATCTCGACTTGATCCTCATTTATGATTTTCCACCTGGCGTGGAGTCGAATGGAAGACGCCCGTTGCCGGCCGTGCTCTATTATACGCGTTTAACTCAACGCCTAGTCTCGGCCCTCACTGCGCCGACCAAGGCAGGGCGTCTCTATGAAGTTGATCTCAGACTGCGTCCCTCTGGCCGAAAAGGCCCCTTGGCGACCCAATTTCGCGGCTTTGCGCAATATCAGCAAGACGAGGCGGAAACGTGGGAGCATATGGCGCTGACGCGCGCGCGCGTTGTCGCTGGCGACAGCGAACTCGGTGAAGAGATCAACCGTACGATTGGCGCCGTTCTACGAAAGGAGCGCGACCACGTTGCGCTCGCCAAAGACGTCCGCGACATGCGCGCGTTGATCGCTAAAGAGAAGGGCGACACCGATCCTTGGGATTTGAAACTCGTTGCTGGCGGCTTGCTCGATATAGAGTTCATCGCACAATTTCTCGTCCTCGCTGAAGCCAGGACTCATCCGAAGATCCGCGACGTCTCGACCCGCGCTATCATCGCGAAGGCCGGCGAGGCGGGCCTTATTTCCGGCGATCAGACGAAAGCGCTGGTCGACGCCCATCGCTTGTTTACGGACGCGACTCAATTGATGCGGCTCTCGGTTGACGGACCTTTTGATCCAAAGAAGACCGCGGTTGGCGTCACCCGCCGCATTGCCGCCGCCGCGGGCCTGCCCGATATCCGATCGCTCGAGGGCGCAATAGCGCAGGCGCGCGGCGAGGCGCGTCAGGTGTTTGATAAAATCCTCGCGCCGCGAAAATCGCGCTAGAAGTTTGGCCAAAGGAGGAGCCCATGGAAGAGAATGTGGTCCTGGTCGAGGATCGCGCTGTCGCCGATGGCGCGCATTACCGCGCGATCACGCTCAATCGGCCGCAACGTCTCAACGCCTTCATTGCGCCGATGCATCACGCTTTGCGGAGCGCGTTGGTCGAAGCGGAACGAGATAGCGCCTGCCGCGCCGTTCTTCTGACGGGCGCCGGCCGCGGCTTCTGCGCCGGACAGGACTTGTCCGAGCGCGCGATGAGCGATGATGACGCGCCTGTCGATCTCGGCGCGACCCTCGACGGATTGTACAATCCTTTGATCCGCCGCCTCCGCGCTATGCCGCTTCCGGTCGTTTGTGCGGTCAACGGCCCGGCCGCGGGGGCAGGGGCCAATATCGCGCTCGCTTGCGACATCGTGATCGCCGCGCGTTCCGCGACCTTCCTGCAGGCGTTCGCCCGTATTGGCTTGGCGCCGGACGCCGGCGGAACTTTTTTTCTCACCCAAAAACTTGGGCCTGCGAGAGCGCGCGGGCTCGCTATGTTGGCCGAACCTCTCAGCGCGGACAAAGCCGAGGAATGGGGCTTGATTTGGAAGACTGTCGCAGACGACGCGCTGATGAACGAAGCGCATGCAATCTGTTCACGGCTCAGCCTGGGATCGGCTGCCGCGCTTACTGCGATCAAACGTGGGATCGAACAGGTGACGACCAATAGTCTTTCAGAACAGCTTGACGTCGAACGCGACCTGCAGCGCCAATTGGGACGGTCGGGCGATTATAAGGAAGGTGTGCGCGCTTTCCTCGAAAAACGGCCTGCGAAATTTGTCGGACGAAGCTGAAGACCCTTACGGGTCCATCACTCGGATCGGCTTACCGTCCAGCCAGGCTCGGATGTTTTCGACCGTCTCGCCATAGTAGGTTCGGTACGATCCTTCGGTGACATAGCCGACATGGCCGGTTGCGACGACATTGTCGAGCGTTCGGAACGGATGATCCGCCGGCAAAGGTTCGATATCGAAAGTATCAAGCGCCGCGCCGCCGATTTGTCGGTTCTTTAGGGCGTTGATCAAAGCGTCTTCGACGACGATCGGGCCACGCGATGTGTTGACGAGAATGGCGTCTGGCTTCATCAGCGAAAGCGCATGGGCGTCGACGAGGCCGCGGGTGCGGGGTGAAAGGCGCAAATGCACGCTAATGAAATCGCCATGTCGGAAGAGATCGTCTTTCTCGACGCGTCGCGCGCCCGCCGCCTCGGCTCGCGCTGCGTCTAAATTCTCGCTCCAGGCGATAATGTTCATGCCAAAAGCCTTGGCATAGCGCGCCATCGTATTTCCGATGCCGCCAAGGCCGAGAAGCGCCAAGGTCGCGCCAGCGAGATCGCGGCCGATCGTCGTCTGCCAACGGCCGGCGTGCATCGCACTGAACTCGGCGGGCAGACGTCGGGCGGCGGCGAGCAGCAGCGCCCAGGTCAGCTCCGGCGCCGATGTCGCCGAGCCGCCCGTGCTGCAAACAAGAATGCCGGCCTCTCGCGCCGCTTGAACGTCGATCGCCGAATTTCTCATCCCGGTGCTGACGATGAGCTTGAGATTCGGAAGACGCTGGAGAAGCGCCTTGTCGAGGAGTGTGCGCTCGCGCATGGCGCAGACGATGGCGCATGGCGCGAGTCTTTCGACGAGTTGATCGCTGTCGACAATGTGATCGTTATGAACTTCGATATCCACGTCGCCAAGTGTCGACCAATCGGCTGAGCGCAAAGCGACGTTTTGATAATCGTCGAGAATGGCTATCTTGATCCGATGACTCATGACTGCACTCTTTGCGCTCGAAGGCGAGGCGGCATCATGGCACGGGTGCGCGAGGCTTGGTTATGGATTTTTTCGACGAGCTACCCGCCGTTGACGCCTAGCTCGCGACTTTGAGCGCGGCAAAAGGCGGCGAGAAATCAAGTTCCGCCGCGGGCCGTGGCCGGCTCAGCATGAAGCCCTGGGCGAGCGTGCAGCCAGCCGCGCGCAACAGTTCGAACTGCTCCCGCGTCTCGACCCCTTCGGCGGTCGTGCGTATGCCAAGCGCCTTGCTGAGACTGGTGACCGCACTGATGATCGCCGCACAATCCTCGCGCGTCGATACGTCGGATACAAAGGAGCGATCTATCTTGATAGTATCGAATGGGAACATGCGCAAATAGCTGAGCGAAGAGAAGCCAGTGCCGAAGTCGTCGAGGACGATGCTGACGCCGAGCTGTTTCAGGCCGCGAAGCAAAGCGAGATTGTAGGCGTTTTGGGTCAGCAGAACCGACTCGGTAATCTCTAACTCCAGTCTTTCGGGAGCGAGGCCTGAATCGATCAGCGCGCTGCGCACGACATTGACCAGATTGCCTCGTTTGAACTGAGCGGCGGAGAGGTTGACCGCGAGTTTGAGATTGGACGGCCACTTCGCGGCCTCTACGCAGGCGGTCTTGAGCACCCATTCGCCGATCGGCGAGATCAAACCGAGCTCCTCGGCTAATGGGATGAATTGATCGGGACGCACCATGCCCCTTTCGGGATGAAGCCAGCGCACCAGCGCTTCGGCGCCGCAAATTGCGCCGGTCTCGAAACTATAGACCGTCTGATAATAGACTTCGAACTCGCCTCGGACGAGAGCTTTGCGCAAGTCGGCTTCGAGCGCGTGTCGCGAGCGAGCCTCGACATCCATCGCCATTTCGAAGAATCGATAATCGCTGCGTCCATCGGATTTCGCTCGGTACAGCGCGAGATCCGCGTTCTTCATCAATTGACCCGCCTCGATCCCGTCTTGGGGGCCAAGCGCGATGCCAACGCTCGCGCCAATGTTAATGTGGTGGCCGTCGATTTCGTAGGGTGCATCGATGTTGCGCAAAATACGTTGAGCAAGTGCGATGATTCCGTCCATCGCCTCGCCATCGCCATCCAGGGTCTGCAGCATCGCGAATTCGTCGCCGCCAATGCGCGCGACCGTGTCGGATTCGCGCGTGGACCGTCGCAATCGATCCGCAACCTTCTGTAGCAGTAGATCGCCCACGGGATGGCCGAGCGAATCGTTGACGTCTTTGAAGTGATCGAGGTCGATGATGAAGATCGCGAACTTCTCCGTCGAACGTCGCGTCCGCGCGAGTTCGTACTCGATCCGCTCGATGAATTGCGTTCTGTTGACGAGGTCGGTCAGCGCATCATGCTGCGCCATATAGGCGATTTTTTCTTCGGCCTTTCGCCGTTCTGAAATATCCTCATGCGTGACCAGCCAACCGCCACTCGCCATCGGCTGATCGACGATGTTGATCGCGCGGCCGTCCGCGGTGGCGCCGATATGGTTCGTGATTTCGCCTTTGGCCACTCTCTCGAGGATCGAAGCCACATAATGGTCGACGTCCCCGTTAAAGAGGCCGACGTCGCGACGGTGTTCGATCAAACGCCGCAGTGTACATCCGGGTTTTACGACCTCGGGAGACAGAGAATACATGCGCAGATAGGCTTGATTGCACAGAACGATTTCGCCGGCCGCATTGAACATGCACAGGCCTTGCGACATGTTGTTGAGGGCCGAGTCCAAATTCTGGTTGTGCGACTGCAATTCCTGTTCGGCGTTTCGCGCAGCGTCTCGCTCCGCTCGGGCCTGGCGAAGGCTCCGATACGCCCAGATTCCGCTCGTCGCCAGGGCTGACGCAAGGAGCCCGTCGACACCAATAAGAACGCCGAACAACATACGGGAAACTCGACGGTGACCACGCAGTCGATGCCGAAGTAGACTTTATGGTTTATCCGATCAGTCTAATTGACGACATTTGGCCGACTCTGATGGACTATGATCAATCTGCATTAACTCTCAGTTAATGCGTAAATTGATCTGCCCAGGACGCGCGCGGACGGACGAAAGACCTCGGTTATTCTACCTTTGAATGGGTCGGGGCCTTGTCGAGCGCGGTCAGAACGCGTTGCCGCGACAATTCGAGAAGGCCGCGCATGGCTTCGCTCGCCTCATCGCCACGGCGCTCCAAGATCGCGGAAAGCACGGTCTGATAGGGCGTGAGGTCCATCGGCTGAGGGCTCGGGCTCCGCTGAGTTAACGCAAAGGAGACGCGCAAGGCGGTTTTTACCGCACCGCCAATCGTGACAAACAGGCCATTGTGCGTTGCAGCAATAATTGCGAGGTGGAATTCGGTTTCGGCGCTGGCGGCAAGCGCAGGGGTTTGCAGAGTCGAGATCATATCGGCGTGGCACCGTCGAATATGCTCCAGGTCTTCATCGTCGCCATCGCGCGCCGCCAGAAAACAGGCGCGCGGCTCGAAACATTGGCGCATCTCGTAGAGATCCTCGACGATACGATGGTCGAACTGAGCGTTGAGGCGCCAGGAAAGAACGTCGGGATCAAGAAGGTTCCAACTGGAGAAAGGCAGGACGCGCGTACCAACTTTCGGCGCGACTTCGATCAAACGTTTGGCGGCGAGATTCTTAACTGCCTCCCGAATCGTCGAACGTGAGACGCCGTAAGCGAGGCATAATTCGCTTTCGATCGGCAGGGAGTCGCCCGGTCGGAACTCGCCCGAGACAATGCGCGCCCCAATGATCCGCGCCACTTGCGAGCTCATCGTACTGACGGAAGTGTTCCGCTCGAACATATTACCCCCGGCCGAGGCCCTTGGAGCGACTCCCTCGGTCGCTCGGGCCATTTCGACGCAACGCTGCAGTCTGCCCCGCGTTGTCCCTCTATGGACCGGTGCGGCGCGACACGCCAGACTTAAGCGCTCTCATCTTTATGCAGGCCACGCCGAATTCTTGGGCATCGTCGTGCCGATGCCCGTGTCGCCCGAGGGCATTGACAAACAGAACACCCTGCCGCACGCTAAAGAGCATATGGTAAGATGAAAGCTGTCGCCACAACGAAATATAATTGACCGATGTGGGATCGCCGCGAGCAGGCGACCATGTGAATATGCGCGCAATATGCGTTCCGCTGAAGGTCAACCAATGGCAACGGGAGGAAGCAGCATGAAACTGATCAAGGCGATTGCCGTCGCTTGCAGCCTATGCGCGCTGAGCGCGGTCGCGCAGGCCAAAACGCAAGTGGTCTGGTGGGATTTCCTGAGCGGCGGCGACGGCGTTCGGATGAAATCGCTGATCCAGCAGTTCAACACCGAGAATCCCGATATCGAGATTCAGCCGACGACGCTCGAATGGGGCGTACCTTTTTATACGAAAGTGCAAACCGGCGCGGCTGTCGGGCAGGGACCCGACGTCATGACCTATCATTTGTCGCGCCTGCCCCTCGGCGTCTCAACGGGAACGTTGCGTCCCTATACGATGGACGAGTTGAAGAGCGTCGGCCTCGGGGCTGACGATTACTTCCCGACGGACTGGGACGCGGCGCATGTCGACGGCAAACTTTACGCGGTGCCGCTCGATATCCATTCGATCATTCTCTACTATAATAAGGACGCGCTGAAGGCCGCAGGATTGCTCGGCGACGACGGGCTGCCCAAAGGCCTCGACGGTCTCGACAATTTCAACGCCGCGCTGAAGAAACTCAGCGGCGGCAAGACTCAGTACGGCGTCTCCTTCGCCAGTTCGGACGGCGCTACCATTTGGCGCATCTTCTACACGCTGCTCAATCAACAGGGCGGCGTATTTCTTAAGGACGATAAGATCGTCGCCGGCGATTCCACCGCCAAGGCCGAAAAGGCGACCGCCGCCATGGCGGATTGGATTGCCAAGGGCTTCGCACCGAAACTGACCGAATATCCCGCTTCGATAGCGCTCTTCACCTCGGGCAAGGCCGCCTTCCACATCAACGGCGTTTGGGAAGTGCCGACGATGGCCGATCTCGCCAAGAACAACAAACTCGGCTTCGAATGGGGCGCGATCCAGATTCCGACATTGTTCGACCAGACCGCGACCTGGGCGGATTCTCATTCCTTCGCGATTCCTGATCGCAAGGGAAATCCGATCACCCCGGAGAAGCTCAAGGCAGTGTTGACGGTCATATCCTGGATGAACCATCACAGTCTCTTCTGGGCGACTGCTGGCCATATCCCGGCTTTCAAGCCGGTCACGGAAAGCGACGACTTCAAGAAGATGCAGCCCAATGCGACTTATTCGACGCTCGCCAAGACCGCTGTCTTCGATCCGCAATCGAAGATCGCCGGCGTCGCCTCGCCGGTCTATGACGCCGCGACCAATTTCATTCTGCCCGCAGTCAACGGTCAGATGGCGCCAGCGGATGCGATCAAGCAGATGCAAGGCGAATTGCAGAACGATCTGCAATAACGATTGGCGATGAAAGGGTCGACGTGCCGTGAAAACGACGTCGGCCTTTTTAACGAAAAAGAAGGATAGGCCGAGCGGCCATGGCGGAACGGCGCAGCGACACGCTCTCCATCGTGGTGTTCGTCGCGCCGCTCGTCGTCGCGTACGCTGTTCTCCTTTTCTATCCGATCTACAAAATGGTCGAACTCAGTTTCACCGACGCACCGCTCATCGGCGACGGTCATTGGGTCGGATGGCGCAATTATCAACGCCTGCTGAGCGACGGTCTGTTTATCGACTCCGTGTTTCACACAGGCTATTTCGTACTGCTGACAGTCATTCCTTCGACGGTTCTCAGCCTGGCGATCTCCATGATGGTCGTGCGCCTGAAGGGGTGGTTGCAAAGCATCGTCCTGGCCTGCTTCTTTCTCCCCTATATCCTGCCAAGCAGCGTCGTCACTTTGCTTTGGGCCTGGATGCTCGATTTTCAATTTGGCATTGCGCAATATGCAATCATCTGGCTTTTCGGCGCGAAAGTCTCTGTCTTCAAGGATCCTGTCTGGGCGATGCCGATGGTCGCGCTCGTTACGATCTGGTGGACGAGCGGGTTCAACCTTCTTCTTTTCATCGCGGGACTGAGGAACATCTCTCCCGAGATTTATGACGCCGCTTCAGTCGATGGCGCGGGACGTTGGCGGCAGTTTCGCGACATTACCTGGCCCTTGATTTGGCCGGTGACAGTTTTGGTCCTGACGTTTCAGCTCATTCTACAGCTCAAAATATTCGATCAAGTCTATCTCTTGACCCAGGGCGGCCCTTTCAATTCGACCTATGTCGTCGTCCAGTATATCTACAAACAAGCGTTTACGCTCAATCACGGCGGCTACGGCGCGACGGTCGCGCTTTTCCTATTCGTTATCATTGCGACGCTGTCGGTCGTCCAGCTCCAGGTGTTGCGCACGAGGACGGTGGAATGAAAATCCGTTTCTCGATCGTCGGAATGCTCATCACGCTACTCACTGTGGCGGTGGCGGCGATTTGGGCCTTTCCTCTCTATTGGACTGTCGTCACGACTTTGAAACCCGAATATGAGGTCGTCGCGCCCGGCGTCCATCTTATTCCACAGGCGCCGACGCTCGACTCTTATCTCTACGTGTTTGAGCATACGATCATCGAGAAATGGTACATAAATTCAATCGTCACCGCTTCAGCCACGACCTTTTTGGTCATCGCCATCAGCGCCGCTTGCGGTTACGCCGTCTCGCAACTCCAGTTTCCAGGCCGCCGGATTCTCTTCGGCATCGTCGTGGCGAGCTTCATGGTGCCAATACCCGCCCTGATCATTTCTCATTTCGTTCTGATGAACGACTTTGGGTTGATTAACACGTGGGCCGGAATTGTCCTGCCGCAACTCATGTTCCCACTCCCGATCGCGACAATGGTTTATCGGCAGTTCTTCGATTCCATCCCTAAGGAATTTCGCGAGGCTGCGGTCGTGGACGGCGCCAATGAATTCGATGTTTTCCTCAAGATATTCGTGCCGATGACCTGGGGCGTGACCGTGGCGCTGGCGATTTACACATTCATCGTCACGTGGAATAATTTTTTCTATCCTTTCCTCCTCACGACGTCCGATACGGCAATGACCGTGCCGGTCGGCATCACCCAAGTTCACGACGCTTTCGGCGTCCAATACGCCCGCAACCTCGCCGGTGCGGTGTTGGCGGCTCTCCCGGTCGCAGCCGCTTATCTGATCTTCCAACGCCGGGTTACCGAAGCTGTCATGCTCTCGGCCGGCATCAAAGGCTAGACGCTAAGGAACGCCATGCCCAAAGCACAATTAGTCGTCGATCGCGATTTCGCAATTTCGGATATCGACAGGCGCCTGTTCGGCACTTTCGTCGAGCATATGGGGCGATGCGTTTATACAGGTATCTTCGAGCCAGGCCATCCGGCGGCCGACGCGCGAGGCTTTCGGCAGGATGTCGCTGATCTGACCAAGGAGCTCGGCGTCACGATCGTACGCTATCCCGGCGGCAACTTCCTCTCAGGCTACAATTGGGAGGATGGCGTCGGCCCCGCGGCGGAAAGGCCGCGCAGGCTCGACCTCGCTTGGTTTTCTACCGAAACGAATGCCTTTGGAACCAATGAATTCATCGACTGGTGCCGCAAAGTCGGCGTCGAGCCGATGTTCGGCGTCAACCTCGGGACGCGCGGCGTCGACGAAGCGCGGCGCTTCGTCGAATATTGCAACCATCCATCGGGCAGTCAGCTTTCCGAACTCCGCCGCAAGCATGGTTACGACAAACCGCACGACGTCAAATTCTGGTGTCTCGGCAATGAAATGGACGGGCCTTGGCAGATCGGCGCCAAAACGGCGCGAGAATACGGCAGGCTTGCCCTGGAGACCGCGAAAGTCATGCGATGGGTCGATCCCTCGATCGAGCTTGCCGCCTGCGGCTCTTCTAACCGGGACATGGCGACTTACGCCCGCTGGGAATACGAAGTGTTGGATCATTGTTTCGACCATGTCGATTTCATTTCTTTGCATACGTATTTCCAGAACCCGCACGATTCGACGGAAGAGTTCTTGGGCAATATCGAACTTCTCGACTTCTTCATCAAAGAAGTCGTGGCGATCGCCGACGCCGTCGCCGCCACGCGCCGTTCGCCGAAGCGCATCATGCTGTCGCTCGACGAATGGAACGTCTGGTACAAGGCGCGCTCTCATTCCGATTTGCGCAAGCCTGGCTGGCCAGAGCGTCCGCCCTTAATCGAGGAAGTCTATAACACCGAGGATGCGTTGCTGATCGGCGGGGCGCTCATTACGCTCCTCAACAACGCCGACCGCGTGAAGGCCGCCTGCATGGCGCAGCTCGTGAATATTATCGGCCCGATCATGACCGAGCCAGGCGGCCCGGCTTGGCGCCAGACGATCTTTCATCCTTTCGCCCTGACGACGCGGTACGCGCAGGGCCGTGTTTTGCGCACGCTGGCGAGTTCGCCGACCTATGCGGGCAAAGCCGCGCCTGAAATGCCCTACCTTCACGCCAGCGTCACTGAAGATGAAGCGTCGGGACAGGTGGTCGTTTATGCTTTGAACCGGCATCTGCGCGAGGAGATGGATCTGGAGGTTGTCTTGCGCGGGTTCGGGCCGGATCGTAGCATTGTCACGGCGCTGCAGGTCTCAAACCCCAACTTCAAGGCCGTCAACACGAAGGACGAGCCGAATAATGTTGCGCCGCAACCGATCAAGTCGATTGCGATGCAGGGGCACACGCTCAAAGCCAAACTGCCGCCCGGCTCTTGGAGCGTCATCGTGACTGCGGCGGCGTAACGCGTTCCGATCAATTCGCAGTGGGGCGTTGGGGTTTGCTCTCGTTCAGGAAATCTCGCACCGCATATCGTACTTGTCGCCGCTAGCCGGCCGCTTGACGGATAGCGGCGCTCGATGGTCATACTGTCTGACAGAGAAAATTTCAGCCCTGTCTGAGGATGTTCGGGCATAGAGGGCGATAAGCGGAGGAAACATGGCGGCGAATCTCAAGGGTCCGGCGATATTTCTGGCGCAATTCGCCGGCGATGCGGCGCCGTTCAATTCCTTCGACGCTATCTGCAAATGGGCGGCCTCGCTTGGCTACAAGGGCGTGCAGATTCCGACTTGGGACGGGCGCCTTTTCGATCTCGCCAAGGCCGCCGAGTCAAAGACCTATTGCGACGAGATCGCAGGCGTCGCGAAATCGCATGGCTTGGCGATCACCGAACTCTCGACCCATCTGCAAGGCCAATTGGTCGCAGTCAATCCAGCCTTCGACGAGGCTTTTGACGCCTTCGCGCCCGCCGAGACCCACGGTCGTCCGCGCGAGCGTCAGAAATGGGCGGTCGATCAAGTCATGCTCGGCGCCAAGGCGTCGCACTATCTTGGCTTGCGCGCGAGCGTTACTTTCTCGGGCGCATTGGCGTGGCCTTATGTCTATCCTTGGCCGCAGCGCGCGCCTGGCTTGATCGAGACCGCCTTCGAAGAACTGGCGCGCCGTTGGAAACCGATCCTCAACGCCTATGACGAAGTTGGCGTCGACGTCTGTTACGAAATCCATCCCGGCGAGGACGTCTTTGACGGGGCGACGTTCGAGCGGTTTGTCGATGCGTTGAAGGGCCACAAGCGTTGCTGCATCAATTATGATCCTTCGCATTTCCTGCTGCAGCAGCTCGACTATCTCGCCTTCATCGACATCTATCACGAACGTATCAAGGCGTTTCACGTCAAGGACGCCGAGTTCAATCCGACGGGACGGCAGGGCGTCTATTCCGGCTATGCGTCTTGGGTCGAGCGGGCGGGGCGCTTCCGTTCGCTCGGCGACGGACAAGTCGATTTCTCAGGTATTTTCTCGAAGCTGGCGCAATACAATTATGATTCATGGGCGGTGTTGGAATGGGAGTGCTGCTTGAAGCATCCCGAAGACGGCGCACGCGAAGGCGCGGAATTCATCAAGAGCCACTTGATCCGCGTGACGGAAAAAGCCTTCGATGATTTCGCCGGCGGCGAGGTCGACAAGAAACAAATCAAGCGGGCCCTGGGCCTACGCTGAGGGGGTATAGACATGGCGATCGAGGGACGTAGCGAGGCCAAGAAACGCCGCATCAGACTCGGCATGATCGGCGGCGGCGAGGGCGCCTTTATCGGCGCTGTACATCGTATCGCGTCGCGAATCGACGATCACTACGAGCTCGTCGCCGGCGCTTTGTCGTCGACGCCGGAGAAGTCGCGCCGCTCGGGCGAGGCGCTCGGCCTTGCCGCCGATCGCGTTTACGACGATTTCGAAAGCATGGCCAAGGCGGAGGCCAAGAGGCCTGATGGAATTGAGGCCGTGGCGATCGTCACGCCCAATCACATGCATGCGCCGCCGACCTACGCGTTCCTCAAAGCCGGCATCCATGTGATTTGCGATAAGCCGCTAACGACCTCGCTTGCCGAAGCGAAAAAGATGAAGGCGGCAGTGGAGAAAGCGGGTTTGGTTTTCGCCTTGACGCATAATTACACGGGCTATCCGCTGGTGCGGCAGATGCGCGAGATGGTCAAAACCGGTGAGCTCGGCGAGATTCGCCTCGTGCAGGTCGAGTATCCGCAGGATTGGCTGACTGAGACGATCGAAAAGGGCGGGCATAAGCAGGCGGAATGGCGCGTCGATCCCAAGCGCTCCGGCGCGGGGGGATCCCTCGGTGACATCGGCACGCATGCCTATAACATCGCCGACTATGTCGCCGGCGTCGAACTCAGCGAACTTTCCGCCGATTTGACGTCTTTCGGGGCCGGCCGTCAGCTCGACGACAATGTTCAAATTCTTCTTCGCTACGCCAATGGCGCGCGCGGCTCGCTTTGGGCGAGCCAGGTCGCGCCAGGCAATGAGAACGGTTTGCGCCTTCGCGTCTATGGTACGAAAGGCGGCGTGCATTGGGTTCAGGCCGAGCCCAATCACATGTTTTGGTCGCCGTTCGGCAAGTCGACGCGGATCGTAACCCGCGCCGGGCCGGACACTGGCGCCGCCGCCGGGCGCATGTCGCGCATACCGCCGGGTCATCCCGAAGGCTATCTCGAGGGATTCGCCAATATCTACAGCGAAGTCGCCCTGGCGATCCGGGCGGCGCAGGCCGGCAAGAAACCCGACAAGGCCGTATATTTCCCAACGATCGAAGACGGCGTGAAGGGCCTCGCCTTTATCGAAGCGGCGGTAAAGTCGTCCAAGGCCAATGGCAAGTGGACAAAACTCGCTACGTAACGCGAGGCGATACGGCGGCTTGCCGTCTCAGGCTACGGCGAGCCGCGCCTTCAAGACTGCCACGACGTCCACCGGCTCGTCGTCCTTAGCGCTGAGGTCGAGATCGCCAAAAATATGGTCGAGATGCTGCGCCATCAAAAGCGCCGCGCGTTCGCCATTGCGCGCTTCTAGCGCGTTCAAAAAGCCGACATGCTCACCATGCCCGCAAGCGGAGGTTTGGCTGCGGCCATAGAGGGCGATCACCAAAGAGGACCGGGAGACAAGGCTGCGAAGGAAAGTCGTCAAGACGCCTTCGCCGGAGGTCGCCGCGACGGCGACATGGAAGCCGCCGGAAAGGCGGATCGCGATGCGTCGATCGCCGCGATGTAAGGCATCATGCTCTTCCGCAAGGAACGCGCGCAGCGAGGCGATTTGATGCGGCTGAATATGGGCGGCGACTTCCCGCGCGATCGCGCATTCGACCAGCTTGCGCCCCGCGAAAAGATCACGCGCGTCGTCTACCGTCGGCGCTGAGACGAAGGCCCCGCGATTGCGCGCCAGCGTGACGATGTGATCATGCGCCAGCGCTTGCAGCGCGCTGCGTACGATCGTGCGGCTGACGCCGAAGACGGAACCCAGTTGTTCTTCCGTCAGCTTCGCACCCGGCGGCAGGCGATGTTCGACCACAGCGTCGAGAATATTTTGATAGATCGCGCCAACGCGTGAGCCGAGCGTCGTCAC